>JADMIO011472248.1_pt1 | contig 26594 bp, 34 predicted proteins | sample 8958161 | NCBI WGS metagenome assembly JADMIO01 (sample SAMN16585339, study PRJNA669376) | soil metagenome | isolation source: Crop rotation soil | place: USA: Cullars Rotation, Alabama | collected 2011 | reverse complement strand
CGCGACTTCAAGTCACGTGAATTCCAAGCTTCGGATCCCACTGTGCTGGAAAGCGAGATCGACGTCTGGATCGAGCGGTACGAGCCGTGAGCGTCCAAGCGGCATTCGCCAAGATCGCCCGGGAAGGCGGACGCGCGGCGCTCGTCACCGCGCTCGAGGGCGAGCACGCTGGAGCGCGCCTGCTCGTCGGCGTCGACGGGCAGACAGACGGGACGCTCGGCAGCGCCGACCTCGATGCCGAAGCGGTCGCGCATGCCGAGGAGCTCATGTGGACGGACACGTCCGAGCACCGCGGCGACCTCTTCATCGACATCACGGCGCCCGCGCCGCGGCTCGTCATCTTCGGCGCCGTCGAGTTCGCGACGCACCTGTCGGCCTTCGCGAAGGTCGCGGGCTGGCGCGCGTACGTCGTCGACCCGCGCGCCAGGTTCGCCACGCGCGAGCGCTTTCCGGACGCCGTCGACGTCGTCGCCGGCTGGCCGGACGCCGCGTTCGAGAAGCTCGGCGCGATCGACCCCGCCACGTATCTCGCGGTCTTGACGCACGATCCCAAGCTCGACGACGCGGTGCTCCTCATGGCGCTGCGCTCCGAAGCGAAGTACATCGGTGCCATGGGCTCCAAGCGGGCCCAGAAGGAGCGCCGCGAACGGCTCATGGAGCACGGCGTCACCGACGAGGAGCTCGCGCGGATCAGCGCACCCGTCGGCCTCGATCTCGGTGCGACCGCCGCGCGCGAGACGGCGCTGTCGATCATGGCCGAGTGCGTGGCCGTGCGCTACGGGCGCGACGGCGGCCGGCTGTGCCAGAAGGGCGCCGACCGCAAGCGCATCCACGCCGAGGCCGCTGGCTGAGCGGTCCGGGCGGTCCCCCCCGGGCCGCCCGCATCGCCGTCCCCATGGACGGCGGCGAGGTTGCCGCAGCGCTCGTGGGGCGCTGCCCCGCCTGCGAGCCTGCCCCGGGAATCCGGAGCAGGCGGACCTACGGGTCTTCCTACTTGAAGACCTTGTCCAGGACGCCGGTGCTCTCGAGCACCGCTTGGCCCTGGGAGAGCAGCGCCTGGGCCTGCTCGAGCATGGCCTCGCGCTCCTCGGGCTCGGCCGTGGCATAGCGGACGCCCGCGGCGGCGACTGCGAGCGGTACGACGCGCCAGAGGATGTTGCGCCGCGACCCTATGAGTCCGAGCAGTTGCTGGTTGGTGGCAGCCAGCGACATCATCGCCGGAGCCAGCTGCGCGTTGAGCTTCCTGTTCCGCATTCGCTTGCCTTTCCACGCTGGTGTGCGAGGTCCGCCACCGAGCATCCGCATAGGAACGCTCAGCGTCGCACCGATACCGCCGCCGACAACGAAACCAGTCGCGACTGCGACCCGGTTTCGCCCGGCTTCCCGCGCGGAGACCATACTGCGGTTCTCCGGCGCTCGTTGCAGATCCTGGGCCGCTCCGTCGGCGTGTGCTTCAGCGGTCGCCGGGCTTGGCGCACCGTGCTCGAGCTGCCCTGTGGGGGCCACCTCGTCGTGCTTCGGAAGAGAGCTCATGCGCTTCCCTTCCTCACGTGCGCGCGTGTATGGAACGCACACACGGATCTAGCGAACAATCCACCTCACCACCCGGGCGCCCACGAAGCCGGCGACCAGCAGAAGGGGGACCTTGAGGGAGGTGTCGAGCGCTTCGAACCTCTCCTGGGCCTCGCCGATCATCTCGCCGATATCGATCTGCTTGGGGTCGATGGAGCCAATCTGCTCCATGATCTCGAGCGGGTCCAACGTGCCGATCTGGCCGACCAGGCCACCGACACGCTCCCCGATCTCGGTCACGGGCACACCATACGACCCGAGCTTCTCGAGCGCCTGTTCAATGGGATCCTGCGTCACCGATCGGCCTGAAGACACGCGGGCTCCACCCTCTCTTTCCCGGTCTGGACACAGCACTAGCTCCGACGTGCTCGTTGGTACCACGGCGGCGAGCGCGGGCACAAGGTGATCTGGGCACCTAGCCAGCGCCCACGGCCATACACAACCGCTCTGGTCGGGATCGCCCGCAAGGTGATCCAGACATCTAGCGCCGGTGGTGCACGAGTGGTAGGACTCCCCCTGGTCGTATTGACGGTGCTGTCCCGCTGTTCCTACCACGGGGGCTTGACGACGCGTATGTGCTTGGCGATTCCCGGTCAGATCCTTGAAGTTGTCGACGAGACGAACCGTCTCGCCAAAGTCGACGTCGCCGGCGTTCAGCGCAACGTGAACATCGGCCTGCTCGACGAGGACGGCGAAGGCGTCGGTCCCGGCGACTGGGTGCTCATCCACGTCGGCTTCGCCATGTCGAAGATCGACGAGGGCGAGGCCCGCGAAACCCGCCGCATGCTCGAGAGCATGGGCGAGGACTACGAGCAGGAGCTCGAGGACCTGAAGGCGAGCATCATCGAATGAGCCGCCTGATCGCCGACGCGACGTCGGTGTTTACCCCGCGCGTGCCCGCGTGTGACGTCACGACGGGCTGCATCACGTGCGGCGACGTGGCGATTCCCCTGATGGTCATGCGGATCGACGAGGAACGAGGCCTCGCGCTCTGCGCCGACGACGACGGGAACTCGGAGACTGTCGAAACCGACTTAGTCGCCCCGGTGGCGCCGGGGGACACGCTCCTGGTCCACGCCGGCACGGCGATCGCCCGGCTCAACGAGGAGGCCCCAGCATGAAGCACGTCGACGAGTTCCGCGACCCCGCACTGGGTCAGGCGTTGGCTGGCGAGATCCTTGGTCTCGTCGAGCCGGGCCGCCATTACAAGTTCATGGAGGTCTGTGGCGGTCACACGCACTCGATCTACAAGTTCGGGATCGACGACCTGCTGCCGTCGAACGTCGAGCTCGTTCACGGACCGGGCTGTCCGGTCTGCGTCATCCCCATGGGCCGCGTCGACGACGCGATCGCCCTCGCGCACGAGGACAACGTCATCTTCACGTGCTTCGGCGACATGCTCCGCGTCCCCGGCTCGGATGGCTCGCTGCTGGATGCGAAGGCCGAGGGCGCCGACATCCGCATGGTCTATTCGCCGCTCGACGCGCTGCGGATCGCCAAGGCGAACCCCGACCGTGACGTCATCTTCATGGCGATCGGCTTCGAGACGACCGCGCCGTCGACGGCGCTGACGCTCAAGCGCGCGAAGGCGGAGGGCGTCCCGAACTTCTTCTGCATGTGCAACCACGTGACGATCGTGCCGCCGCTGCGCGCGCTGCTCGACTCGCCCGACCTGCGCCTCGACGGCTTCATCGGCCCGGGCCACGTGTCGACGGTCGTCGGCGTCCGCCCGTTCGAGTTCATCCCGACCGAGTACGGCAAGCCGATCGCGGTCGCCGGCTTCGAGCCGCTCGACGTGCTGCACGCGATCCACATGCTGCTGACGCAGCTGAAGGAGGGCCGCTGCGAGGTCGAGAACCAGTACGCCCGCGTCGTGCCGTGGGAAGGCAACCTCCGCGCGCTTCAGGTCATGGGCGAGGTCTTCGAGCTGCGTCCGCACTTCGAGTGGCGCGGCATGGGCTTCATCTCGCAGTCGGGCCTCAAGCTCTCCAAGGCCTACGCCGACCTCGACGCCGAGATCCGCTACGCGGTCCCCGGCGTCCGCGTCGCCGACCCGAAGGCCTGCCAGTGCGGCGAGGTGCTCAAGGGCGTCATCAAGCCCTGGGAGTGCAAGGTCTTCGGCTCCGGCTGCACGCCGGAGCGCCCGATCGGCACGTGCATGGTGTCGAGCGAAGGCGCCTGTGCCGCGTACTACAACTACGGGCGCTTCGCCCGTGAGCGGGAAGTCGTCTAAGTGCCATCCGAGGTTTCAGAGCGCGAGCAGAAGGTGCTCAGCATCATCGAGACTGCGCGCGCGAAGAAGCAGAAGTTCCGCGACACGCAGATCACGATGGCGCACGGCGCCGGCGGCAAGGCGACGCAGGGCCTCATCGAGGGCCTGCTCGTGCCCGCCTTCGCCAACGAGACGCTCGAGGCCATGGCCGACGCCGGCACGGTCGACGTGCTCGGCGGGCAGATCGCGATGACGACCGACAGCTTCGTCGTCAGCCCGATCGTCTTCCCCGGCGGCACGATCGGCGATCTCGCCGTCAACGGCACGATCAACGACATCGCCATGGCCGGTGCGCGTCCGGTGGCGCTCACGCTGTCGCTCATCCTCGAGGAGGGCTTGCCCGCCGAGGAGCTCAAGGTGCAGGTCGCGGCAATCGCTGCGGCCGCCGCCGATGCCGGCGTGAACATCGTCGCAGGCGACACGAAGGTCGTGCCCCGCGGCATGTGCGACAAGATGTACATCTGCACGACGGGCATCGGCGTGCTGGACGACCGGTCGGACCTGTCGCCCTCCGCGCTGCGCCCCGGCGACAAGATCCTCGTGTCCGGCCGGATCGCCGATCACGGCACCGCGATCATGCTCGCGCGCGGCGAGTTCGATCTCGACGCCGACATCACGTCGGACACGATGTGCCTCTGGCCGATGGTCGACAAGCTGCTGGACGAAGCCGGTCCGTCGCTGCGCTGCCTGCGCGACGCGACCCGCGGCGGCGTCGCCTCGGTCTTGAACGAACTTGCGAGGGCCTCGCGCGTTGCGATGGTCATCCAGGAGGCCGCGGTGCCAGTGCACCCGGCCGTGGCAGGAGCCGCGGAGATATTGGGCATCGACCCAATGCACGTGGCGAACGAGGGGAAGCTCGTCGCGATCGTTGCCCCCGAGGCGGCGGACGCGGCGCTGGCCGCATTGCGGTCGATGCCGGGCGGCGAAGAAGCCGCGGAAATCGGCGAATGCAAGACCGAACCCGAAGGCATGGTCCTCATGGCCACGGCCTTCGGTGGTAAGCGAGTAATGGATCAGCTCGTGGGCGATCCACTACCCCGCATCTGTTAGTCGAACAGGGAGGAGCTCACATGGCATCAATCGAGTTCGCACCAAGGCAGCACGAGACGGAGAACATCACCGCTCACGTCATCTGGATGACGTCGGGTTTGAGCTGCGATGGTGACTCGGTTGCCATGACGTCGGCGGTCAACCCGTCCCTCGAGGACATCATCACGGGCGCAATCCCCGGTATGCCGAAGGTGGTCGCGCATACCCCGGTGCTCGCGTATGAGAACGGTGCCGAGTTCATGCAGGCCTGGTATGACGCAGAGGCCGGCAAGCTCGATCCGTTCGTCCTCATCGTCGAGGGATCGCTGCCGAACGAGAAGATCAACGGCGAGGGCCACTTCGCAGGCATGGGAGTCAACCCCTCGAACGGACAGCCGATCACCACGAACGAGTGGGTCGACCGGTTGGCTCCGAAGGCAGCGGCGGTAGTCGCTCTGGGAACGTGCGCCACGTACGGCGGCATCCCGGCGATGAAGAACAACCCGACCGGTGCCATGGGCGTTTGCGACTACCTCGGCTGGGGCTGGACCTCGGCTGCGGGCCTTCCCGTCGTGAACATCCCCGGGTGCCCCGCGCAGCCGGACAACACCACGGAAGCACTGACGGTTCTCGTCATGGCGCTGGCCGGCATCGCGCCGGTTCCGGAGCTCGACGACCAGCACCGTCTGACGATGCATTTCGGCCGCACTGTGCATGAGGGCTGCAACCGCGCAGCGTTCTACGAGCACGGCAACTTCGCGACCGAGTACGGCTCTGACCATCGCTGCCTCGTGAAGCTCGGCTGCAAGGGTCCGGTCGTCAAGTGCAACGTGCCGATCCGTGGCTGGCAGAGCGGCGTGGGCGGATGCCCGAACGTCGGCGGTATCTGCATGGCGTGCACGATGCCGGGCTTCCCGGACAAGTTCATGCCGTTCATGGACGAGGACAAGAACGCTAAGGGCTCGACCGCCCTCGCGAAGTTCACCTACGGCCCTGTGCTGAGGTACTTCCGCAATCAGTCGATCAAGACCAAGGGCGACAAAGAGCCTGAGTGGCGGCATCCGCGTGCGGAGCTCACCACCGGGTACAAGCCGGCGAACTACGCCTAGGAGGAGACAGACCTATGGCAACAGCGTATACACCGCCCGCAACATCGGGCGTCGTCGTCAAGGAGATGGCGTGGGATCCGATCACCCGTATCGTCGGGTCGCTCGGTATCCACACGGAAATCGACTTCACGAACCGCAAGGTCAACAAGTGCTACAGCACGTCGATGATCTTCCGTGGATTCGACATCTTCATGAAGGGCATCGACCCTCGTGACACGCACTTCATCACGAGCCGCATCTGCGGCATCTGTGGTGACAACCACTGCACCGTCTCGTGCCTGAACCAGAACATGGCGTATGGCGTGAAGCCGCCGAAGCTCGGCGACTACGCGTTCAACCTCGCCGAGACCGCGGATTACATGTTCGACCATGCGATCTTCAACGATTGCATGTGCAACGTGGACTTCTGCGAGCAGATGGTCAAGGAGACCAACCCGTCCGTCCTCGCGAAGGCCGAGAACACCACGGCCCCGCATTGCGACATCCACGGGTACAAGACGATCGCCGACATCATGCGCGCGCTGAACCCGTTCACGGGTTCGTTCTACCTCGAGACGCTTGGCGTCGCGCGGTACACGCGTGAGATGTACTGCCTGTTCGGCGGCCGGCACACGCACCCCTCGACGATTCTGCCGGGTGGCTGCAGCGCCGACATCACGCACCAGACGATGACGGACTACTACGTCCGCCTCATGCGCTACATGGACTACATCAAGCGTACGGTGCCGATGCACGATGACCTCTACGATTTCTTCTACGAGGCCATGCCGGGCTACGAGCGGGTCGGCTACCGCGATACGGACATCATCTGCTGGGGCGCGTTCGACGATCCCGAGTACGTGACGTACGAGTACAAGACCATGACGGACTGGGGCCGCAAGCGCTTCATCACCCCGGGCCTCGTGTTCAAGGGCGAGCTGATCACGACCGACCTGGTCGAGATCAACCTCGCGATGCGGATCCTCCTGGGTCACTCGTACTTCGACGACTGGGATCAGTCCGAGACGTTCGTCACGCACGATCCGCTTGGCAACGCGGTGGACAAGCGCCACCCGTGGAACAAGCAGACCATTCCGAGGCCGCAGAAGCGCGACTTCAACGACAAGTACTCGTGGGTCGCTGCGCCGCGCATGTACGACAAGCGCAACGACATCTACGTGGCCACGGACACCGGCGGCGGCCCGTTCGCCCGCAACTGGTGCACGGCGAAGGCCGGCCTCGTGGATCTCGGGTACCTCAAGGCGACCGGGCACAGCATCCAGATGGTGCTGCCCAAGAGCCTGAACATGCCCGAGATGGAGCTCGAGTGGAAGATCCCGCCGTGGTCCAACGCCGTCGAGCGTGACCGCGCACGTACCTACCATCAGCCGATTTCCGCGCTGATCGGTCTGTACAACCTCGAGAAGGCCCTCGTCGAGGTCCGCGCTGGCCGCACGAAGTCGTGGAACAGCTTCACGGTGCCGGACGAGGCAGTCTCGTGCGGTTTCCATGAGGCCGCTCGCGGCGTCATCAGCCACCACATGGTGATTCGCAACGGCAAGGTCGCGAACTACCAGCCCTATCCCCCGACCCCCTGGAACGGGAACCCGCGCGATAAGTTCGGGACCCCCGGCCCCTACGAGGACGCGGTGCAGAACACCCCGATCTTCGAGGAGAACGGCCCGGAGAACTTCAAGGGGATCGACATCATGCGCGCTGTGCGCTCCTTCGACCCGTGCCTGCCGTGCGGTGTGCACATGTACACCGGCAAGGGCCGCGTCAAGAAGGTCCAGCACACGCCGACGGGGATGTGCTGAGAGCCTAAATGGCAACTCAGTCGCAAGCTCCGGAAGAGCTGGTCGAGCGGGTCCAGGATCTCCTGGGCTCGCTCGACGAAATCGCTGACCCGGTCGCGCAGGCGCGCGTCCAGGAGTTGGTCGGCGCAGTTCTCGAGCTGTACGGAGCTGGTTTGGAGCGCATCCTCGGCGTCATCGCTGACGCCGGGGAAGGCGCCATCCACATCCGCAAAGCACTGCTCGACGACGGGATCGTGGCCAGCCTGTTGCTGATCCACGGTCTCTACCCGGTCCCGCTCGAAGAGCGGGTCACGGAAGCGATCGAGAGCGTCAGGCCGTTTCTCGCATCGCATGGCGGCGGCGTCGAGATCCTCTCGATCGAAGACGGCGTTGCACGACTTCGCCTGCAGGGCAGCTGCAACGGCTGTCCCGCATCGGCGTCGACGCTCGAGCACGCGCTGAAGGAGGCCATCGACGAGGCGGCCCCCGACTTGCTCTCGCTCGAAGTCGAAGGCGCCGTGGGCCTGGAGTCCAAGGACGAGAAGTCCTCGGATCTGGGCTTCGCGCTGCCGATGGTGCAGGCCGGCCCGGCCGCGCTGCCGATGGCGGATGCGCCGTACACAGAGTGTCCGTCGGGCGTGGGGAAGTGAGCGGGACAGGCCGCCTGCCCTCCACGCTCGTCGCAGGCTTGGGCCGCCTCGCGCGGCCCGAGCCCGTTCTAGAGGACGAGCAGTGCGAGGTGTGCGGAAGCAAGATCTCCGCGGACCACCGCCACCTGCTGGAGCTGGAGGAACGCCGCATCCTCTGCGCGTGCGAGCCGTGCATCGCGATGCGCTCGGGCGTCGACAACTACTGCCCCGTCGGGACGCGCACGCTGTGGCTCGACGACATCGACTTCCCCGACGCGCTGTGGTCGGCGTTCCAGCTGCCGATCGGGCTGGCGTTCTTCTTGCGGTCGTCGGGCACGGGCACGGTCGTGGCGCTCTACCCGAGCCCCGCCGGCGCGACCGAGTCCGAGCTGCACCTGGAGAGCTGGAACGCGCTCGTGGAGCGCAACCCGATCCTGCAGCAGCTCGAGGCCGACGGCGAGGCGTTCGTCGTCAACCGCATGACCGATCCGCCCGAGCACGCGATCGTGCCGATCGACGAGTGCTACCGCCTCGTCGGCCTCATCAAAGCCAACTGGACTGGCATCTCGGGGGGGAACGCCATCTCAGACGCCGTTCCGAAGTTCTTCACCCACATACGCCGCAAGGCAGGAGTTTCATGACAGACACACCCGAGCCCGAGAAGCCTGAGGAGGCTCCGGTCGAGCGTGAGGCCCCGGCCGCGCCCGACTACGGGCCTCAGATGACGTTCGAGGTCTTGGGCGTCGCACACGAGCCGTTCGCCGCGCAGCCGACGCTGCGCTTCGAGATGGGCGTGTCGGAGCCCTCCAACCGGGAGATCTACGCGATCTCGCTGACCGCCCAGATCAACTTCGATCCCGCCCGGCGCGAATACGACGCCGAGACGCGCGCGGCCCTGTTCGAGATCTTCGGCGCCCCGGAGCGCTGGCCGTCGACGACCCGCAGCTTCCTGTGGACGCACTCGACCGCGATGGTGCACTCGTTCACCGGCGCGATCACGTTCGGCCTGGAGGTGCCCTGCACCGCCGACCTCGAGGTCGTGGCGGCGCGCTACGTGTCCGCGCTGCCCGACGGCGACATCCCGCTGACGTTCCACTTCACCGGGCGCATCCTCTACCAGGCTGCCAACCGCCAGGTGCAGGTCGTGCACATCGCCTGGGACACGTCGTGTCAGTACCGCATGCCGGTCGCCGTCTGGAAGGCGATGATCAAGCATCACCACGGCGAGTCGGGCTTCGCGCTCATGCACAACGACACGTTGCAGTCGCTCATGGACTACAAGCGCGCCCGCGGGCTGCACAGCTTCGACGCGTGCGTCGCGGACCTGCTCGAGCGCGCTCCCGTCGCGGAAGAGGAGACGATCGGATGAGCCAGATCGACCCGATCACCCCCGAGAGCCCGTCAGATGTCGGCGTCACGTCGCCCAAGACGCATCTCGAGCGGCTCGTCGACTCGCTGCTGTTCGAGGGCTACGCGCTCTACCCGTACACGCCCGGCGCGACGAAGAACGCGACGCCGACGCCGTTCGGCATCGTCTACCCGCGCGACTACGCGCAGCACGAGATGCACGCGTTCGACCGCATGCAGATGCAGTTCATCGTCGAGATCGGCGCGGTCGTGTCGGCCGAGGTTCGCTTCCTCCAGGCCTCCGGCGAGAAGCACCGCGCCGTCGAGCGTCGCGTGCAGCTCGGCGTCGGGCCCTCGAAGGTGTCGTTCGACTTCGACGAGATCGAGGGTGTCGCGGAGATCGACCTCGAGCGGCTGCCGGACGGCCGCGACCGCGTGACGGTCAAGGTCGAGAACCTCACGCCGCTGACCGACGAGGAGGCGACGGGCGATCGCAAGGACGCGCTGCTCAAGAGCATGCTGTCCACGCACCTGCTCGCGCACACCGAGAACGGCGCGAAGATCGTCTCCCCGCTCGAGCGTGGGGACGACGGCGTCGCCGGCTGCTGTCAGGTCAACACGTGGCCGGTGCTCGCGACGACCGCGGACGACGCGATCCTGGCGCCGACCTTCATGTTGCCCGACCACCCCGAGATCGCCCCGGAGTCCGTCAACGACTTCTTCGACAACACCGAGATCGAGGAGGCGCTGGTGCTGCACATCCAGGCGCTCTCCGATCAGGAGCGTGAGGAGATCGCGGCGCAGGACCCGAAGGTGCGCGAGATGCTCGCGCGCGCCGACGCGACGACGCCGCAGCAGCTCATGGACCTTCACGGTCGCGTGCGCATCGAGGACCCGCCGGGCGAGCGCGAGGTGACCATCGACGGCGTGACGTACAAGCGCGGCGACAAGGTCATCGTGCGCCCCGCTCCGAGTGCGGACGTCTACGACAAGATGCTCGACGGCCGCAAGGCCACGATCCACCGGCTCTTCATGCGCGTGGACGATCGCCTGCATCTCGGCGTCACGATCGACGACGATCCGATGCAGGAGATCCTCGGCGAGAGCGGACGCTTCTTGTTCTTCTTCTCCGACGAGGTCGAGGTGCTGTCATGAACGACGAGGAGCGCGAGCGCTTCACCGCGACGCCGCCGACGGACACCTGGCGCCCGCCGGCGCCCGACGCGCCGATCGAGGCGCAGGAACCCGACGTCTCCGGTCGCCCGAAGCAGATCCTCATCGCGGGGATCGGCAACACGTGGCAGCGCGACGACGGCTTCGGCTCGGAGGTGGCTCGCCGGCTCGAAGGGCGCGAGCTGCCCGACGGCGTCGCGGTCATCGACTTCGGCACCGGTGGCCTGGACCTCGCCTACCAGGTCATGTACGGCTACGACGGGCTCGTGATGATCGACATCAGCCGTCAGGGCGGGTCGCCTGGCACGCTGTATCTCATGGAGGTCGACGAGGACGAGGTCACCTCCGGGGTCGAGGATGGCGACGCGCTCAACCCGCATGCGATGGACCCCGAGACGGTCCTGCGCTTCATCAAGCTCACGGGCGGCTGGCCCGGCAAGGTCGTCATCGTGGCCTGCGAGCCGCTGACGATCGAGGAGATGGGTGTCGGCCTGAGCCCGGTCGTCGAGGAGGCTGTCGACCGCGCCGTCGACCTCGTAATCGAGACGGCGAAGGAACTGCTGACGGACGAGGCCTACGCCTCGCTCGACAAGAAGAAGTAGTCGTGGCCCGTCTCGCGACAGCCCACCCGGATCTCCGGGCGCCGATCACCGTCTGGCGGCGTCCTCGGATCTCGATGGCCCGGAGGGCCACCTTCGATCCTGCGTCCTTGCCAGCCGGCGCCGGCATCCCGGATCTCCGGGCGGCCTGCCACGAGACGGACCACTAGCCTTGCACGAGTTCGATCTCTCCAGCGCCGTCGTTCAGACGGTCAACAAGCACGCCGCCGGGCGCAAGGTGCAGCACGTCACGCTGCGTATCGGGCGCCTGCGCCAGGTCGTCCTGAGGACGCTCGAGTTCTACTTCGCGATCGTCGGCAAGGACACGGTCTGCGAGGGCGCTACCCTCGAGATCATCGACGTCCCGGCGGTGCTGCGCTGCAAGACGTGCGGCAACGAGTGGGAGATCGAGATCCCGGCGTTCATCTGCGGCACCTGTGGTCCGGGCGCCGTCGAGGTCGCGACGGGCGAGGAGTTCATGGTCGAGTCGATCGAAGTCGAGGACGAGGAGAAGGCCGCATGCACCGCACCAAGGTGAGGGTCGTCGAGGACGCCCTCGACGCCAACAACACGATCGCGCAGGCCAACCGCGCCGATTTCGATCGCGAGCACGTCACGGTCATCAACCTCATGAGCGCGCCGGGCGCCGGCAAGACGACGCTGCTCGAGCGCGCGCTCGACGGCATCGCCGAGGAGGGCACGCGCATCGGCGTGCTGGAGGGCGACGTCCAGGGCAGCTTCGACGCCGACCGTCTCGCAGTCCTGAACATCCCCGTCGTGCAGCTCAACACCGACAACGGCTTCGGCGGCGAGTGCCACCTCGACGCGAACATGGTGCGGTCGGCGCTGCCGGGCGTGCCGCTGCCCGAGATGGACGTCCTCATCGTCGAGAACGTCGGCAACCTCGTCTGCCCGGCGGAGTTCCGCATCGGCGAGGACGCCCGGATCATGGTCTGCTCGGTCACCGAGGGCGAGGACAAGCCGCTGAAGTACCCGCTCATGTTCCGCGCCTGCGAGCTCGTCGTCATCAACAAGATCGACCTGCTCCAGTACCTCGAGTTCGACGTCGATCGCCTGGAGGCCAACATCCTGCAGGTCAACCCGCAGGCGACGGTCATGCGCACGAGCGCGAAGACCGGCGAGGGGATCGATGCGTTCCGCGCGTGGCTGAAGGCGCAGCCGACGCGCTTCTTCGAGGACGACGATCACGAGCACGAGCACGGCGAGCACACCCACACGCACAGCCACGGCGCGCACAGCCACTCGCACGAGCACGCAGACCACGACCACGAGCACGCACCCGCGTGAAGCACGCGCCGACAGACGTCGGCGCCGAGCGCGTCGAGGCGCTGCTGAGAGATCGCAGCGAATCCAACGCGCTCTTCTTCCACGCGGAAGCCGCGCGCCTCGCGAAGCTCTGCCACAAGATGGCGGAGCGGTTCGCGCGCGAGGGGCGCTTGGTCGCGTTCGGCGCCTCGCCGGCCGATCGCTCCGACGCGCGCCATGTGGCGGTCGAGTTCGTCCACCCGGTGATCGTCGGCAAGCGTGCGCTGCCGGCGCTCGGCCTCGCCGGCGAGGGCGGCCAGATCGCGCCGCAGGTCGCGCTCGAAGCCGAGGCCGAGGACATCGCGATGGCGTTCGGCGACGAGCCGGACATCCTCGCCGCGCTGGCCGCCGCTCGCGATCGCGGCTGCCTGACGATCGCGTTCACGCGCGGCTCGGGCGCCGAGTGGGAGTTCGACCTCGCGGTCGTCAGAGACCCGCTCATCCGCCAGGAAGTGGCCGAGACGCTCTACCACACGCTGTGGGAGCACGTGCACATCTTCCTCGACAACCGCGGCCTGCTCGAAGGTCGCGCGGCCCGACCCGTCCACGACTCCGGCGCGTCGAGCTTCCTCTATCCGTTCCTCGGCCAGCAGGAGACCGATCTCGACGCGATCCTCGCCGACGTCAAGCAGTCGATCCTGCTCAAGGCGGACGAGATCACAGCCCTGCGCGCGCAGACCCTGACCGAGTACAAGGCCGAGCTGCTGACCGCGGCCGCCGTCCTGCGTGCGCGGCTGGACGCGGGCGGCCGGCTCATCGCGCTGGGCAACGGCGGCTCGGCGACCGACGCGATGGATGTCGTCGCCGACTTCCGCACGCCGATGTTCGGCGGCCCGCCACGGCGCGCGCTCGACCTCACCGAGGACACCGGCATCATCACCGCCGTCGCCAACGACATCGGCACGGACGCGATCTTCCTGCGCCAGGTCATCGCCTACGGTCGCGAGGGCGACGTGCTGCTCGCCCTCTCGACGAGCGGCAACTCGCTGAGCATCCTCGAAGCGCTGCGCGAGGGCCGCAAGCGCAAGATGGTCACGATGGCGTTCGTCGGCTACGACGGGGGCAACGTCGCGAAGAACGACCTCGCCGACCACGTGTTCATCAGCCGGTCGGAGAACATCCCGCGCATCCAGGAAGCGCACGCCAGCGGCTATCACGTGCTCCGCGAGCTCGTCGAGCTGGTCGCACCCGCGCCGTGAGCACCGCGCCGGAGCGCGCTGCGCGGCGCGTTCGCGTCCGCGTCGACGGCACCGTGCAGGGCGTCGGCTACCGCCCGTTCGTGTACCGCGTCGCCGACGAGCTGCAGATCACCGGGTGGGTGCTCAACGACGAACGCGGCGTGCTGGTCGAGGCGGAGGGGCCCCCCGAGGCCGTCGACGCGTTCGTCGCGCGGCTGCGCGAGGACGCGCCGCCGCTTGCGGACGTCCGCGGGGTCGACGCGCAGGAGGTCCCGGTGCTCGGCGAGCCCGGGTTCCGGATCGTCGCGAGCGCGCGCGGCGGCGCCGCAACCGCGCCGGTCACGCCGGATTCCGCGACCTGCGAGGACTGCCTTGCCGAGCTCGCCGATCCCGACGATCGCCGCTACCGCTATCCGTTTCTGAACTGCACGAACTGCGGGCCGCGCTTCACGATCGTGCGCGGGATCCCGTACGACCGCCCGACGACGACGATGGCGAGCTTCGTCATGTGCGACGCCTGCCAGGCGGAGTACGACGACCCGCTCGACCGTCGCTTCCATGCGCAGCCCAACGCGTGCCCCGTCTGTGGCCCGCACGTGACGCTGCTCGAGCGCGACGGGTCGCCGGTCGACGGCGAGGACCCCGTGCGGACCGCCGTGCGGGATCTCCTCGACGGCAAGATCCTCGCGATCAAGGGACTCGGTGGCTACCACCTCGCGTGCCGCGCCGACGACGAGACCGCCGTCGCGGCCCTGCGCGGCCGCAAGCACCGCGAGGACCGGCCGTTCGCGCTGCTCGTCGCCGACGTCGAGATGGCGCGCGCGCTCATGGAGGTCGGCGATGCCGCGGCCGCGCTCCTGCGCTCGCGCGAGCGCCCGATCGTCCTGGCGAGGCGCTTGCCGGACGCGCCCATCGCGCCGTCCGTCGCGCCGCGCGCGCCCGACCTGGGGGTCATGCTCCCCTACGCACCGCTGCACCAGCTCCTCGCCGCGGACGCCGGCGTGCCGCTCGTCATGACGAGCGGAAACGTCTCCGACGAGCCGATCGCCTTCGACGACGACGACGCGCTCGAGCGCCTCGCCCACATCGCCGACCGCTTCCTCGTCCACGACCGGCCGATCGCGACCCGCACCGACGACTCGGTCGTGCGGGTCGTGCGCGAGCGTCCGCTGCTCATGCGCCGCTCGCGCGGGTACGTGCCGCGCGCGCTCGACCTGCCCGTGACGGCCGCGAAGCACGTGCTGGGCGCGGGCGCGGAGCAGAAGAACGCCTTCTGCGTCGCCAAGGGCGACCGGGCGTGGTGCAGCCACCACATCGGCGACATCAAGAACTACGAGACGCTGACCTCGCTGAAGGACGGCGTCGCCCACTTCGAGGCGCTGTTCGAGGTCCAGCCCGAGGTCGTCGCGCACGACCTGCACCCCGACTACCTCTCGACGCGCTACGCGCAGGAGCGCACCGGCGTGGAGCTCGTGGGAGTCCAGCATCACCACGCCCACCTGGCGGCGACGCTCGCCGAGCACGGCGAGACGGGGCCCGCCGTCGGTGCGATCTACGACGGCACGGGGCTCGGCACCGACGGGACGATCTGGGGCGGCGAGATCTTCGTCGGCGGCCTTGCGGGCTTCGAGCGCGCCGGGCGGCTCGCCGGCGTGAAGATGCCCGGCGGCGAAGGCGCGATCCGCGAGCCGTGGCGGATGGCGTGTTCATGGCTGACCCAGATGCGCGAGCCGCTGCCGGCCGCGTTCGAGCCGATCGCCCAGCAGCGCTGGAACATGGTGGCGCGGATGGTCATGACCGGCGTCGGGTCGCCGTCGACCTCGAGCGCGGGCCGGCTCTTCGACGCGGTCGCCGCGATGTGCGGCGTGCGCCTCGAGGTGAGCTACGAGGGCCAGGCGGCGGTCGAGTTCGAGGCGCTGGCCGAGCCGGGGGCCGCGGAGCCCTATCCGTTCGTGCTGCAGCCGCTTCCGCCGGTGATCATGAACCCGCAGCCGGCGATCCTGGCGATCCTCGCGGACCTCGCCGCCGGCGTGCCCGTGTCGACGATCTCGGCCCGCTTCCACGCGGGCCTCGCGCGGGTGACCGTCGAGGCGTGCAAGCTCGCGGCGGAGCGCGCCGAGCTCGATCTCGCCGTCCTGTCGGGCGGCGTCTTCCAGAACCGGCTGCTGCTCGAGCTGACGGCCGCTGGCCTCGAGGAGGCCGGGCTGCGCGTCCTTGTGCCCAAGCGGCTGCCGCCGAACGACGGTCAGATCGCGTTCGGGCAGGTCGCGGTCGCTGCCGCGCGCTCTCTGCCGGACTGAGCTCCCGCGGGACGCAGTCAGTCGGGCTCGCCGAGCCACCGCACCTTGGCTCCGACCGCCGCGTAGGTTGGTGCAGCGCGACGATCGGCGGTGAGGAGGGTGCAGTCGTGGTGGCGAGCGGTGACGGCGATCAGCCCGTCGTATGCCGCCCCGCCCGCGATCCGCGCCTCGGCGAGCTCGGCCACGAGCCTGTCGCGAGCGGTCGCGGGAAGCACCGGTCGACGCCCCGGAAAGCGGCGAGCGAGCGCGGCTGCCACAGCCTCGGGCTCGAGGCGGACCGGCGGCGGTAGTCGTGTGAGCGTCGAGTACGCCTCAAGCTCGACGTGAGCGAGGAGCACGACATCCTCCGCGAGCGCTGCGTCGGCGACGGCGTGGTCGTTGTGCCAGGCGAGCAGCGCCGCCACGACGGCGCTCGTGTCCGGCGCGATCATCGACGCCGAGCGCGTACGGCGTCCAGGACGTCACGAACGGCTTCGGCGGTGAGCGCCGGCAGCGCATCCGCGCTCACGAACAGCGGGCCGTTCGGACCGTCCTGCAGCGATACGCGTGCCGGCGGGATGCTGACCTCGAGATGCCCCTCCACGGCTTCGAGCTCAAGCTCCGTCCCACCGGTCAGGCCGAGCTCGTCGCGTAGCGCCTTGGGGATCACGATGCGCCCGGCAGCGTCGATGGTAGTGCGCATGCCATGCAGCCTACCACTACCGATGGCGTCAAAGATGGCATCCCGTCCTGGCCGGATCGCCGGGCTTGACAGCGGGCCTTATCCTCTCCCGCATGGACAGGTTCGCGCTCAGCGAACGCTGGAACGGGTGGACGGATCTCGGGGTGATGGTCGACGCGGCACGCGCCGCCATCGCGGCCGGGCCGCTCGACCCGCTGCTGTGCGAGGTCACGATCGAGTGGGACGACGAGGACGACACGCTCCTCGACAGCCTCGACGGCCTGCAGGATCTGCTCGCGCGCAGCGACGACCCTTTCACCCTCGACATCTACGTGGCGCAGATCGTCGACATCGAGGCCAGCGTGCGGCTGGTGTTCAACGGGCGCTGGCTGCAGATCTACGGCGCCGGCGACGACTGGACACGCGCGAAGGCGGCCTACGACGCCGCGCAGGTGGAGATCGCGCTCGTCGCGGGCATCACGACGTTCAAGCTGCCCAAGCTCCCACCCGACACCGTGACGAACGTGCGTAAGCGCGTCGGCGCCAAGGATCGCGATCCGGGCCGCCCCGACGGCGACGAGCAGCCCCCCAGGCCCGGCGTCTGAGCGCCCCTCAGGCCGCAGGCGGCGGGCCCGTGTCGTCGGCCGGCAGCTCCTCGGTGCCGGGCGCGAACCACTCGGGGATCGTCAACGTGCCGTCCGGCGAGTCCGCGATGCCGTCCGGCGGCCAGCGCTGAGGGTAGGGCGGCCGCTTCCAGACCCACTGCTCGCCGGCGTACGCGTAGTGGAAGCGGATGGACTTCAGGAGCGCCTTGCGGTGGTCGGGGCAGGCGTAGCGGCGCGGTCCGAGCAGCCCGCCGGCGTGCCAGACGAGCCACTTGCCCGGCATCGCGTCGATGAGCTCGCCGAACAGATCCTCCCGGGTGGAGGCGCCGATGCTCCTGCGCGTCTCGTCGTCGGGGACGACCCCGCAGATGTCGCAGCGAAACCAGTAACGCACCGGCATCGCCCTAGCGTAGGCCCCAATGCCCGGCGGCGCCAGCCGGATCGCGTGGAGCGACCCGGTGGCGGTCGCAATGGGACAATGGCGCTACGTCGTGGCGGTATGCCCTCCGCGGCGGCGCACGGGCTCGCGCTTGCGTGCGCAGCTTGGGCAGAGGCCGATGATCGGGAAGTGCGAGAAGCGCGCCTCGAAGCCCGAGACGTCGCGCACCGCGTCGCGCACGACGTCCAGCGACTCGGGGTCGACGGACTCGATCCTGCCGCAGGCCTCGCACGCGAGGTACTCGCGGTCGACGCGGCTTTCGAGGACGTACCGGCCGGGCCCATGGCCGGCGTGAAAGTGGCGTACGAGCCCGAGTTCGCCGAGCGTCTCGAGGTTGCGGTAGACCGAGGCGATGTCCGACTGCGTGATGCGCCCGCCGAGGCCATCCGCGATCTCCTCCGCCGAGATCGGCGCGGGGGCTGCGAGCAGTGCCTCGAGCACGAGCCGGCGCGCGAGCGTCAGCCGCAAGCCGCTGCGGCGGACGGCGTCGATCGCCTCGTTGAGGTCCGAGACGACGACCGGCTTGCGGTCGGGCGAGACCGTCATGCCGATCGCTGTGGTCGAAGGCCGCGGCGCCCGAGCGGGCCGGTCGCCATGAAGACCAGGCCGAAGAGGGTTGCAGCCACGAGCACGATTGTAGGTCCGGACTGCACGTCGAGGTGGTAGCTGAGGTTCATCCCGACGAAGCCGCAGATCGCCCCGATCGCCGCCGACATCCACAGCATGCGGCTGAACGATGTCGTCAGCATGCGCGCGACAGCCGGCGGGATGACGAGCGCCGCCGCGATGAGCGTGACGCCGAGGATCTTCATCGTCGCGAGGATCGAGGCGGCGAGCACGAGCATGAGCAGCGCATCCATGCGGGCGGTGTTGACGCCCGATACGTCGGCGACCTCGGGATCGAACGTCGTGAACAGCAGGGCGCGGTAGCGGAAGAAGATGAGCGTCGAAGCGAGCGCGCAGACGACGGCGATGGCGACGACGTCTTGGGTCCCGACGCCGAGGATGCTGCCGAACAGCGCGGCATCGAAGCTCCCGCCCTCGCCGTCGAAGAACGCGAACAGCGCCAGCCCGAGCGCGAACGACGCCGTCGTGATGACGCCGATCGCCGCGTCGGAGCCGAGCACGCGCCGGCGCGTCACGCCGTTGATCATGAGCGCCGACGCGACGCCCCAGGCGCCGGCGCCGAGCAGGAAGTTGATGCCGAGCAGCGTGCTCGCCGCGAACCCGCCGAAGATCGCGTGCGACAGGCCGTGACCGATGTAGCTCATGCCCTTGAGCACGACGTAGACGCCGACGAGCCCGCAGAGCGCGCCCGCCATCGTCGCGACCATGAGCCCGTTACGGAAGAACTCGAAGTCGAACGGCCGCAGCAACTCGGCGATCATCGCGTGCTCTCGTGCTTGTGGTCGTGGGCGTGGTCGTGGGTGTGCCCATGCGCGTGACCGTGGGTGTGCGTGTGCGCGGGCGCGTCCGGCGTCGCGTGGCGATGCTCGAAGTGGTCCACGACGACGGGCATGCCGCCGTGCTCGAGGACCTGCATGCTCGCCCCGTAGGTCCGCTCGAGGATCGCGGGCGTGAGCACGTCCGCCGGGCGGCCGGCGCCGATGACCGAGCGGTTCAGGCAGACCATGTGCGGCAGGTGAGCGGCGATGCCGTTGAGGTCGTGGGTCGTGAGCAGGATCGCCAGGCCGCGCGCGTGCAGGTCGTCGAGCAGATGCAGGATCTCGTGGCGCAGGCGCGCGTCGACACCGGCGGTCGGCTCGTCCATGAGCAAGAGGTCGGGCTCGCCGAGCATCGCGCGGGCGATGAAGACGCGCTGCTGCTGGCCGCCGGACAGCTCGCGGATGTGGCGGTTGCGGAGGTGCTCGATGTCGAGCCGCGCGAGGATCTCCCCGACGGCGGCTCGCTCGCCGGCGCTCGCCCAGGGCAGGATGCGGCCGCCGACGCGCGCCATGAGGACGCACTGCGCGACGGTCACCGGGAAGCTCCAGTTGATCGTCTCGACCTGTGGCACGTAGGCCATGCGCAAGCCCTTGCGGCGCGTCACGCCGCCGGCGCTGGGGCGGATGCTGCCGGCGATCGCGCGCAGGAGGGTCGTCTTGCCGCAGCCCGACGGGCCGACGACGCCGATGAACTCCCCCTCGGACACCGTGAGGTCGACGTCGACGAGCACGTCCTCCGACGCGTAGCGACACGAGACGCCGTCGACTGCGACAAGCGGCTCGCGCGCGGTCATTGAGGATACGCCGCCTCGTCGGGGGCCACGTTGGCGGGCCTGAAGGCCTTCAGCGCGGAGGCGTCGCCACCCATCGCCTCGGTGATCGTCACGTAGTCGAAGTGCATGAGACCCATCCACGAGTGCGCGGGGTCGCCGGGCTTGCCGGGCAGGTCGTCGTCGCGCAGGACGTCGACGTACTGCACGCCGGCTTCCTTGCCGATCTGCTCGAGGACCGGGCTCGGGAAGACCTCGGAGCCGAAGATCGCCGGCACCTTGGTCTGCTTGACCTGGTCGATGAGCGACGCGACCTCCTTCGGCGTCGGGTCCTCGAAGTCGGAGACCTGGATCGCGCCGATGATGTCCCAGCCGTAGTCGCGGCCGAAGTATGCGTAGGCGTCGTGGTAGGTCAGGAGCTTGCGCTTGGCCCGCGGGATCGTCGCGAACGAGGTCCGCATCGCCGCGTCGAACGCGTCGACCTTCGCTGCGAACTTCTCGAAGTTCGCGTCGTAGTAGGCCGTGCCCGCCGGGTCGCGCTTGGCGAGGTCGTCACGGACGATCTGCGCGTACTTCAACGCGTATTTCGGGTCCGTCCAGAGATGCGGGTTCGGCTTGCCGCCGGACTTCGGGAACGAGAAGTCGTAGGCGTACGCGCCGGGGGAGATCGACTTCGTCCCGAGCTCGACGATGTCCGCGCCGTCCTTCATGTTCTGCTTGGCGAGCTGCGTCGTCGGCTCCTCGAGCTTCAGCCCGTTGACGTACAGGACGTCGATCGTCGAAAGCAGCTCGGCGACGCTCGGCTTCGGCTCGAACGTGTGGGAGTTCGTGCCCTCGGGGACGATCCCGGTGATCTTCACGCGGTCGCCGCCGATGTTCGAGACGATGCTCGTGATCGGCGCCACCGTCGTGGCGACCGACAGCCTGCCGTCGCTCTCGCCCGACGCGCTGTCTCCACAGCCGGACGTCAGGAGGGCGGCCGCCGCCACAGCGGACACGACGGCGCAGCTTCGGCGGAGGAGCATGCAGCGGCGATCCTACTCCTATCGCGACAAGCTCGCATTAGATATTCAGTCGTCGGGTGGCGCGCCGCGCAGCGCCGCGAGGACGCCTGCTCCGAGCAGCGCCAGGACGAGCAGCGTCAGGAGCGTCAGCACGTTGATCCCGCCGTCGATCGCCGCGACCACGGTCAGCGCCGCGAGGATCGCGAGGAACGCCAGCGCCGAGGTAAGGAGGGCTGGGACCATCTAGTACACGGGGTACTTCGGAGGCGGGCTGTAGTCCTTCGCGCGGCTGGCGAAGAGCTTGATCGCGAGCAAGCCGAACGCGAACCCGCCGATATGCGCGAAGTACGCGACGTCCCCGCCGCCGCCCGACGGGTTCGCGAGGCCGTACGCGCCGTACGCGAGCTGCAGCAAGAACCAGAACCCCAGGATGAGCGTCGCCGGGACCTCGACGATCGTGAAGAAGAAGATGATGAAGATGAGCGTGATGACGCGTGCCTTGGGATACAGCAAGATGTAGCCCCCGAGGATCGCGGCGACCGCGCCCGACGCGCCGATCGTCGGGACCGCCGCGCTCGGCTCGATGGCGAACTGCGCGGCGAGCGCGACGAGCCCGCCCAGGAGGTAGAAGGCGATGAACTTGACGGGCCCCATCGAGTCCTCGACGTTGTTGCCGAAGATCCACAGAAACAGCATGTTGCCGGCGAGGTGGACGATCCCGCCGTGCATGAACATCGAGGAGAAGGCGGTCACCCAGGTCGCCGGCTGGGCAGTTGACAGGCCTTCGGCCGCAAGCTCGGCGGGCGGTCCGCAGGCGATCTGGCTCTGGTCGACCGTGACGCAGAGGTCGCCGAGGTGCGAGAACTCGTATGGGATCGCGCCCCAGTCGACGACGCTCGAGTCGGACGGGCCGGAGAAGACCCCGCCCTTCTGCAGGAGGAAGTACACGAGGACGTTGATCGCGATCAGCGCGATCGTCACGACCGCCGGGCGGTCGGTCGGGATGTTGTCCTTCAGGGGGAACACGCGCGATCTCTCGCGCGGCAGGCTACCCGGCGGGGGGCGGTTGCCGATCCGCTGGGATTGGTGCCAGCAGCCGGCGCTGGACGGACGCCATGAGATCGTCCGGCACGCCGGCCGGATCGATGAGGCGCTCGAGCGCGAGCCCGTTGGAGAGCGCGAGCGTCACGAGCGCCCAGTGCTCGGCGTCGAACGAGCTGTGCTCGGGCTTCAGCTCGGTGAGCTTGCGCCGCAGCCGGCGGTAGCGTTCGGAGAACTCGGCGAGCAGCGCGGGCTCACGCGCGGCGTGGACCCAGAACTCGATCGTCAGCAGGAGAAACTGCGAGTTGCGCTCGTCGACCGGCTGGGACGCGAGCGCCTTGAGCTTGGAGTCGTCGTCGGGATGCGGCGCGAGCAGCGCGCGGAGCTCCTCGACACGGCGGTCGACGATCTCGTCGAAGAGCGCGAGCACCAGCCCGCCCTTGCTCTTGAACGTCGAGTAGACCGCGCCCTTCGTGTACCCGGCCTCGTCGGCGATGTCGTCGAGCGTCGTCCCGTGGTAGCCGTCGCGGAAGAAGCGCCGCTCGGCCGCGCCGAGCAGTTCGCGCCGCGTGAGCGCGGCGCGCTCGCCTCGCGTGAGACGGGCTGCCGTTGCCACGGCGCGTTAAGCTACCGGCACGGCGGCGGCCCTGTGGTCCGCCGCCGTGGCCCCTCCGGCAGCCTTCTCGGCGGCGTCGTCACGGAGCGACGCCAGCCATTCGTACGGCAAGCTCGCGGCGAGGTGCCCGTGGTAATCGGGCGCCACGCGGCTCGCGAGCGCTGCCGCCGGCCGGTTCTCGATGAACGGCCGCAAGTCGTCGGACAGCATGAGCGCGGAGATGTTGACCGCGATCTGGAAGTCGGCCGCGTTGAGCTCCTCGCCGCCGAGCAGGCCCTCCGCGATCCACGCGTCGATCTGGTCCAGGCGCTGGGGAAGCAGCTCGAGGTCCTCCTGCCCGGCGCTGTCGGAGGCGCGGTGCACGCCGGCGGCGAGCCGGATGATGATCGGCGACCCGATCTTGATCACCGCGCGCATCGGCAGCCCACGGTCAGCGGTCATGAGGCTCCTGAAGGCGCTGTGATCGCGGCGGGCGGCGCAGTAGAAGATCCGGCGCGTGGCGTTCTGCAGGTCCTCGCCCCAGCGCTCCGCGTCCTGCACAGCCTTGCGGCGCTTGGGGTCGGCGGGGAACAGCGGCTTCTCGGGCACGATCTCGTCGAGCGCGCGTGAGATGGCGCGCGAGCCCTGCACGCGGCGGCCGTCGACCTTCATCGCGGGCACGCCCATCGTCTCGAAGCCGAGGCCGAGCATGATGAACGCGTGTGGTCCCGGCATGAGCATCACCGGCTTGTAGTCGATGCCCTTGTGCTCCAGCATGAGCCGGCCCGTGTAGACGGAGTTTGAGCCCTGGAACCCGTAGAACTTGACCTTCACGTCGGCACGCCTCCTGCCCGCCTCGAAATAGATACCGCCGGTACTCTGATACCGAGAGTATCCGAAGTCAAGCGGTCTATGCGCCGACTGCGGCGAGGGGACCCGAGCCCGGCTCCTCCTGCGGGACGTGCTGGTCGGCGTGGTAGCTCGACCGCACCAAGGGTCCCGCCGCGATGTGGTCGAACCCGAGGGCGTAGGCAGCCGCTTCGAGCGCCTTGAACTCGTCCGGATGCCAGTAGCGCACGACCGGCAGGTGGCGCTCGGTCGGACGCAGGTACTGACCCACCGTGAGGACCTGGACGCCGTGCTCGCGCAACGCCTCGAACGTCTGCACCATCTCGTCGTGCGTCTCGCCAAGCCCGACCATGAGGCCGGACTTCGTCACGATCTCGCCCTCGCCCATCTCCCGCGCATTGCGCAGCACGCGGCAGGAGCGCTCGAACGTCGAGCCGCGGCGCGCGACCGGATACAGCCGCGGCACGACCTCGACGTTGTGGTTGAAGACGTCGGGGCGCTCGGCGATGACCTTGGCGAGAGGCATCTCCTGGCCGCGGAAGTCCGGCGTGAGGACCTCGACCTTGCAGCGCGGAGCCTGGATACGGCATTGGCGGATGACGCCGACGAACGCGCCGGCACCGAGGTCGGGAAGGTCGTCGCGGTCGACCGACGTGATGACGGCGTGGCGCAGGCCCATCTTCGCGATCGAGCGGGCTACGCGGGCAGGCTCCAGCGGGTCGTTCCACGTCGGCTTGCCCGTACGGACGTTGCAGAAGCCGCAGCGCCGCGTGCAGGTGTCCCCGAGGATCATGAACGTCGCGGTGCCGCGCTCCCAGCACTCGCCGACGTTCGGGCACGCGGCCTCCTGACAGACGGTGTGGAGGTTCTCGGCCTTGATGAGCGCCGTGAGCTCGCGGTACTTCGCGCCGCCCGGGGCGGGGACCTTGAACCACGGCGGCTTGCGCTCGCGCAGCGGGCGCACATCGGGCCCGAGGACGCTCAGCACGTCCATCCCGCCGGGGTTGGAGCGTGAGCGGGTCGAGAGCCTGCGTTCGTCGGCGGACATAGCCGTTTCTAGGCTAGCGCCAGCGTCGCTGACGGCGTAGGGTCGCTCGCAAATCGCGGGTCGGCGGTTTGCGGCCCGGCAACGTCGAGCGGGAAACGAGGACCGGGACCAATGATTCGCAGGACGACGATCGTGCTCATGGCCATCGCCGCGTGCCTCGGCGTCGCGGCATGCGGCTCGTCCGATGACAGCTCGTCTGACGACGGCACGCTGTCGCGCAGCGAGCTGGCGAAGAAAGCCGATGCGATCTGCAAGACGGGCGAGAAGGACGCGGAGGCCGTCAAGGCACCGGCGAGCTTCGACGACGCCGACGACGCGGCGGCGTACTTCGAGGCGATCGTCCCGTTGCACCAGAAGCAGACGGACTCGCTCGCGGCGCTGAAGCCCGACGACGAAGCCAAGGCGGACTGGGCCGCGTTCATGGCGACGCAGAACGCCAACCAGGCGCTGCTCGACACGATCCTCGCCAAGGCCAAGGCCAAGGACCCGACGGGCCAGCAGGATCTGCAGAAGTTCACGACCCAGTCGCAGGCGTTCGCTGCCGCCGCCAAGAAGATCGGGTCGGCCGGGTGCGCCGGCACGGCCTAGCCGCGATCCTCACCGCGGCGGCGCTGGTCGCCGCAGGTTGCGGGTCCAGCGACGACACATCCAGCGCCGCGAAGACGACGACCGCGACGACGACCGCCGGCCCGAACGGGAAGATCTCGGTCGTCTACGACGAGCCGAGCGACGACGTCGGCGGGCAGGCCAAGCAGATCCTGCAGCTCGGCGGGACGGACGGCGTCGCGGCCGGCTTCACGAAGTCCTTCAAGCTCCCGTTCGACATCACGATCCACGTCGTCAACGGGCTCGTCGGGCCGAGCTACGACCCGTCGACGAAGACGCTGACGCTGTCCTACGGCTTCGTGAACTTCACGGCGGGCGTGCTGAAGAAGAACTTCCCCGAGCTGCGCACGGCGGACGAGGAGTTCGGCAAGCAGCTTGCCGCGGTCGACGGGTTCATCCTCGTCCATGAGTTCGGCCACGCGTTCGTCGATGCGTTCGAACTGCCGGTGCTCGGGCGCGAGGAAGATGCCGCGGACGCCGTGGCGACGGTCTTCCTCACGCGCGCGGTCGCCAACGGCCGCGAGTATGCGTTCTACGCCGCGCGCTTCTTCAACGCGCTGTCGGCGCGCCAGCGCCACCTCGCGGCGGCCGACTTCTTCGACGAGCACTCGCTCGACAAGCAGCGGGCGTACAGCATCGTCTGCCTCATCGCGGGGTCCAGCAAGCAGGCCTACGAGGACGTCGCGAAGCTTGAGATCCTCAGCCCCGAGCGCCAGCAGCGCTGCCCGGCCGAGTACGAGCAGAAGGTCAAGGCGGTCGAGAACCTGCTCAAGCCGCACGCCCGCGCGTCGTAGGGCCGGGGCGCGGGTTAGGACGGGCGGCAGAGGAAGGCGAGGTCCGAGGCGAGCAGGCGGTAGCGCGCGGCCTGCTCCGGGCCGACCTCCTGCGCCATGTCGACGACCTCGACGGTGAAGCCGGCGCGCTGCAGGCGATCCTCGATGTCGCGCGCGTAGAGCCGGACGTGGTCGTGCTGGAGAAACGCGCGCTCGCGATCCTCGGACGCGGTGATCGACGGGTCCTCGTAGGTCGTCTCGCGGTCGAGCGCGAGCGGGACCATGACGAGGCAGAAGCCGCCCGGCGCCGTGACGCGGCGCAGCTCGCGCATGGCGGCGCCGTCGTCGGGCACGTGCTCGAGGACGTGCGAGCAGAGGACCGCGTCGAAGCTGTCTTTCCAGCACATTGGGATCCTAAGCTTAGAATTCCACGTGGACAAGTTGTCGCG
>JADMIO011197767.1_pt1 | contig 26595 bp, 21 predicted proteins | sample 8958161 | NCBI WGS metagenome assembly JADMIO01 (sample SAMN16585339, study PRJNA669376) | soil metagenome | isolation source: Crop rotation soil | place: USA: Cullars Rotation, Alabama | collected 2011 | reverse complement strand
CGCGACAACTTGTCCACGTGGAATTCTAAGCTTAGGATCCCAATGTGCTGGAAAGGGCCTACGCGCTGCTCGCGGCGCTCGCGACCCAAACGCCGCCGCCGCCGGTGCAGTTGAACCCGGCGGTGCCGCCCGCACTGTCGGCGCTGATCGAGCGCCTCATGAGCAAGACCCCGGCGGGTCGGCCGCAGTCGGCCCGCGCGGTGCTCGAGGAACTGGCCCGGAGCGCGGCGCACGGGAAGGTCGGGGGGCCGCGTTCCGGAACGAAGGCCGCGCCCGCGCCGAACCCGTCTCAGCCGCCGCCGGCCGCGGACACGCTCGCGGTCGCGGCCGGGCCGATCTCCACGCTCCCCGACGTGCCCGACCCGGAGCCGCTTCAACTGGAGCCCTCTTCCTCGGTCACAATCGACGTGTCCAAGCTGTTCCGACCGGAACCGGAACCGCCGAAGCCGGCCCCGCCGCCCCCGCGGGGCCGGCGCGGGTTGCTGATCGCGCTCGGCGCGGCCGTCGCGGTCGTGGCGCTGGTCGTCGTCCTGCTCGCGAAGCTGAAGTCGTGACCGCGCCGCGTCAGTCGTCGTCGCGGGGTATGCGGTACATTACGTCCGTCCGCAGGACGTACTTGCGCCCGTCGGTGACGGGCGCGCCCTCGTGCAGCAGGTAGTGGTAGAACGCCAGCGCCTTACCTGTCTGGGGCTTCACGCGAAGCTCGGCCCCGTCGGGCAGCGTTTCCCCGTCGTCCGACAAGTAGAGGACCGTTTCGCCGCCCTCGCACTCGGCATTCAAATACACCATGAACGTGAGCTGGCTGCGCTCGTCGTTGCGGGCGAAGTGGCCGTCGATGTGCGGGCGGAAGGTGTGACCCGCGTCGTAGCGGTAGAAGCGGAACCGCTCGTTGAGGCCGATCGCGGGGTGCCCCTTGAACGGCGACGGGATGAACGGTTCGGCGCGCTCCCAGAGCTTCGCGGCCCAGTCGCGGTTGTCGAGCATCACGCGCTCGTTGTTGCGAATCTCCGGGGCCATGACGAACCCGCCCGCGGTGGTGATCGGCGCCGCCGCGTAGCCCGACGCCTCCGTCACGCGCACGTACTCCGCGCATTCCTCCGGCGTGAGGAAGTCGTGGATCACGAACACCTGTTCGCCGTCGAGTAACTCTTTTCGCATCGCTCGCCCTCTCGTTGTGGTCCGGTCACTCCGTGACCGGATGTCATTTGGGTCCGGTCACGGAGTGACCGGACCACATCGAAGCGACACCGCGACCGGCGAAAAGGTGATCGCGCGCCCGCGCCGCGGTATACTCCGGGTCAACTCTCACCCGGGGCCCCTATGCGATTGCTCCTATCCCTCGCCGTGCTCGCGACCGCCTTCGGCTCGCGGCTAACGGCTGCTGAAAGACCAAACGTCATCGTCATGATGACCGACGATCAGCGGCACGATTTCATGTCGTGCGCGGGGCACCCGTTCATCAAGACGCCGAACCTCGATCGCATCGCCAAGGACGGCTACCGCTACACCAACACGTTCGTCACCAACGCGCTGTGCGCTCCCAGCAGAGCTACGCTCATGACCGGACAATATTCGCACGCGAACGGCGTTCGCGACAACATGGGGTCGAAGCTCAACCCGGACGCGCCGTGGCTGCCCGACGAGCTTCGGAAGCTCGGCTACGAGGTCGCGTTCTGCGGCAAGTCACACGTGCCGGGTCATTTTCGCGACAAGACCTGGGACTACTACTTCGGCTTCACGGGGCAGGGCAACTACGTCAAGCCGACGATCGCGGAGAGCGGGCCCGACGGCAAGATCGGCCCCGACAAACCGTATGACGGCTGGATCGACGACGTCGTGACGGACAAGGCGATCGAGTGGGTGAAGAAGAAGCGCGACAAGCCGTTCGTGCTGTTCCTGTTCTTCAAGTCGCCGCACCGCGCGTGGGTGCCGGCGCCGCGAAACAAGGATCTCTACGCCAACGACCCCGTGAAGAAGCCGGCGCTGTGGGACGACCCCGGCGCGAGCAAGCCGCGGGCGTTCCTGCAAGCCGCGAACATGATCGGCCAGTACCCGGACGTGAAGGACTTCGACGGCATGATCCGCGACTACTGCCGCTGCATCACCGGCGTGGACGACAACGTCGGTAAGTTGCTGACGGCACTCGAGGAGGGGAAGCTCGCGGACCAGACCGCGGTGATGTACACGTCCGACAACGGGTTTTTCCTCGGCGAGTGGCAGCGGTTCGACAAGCGGTTCATGCACGAGCCGAGCATCCGCGTCCCACTCCTTCTGAAGCTGCCGAAGACGATGCAAACGGGGTACCGCCCGGCCGGGACGAAGCTCGACCCGATGGTCATCAACGTGGACACCGCGCCGACGGTGCTGGAGTTGGCGGGCGGAACGCCGCCGAAGGCGATGCACGGGCGCAGCGTGTTACCGTTCGCGCGCATCCCGCCGAAGGGACCGCTACCGCCGGACATGGTACCGCGTGACGCGTGGTACTACGAATACTTCGAGTTCCCGGACGTATCGCACAACGTCCAGAAGCAACGCGGCGTGCGCACCACGAAATGGAAGTACATCCACTATCACAGCCCGCCATTTACGTTCCGCGAGGAGTTCGAACTGTACGACTTGGAAAAGGATCCGGAGGAGCGGGTGAACCTCGCGAACCGGCCCGCGTTCAAGGCAACGGTAACAGAGTTGCAGGCGAAGATGGACGCGCTGCGGAAGGAACTGGGTTCGACCGACGCGAAGTGAGCCGGACATGAGCGACGCCCGTCAGCCGGATGCGACCACGCCCCACGCGCCCGCGGACTCGTTCGCGGGCGAAACCGTCGGGCCGCCGAACGGCGAGCCGGTCGCTCCCTCGGTTCCGGTTCGCGAGCGGTACGCGCTCGGCGCCGAGATCGCCCGTGGCGGGATGGCCATTGTCCACACCGCAGCCGACCTCGCCTTCGGCCGCGAGGTCGCGGTCAAGGTGCTATCGGCCGAGCTGAGCGGCTCCGAGGCCGACCGGCGGTTCGTCTACGAGGCGCGGATCACCGGCCAGTTGCAACACCCGAGCATCCCGCCCGTTCACGACCTCGGGATGCTGCCGGACGGGCGCCCGTTCCTCGCCATGAAGCTGATCCGCGGCCACACCCTCGCCCGCGAGGTCGAGAGCCGCCCGTTCGTGCCCGACGAGTTCGACCATTACGCCGGCGTCTTCGAACAAATCTGCCTGGCGGTCGCGTTCGCGCACTCGAAGGGCATCATCCACCGCGACCTCAAGCCCGCGAACGTCATGGTTGGCGCGTTCGGCGAAGTTCAGGTCATGGACTGGGGCTTGGCCAAGGAACTCGAATCGGGGCCGGCGCGCGGCGAGGTCGGAGCCGTGACCGCGGACGACATCGACGGCGAAATCGGGCCGGACGACCGCACGCGGGCCGGCGCGGTGATGGGAACGCCCGCGTACATGGCGCCCGAACAGGCCCGCGGCGAGAAGCTCGACGAGCGTGCCGACGTGTTCGCGCTGGGCGGCATCCTGTGTGCGATCCTCACCGGCAAGCCGCCGTACCTCGGCCGGTCGGCCCGCGAAGTGTGGCAGAAAGCGGCCGCGGCCGAACTCTCCGACGCGCTGGAGCGCCTGGCCGCGGTGAAGGACGCCGGTCAGTTGCCCGCGATCGCGCGGCGGTGTCTCGCGGCCGACCCGCGGCGCCGGTTCGCGCACGCCGGCGAGGTCCGCGCGGCGATCGACGCGGCCCGCAACAAGGCCCGCGAGGTGCGAAAGCAGTACGACCTGAGCCTCGCCACCACGGACGCCGACCGCCTCCAGCGCCGCGCCGACCTGCGCGCCCGCAACGCGGTTCTCGTCGGCCTCGCCGGGCTCGCGTTGGGACTCCTCTCGGTCGGCGGCGCGTTCCTTTACGCCGACCACGTGAAGGCGCGGGCCACCGCCGACATGCCGAAGTACACCGATTACCAAAAAGAGTTGTTCCCCACGCTGGTCGTCGCCGCCCACAAGCACGCCGACGACGGGCTGTTCGACCCGGGGTTCGACCGCAGCGGGCGGGACCGCGTCGCGGGGTTGCTCCACCGCTGCGCGGCCGCCCTCGACCCGCCCGAGGCGGCCCACGCGAACCTGTTGCTGTACGGGCTGTTCGAACTGGCCCGCGAGGAGTCCACGGCCGGCAAGTATTGGGACCATGCGGTCGGGCAGTACGGCAAGGTCGAGCCCGACCACGCCGAGGCCACACTGGTCGTCCGCGCGTGCGACTGGTTCACCGCGCGGCAGTCGCCCTCCAAACTGGACCGCAAGGTGCTCGACCGGCTGCGCCAGGCGCTGACCGCGGCCCGCACCAAGCCGCTCCCCGGGCCGCTGCGCGAACAGGTCGAGGCCGCAAGCGCGAAGATTGGGACGCGCAAGCTCGCCGAGCTGAAGTGACCGCCGCGCCTTCTCGCGGCAGCGGCGGTGAGCTATCATCGGGCATCCCCAATCGCGAGCGCCCGATGTCCGACAGCCACGCGCCCAAACCCTTTAAGACGCTGGACTCGCCCGGCCCGCCGCACCCCGCCCTGCTCGGCGCGGAGGTCCCGAACATCAATCCGCAGGACCAGTTCGAGTTGCTCGAACTGATCGGCAAGGGCGGGATGGGCGCCGTCTATCGCGCCCGCGATCGCGCGTTCGATCGCGTCGTGGCCGTTAAGGTGATCCACGCCGGCCTAGACGTGAGCCGGTTCGTGGTCGAGGCGAAGGTGACGGCCCGCCTTCAACACCCCGGCATCCCGCCGGTGTACGCCCTCGGCACGCTGCCGGACGGGCGGCCCTTTTTGGCGATGAAACTGATCAAGGGCCACACGCTCGACGAATTGCTCAAGGAGCGGCCGGAGCCGGCGCACGACCGCGGGCGGTTCGTCGCGGTGTTCGAACACGTCTGTCAGGCGCTCGGGTACGCGCACAGCCGCAACGTCGTCCACCGCGACCTCAAGCCGTCCAACATCATGGTCGGAGCCTTCGGCGAGGTCCAGGTCATGGACTGGGGGCTCGCCAAGGTGCTCGCGGACGGCGTCGGCGCGGCCGCGCCGGACCGCGAACCGGCCGAGATCACGCGCATCGTCCCGCCCGCGACGACCGAAGCGACACAGGACGGAAGCGTGCTCGGAACGATCCCGTATATGCCGCCGGAGCAGGCCGTCGGGGCGATCGACGAGATTGACGCGCGGAGCGACGTGTTCAGCCTCGGCGCGGTGTTGTGCGTGGTTCTCACCGGCCGCCCCCCGTATCTCGGGTCGGACGCGAACGCCGTCCTCCGGCTGGCGGCCCGCGCAAAGCTGGCCGACTGCTTCGCGCGGCTGGACGCGTGCGGCGCCGAACCGGACCTGATCGCGGTGTGCAAGCGGTGCCTGTCGGCGGAGCGCGACGACCGCCCGAAGGACGCCGGCGAGGTGGCGAAAGCGATCGCCGAACTGCGCGCCGCCGCGGAAGAACGCGCCCGCGCCGGCGAGCGCGAGCGCCTCCGCGCGAGTGTCGCGCTGGCCGGTTCCCTGCGCCGGCAGTACAAGTTCGCCGAGGCGCGGGCCGCCCTCGACCAGACCGCGGCCCTCGCGAAGGGCCGAAACCCCGAACTGCTCCCGGAAATCGAACGGGCGCGCGCCGACCTCGCATTCGCCGTCCGCCTCGACGACATCCGCTACCGCAAGTGGGTGTGGGTCACGGCGGCAAACGGAGACGGAGGAGAGTTCAACACGGACGTCGCGCCGCCGGAGTACCGAAAGGCGTTCGCCGAGTGCCTGGTCGATCTCGACACGGCCGACGTGGGCGAGGCGGCCGCCCGGATCGCCGCGTCGGCGATCAAGGAGAACCTCGTCGCGGCCCTCGACGACTGGGCGATCCTCGAAACCGACGAGGTCACAAAGCGCCGCCTGCTGGACGTCACGCGCCGGGTCGAGCCGGGGGCGTGGCTCGATCGCGTCCGCGACCCCGCCGTCTGGGAGAACGCGGACGCGCTCCAGGAACTCGCCGCGGAGGCGGACGCGGTGAACGCGCCCCCGGCCGCCCTGAACGTCCTCGCATGGCTCATGAAGCGCCGGGATCTGATCGCGCACGCGTTCCTCACCGCCTGCCGCGCGCGCCACCCGGCCGACTTCGAACTCGCGTTCGTCCACGGTCAGTGCCACCTCGAGAACAAAGACGGCAAGCAAATCGGCCCGTTTGAAGCCGCACGGGCGCTCCGGCCGGAGGTTCTGGCCGTGTGGATCAACCTGGGCCTGGCCCACTTCCTCCACGGGGATCTCGGCACCGCCCGGTTGCTCTACCAGCAGGTCATTGACCGCGACCCCGAATTCGCCATCGCCTACCACTCGCTCAGCCAGGTGCTGTTAAAGCAGGGCGATCCGGTCGGCGCGATCGGCGTGATTCGCGGCTTGCTCTCCCGGACCCCGAACGCCTTTACTCACTACGTGCTCGCGGGCACGCTCGAAGACACGGGCGATGTGGCCGGCGCGCTGGAGTCGTACCATCAGGCCATCCGCCTCGATCCGACACACGCCTGGACGCGGATCCGGCTCGGATTTCTGTTGGTCAACCGGCGCGATCCGGGCGAAGCGGCCCAATCGTTCCGAGAAGCCATCCGGCTCGACCCCACCATTTCGAACGCGCACCGCGGGTTGGGCGTCGCCCTGGCCCACCTCCGCAATTGGACGGGGGCGATCGCCGCGAACCGGGAAGCCATTCGCCTCGACCCGGCGGACGCGCAGGCGCACTCGAACTTGGGTCTCGCGCTGGACAAGGTCGGCGACGTGGAAGGCGCCATCGCGTCCTACCGCGAGGCGATTCGGATCGATCCGACCCTGTCGCAACCGGTCCGCAATCTCGCCGACACCCTTGCGGGGATGGGGGACTTTGAAGGTGTCGCCGAGTTATACGAGCAAGCGATCCGACGGAACCCGTCGAACACGAATTACTGCCAATCCTTGTTTCGCATGCGGGCCAAACTGGGAAACGTTGCGGAAGCGGTCGCGGCGTACCGGTCTGCCCGAGATCGCGAGCCGAATCGGGCCAAAGTCCATTCCGATCTGGGGGACCTGTTGGCTCAATTCGGGAGCCCGAGTGAAGCCCTTGCGGCGTACCGCGAGGCCGTTCGGCTCGACCCCGGCGACGCGAGCGCGCAGCGCAAGCTCGCCGCCGCTCTCGAACAGGCGGGCGACGCCGACGGCGCCGCCGAAGCGTACAAGCGAGCGATTCAACTGGACCCGGCGGACGCGGGCTCCCGCGAATCTTTGTTCCGGATGTGGGTCAAGCGGGGTCACGTTCGCGACGCGATCGCGGCCCATCATCTTGCCCGGAATCTGGACCCGAACGACCCCAACGTTCAGGCCGAGTTGGGGCGCCGGTTCAACGAGGCGGGGAGCCTGAGCGGCGCGGTGACCGCGTATCGCGAGGCCGTCCGCCTCAACCCCCGCGACGCCCGATTGCAACACACGCTGGGCGAGATGCTGCGCGCCTGGGGCGACTTCGACGGCGCGATCGCGGCCTACCGAGAGGCCATCGCCCTCGACCCCGCCAACAAGAACGCCGAGATCGACCTCCGAGTTGTGACCCGTCAGAAAGCGGACGTGGAGCAGGGCCTGTCGAACACGCGGGAAGCCATTCGCCAAAATCCTGCGGACCCCGAAGCCCACTTCCAACTCGGGAAACTGTTGAAGTGCAAGGGCGATCTCGACGCCGCTCTTGCCGCCTTTGAAACGGCGCTCGGACTGGCACCGGATAACGCCGCGGTCCAGCGATACCTCGCCGCGACCCAGGAGGAAAAGGACAAGCGCGGCGCCGGGTGACTGCGCCTGCCAATTCGCGTTCCGCCCGGCTCGCGGTTCCTGCCACTCTGACACCGCGAGCCACGCCCCTTCCCGAACCCGATTCGCCAAACGCTTACGGCGTCGCGAGTTGCGCCGCGTGCATTTCGCGGCACAATCCTTGCATGCGTGCCGCCGCAGCTATCCCTATCGTTACCTTCAGGCGGATAGACAACGATGTCAGCCAAGCAACTTTCCTACGCCGACGACGCGCGCCAGAAGCTCCTCTCCGGGGCCAGCAAACTCGCCCGCGCCGTCCGCTCCACACTCGGGCCCCGCGGGCGCAACGCCGTCCTCGACAAGGGCTGGGGCTCGCCGAACGTCACCAAGGACGGCGTCACCGTCGCCGAGGACATCGAACTGAAGGATCCGTTCGAGAACATGGGCGCTCAGCTCGTCAAGGAAGCGGCGAGCAAGACGAGCGACGTGGCCGGCGACGGTACCACCACCGCGACCGTCCTCGCGGAGTTCATCTTCGACCGCGGGCTCTCGGCCGTCGCCGCCGGGCGCGACCCGATGGCGCTGGTTCGCGGCATCCAAAAGGGCGTGGACGCGGTCGTCGCGGAACTGCACAAGATCGCCGAGGAGATCGACCCCAAGGACAACAAGTCGATCACCGAGGTCGCGAGCATCGCGGCCAACAACGACAAGGAAATCGGCAAGAAGCTCGCGGAGGCGATGAAGCTCGTCGGCGCGACCAACGGCGTCATCACCATCGAAGAGGGCAAGACCGCGGACACGCAAGTGGTCGTGGTCCAGGGCATGCAGTTCGACCGCGGCTACCTGTCGCCGCACTTCGTCACCAACCCCGAGTCGGTGACCTGCGAGTTCGAGAACCCCTACATCCTCATCTACGAGGAGAAGATTTCGAGCCTCAAGACGATCATCCCGCTGCTCGAATGGGCCGCGCGCGAGAAGGCGCAACTGGTCCTGATCGCCGAGGACTTCGAGGGCGAGGCGCTCGCGGGGCTGGTGCTGAACAAGCTCAAGGGCGTGCTGCAGGTGTGTGCGGTGAAGGCGCCGGGCTACGGCGACCGCCGCAAGGCGATGATGGAAGACATCGCGATCCTTACCGGCGGCAAGCCGATCTTCAAGGACCTGGGCGTCCAGCTCGACGCGACCGTGCAAGGCAAGGGCGGCACCGTTCCGATGGTGGTTGCCGACGGCTACCTCGGCCGCGCCAAGAAGGTGAAGGTGGACGCCGAGAACACGACGGTCACCGAGGGCAAGGGCGACAAGAAGGCCATCGAGGGCCGCGCCGAGGGGATCCGCAAGGAGATCGAGAAGACCGAGAGCGAGTACGACCGCGAGAAGCTGCAGGAGCGGCTCGCGAAGCTCGCCGGCGGCGTGGCGCAGGTGAAGGTCGGCGGCGCGACCGAGACCGCGATGAAGGAGCGGAAGGCGCTGTACGAGGACAGCTTGCACGCGACCCGCGCGGCGCTGGCCGAGGGCATCGTCCCCGGCGGCGGCGTGGCCCTGCTGAACGCCCGCAAGGTGCTCGAAAAGGCCATGAAGGCCGACGACGACGAAGCCGCGGGCATGGCGGTGCTGTACAAGGCGCTCGAGATGCCCTGCCGCATGATCGTCGAGAACGCGGGCGAGGACGGCACCGTCGTCGTGTCCAAGATCCTCAAGGGGAAGGACAAGAACTTCGGCTACAACGCGGACACCGACAAGTACGAAGACCTCCGCGCCGCGGGCGTCATCGACCCGGTGAAGGTAACCCGCAGCGCGCTGCAGAACGGCGCCAGCGTCGCGTGCCTCTTGCTCACCACCGAGTGCATGATCGCGGACATCCCCGAGCCGAAGAAGCCCGGCGGTGATCACCACGACGACCACCACGGCGGCGGCATGGGTGGTATGGGTGGCATGGGCGGAATGGGTGGCATGGGTGGCATGGGCGGAATGATGTAACCCGTCATCGACGCCGCCCGAACCCAGGCCGTTGGCCTGGGCTTAGGAATGTCGCCCCTTCGGGGCTGAAAACCAAATGCGGGCTGTCGGCCCGCGCTCCCTCAGCCCGGGGCGTTGCCCCGGGTTCGGGGACGAAGACGGCACACCGAATCGTTTCGACGCACCGGGAGCACACAAATGGCAAAGGCCGACAAGCAACTGACCCTCAAGCCGCTCGACGACCGCGTGGTTCTGGAGCCGCTGGAGGCCGAAGAGAAGACGACCGGCGGCATCCTGCTGCCCGACACCGCCAAGCAGAAGCCGCAACAGGCGAAGGTGGTCGCGGTCGGACCGGGCAAGCTGTCCGACAAGGGCACCCGCACCGCGCTGGCGGTGAAGATCGGCGACACCGTCCTGTTCGGCAAGTACAGCGGGTCGGACGTCGAAGTGAACGGCAAGGAATACAAGATCGTCCGCGAGTCCGAGATCCTCGGCAAAATTACCAAGTAAACAAGCACTCACCACAAAGGCACGAAGGGTTCACAAAGAAACACAAAGAAGACCGACGTGAGTTCTGTCTTCTTTGTGACCCTTTGTGCGAGCGTTGTGCCTTTGTGGTGAAATCTTCTCTGGAGTCACCATGCCGAAGCAACTGCTCTACACCGACGAGGCCCGGAAGAAACTTCTGACCGGCGCCGAGAAGCTGGCCCGCGCGGTCGGTTCCACGCTCGGGCCGACCGGGCGAAACGTCATCATCGACAAGTCGTTCGGCGGGCCGACCGTCACGAAGGACGGCGTGACCGTGTCGAAGGAAATCGACCTGCCGGACCCGTTCGAGAACATGGGCGCCAAGCTCGTGAACGCGGTCGCGCAGAAGACCAGCGACAGCGCCGGCGACGGCACCACCACCGCGACGATTCTGGCACTGGCGATCTACCAGGAAGGGTTGCGGAACATCACCTCGGGCGCCAACCCGATGGCGGTCAAGCGCGGCATCGATAAGGCCGTCGCGGCCGCGGTCAAGTACCTCGAAGACACCCTCATGAAGAAGGTGTCCAAGCCGGAAGAGCTGCAGCAGGTGGCGGCGATCTCGGCGAACAACGACCCGAAGATCGGCAAGCTGATGGCCGAGGCGTTCGCGAAGGTCGGCCGCGACGGGGTCATCACCGTCGAGGAGGGCAAGACCTCCGAGACGACACTCGAATTAGTCGAGGGCATGCAGTTCGACAAGGGGTACGTCTCGCCGTACTTCGTCGTCAACACGCCCGAGCTGAAGTGGGAACAGGAGGACGTGTACGTCCTGTTGTTCGAGAAGAAGCTCTCGAACGTCCGCGAGATGCTGCCGCTGCTCGACCGCGTCGCGCAGGACCGCAAGCCGCTGCTCATCGTCGCCGAAGACGTCGAGAGCGAGGCGCTGGCGGTGCTGGTGGTGAACCGGCTCCGCGGCCTTCTGGAAGTGTGCGCGGTGAAGGCGCCCGGCTTCGGCGACCGCCGCAAGGCGATGATGGAAGACATCGCGGTGCTGACCGGCGGCACGTTCGTGAGCGAGGACCGCGGGATCGCGCTGGACAGCATGACGCAGCCCAGCCCGCAGGAGCAAAGCCGCGGCGCCCGTCCGGAACCGGTCGTGTTCGGGCTGCTCGGCCACGCGAACCAGGTGGTCGTCGATAAGGAGAACTGCACGATCATCGTGGAGCCGGACGACGAGCGCGAGGCGGCGATCAAGGCGCGCGTCCAAACGATCCGCACCCAGATGAATCAGACCGAGAGCGAGTACGACAAGGAGAAGTTCTCCGAGCGGCTCGCGAAGCTGGTCGGCGGGGTCGCGATCATCAAGGTCGGCGCCTCGACCGAGGCCGAGATGAAGCAGACCAAGGGCCGCGTCGAGGACGCGCTGCACGCGACCCGCGCCGCGGTGGCCGACGGCATCGTCCCCGGCGGCGGCGTGGCGCTGCTGCGGTGCATCCCGGTCGTCGAGGAGCTGGGCGAGAAGCTCAAGCACGACGAGCGGATCGGGGCCGAAATCGTGGCCCGCGCGCTGTCGAAGCCGGTCCGGACGATCGCCGAGAACGGCGGCGTGGACGGCGCGGTGGTGGCCGACGAGGTGACGACGCGGGGCGAGAAGAACCCCAACGTCGGTTACAACGCCAACACCGGCGAGTACGAGGACATGTACAAGGCCGGCGTGCTCGACCCGCTCCGCGTCACCCGCAGCGCGCTGCAGAACGCGGCCAGCATCGCCGGGCTGATGCTGACGACCGAAGTCATGGTCACCCGCATCGACGAGGACGACAAGAAGAAGCCGGTGAGCGGGGCGGTCGCCTGAGAAGAGTGGGCAGTGAGCGGTGGGCAGTGAGCAGTGAAGCAGGGCAGGCTGCGTTCACCGTTCGCTGCCCACACGCTATTATGGTGTTGTGTCCTTCTGTTCTGCCCACTGCCTTCTGTCCACTGCCCACTCTTCTCTATGGCCGAAAAGCGCGATTACTACGAAGTCCTCGGCGTCGCCCGCACCGCCACGGAGGTGGAAATCACCAAGGCGTACCGCGCGCTCGCCAAGAAATATCACCCGGACCGCAACATCGGGGACGAGGAGGCGAAGGTCCGCTACGCCGAAGTGGACGAGGCGTACGCGGTGCTCAACGACCCCAACAAGAAGGCCCGCTACGACCGGCACGGTCACGCGGGGTTGGAGGGGATGGGCGCCGCGGGCGGTGGCGGGGCCGGCGTCGATCTCGGCGACCTGCTCGGCGACTTCCTCGGCAACTTCTTCGGCGGCGCGGGCGGGGGGAGCGGGCGCCGGCCGCGCGGCCCGCGGCGCGGCGAGAGCATCGTCGCGGTGCTGGAAATCGACCTGCTCGAGGCCGCGACCGGCACGAGCAAGACGTTCACGATCCCGACCGAGCAGAACTGTCGCGAGTGCGGCGGCAACGGCGCCAAGACCGGGACGCAGCCCGCCCAGTGCCGGCGGTGCCGCGGGCAGGGGTTCGAGATCGCCGACATGGGCCTCGTCTCCACGCGCATCCGGTGTCGCGGGTGCCAGGGCCGCGGGGTGGTCATCACCGACCCGTGCCCGGCGTGCCGCGGCGCCGGGCGCGTCCAGGTGAACGAGGAGGTGGTCGCGAACATCCCGCCGGGCGTCGATAACAACACCGCGCTGACGTACCCGAGTCGCGGCCACGCCGGGGAGCCCGGCGCGCCCCGCGGCGACCTGGAACTGCACCTCCGCGTCCGCGAGCACCGCCTCTTCCAGCGCGACGGGCACAACCTGATCTGCCAGTGCCCGATTTCGTTCGCGCGCGCCGCGCTCGGCGGCCCGGTCGAGTTGACCTCCCTCACGGGGGAAAAGGTGACAGTGGAAGTGCCGCGCGGCGCGCAGACGCACGTCAGCGTGGTTCGCGTACCGGGACACGGCATGCCGGGGCCGCCCGACAGCCGGCGCGCGGGCCAGAAGGGCGATCTGCTGGTGCAACTGGTGGTCGAGACGCCGACGAAGCTCTCCGCGGAGCAGGAAGAGTTGTACCGCAAGCTGGCCGAGCTGGAGGGAGCGGCCGCGCCGACGCCGAAGAAGGGCCTTTTCGGCAAAATCAAGGATCTCGTGAGCGGCGACACCCCTCCAAAGGATGAGAAGAAGTAAAGCCGGAAGAGATTTATCCACAGATTACGCAGATGACACAGATTTGAAGACAATAAAGGCAGTCAAAGAGTGTTTTGAACGCTTTTGTGTTGGTCTTCTGCCTTTCAATCTGTGTCATCTGCGTAATCTGTGGATAAATCTCTTCTGCTCCCGCAGGGCTTGAGCGATGCCTGACGACACACCCGAAGCGCCCGCCGAACCGATCGTCGCCGAGGCGAGCGAGCTGGACGCGGTCCGCGCGAAGCTGTCCGCGACCGAGCAGGAACTCAACAACTACAAGTTGCGGCTCGCGGACTTCGACAACGCCCGCAAGCGGATGCTGCGCGACGCGGAGGTCGAGCGCAAGTACGCGACCGAGCCGCTGGCCCGCGACCTGCTCGCGGCGCTGGACAACCTCGACCGCGCCCTCGCCGCGGCGAAGCGCGCCGGCGACACCGGCCCGCTGGCGACGGGCGTCTCGGCCACCGCGGCGCAGTTCCTCGAAGTGTTCAAGCGGTACGGCGTCACGCGGATCGAGTGCGAACCGGGCACCGTGTTCGACCCGAACCTTCACCAGGCCGTGATGCAGCAACCCGGCACCGAGTTCGAAGCGGGTCAGGTGGTGCAGGTGCTGCAACAGGGGTTCATGATCCACGACCGCGTGCTGCGCCCGACGACCGTTGTCGTCGCCGCTTGAGGCGGCGAAATCCCGAATCACAAAGAACAAAACTCAAACAAGACGAACGACTCCCGCCGTGTCTTGGTTTGATTTGTGATTTGGTTTTTGAGATTTGTGATTTCGACCCGAAGGGTTGTCTGATGCCGACTTACGACTACAAGTGCAGCGCGTGCGGTCACACCTTCGACGAGCTGCAATCGTTCTCAGAGCCGGCGCTGACGAAGTGTCCGAAGTGTAAGAAGAACAAGCTCGAACGCCTGTTCGGCGGCGGCGGGGCGATCATCTTCAAGGGCGGCGGGTTCTACGAAACCGACTACCGCCGCGCCGGCGAAAAGCCGCCCGCGGACGAGGCCGCGCCGGCGACCGAATCGAAGGACACGAAAGCCGACGCGCCGGTCGCCCCGGCGTCAGCGGCCGAGAAGCCGGCGAAGACCGAAACCAAGAGCGAGTCGAAGGGCGGCGGATCGAAGAAGAAGGGGAAGTGAGCCGGGCCGGGTCGTCCGGGTTGTTCCGGAAATTGCCGAAGACGGGGTCGAACCGAACCGATGAATAAGGTGCAATGCCCGATCTGTGACGCGGCGATGCCGGGGAACTGGCAAGAGTACCCCGACTACCCGTTCTGTTCGGCACGGTGTCGGAAGATCGATTTGGGGCGCTGGCTCGACCAGAAGTACCGCGTGCCCGATCCGACACCGCCCGACGCCGACGACCGGTCTTCGTCCGCTCCGGGCGAGGTCGATTGACGCCGCACCGTCCGCCGTTCTGACGGCCGATACTCCGGCCGATATTTCGATAGATCGTTTGAAGGCCGCGCGTCGCGACGCGCGGCCTTCGGCGTTTTCCGGCCGCCGCTTCGAATGTCGGTTACAATTCGAGTGGGTGTTTCAGTGTGGTCCGCTCGCTCCGCGAGCGGTGCGACGCGCTCGGATCAGCGACACGGACATCGTCTTCGCATCGACACCCGCACAGCAACCGCTCGCTCCGCGAGCGGACCACACTCCAGACCGGGTGCCGCCGTGACGTTCCTCATCGACGGTTACAACCTGATGTACGCCGCCGGTCTGGCGTCCCGCGGCATGCCGGCGGCGCAGTTCGACCGCGCCCGCGAGCGGTTCCTCGACTGGCTCGCCGACGGCGCGAAGGGCCGCGACGCCACCCTGCGCGTCGTCTTCGACGCGCAGCAGGCCCCGTCGCCGTCGCTCGAAAGCGTTCACCGCGGCGTGCGGGTGCGGTTCGCGTTCCGCCGGACCGCCGACGACCTCATCGAGGAGCTGGTCGCGACCTGGCCGAAGCCCGCGGCACTGACCGTGGTGTCGAACGACTCGCAGGTTCGCGAGGCCGGGCGTCGGGCCGAGTGCCTCCTCGCGTCGTGCGAAGAGTTCATCGACTGGCTCATCACCCCGCCCGCGAGCGCGACCGCGAGCGACGCGCCCGAAACCGACAAGCCCGAACCCACTCCGACCGACGTGAGCGAACTACTCGACGTCTTCAGCAAGCCGAAACCGAAGCGCTGAAGCAGCGAACCCGCTTCTCGGGCCGCGTGTCCTCGCTCGCATGGACGCACCGACGCCACAGCCGGCCACCTTCCTCGTGTTCGGCGACCTGCACGGGCGCATTCTGCCCGCGTTCCGGTTCGCGTCGCACTGGGCCAAACGGTCCGGCCGCGACGTCACCGGACTGTTGCAGGTCGGCGACATGGGCTACTTTCCGGACGTCTCGCGGATGGACAAGGCGAGCATCCGGCACGCGAAGGACGACCCGCTGGAACTCGGCGCGCTCGACGTCGCCACCCGCACCGATCTCGCCGATCGCGTGTTCGACGACGATCCATTCTGCCCGCCGGGACTGTGGTTCACCGCCGGCAATCACGAAGACTTCGACGAACTCGAACGCTTCGCGCGGGCCGCGGGCCGCGACCAGAACGACTTCGCGGTCGATGCCTACTGCCGCGTCCGCGGCATCAAAGACGGATCAGTACACCCGTTCGATTGCGGGCTAAAGGCAGCCGCGATCTGGGGCGTTGACGGCGGCGGGCCGAACGCGCGTCAGAACCTTCCGCCGCGTGGCTACATTCACGAGAACGCGGTCGATCGGCTCACCACAGAAATCTTTGACGTCCTCCTGATGCACGACGCTCCGGAAGGGGCGAAGCGCGACGGTTACGGCAGCGAGTTGCTGCTGGCGCTGATCGAACTGGCGCGGCCACGGTTCGCGTTCTTCGGGCACTACCGCGGCGACGGAGAGCGCATCGAGAAGGATTACGGCCGCACGGAGGTGTATCACCTCGCGGGGTTCGAACTCCGAACCCGCGACGGCCAACCCGAGAGCGGCAGCGTGGGCGTACTGGAGTGGGCGAACGGAGAGGGGACGTTCGCGTACCTGTCGGACGAGGAGTTGAAGCCGTTCACGCGGCACAACTGGAAGTGGGTGTGAGGAGCGAAAGCAGAAGCTTGCAGTGGGCTCAGTCGATCGCACAGAATGATCGCGATTCCTCCTCGTTGCCCGGTGCGGAATGTTGCGATCGCTCGTCCGCCTGAAGTTTCTCGATCGCACACTGACCGGGGCCGCGCTGGACGACCTCGCGACATTCTGGTCCCGCGTCTGTTGTCTGGCGGAGGGTGTGCGGCCCGACCGCTGGCACCCAGAGTATGCACTCGAAATCCGACTGAGCGGGTTTCCGCGCGCGGCGGGTTCTGACCTCCTCAACGCTCTCACGCGCCGGACTTCGGCGCTCGGTGCTGTGGTCACGTCTGCCGACCCCGATACGCTTGTTGTCGCCTGGCTCGCGGGGGACATGCGCGAGCCGCCGGGTGGGCTCGGGCTACGAGTCGTCGCGGGCGAAGAGTTTGAAGGGCTTGTGGTTGAGATCCGCCTTGCCGTGGCTGGCCGTTCCAGGGGTCTCACATCAACCGCGACTGTCGGCCGGACGCTCGTTGTTGTGGGCGAGTTGCGGGCGAAGGCGCTCCTCGTCAAGTCTCTGTGGGCCGGCCTCGCGTGGGCTTCCGAATCCGCGATCCAGAACATGCCCACAGGGTGGGAGCCCGAACTGCTCCTCGGGTTCGACGATTTCTGCAAAACCGGGGTGATCAGCCCGCGGTTGCCGTGTGCGGCCGATTTCCCGTCGCCGTCCCGCAAGCCCGATCTCCACGAACGGATCTCCGCCGTGCCGTTCGGACGCCCGCGCCTGAAAGGGCTGCTGATTCGGTTCGCGGCGTTCGCAGTTGGCCTCGCCCTCGGCATCGCGACAATCGGCCAGGACTGGAACGTCTTCATCATTATTTTTCTCTTCGTGTTTTGGATCGCCCTCTTCCACCAGTTCTTCCGAAACGAGTTTTACCTTCTGTTCGACACGTTCGACGCGCAGCGTGCGGCGTGCGCCGCGGGCACTCGGGCTCAGCGGTACGCGGTTCTCACGCCCGAGCAAACCACCGCACGGCTCAATGACCCCGCCGTGCGCAAGTACACCACTGACGCTCTTGCCGCGGGGTTCGTTCACATCGCTGACGTTGCGTCCGTGCCGTTTGAACACGCGACCACGATTTACCGCATCTTTCACGCGACGGACGGGGCGACCAGTCTGGCAATCCGGTGCGACACACACACGATGGATGACCGAAACGTTTGGTCGCTCTGGCCCGCGACCGTCGGTCTGGAGTGCCAGACCTTCTTCTCCGACGGCGGTCGAGTTGATAGCGTCGCGGATGCCGTTTACCTGCCTCGCGTCACGAACTGGCCGGAGAGTACCCGTCTCCTGGCGATCCCGACGGCAACCGACCCTCTCGCCCTCTACCAGACGCACCGGGAAGCAGTCGATGAGGTGCTTGGCGAAATGGCGGTCACTACCGTGCGGCACGAGCCGTTCGATGTTTACTTGCGCCGCCAGGAACAAATCAGCGAGGCCGAGCACCAAGCGTACGTGGCCCGTCCGTATTCCTGGCGCGATCACCTCCGCTGGTATCTGCAACTCGACGCGAAGCCTCCCGAAAACAGCAAGTAATCCCGTCGCACCCATTTTGCCGATGTTAGCGATTGGGCAACCGTGCTTGCGGCACTCGCGCGCCGTCGGCTAAACTGGGCGCATGAACACGTCCACGCCATACGCCCCGGAACGAACGGCCATGACGGCTCCCAACACCCTGTTCGAAGTCGAGGATCGCGACGCTCCCAAGCCGGCTCCCGCGAGCCTCTTCGCCGACATTGTCTTCGACCGGCCGCTCGACCACGCGTACACCTACGCCGTGCCCGATCACCTCGCGACCAAGATCGGCGTCGGGAAACGCGTCGAGGTGCCGTTCGGCAAGGGCGGCAAGCCCACCGCAGGGTTCTGCGTTCGCGTCACCGAGGTCCGGCCGACCTCGGGCTACGAGATCAAGACCGTTACGCGCGTTCTCGACGACGACGCGATCGTTGACGACCACCTCATGAAGCTGACGCGGTGGATGGCGGACTACTATCTGTGCGGGTGGGGTCAGGTGCTCCACGCGGTCGTACCCGCGGGTGTGCGCGACAACGCCGGCACGCGCGTCGCGTCGTTCGTCGAGCCGCTGCCGAAGGAAAAGCTCCCGAACCCGCTGCCGACCGTGACGCCGCAACAGAAGGGCGCGCTCGAAAAGCTCAAGAAAGAGAACCGGCCGCTGGAGATGCTTCAACTCGCCCGGCTCGCGAAATGCACCACGGGCGTGATCGCGGGTCTGGTGAAGAAGGGGCTGGTGCGGAAGTTCACGGAGCGAATTGAAACGGACGCCGCGGCGCCCGGCGAGGAAACCGAGGCGCCCGCGAAGCCGCAAGCGCCGATCGCCCTCAACGCCGATCAGCAGCGGGCGTGGGCGACGCTCAAAACCGCGATCGACAGCGGCGGCTATCATCCCTTCTTGCTGCACGGCGTCACCGGTAGCGGCAAGACGGAAGTGTACCTGCGCGCGATCGAAGAGACGGTTCGCCAGGGCAAAGAAGTCATCGTTCTGGTGCCGGAAATCTCACTCACGCCGCAAACGCTGGCGCGGTTCAAGGGCCGCTGCGGGAACCTCGCGGTGCTCCACAGCCACCTCACCGACGCCGAACGCGGCGGCTACTGGCGCCGCGTCGCCACGGGGCACATTCAGGTCGTCGTGGGCGCGCGGAGCGCCGTGTTCGCCCCCACGCGGAAGCTCGGCCTCATCGTCATCGACGAGGAGCACGAGAGCAGTTTCAAGCAGGAATCGACGCCGCGGTACCACGCGCGCGACGTCGCGGTGATGCGCGCCAGGCTCGAAGGCATCCCGATCCTGATGGGCTCCGCGACGCCGAGTCTCGAAAGCTGGGCGAACTGCGAGAAGGGCGCCTACACCGTCATCAGCATGCCGAAGCGCGTCGAGAGCCGTCCGATGCCCGCGGTGCGCGTCATCGACCTGCGGCACGAGCCGAAGAGCGCCGGTCGGCACGGCGCGATCGGGCCGACACTCGAAGGCGAGATGCGCAAAACGCTGAAGGACAAGGGGCAGATCATCCTGCTGCTCAACCGCCGCGGGTTCAGCACACACGTTCATTGCGAAGGCTGCGGACACGTCGCGCAGTGCGCGCACTGCGACCTCGCCCTCACGTTCCACCGCACGAAGAACGCGCTCGTCTGCCACTACTGCGGCTTCGAGACCGCTCCATTCTTGAAGTGCCCCGGATGTAGCCAGCCCTCGATGCGCTATCAGGGGCTCGGCACCGAGAAGCTCCAGACCGAGATCGAGGAGAAGTTCCCGGGCAACGTGTGCCAGCGGATGGACTCGGACACGATGTCGAAGCCCGGCAGCCACCAGCGCGTACTCGACGCCTTCCGCGACGGCCTCATTCACATCCTCGTCGGCACGCAGATGATCGCGAAGGGTCTCGACTTCCCGAACGTGACGCTGGTCGGCGTCGTGAACGCGGACGTCGGGCTTCACCTGCCCGATTTCCGAAGCGCCGAACGCACGTTCCAGTTGCTCGCGCAGGTCGCGGGGCGCGCGGGCCGGGGCGACAAGGGCGGGCAGGTGCTCGTGCAGACGTTCACGCCGGATCACCCGTGCATCACGCTGGCGTCGCACCACAACTACGGCGAGTTCGCGAAGCTCGAACTCGTTCACCGCAGGCAGCACGGCTACCCGCCGTTCGAGCGGATGGCGCGACTTATCGTGCGCAGCGAGAAGGAAGAGGCCGCGTGCGCGTTCGCGGACACGCTCGCGGGTGCGTTCAAGGAGGCGATGAAGCGCATCCCGGCTCCGTCGGGCTTTGTCTCGCTGCCCGCCTCCGCCGACACGCCCCCGCCGAAGTCCGCCGCGCCGCGACTGCTCGGTCCCGCGGAGTGCCCGGTGTTCAGGCTGAACAACTTCTACCGCTTCCATTTCCAGTTGCAGTCCGAGAGCAGCGCGGTGCTGCACGACGTGTTGCGAACGGTGCTGACGGTCGCGAAGCCGCCCAGCGGCGTCGAGTTCCAGGTGGACATCGACCCCTACAGCATGTTGTGAACGCCTCCGCGGCGCGCGATGATCGGTTCTGCTCAAACGAGGGCCGAGCCGATGTCGCGAACAACGAGCTGGCTGTGTGTCGCGCTCTTCTGCACGGGTGCCACCGGCGCGGGTCGCGACAACCCGGCGCCCGCCCCACCGCCGCGTGAGAAGCCCGCGGGCGATGCATGGCTTCCGAAGCCCGGATCGTACCCCCTCCCGGACAAGTGGGTGAAGGAAATGGGCTTGGCCGCCAAACCACCGAGCGCGTTTCCCGATCTCGTTGTCCCGGAGCAGAACCCGCCAGATCGGGACAAGCGCTCCGCGGAGTTCCAGAAGTTGTGTCCGCGCCTCTTCGAAGCAACCGTCCTGAAGGTCGAAGCCACCGACGACACATTTCGAAAACTGCTCAAGGCCCGCTTGCATCAAGGAACGTTGGAGTTCCAATACGTTCAGCGCGGTCTGAATCACGCGATGGGTGGACAGGGGCCAGACTCGCTCCAATACCAACTGTGTCTTCTCGACATGCAAGCGGCGGCGACCGAACTGTGGGCCAAAGAGCCGAAGGAACTTGTCCCCTGGCTCGAAGAGTTGCTCCTCGCGGCGAAGGAGTGGGAGCGGCTCATGGAAATTCGAGCGAGAAACAGAGGGATCGCTCCGACACAGCTCCACCTCGCGACCCGCACGCGACTCAAGATGGAGGCGGAGTTGTGGAAGGCCAAGAACCCGAAGTGACCGTGCCGGCTGCTGTCGCCGTGGGGCGGAGAAAAGCGAAATCTACCCTCTGGCAGCAACCCCATACCAGCGAATACCTTGACTGAGCCGCGCGGTGTGGTATTACTCACTCAAACACCGCCCGTACCGTGTGAAAGGGTTAGCCTCTCATGGCCCACATCGTCGCCGCGCCTTGCAACGACTGCAAGTACACCGACTGCTGCGTCGTCTGCCCGGTAGAGTGCTTCTACCAGGACGAGATGATGCTCTACATCGACCCCGAGGACTGCATCGACTGCGAGGCATGCGTCCCCGAATGCCCGGTCGAGGCCATCTACTCCGAGCCGAACACGCCGGCCCAATGGTCGAGCTTCATCCAGCTCAACGCGGAGCGGGCCACCGCGCTGAAGGCCGCCGGCGGCCCCGCCCACATCACCGAGAAGCAGCCCGCCAAGGAAGGGCCGGACTGTAAGAAGAAATAGCGTCAGTGTCGGTGGCCGGTGCCAGTGAAAGACGGGAACCAATTTCGGTTGGTGTTCCTGTCTTTCACTGGCACTAACCACTAGCACTAGCACTATGACCGGTCTCCTCCTGATCCAACTCGGCACCCCGGACGCCCCCACCGCGGAGGCGCTCAAGCCCTACCTCAAGCAGTTCCTCTCCGACCCCCGCGTCATCGAGACCCAGGGGTGGAAGTGGAAGCTCATCCTCCGTTTGGTCATCCTCCGGAAGCGGCCCGCGGAGTCCGCGGCGAAGTACGCCCGCATCTGGGACGCGAAGACCGGCTCCCCGCTGATGCACTACACCGTTCGCCAGACGGAATTGCTGAAGGAGCGGTTTCCGAACAACCCCGTCCGGTTCGGAATGATCGTCGGCAACCCGCCGCTGCGCACCGTGCTTTCGGAAATGGTCGATCGCGGCGTGACGAAGCTCGTCGCGCTGCCGATGTTCCCGCAATACTCCGCGACCTCCTTCGCCAGCGCCACCGACACCCTCTTCGGCGCCCTGAAGACGCTCAAGCGCGTGCCCGCGGTGCGCGTGGTGCCGCCGTACTTCGATCACCCCGCGTACCTCGACGCGCTCGAAGCCCGCATCCGCGACGACCTCGCGAAGCTCGCGTGGGAACCCGAACACTTCGTCATCAGCTTCCACGGCATCCCGCAGAAGTACGCGCAGGGCGGCGACCCGTACGCGACGCACGTCGTTCGCACGACGCAGGCCCTCGTGAAGCGCATGGGCTGGCCGCGGGAGAAGTGGACGCAGACGTATCAGTCGCGGTTCGGGCGCAGCGAGTGGCTGAAGCCCTACACCGACGACGTGCTGGCGAACCTCGCGAAGCGCGGGGTAAAGCGCGTGTACGTGCCGCTGCCGGGTTTCACCGCGGACTGCCTCGAAACGATCGACGAGATCGGCAACGAGAGCCGCGAAGTGTTCGAGCACGCGGGCGGCGAGCACCTGAAAAGCGGCACTTGCCTGAACGACCACCCGAAGTGGATCGACGCGATGGAGCGCATTCTTCGCGAGGAAGGGCAGGGGTGGCTGTAATTGGCGAACCGCGACGGTAACGGAGCGGGTGGACGTTGCACCCGCTCCGTTACCGTCGCGGTTCGCCGGGCTGGCGCGTATCATTCAGTATCGGGCCTTTCGCACCTCTCCGAAGGTAAGCACATGGACGCGTTCATCCTCTCCGCGGCGCGCACGCCAATCGGCAAATTCCTCGGCGGCCTGGCTGACGTTCCCGCACCGATGCTCGGTGCCATCGCGATCGAAGCGGCGTTGCAGAAGGCGAAAGTGCGGCCCGACCAGGTCGAAGATGTGATCCTGGGCAACGTGGTGCAGGCCGGAGTCGGTCAGGCTCCGGCGCGGCAAGCCGCGCTTCGCGCCCGCATTCCCGATACGACCCCCGCGCACACCACAAACATGGTTTGCGGGTCCGGATTGAAGGCCGTGATGCTCGCGGCGCAGTCGGTTCGCGCGGGTGATGCAAGCGTTGTGGTCGCGGGCGGGATGGAGAGCATGAGCCGCGCGCCGTTCCTGCTGACCGGCGCGCGGACCGGCTTCAAATACGGCAATCAGACCACACACGACGCGCTCATTCACGATGGCTTGTGGTGCCCCTTCGAAAACTGGGCGATGGGTGAAGCGGCCGAACACATCGCGACGAAGTGCGCGGTGTCGCGTGCGGAGCAGGACCGGTTCGCGGCACAAAGTCACCAGCGCGCCGCGGCCGCGTGGAACAGCGGTGCCTTCAACGAAGAGGTGGTTCCGGTGCTGTTCCAGGTGGCCGGTGCGAAAAAGCCGCTGCCGCCCGTCGAACGCGACGAGGGCATTCGCGCCGATACGACCGTCGAAGGGCTGGCGAAGCTCAAACCGGCGTTCAAGTCGGATGGCACCGTGACCGCGGGCAACGCCTCGCAGCTCTCCGACGGCGGGGCCGCGGTGGTAGTCGCGAGTTCGCGGTTCGTGGAACAAAGCGGCGCGAAGCCGCTGGCCCGAATCCTCAGTTATTCGATGAGCGGAGTTCACCCGAAGGACATCTTCATCGCTCCGATTCCCGCGGTTCAAACCGCGTGCGAAAAGGCGAAGCTGTCGGTGTCTGATATCGACCTGTGGGAGCTGAACGAGGCGTTCGCGGCGCAGATGCTCGCGTGCGGGAAGAGCTTGAACCTTGACGAATCGAAAGTCAACATCCACGGCGGCGCGGTCGCGCTGGGGCACCCGATCGGGGCGAGCGGCGCGCGTGTGCTCGTGACGCTCCTTCACGCATTGAAGCGCCACAACAAGCGCTACGGCCTTGCGTCGCTGTGCCTCGGCGGCGGGAATGCCGTCGCAATGATCGTGGAGCGGGTGTAGTCGTGGCACGCCTCTCCGAGCAAGACGTCATCGACCTCGTTCGCAACCACGCCGCCATTTGCGGCGTGAAATGGGGAACTGCCAACATCCGGAAGCAGTGGACTTGGTATTTCCGTGTTCGCAGTTACACTCTCGAAGTCACCTGCGAAGACGGCGTGTTCCGTGCGTACGTTCCGACTCGTGCTCCGTGCGTCGTTTGGTGTGATTTCACTCCCGCCAGTCCCGATGGATTTCTGATCCCGCCGTGGCTCACCTGTCCGCCGTGGGTGAATCAGATCTCGATCCACTGGCGAATGGGAGCAGGCGAACACTACCTCCACCGTTGGTGGACGTGGTTCACCGCCCTCCCGCGAAACCGACAAGACGAGTACATCGCCCGCTTCCCAGTCACCGAGCGCGAAGGCTGGGAGTATTTCTGGGAGATGCACGGCCCGTCATTGCTACGTCCGCTTGAGACGGCTGAATCGTGACCGCTTTCCTCGCCCTGCCAAAGCGTCAGCCGCGACCTTCTCCCGCCCCGCAATCCTGACAGGACGAAGCGCCTTCGGGCGCGGCGAGTTTGCCGCAACTTGCTTCTGGGTCGGCACTTCGCACACGCACATCTCGCGGGCACGGTTCTTGCATGTGAGGCGGCGTCTACCCGGAATTGTGCTCGCAGGAGCCTTGAAATGGGCCTGAAACCGATCGCGGACCGCATCGTTGTCCGCCGCGAAGCCGCCGAGGAGAAGACGGCCGGCGGAATCCTCCTGCCCGACGCCGCGAAGAACAAGCCGCAACGCGGGACCATCCTCGCGGTCGGCCCCGGCAAGATGAAGCCCGACGGCTCCCGCGCCGAGATGCAACTGAAGGTCGGCGACAAGGTGCTGTTCACCTCCTGGGCCGGCGACGAGTTCAAGGACCGCGCCGCCGACGGCGACATTCTGCTGATGCATGAGGGCGACGTGCTGTGCGTGCTGGGCTGACGCCTTCGGCTCGCGGCTAACGAAACACTCCACACCGAACACCGACACACTCATCACGAGGGTTACGAATGAGCGCCAAGCAGATCGCGTTCGACCAGGAAGCCCGCGAGGCCATGAAGCGCGGCATCTCCAAACTCGCCCGCGCTGTCAAAATCACGCTCGGGCCGAAGGGCCGCAACGTCATCATCCAGAAGTCCTTCGGCAGCCCGACCGTCACCAAGGACGGCGTGACTGTTGCGAAGGAGATCCAACTCCCGGATCACTACGAGAACATGGGCGCCGCGATGGTCAAGGAGGTCGCGTCGAAGACCTCCGACGTCGCGGGCGACGGCACCACCACCGCAACCGTGCTGGCCGAGGCGATCTTCAACGAGGGGCTCAAGGCCGTCGTCGCGGGCACCAACCCGATGCTCATGAAGCGCGGGATGGAGAAGGCCGTCGAGGACATCGTCGGGCGCCTCAAGGAGATGAGCATCCCGGTCAAGGGAAAGAAGGATCTGGAGAGCGTCGCGACCGTCGCGGCCAACGGCGACGCGGACATCGGCAAGAAACTCGCCGAGGCGATGGACAAGGTCGGCAAGGACGGCGTCATCACCGTCGAAGAGGCCAAGACCATCGAGACGAACTACGAGTTCGTCGAGGGCATGCAGTTCGACCGCGGCTACCTGTCGCCGTACTTCATCACCAACACCGAGACGATGGAGTGCGAACTCGAAGACGCGTTCATCCTCATCTACGAGAAGAAGATCAGCGTCGCCCGCGACATGCTCCCGATCCTGGAGAAGGTCGTTCAGCAGGGCAAGCCGCTGCTCATCATCGCCGAGGACGTTGACGGCGACGCGCTCGCGACGCTGGTCGTGAACGTCATCAAGACGCACGGGCAGTTCAAGGTGTGCGCGGTGAAGGCGCCCGGTTACGGCGACCGCCGCAAGGCCATGCTGCAAGACATCGCGGAGTTGACCGGCGGCGAGGCCATCTTCGAAGATCTGGGCCTGAAGCTCGAAACGGTCACGTTAGGCCAGCTCGGCAAGGCGAAGAAGATCAAGGTGGACAAGGACAACACCACGGTCATCGAGGGCGCCGGCAAGAAGGACCGGATCAAGGCCCGCATCGCGACCATCCAGAAGGAACTGGATAAGAGCACGAGCGACTACGACAAGGAAAAGCTCAGCGAGCGGATCGCAAAGCTGTCGGGCGGGGTCGCGAAGATCAACGTCGGCGGCGCGACCGAGAGCGAAGTCAAGGAAAAGAAGATGCGCGTCGAGGACGCGATGCACGCGACCAAGGCCGCGCACCAGGAAGGGATTCTGCCCGGCGGTGGAACCGCGCTGCTCCGCGCGAGCAACGGGCTGAAGGCCGGCGGCGACAACATGACCGACGACGAGAAGGTTGGCTACGGGATCATCGTGAAGGCGTGCCGCGCCCCGGCGAAGCAGATCGTGGAGAACGCGGGCGAGGACGGAAACGTGGTCGCCAAGGAGGTGCTCGCCAACCAGGACAAGAACCACGGGTACGACGCCCGCGCCGGCGAGTACACCGACCTGATGAAGCGCGGCATCCTTTCCAGCACAGTGGGATCCGAAGCTTGGAATTCACGTGACTTGAAGTCGCGGC
>JADMIO010690362.1_pt1 | contig 26597 bp, 27 predicted proteins | sample 8958161 | NCBI WGS metagenome assembly JADMIO01 (sample SAMN16585339, study PRJNA669376) | soil metagenome | isolation source: Crop rotation soil | place: USA: Cullars Rotation, Alabama | collected 2011 | reverse complement strand
CGACAACTTGTCCACGTGGAATTCTAAGCTTAGGATCCCAATGTGCTGGAAAGATTTTATTTTCGACACTTTTATTTATGAGCGCATCGGCTTTTGCAGATGTCTATAAGATCGACCCCGCCTCAAGTCAGGTGCAGTGGAAAGCGGGCAAAAAAATTGGATCTTTCCATAATGGTGATGTGAAAGTGAAAAGCGGCACGGTCGAGACAGATGCCAAAGGCGTTGTGAAGAAAGCCAATGTCGTCGTCGATATGAAAACGATCGCCGATGAGGATCTAAAAGATTCTCCCGATCATCAAAAGAAATTAGTGAATCACCTTTCAAGTGAAGATTTCTTTAAGGTCGAGGCCTTTCCAGAGGCGACATTTCAATTGACGAGTCTTTCGCTCAAGCCCGGCAGCAAAGATGAGTATGTGGCCAAAGGAGATCTCACCATGATCGGGAGCACACATCCAATCGAGTTTCCGGCGAAAGTGACGACTGACAAAAACAGTCTTCGCGGCACCGCCACCGTTCAAATTGAAAGACTCAAGTGGGGACTCAAATATGGATCTGGCAGCTTCTTCAAATCCTTGACGGCTGACAAAATCATCAATGACACTTTTGAGCTGACTTTGAATTTGGTTGGGAAAAAGTAACTTTCTATTTATCCAAGTTGCCCGTGGGCAGGAATCGCCAGAGCGCGAGCTCGCCACCGAATGAAGCGTTTGTGGTGAATCCTGCCGTGAGATAGCGGCCCGACGAATCTAAGACAAGAACATTGCATGAATCAAATTCTAAAGCTCCTGTGTTACCGCCAACACCTGTGGTGAGAAACACAAAACCCGTGTTTGATCCAAAGGTTGTATCCAAAGTTCCGTCGGAGTTATAACGCCAAACATAGGGCGCCACTCCACCCTCGCCATTGTCGCCCTGACCGGCGATGATCAATTTGCCATTGGAATCAATTTGCAGAGAGTAGGCTGTGCTCTGCTCAGTCGAAAGAATCACGTAACCGTTGCCGCCACCAAAACTTGTGTCAAGCGCACCGGCCGATGTGTAACGCCAAATCACTGCATTAGAGGCATAAGAGTTGTCCGTGCTCTGACCGACGATGATGATTCGACCTAGGCTATCAATTTTGGCATCGAGTCCGTTATCCATTTGATGAACCCCTGTGCCGCCATATGCACCTGTCGTACCAGAGGCGACGCTGCCAGAAGTTCCAAAAGTATTGTCAATTGTTCCGTTAGCGTTGAATCGCCACAGGGCGAGTTGCCAACCCGTCGCTTTACTCATGCCAACTAAAACGATGCGATCTTGTGAGTCGATAATGAGGGTAGACGGGATTTCACCTTCTTGGGCTCCTGTTGCTCCCGAAGCACCAGTTGTGCCCGACACGACGAAACCATTTCCTCCGCCGAAGGAGGTATCTAAAACTCCGGCAGACGTGTAACGCCAAACGGCTGCTTCGATGCCCGCACCGGCATTTTTGCTAAAGCCTCCAATGATAAACCGGCCTTGCGAGTCGATGCGAAAGTCGACCCCTGCATCGAGTGCGCCGCCGGCGGCACCTGTCGAGACGACGTGACCTGTGCCACTACCGAATGAGGTGTCTGGTGTTCCATCAGAATTAAATCGCCAAATGGCGAGATCAATTCCACCCGAACCGTTGACGCTTCTTCCGACAACGACAATTCGGCCTTGAGAATCGATTTGAAGTGCATTTGGATTATCGTCGACGTTGGCCGAACCAGTTGCGCCCGCAGCACCCGTCGTTCCGCCTGTTATGTATCCATCGCCGCCACCGAAAGTTGTGTCGAGTTCACCGGTCGCCGTGTAGCGCACAAGCCCCAGCTCGCGGCCACGGTCGATGTTGTAACTCGAAACCACCGCCACAATGCGACCTTGAGAATCGACAGCCAAGCCATGGTAACCGACCTGATCGGCCTCTAAGTCGTCAGCTGCTCCGGTTAGACCAGTTGATCCAAATCCGATGTAGCCCTTGCTTCCGAATGTCGTTGAGGCAGATGGAGCCGACGAAGATGAGGACGATGACGTACACCCGATGAATCCAAAAAATAGAGCCGCGGCTAAAATTAAATCTCGGAAAATGGACGTCAAGATGCTCCCTCGCAGGCTCTTAGATCCCAATTTCACAATCGGAAAAAAACCTGAGTGCATGGAGTGGCCTTTGGTCTGTATCGCTGGGGCGTCCGATTTTGAAACTGGACATAAGTTCTTGGTCAATTGAGATATTAGATATCCGATATCTGAGTGATTCTGATGGAGGCGCCGGGAATGGCGGCGGCCTTCCAGGCCTTGCCCCTTCGCTTACGCTACGGGGTTGCGCTCGCGCTTTCAGCGCGTGCTCACGCTCTTTCGCGCATCCTGCGCTTCGAGTGAACCCGGGAATTGATTCGCATCTCCGCGACTCAGCAAAAAACAAAAAGGGCAGGAGGAACCTGCCCTTTTTGTTTTTTGGTGGAGGCGCCGGGAATTGAACCCGGGTCCGCAATTGATTCACGATAAGGCGCTACATGCTTAGCTTGTGATTGAGTGGCGATCGGTTAGGTTCACAAGCAATCCTAATCCGACCCCTACCTCAATTAATTTCTGAGTCTTGTGGGAAGAGGCGGAACCCACTCAACTGATACGGCAAAATGGCATCTCATCTCAACCCCACCGTCGAGAGTCGAGGAGATGTTGCGCTTAATTAATTAAGCAGCAAGTGCGTAATCGTTGCCAATTACAAGTTTGCCCGTTTTTACGAGGACGTGCGCCCCGGTCATGCTCCTTATGCTTCACAACCACGTCGAAGCCAATTCGCCCCCGTGATTTGTCTGCCCTCAATATATGTATTTTCGAGAGAAGTGCAAGGGCGCAACTGTTCTAAAGTCGCAGCTCTCTGTCATCAGATCGAATATATTCCGGAAAAAGAACGGCCTACATTTGGTGTTCCAGGAATTTATTTCATGTGATCCAAAGTAGGAACACATTGTTCCAAACTTTCTGGTACAACTTCATGACCTCGAGCATGATGAGTTTATGTTATTAAAATCAAATTCGCCCCGAAAGTTTTTGTCAGAAGAATTGGCTAGGCGCCAAAAAGCGAATCCGCGTTATTCGTTGCGCGCGTTTGCTCGTCACATAGGTTTGAGCCCCGGCGAACTCTCTGAGCTCTTGAGAGGAAAGAGAAAACTCAGTCTCAAGTCAGCTGTTCGCGTGGCCAAGTCGCTCTCGCTCAACTCAACGGAGTGCAAACATCTTCTCTACTTGGCGCAACTCGATCAAGGTGAAGGCACTGAACTTCTCGATCAAGTAAAAGGCCCAAAATCAAAAGAAGAACTCACGGCTGAAATGTTTCACCTAGTTTCAGACTGGGCTTGTTTTGCCATTTTGAATTTAAGCGAATGCTCAGGCTTTAGCTGGAAGCCTTCTTATATCTCAAAACGTCTCGGGATCACCACTCCTCACGCGCAATCCGCCGTTGAACGTTTGGAGCGTGTCGGATTGGTGAAAGAGATCAATGGCAAAAAACGCGTGGATCCAGATCACGTGGTCGCGGCACCCGGCGTGCCTTCAGAGGCCATTCGAAATTATCACAAAAGTATTCTTCAAAAGGCCATCGATGCTCTCGATTTTCAAAAAATGAACGAACGGGACATTAGCGGAATTGGACTCGCCCTTGATCCCAAACACATCGATTCGGTTAAAAAAGAAATTGCCGATTTTCAAGATCAACTCACTGAAAAATATCAAAATGGAAAAAAATCTGAAGTTTACCAATTAGAAGTTGCACTTTTTCGCCTCACAGAAGGGGAGACCCATGAAAACTAAATTCAAACATCAACTCACGGCCTTGGTGTGCCTCACACTCACCGCCCTGAGCGGCCAAGCCTCGACGACCAAAGTGGGCAATGGCGATGACGGGAGCGATCTCGAAGAACTCACCGAGATCAAATCAGGGCCGATCTTTGAAAGCCGACAAAAAGCCGTCGCACACCTTCAAAAACTCAATGTGCAAGGCGTGAAAGGTTTGGGCGCTCTCATTCCCGAAGTTGAAAAAGCACAGTTGTTTTCAGTCAAAAATGACGTGAAATCAAATTTGCCCGAAGATGAGGGCGCTTTTCACACCACATTCAACGGATTGGTTTTTGCGCGAACGATGCCTGAGCCACATTCGCCCACGCGATTTTTTCCGGCAGCGAGCTCTCTTTCTGAAGAACAGCTCATAGCCCTTCACATTCATGAGGGTCTTCATCGTGCACTCAGTCCTGCGGTTCGCCAAGATGAGAGCCGAGTGGCGCAACTCACACTCGCTATCACCTCACCCGGAAGCAACAACGATCGCGTGCAAGCGGCCGCGACCAAATATATTCCCGACGACCACCCGTCATCGGCTGGGGTCACAGCTGCGGCACTTTATCCTATCCCTGACAATGCAAGAGTGAAAAAGCCATCTGTCTTTGGTTACACTTTTCAAAAATTCACTCAAAGTGCCGACAGCGAAACTCTTCCGGTTGAAAACATGCACACGTTTCAAAGTCTTCTCTACCCGTTTGGATCAGAAACAAATCCGATCGGAATTGGAATTGAAGCCTCTGTCCTCAAGTACCAGAACGAATCGCAGCTCGGCCCTCTCGGAATTTCTGCCAGAATGCGTTTATGGTCTGTGCGCGGATTCGACATTGGGGGTTGGGCCACGGCTTCACTCAACACTCTCTCAAGTGAGGAGCTCAAGAATTCACCCTATGGCCGTGACGTTTACTCGCTTGGCCTTTCGGTCCGACGCGACCTAAAAAATTTCTACGTCGAAAATATCATCGGAGTGACCACACCCGGAGATGCCAAACAAACATTAGGTAAGATCACTTACACTCACCACTACGGCTCAATCGTGAATGCCAGCGTGAAAGCGGGCGCGCGAATTGGGTCTTTCATGGTGGGAGGTTTCGGCGAGATTTTACTCTCAGATAATTACAAGTTAACAGGCCCGGGCTTTGAAGATGAAACCGGTCGCTACCAAATCGTGGGAGCAGGCCCCGACATCGGATTTGAACAAGATTGGTGGGCCATGCGAGTTTTTGGTCGTTATGTCGTGAGCTCCAGCAAAGGAGCTGACTTTACGACTCTCGGAAATATCATGGGTAAAGGGGCCGGCCAAGGTAGCGTCGGCGCTCAAATTTCGGTACTTTTTTAAGGGTGTAGGAAATGAAAAACGTATTATTAATGACTTTAGCTCTTTTGGTTGTTCGCTGCGGTCCTTGGAAATCAGGTACGGAGCCGACACTGAACGAAGAAATGCGCGTCTCTGATTTAGTGAAGCTTATTTCACCCGATATCACTAACGGAGCCGATGAAAAAACTTTTGATCAAACTCGCTATCCCATTGGGCCTAATCACCGCGTCCTTATTATGTACTCGGATCTCGTGGCGCATTTGGAAAAGATCAACACAAATGACGGCGGAAAAGTTTTGCTGGAGTTGAATCTTTCAAAGGTGAGTGACACCGAAGCCGCCCTCGATAATTTTAAAATTTGTCCTCTCATCGAAAAGTGGATGCTGCTTGCGACCTGGGAGCGAGCCTTTCCTCGACGGAAATGGAGTTCAGCTGGTGGTGATTTTGATCCGAGCGGCTGTATTTCACCCACACCCACTAAACCCACAGTCGCTTTGGTTTCAAAGAAAAAATCTCAAGATCAAGAGGGTGAAAAACAATCCTCTGCCCCCATGGCAAGCCCGACACCAACTCCGGCTCCGACCTACACGGGCACTTTGTACTTTGACATCACCGATTGGTATCTCAATTACCCGAAAGGGCGAGGCATCAACTATGGCCTCATCTTGACTTCACAGGTTGACACCGAGATCTTAGGTGATCGCTCAGGCGCTGGAGCTCCGCGAATTTATTGGTACGAGTTGAGCAGTGCTTCGTCTCGGGGTCATAACTAGACACGACATTTGTCGAGTCATGACTCGCAGACTAAAGAACGCGCCCGTTCAATAAATTTAAATAATTTATATCTTATTTCAAATTGAGACCTCTTTTTGTCAAGATTTCTTCAAAACTATGAATCTTGCTCCGATATTAATACATCGCTGATCATTTCAACTATGGAGACCCAAATGAAGAATAATCTCTCGCTCTTAATCTCTTGTGGCGCTTTAGCCATAGGTTTGGCTGTCGGATGTACAACTAGCAGTGGAACAACCGCAAGTAGTGTGACGTCGCGAACATATGCGGGCGCTGGTTCCGATTGGCGATGGACACTGAGCTCAGATGGAACATTCAGTGCCACCGAAGACGACTCTTCTTCTTCTGTGAGTGGAACATACACCACAACTTCCACCGGCTTTATCAAAGCGACCGTTTCAAGTTCTTCGGGAGCGCACGCTCCCGCGGCAGGAACAGTATTGGCTGGCGTTGAAATTCCTGGATTTGCGACTCTCTGGTCACCCATCTTAGACAACGAAACACAAATCGTGGGAACAATTGCGGGAGGAACATGCCCGACGTCGGATTTTACCGACAACTATCTCTATATGCAGTTCAACAGCAGCATCGATCTCACCGATGATAGCCAACGAGAGTACTTTGGCACCTTCACTTGGACAGCCTCTTCGACAAGCGGAGTACCAGTCAGTCGTTATGGGTTTGAAAATAACTATGAATCACTTAGTTTTTCATCTCCGCCAGTCACCGGAACTTGTTCCTCTGGAATTCTCACGACGACTTCGTTTAATGCCTATCTTGCTCCCGGTGCGGCTTTCGTAAAAGTCACCGAGCCCGCCTCCCCCACCGTTGGGGATGGACTGGTTGCAATGCCTGCGGCTTCATTGGGCAGTTTGTCCGCCATCGATGGGGAATATGCCGGCTTTATTTATGACGCCAATTCCGCGACCAAGATTCGACCTATTAAGGCGACCGCCAGCAGCGGTTCACTCAGCGTCGCATCAGTCTCCACTACAGACTTAGTCACAGAAAATGGCGCTGTCACGGGAACAGCCACTTTAACGGCTGTCGATTCTCCATCAGCTGGATTTATTAAGGGAACAGTAGGCGGCGCAAAAGTTATTTGTATGGCGGCCGCAAACGTTCTCTCATCGGGCAAAACGGCGGTGTACTGTCTAGGACAAAACCCCGCAGATCACACGAAGCCCTATATGATTGTGTTGGGATCTAAATAAGATCCCAACTGAATTCACTATCAGATCAAATATATTCCGGAAAAAGAACGGCCTACATTTGGGGGCTACAGTCCCAGATGACGGGGTTGACCGATTCGTTTTCGACGCACACGAATTGATATTGCGTGATTTGGTCGCGCAGAGTGATCGTCACGTTGAACTTTTCGTGTCCTGCGAGGACCGCGCTGACTGAAGAAAAGTTTCGAGTGATCTCCACCGGATTCTTTGAGAAGAGTTGAATCGCAGCACCGACGGCATCGTGAGCTTGATGAGCCACTGAACCGTGTGCATGGGCTTGAGAGCCAAGAGCTAAGACAAACATGAGAGCCAAAACATTTTTCATTCGATTTCTCCTTTTTGAGAAATCGAGTTAACTCAAGACTCTTTTGAGATTCAAGTCTTTCGTGACGAAACACTCGTGGTGAAAACTCAAAGAGGGCGTTTTGAAAACATACTGAGAAGCCGCGCGGGCTTCTCAGGTTTTAGTTACCAAAACAGAGAAAGTTGGTCCAATTGTCAGAGATGCGGGCCGTAAAGGTACCTGGACGGCAAGCTGAGTCACCTTGTGAATTGACCATCACAGCACAGCCCCAGCGATTGCACGACTGATCATTCGTTCGAAAATCTGTGCACTCTTGTGGATCCTCATATTTACCGACTTTACGAGTTCCACCACAAACATCGGGGGTGGCCACATTGGTACCCACATTTTTTACGCAGACAAAATATTCAACGGGATTTGTTCCGGTGACCAACCGACGAGTGCCCTGTGGACAATGTAAATCACCGTCGTTATTTCTTGCAACAGCACAGCCCCATCGATCACATGTTCGATCATTGGTTCTGGGCATCGTACAGGCATCTTTACTATCAGCGCTAATGTCATGCCACTTTCCATCAGTCCGACCACCGCCGCAAATATTGTCTTTCACTGCCGAAATTGGTGTGTTCGAGGGAAGATCAGGATCGTTCGTCACCGGAAGATTAGGAGGAGGTTGAGAATTGACGTTGTCTCGGCTGTCGACCACGCCGTCGTTATTGGTGTCGCCAATCTTTCCGCCGTTGCCATCGTCATCGGGATAGAGGCCGTCATCGTCACCGTTTTGCCCACTGTTGGCTGCTTGATTCTTTTCGAAGGTTTGATCGGTACATCCTTGGCCCGCAAAGAGGAGCGCCACAAATATAGCGATGAGTAGTGCAACGTTTGTTTGTATGGAGAATGACATATTGTATTCCTCTGTATCCCCTTGATTTGCATGACTTGTGCCGGCGCCCGATTAACTTAAGCGTTCTCACCTGATAATTCTCAAACTGACTTTTCTCCTGACTAAATATTAGACAGCTTTTGTTCTGCCTCATATTGAGACACTAGACCTAAGCCTAGGCCATTCTCTCGACCTAGGCCTCACAAAACCCTGACATTTTCTGGACTTTCGATGAGATCGCCTCGTTGTTAGCCTAGTTAAAACCACGGAGGGTTCGATGAAAGTCCAGACTATTTTTCCATTCGGATTTGTGCGTTTTTTGCTCTCACTTCTCGTCATTTCGATCGCGAGTTTTTCTCAAGCCACAGAAATCGACGATGCTCACATCGAAGATTTTCAAAAGAGATACCAGCTTCAAAACGCCTTTCAAAAGTTGGTCGACAACCATGGAAATGGTTACGAAAATCTCTACGGTGTCCGCAACTTTCGAGTCGTACTGAACGGAGTTTTTTATCGAGGAGGCGCTAACAATGTCTTTCATAAAATAAATCCTCGACCCAACTCAAATCCACTGCCCGAAGATGGGCTTGATCATCTCTGCCAACAAGGTTTCACACTCGCGATTTATCTCTACTCCACGAATTTCAATACGGCGTCAAAAGAGAAAACCTGCACCACGGTCACAGGCGAGCCAAACACGCTTCGATACGTGCAAATCAATCCCTTCGACCCCAAAAGCCTCGAATCGATTTTGAGATACACACATGAATCGCTCACGAGTACGTACACGGGCCCGATTTATAGCCATTGTTGGAATGGATGGCATGCCTCTGGTCTCGTGGCCGCCACCTCTCTTCGCCAATTTTGCGGCTTGAATGCGAAAGAGGCCGTGGCCTACTGGGACAAAGCCACCGATGGAGTCAACCAGGATGCCGCTTACGAAAAAGTGCGAAGGCAGATTCGAGAATTCGTGCCTCTGACCGATCTTCAAATTTCACCTGAACTGCAAAAGAAGATCTGTCCGAACACAAAAACTCGTTGAAAGAATCAGTTATTTAATTCGCAAAGATTCCATCTTTTTTTGAAGCGAGGCGACGGTTTCACTCAAGAGGCCGTCAAACTTTCCTTCGTCTTTGATAATTTTTTTGGCAAAGAGCTTTGATGGCTCTACAAATTGATCGTGCATGGGCTTGACCTGATTTTGAAATTGGGCTGTCACGCCTCGGGCCGTGCGACCCCGCTCTCGCACATCGCGATCCATCCGACGCTTGAAACGTAAATCCTCTGGCGTATCAAAATAAACCGTGTCATCGAATAGCTCCCGCACTTCGGGAAAATGCAAAAGCAAAATTCCGTCGACTATCACAATCGGTTTGGGCTCAACTTTTGTTTTTCGAGGGAGCCGTTTGTGAGTTGCGAAATCGTAAATGGGGACTTCAAAACTATTTCCCCCCTTGAATGCCTTTAGGCATTGAGCGAGAAGCTGAAAATCAATACTGTCGGGATGGTCAAAATTGACAGCACCTCCGTCTCGATCAAATTTTGCTGACTGATCGATGTAGAAGCTATCTTGAAGAATCGTGGTACAGAGCTCTTTCCCGAGAGCTTGGCGCACAGCCTGAGCAAAATAAGTTTTGCCCGATCCACTCCCGCCCGCCACGCCGAAAAGATAAGACTTAAATTGTTTGGTAGAGGCGATCACCCGCATCTCCAAGGCCTGGCACAAGGTAGCCGAGCTCATTAATTTCGCGCTCGATATGGAGCGTGAATATTTCGACGTCAGGGTGAAAGTGATGAATTTTTTCGATGGCAAATTGGCTCACTAAAATCGTGATGATTTTAATTTGAGTCACCTCATAGCTCTTCAAGCGGTCGATGGCCGCGATCATCGTGTCGGCTGTTGACACAAGCGGATCACAGAGAATGGCCACCTTACCCTTGATGTCAGAGGGCATTTTGAAATAGTACTCAACCGTGTTGTGAATGAATTTATCTCGGTAAATACCGATGAATCCAGCCGAAGCAAACGGAATCATTGAAAGAACGGCGTCGAGCATGCCGTTGCCGGCGCGCATAACTGAAACCACGACCGGCGCATTTTGAATTCTCTCCACCTTGGCCTTGGCGATGGGCGTTTCGACTTCAAAGCTTCGCATGTCCTTCCAGTCGCGCATCACTTCGTGGGCTAAGATTCGACTGATCTCTTTCACGAGATCGCGAAACTCGTTCGAATTGGTATTTTTGTCCCGCAAAAAACCAAGTTTATGTTTCAAAAGCGGATGATTTAATACTTCGACTCTCATTTTCACTGGTATCGGTCTCCCTTAAAAAACAGTTCCATCACTCTTGATATCAAGTGGAGGAACGCCACTTGTGCGCTTTTCTTGAGCGAGCATGCGCCCGGCCCACCAAGTTCCCCCCTCTAAAACTTTCGCCAGAGGAAATTCGGCGGGTTTTTTATCGAGGGACTTTTGCACTTTTTCACCGATCAGATCGAGCAAATGAATCGTGAGTGCACGCCATTCGATGATGAGATCAGATCCGGGCTCCCATTGTTTTTTTGCATCTTGTGGATTTCTTAATTCAATAAGCCCCGAGTCGATCATCAAACCGCCATTGCGGTATTCCGCTAGACCCGTGAGGTCTTCAACTCCTGTGACTTCAATTTCGGCCTCCACAATCGGCTCGATGAGAGAGTAGGTCATCCACTGAGAGAGTTTGTGAAAAGGTACAAGTGCGTCTTTTATCGAAGAAGCTTCTAATTTGGAATACCGCCACACATCTCCGAGATTTGTCTTCCCAGAGGACAGACGGCCCGGCCAAATCGGACCAAATCCATCAATCACGGCTCTGAGAATGTGGCTTGCGGTGATCGACTCACCATGGGCCTCAATTAAGTAGTCCAAAATATTTCCCGGCCGACCATCTTTGAATATTTCTTTGTTCAAAAGGGCGGTGGCCAAATTGTTCAAAAGGGCAACTCGGCCCTCGACACCCACAAGTGGATTGTCTTTTCTCACCTGAAAGTGTTGCTCTAATTTTTTTGTCGTGACCGACCTGAGACCTTTTATGTCGGCCTTCAAAGTTCCAGGACTACCACTCATCGCTCCCGACAAAAACATCGAAAGGCTCGCAAGCCCCAATCCCTCAGAGCGACCATAGTTCGATTGTGTTCCTTGATCAAAATAGTTCCAATGAGGGCCGGCACCCGCGTCTAGTAAAACAGACGTGATCACCAAATCGAGTTTCGCGCGCGCGCGCTCCCTTTTGTCTTCTACGGCCAATCTTTGATTGAGCTCCTTAGTGCGATCCACACCTCCAGCACGAAAGTGCCCCCAGCGAGAATGAAAGGGAATTTGAAGAGTGGGGTATTTTTTTCGAATGACCTGCAAAACATAGTCAGTGGTCGGAGCCAACTTCTCTGGCACATATTGAAACGAAGTTTTGCCCTCACGCGTGAGATCAAAAATCTTTTTGGCCTGCCTTCGAATGGCCTTGGGTGAGAAGAGGTCGTCGAGCTCTTCGTCGGTTAACTTAAGATTTGATTCGGCAGAGGTGGCTTTATTCATCTATTTTTCGCCCCTTCACCTTTTTTAGACTCGCCTTTGATTTTTTCGGTTCCTTTGCAAAATAACCAGCAGCTTTTTTGGCTTCCATCTCGACCTTGGCGTCTTGAGGAATGAGGTCATCGGGAATTGAAATGCGATTCACAACTTCGATTCCACCACCCACGATAGCGTCATATTTCATATTGCTCATCGAATGAAGATTATGAATTTTCGTGATTCCAAAAAAGTGCAGGCAATCTGGCATGAATTCTTGAAAGCGCGCGTCTTCAGTGCCCGCCACACACTCGGTGCGATGAAAATACGTGGCCGCGGTATCTCCACCGGCTTGTCTCTTTCGAGCATTGTAGACAAGAAATTTTGTGACTTCTCCGAGGGCGCGTCCTTCTTTTCGATAGTAAATAATAATGCCCACGCCACCCCGTTGGGCCGTGCGAGCGGCATCTTCGATTCCGAACATCAAGTAAGGCCGACACGTGCAGATATCAGATCCAAAAACATCAGAGCCATTGCACTCATCGTGCACGCGGCAAGTGAGCTCCACTTTCGGTTTCGCTAAATCTTTCGGATTTCCAAAAATATACGCAGTCGAGCTGCCAATGGGCGGGAGCCATACCTGCAGATCGCGACGTGTGATTAACTCTGGGTACATTCCACCTGTTTCTTGAAATAAAATTCGTCGCAAATCACCCTCGGTGACATCAAGTCTCTTGGCAATTCCAGGCAAATACCAAACTGGATCGATGGCCACTTTGGTGACTCGGACGTCACCATTTTCTTTGACGATTTTTCCATCAATCGGGAGACGCTTCTTTTCGATGGCCTCTCGAATTTCAGGAATTTGCAAATGCGCTTGTGTCGCCGCAATGGTGGGCCTGATATCATAACCTTTTTCAAAGAGCTCTTTGAAGTTGAGTTGAGGATCGAGGCCCCAAGGATCAAGTGACACAATTTTTGTGGGATCTTTCCACTGCGGGTAAGGCCCAATAGGAGTTGGGCTTTGCGTGTTTTCGAGGTCCGGTTTATGTTGCGCCGGAAATTTTCCGCTCGCAATCGAGAGCGCACGATAAACGGTGTAGCTCCCACTGTGGGTGCCGATGGCATTTCGTTTTTTCGAATTCGTGACTGAGGCCACGACGGGTCCGCGAGTGAGAGGACCCGCGGCTCCCCAGTTGATGTTGATCATTTCTTTGTAGCGAAGATTTGAGTGCGAGGCCAAAATAATGTGATTCGATCTTTTTTTGACTTCAAACATGGGGATTTAATTCCTTCGACTTATGACATCCAATTCGATTCGCTCTGTGCTTCCCACTTAACCGTGACTTTTTTCATATTCGACCAAAAGTCGAGACTGTGATGTCCCGTGATGTCCCCATGGCCAAATTTAGAGGCGTTAATTCCACCAAACGAAAATGGTTCTCGAGGGACAGGCACACCGACATTCACACCGACCATTCCCGTTGAAGCCTCACGCGCCACTCTTTCGGCCAGGGGCCCACTCGAGGTGAACACGCTACAGGCGTTTCCATATTCAACTGAATTTTCGATTTTCATCGCCTCAGACAAGTCCTTGCAACGAATGACACTCAAGATCGGGCCAAAGAGTTCGATCTGAGCCGCTTCAGATCCGGGTTGAACGCGATCTAGAACGGTCGGACCAATCCAATTTCCATCTTCGAATCCCACAGGCGCTTTGGCTTTTCTTCCATCAAGTAAAATTTTGGCGCCCGCTTTTTCGGCGCGACCAATCGCCTCTTTCAAAAACTCGGCCTGAGATTTGGTGATGATGGCGCCCATTTGCTTTCCGAGCTCGAGCGAAGAGGCGCGCTTGATAATTTTTTCGATGTGGTGATCGACATCTCCAACCGCGAGTAAAACAGAGGCGGCCATGCATCTCTGACCCGCACAACCAGTGAACGAATCTGAAATCCCAACGCCACTGAGCTCAGGGTTCGCATCTGGTAAGAGCACGATGTGATTCTTAGCTCCACCGAGTGCGAGCGCACGCTTTCCGTGTTGAGTGGCGCGCGTGTAGACATGCTTTGCAACTTTCGTAGACCCAACAAAGCCGACTGCTTTGACTTTCGGATGATCTATGATGGCATTCACTGTTTCACTTCCACCATGAAGAACAGATAAGATTCCGTTCGGCAGTCCCGCTTCTTTAAAACTATCGGCAATTTTTCTGGCCGTGAGCGGAGTTTTTTCAGAAGGCTTCCAGATAAAAGCATTTCCTAAACCGATGGCGATTGGGATCATCCACATGGGTACCATGGCCGGAAAATTAAATGGCGTGATGCCCGCAACTACGCCTAAAGGCTCACGCCGGTATTCGCAAGTGACGCCTCGAGAGACTTCCACGCGTCCACCCAGATCGGCGTTTTGAAGTGAGAGTGCAAACTCTAAAACCTCAATGCCCTTCATGAGACCTGCCTTGGCCTCGTCAAAAACTTTTCCGCTCTCAGATCCTTTGAGTTTTGAAATTTCATCTGCGTCGCGAAGTAAAATATTTCGCGCGTTGAACAAAACTCGAGCCCGTTCTTTGGCGGGAGCCTTGGCCCACTCCACTTGGGCTCGGCTGGCGGCTTCAATCGCTTGATTGATTTGCGCCGCTGAGGGTGATGAGTAGTCGCCGATTTTCTTTCCTGTGTTGGGAGAAAAAATGTCGTGCTTTCCCAGATCTCCTTCGACCCAGTCCCCATTGATAAAATTCGGGCATGAAATCATCTCATGACTTTATGGGGGGAGATGGATCCGAATCAAGTCACCACGGATCGCATGACTCATTGCAGTCACAGATTCGCGTCTGAGAATTGACCAGTGAGTTAGTTTCGAACGATTTCTCGAGTCATGTTCTTTTGATGAGCTTCCGTGGTGCCACCGCCAATTTCGATGAGCTTGGCATCGCGCCAGAGCCTTTCGACGATGTACTCTCCCACGTAGCCATAACCACCCAAGACTTGAATGGCTCGATCGGCGACTCTTTTTCCCATGGCCGAGGCAAAAAGTTTTACGCCATCAGAATCGAGGCGAGCGCCTTCTTGCTTGAGATCAAGTTTGCGAGCCACATCATAAACATAGGTTCGAGCGGCCATAAATTCGGCGTAACTGTCCGCAATATATCTTTGAATTTGCCCAAACTCGGCGAGCTGCTGCCCAAAGGCCTTTCGGTCTTTCGAGTACTGAATCATGATATCAAGACTGCGATCCGCAATACCCAAACTTTGAGCTGCGAGCGTCAGCCTTTCAATTTGCAGATTTCGCATCATGTGAACAATAGATTCACCTTCTTCGCCCACACGTGCCGAGAGAGGCACCTTGCAATTATCAAAAACAAGTTCAGCCGTGTTCGAAGCGCGCATCCCGAGCTTGTCTTTGATTTTTTGTCCGACCGAATATCCTGGGTGCGTTTTCTCAACAAGAAAAGTTGAAATTTGAGCACGCCCATTTTTTTCACCAGTCTTCACATACACCAAAACACAATCAGCAGGCGTGCCATTGTCATCAACACATCCGTTGGTGATCCACATCTTTCGACCGTTGATGATGTAGTGGTCACTTTTTTTAACGGCAGTTGTTTTCATCCCCAGCGCATCGGTCCCAAAGTCAGGCTCTGACATCGCCATCGCACCCACCCACTCTCCCGAAGAAAGTTTGGGTAAAATACGTTTGCACTGCTCGGGGCTGGCATTGACCGCGATGTTGTTCGCACAGAGCATGGCGTGCGCTAAGTAAGCCAATCCAAATCCGGGATCAGAGCGCGAAAGTTCCTCATGAACGATAACGGCCGCAAGAGCATCCATTCCCGACCCACCAAATTCGGTGGGAACGGTCAGACCCAAAAGACCAAGCTCGCCCATTTTATTGAAGAGCTTTCGATTGAAAATTTCTTTCTTATCACTTTCGTGGGCTTGGGGCTCAACTTCGGTTTCTACAAATTGTCGAACGGTGTCCCGAAGCATCTTGTGCTCATCTGAAATATTAAATAAATCAAATTTTCGAAAATCACCCGACACGGAGGCCTCTCCTATTTCTTTGGTCTGATACCTGATATTACCCCAGTTTTCACCAAATCTCCGAAAAATTGGGAGACTTGGTCCTCGGTCAGGTCAACAAAAAGTCGTGCGGTCCGGCGAACCGCCTCCTCAAGCGTGAGACCCGAAACCAAGAGATCCATCATATGAAAGGCTTCAGGAGAGAGAGTTTGAACAAAAAGACTTTGATCCATTTTGTAGAGTATCAACTGAGAAGGTAAATCCCATTCGAGACCTTTCATCTGCTCAGGGCTTTCTTTTCGATGTTTCCACAGCTCGTAGACCAGGAAAGGCGAAGACAACAGCCGCAGGTGAGGTTGGAAATCAAAATAAACATCTGAGCGCTGTTGCAAGATGTTGAGTTCAGAGTGGTCAAACTCGCGAGAAGGCGCACTGTGAAAAACTTCATGAAAGAGCCACTCAAATTTGGCGAGGTCCGACAAAAATGGCGCCTCTTCGAGATTGCGCAAAGAGATAAAATCGGGAAACCCGGCTCCGAAGTCCGATAAATTGTATGAGTTTGATCCTGTCTCGAGAATATAAGTCTTCGTCAAATCCATAAATCGCTTGTCTCCCACAGCCCACCAAACGCCTTCAAAAATTTCTCCCAAGGCTTCGGTGAGTCGAGCGACATAACCTTTGGCGTAAACTTCAAAAGCGGATTTCAAATTCAGGCGACCCGCCGGAATTAATTTTCCTTGAAATCCCTCCTGAAGTGTTTGCGAAACAACTGATCGCGTGAACTTTTTCTGAAATTCTCTCATTGAGAACTCCTCTGCGAAGATTTCGCTCGCACTTTTGTCGCGACCTCATGAGCTTTATTTGCCTCGCTCTCCAGTCGCTCAAAAGGTGGAATCTCTTCATCCCACTCAATCATAGAAGGCAAACTCGAATTTTTGGACATCACTTTTTTAAATAGCTCCCAAACCGGGCTGTGCACAGGTTGGGAGTGCGTATCAAACAAAAAGTCGCCTTGGTCCGAGTAGCCCGCCAAATGTATTTGCGCCACATTCTTAATATCGATTCCATCCACGTATTCATTTGCATCAAACCCATGGTTGATCGCATTCACGTAAATGTTATTCGCATCTAAAAGAATTTTGGCGCCCGATCGTTTTGAGAGCTCATTCAGAAATTCCCATTCGGGCCAGTCGTTTTTTTCGAACCTCAAATAGGTCGATACGTTTTCAAAAACGAAACTGCGGCCTAAATAATTTTGAATAAAGTCGATTCGACTGAGAAGATGATCCATACACTCTTTTGTGAAAGGAAGAGGTAAGAGGTCGTGCAGGTTTTGATCTCGAAGACCTGTCCAGCAAAGATGGTCGGAGACCACAAAAGGATCGACTTTTTCGATGAGATCTTTCAAACGATCCAAATACTTGAGATTCAATTCATCGGTGGAGCCCAACGAGAGAGAAACTCCATGAAGTGCGACGGGAAAGTGTTTTCTCACCTTCAAAAGCATTTCGAGTGGGCGACCCAAAGAATCCATGTAGTTTTCAGAAACGGCTTCGAACCATTTTGGGGTGAGGCCATGATTTATCTGATTCAGTTTTGATTCGATATGCGAAAAATGGGTCGGGCGAAGCCCGACTCCAATTGATACTTCTGACATTATTTCTTAGCGCTTGAACTGACCCTTTTTTGAATTGCACTCAGCCTCAGTGAGACTGATCCAACCTTTGCCCTTGCACGAGTTGTTACCCGCACAAGAATAGCCGGGGCCACCACACTCGCCCTTTCCTTTGCACGCGTTGATGCCATGACATTCCCCTTTTTCAGCGGCCGCTGTCGAAGGGGGCTCCACAATCTTGGCGTCTTTCAAACTTTTTAATTCAGCGTCTTCAGATGAGGTGGGCGCCGATGAACACGCCGCCAACATTCCCGCGATCGCTGCATTGAGAAGAAGATTACGTCTCGTCATTTGTTTTACTTTTTCTTTTCAGGAGCTTTCGCATCTAGAACAGCTTCGCCTGCAATTTCGATTGTGACTTCTTCGCCCACGAGCAAACCACCTGTCTCCAGAGCTTTGTTCCAAGCGAGTCCAAAGTCTTTGCGGTTCAATTTTCCCGAAGCCTCAAAACCCAAATGCTCGTTGCCCCAAGGATCTTTGGTCGAACCTGCGTATTGAACATCAAGAGCCACTTCTTTGGTCACGCCATGCATGGTGAGGTCTCCCACAATTTTCGTGGGTTTGTTGGCACTTGTGTCCACTTTTTTGCTGACAAATTCAATCGTGGGAAATTTTGCGACATCAAAAAAATCAGGGCTGCGCAAATGATCATCGCGTTTTGGTTCGTTGGTGTCGATGGAAGCGGCTTTGATGGTGGCCTTGAGATTGGTGAGCTTTCCTGCTTTTTCGTCCCAATCAAATGTTCCGCCAAAGTCTTTAAACTTTCCTTTGACAGTGCTGATGCCAAGATGCTTGATCTTGAATCCCACTTCGCCATGTCCGATGTCGAGCTTGTACTTGGCTGCGAAAGCCGAGGAGGTGAACATCAACAACAAAGCGAGGGCTGCGATCGTATTCTTCATGAATATCTCCTTTTGAATTTTCAATCATAGAGACGAGAGGGGAGAAATTTCAATCGATAAACTCTGAATTTATGCGTTGAGCTGGCGGCCTTCTCGAGGAGCTGAGGCCAGCTCGCCGGCCAACTTCTTCAAGGCAAAGCGATAGAGCACAACGAACAAGGCGATTGTAACGCCTAAGACCATTGCCAACGTCCAAGAAATGCGCCCTTCTGAGAGAACATCGGCCACGACATCCATGCCCAAAACATAAATGGCTGTCGTCGGGAGCATGCAGACCCAGGACCAAAAAAGATAAGTCCAAAAGGGCACACGCGTGAGACCAAAAGCGTAGTTGAGTAAGTTGTACGGCAAAATCGGAACCAAGCGAGTCACGGCGACCATGATGCTTCCCTGAGTTTCAGTCAAAAAATCGATCTGTCGAAATTTTTCGCTTCGCCTGAGGTAACGACCGATGAATTGCCGAGCGTAGTGGCGGGAAATCAAAAATGAAATACAGGCGCCGACAGTTGAAGCCACACTCACGATGACAATTCCGAGAGTGGGTCCAAAGAGTGTGCCGGCAATCAAAGTGAGAGCGGAGGCCGGAATAATGGTGATCACACCTAAAATATAAACACCGATGAAAGCGAAAATTCCTGTCACGCCGAGAGATTCAATCCAGTCTCGAATGTAAGCAATCCAAGCGCCAATGCCGAAGCCCTTGCCCGCGAGTAACGCGATCACGACGATTGCCAAAAGAACAAAGGGTTGCCAAAAGCGCGGATTTTTTCTTTGGGTCATGCACTCCCAGTTTCTCTATTTTTACCTCTCAACTCAATTCAGCTCGTGCGGACTAGCTCAAGGTCAGTGGACATTGCTTTATTCCAATAAGATCCTAAAATTTAGAGATGCGTCTCGTGCTTTTCTTATTTTTATTTTCACCACTGGTTTCTCAGGCTCAAGACGCCATTCATCACAACCTCTCGCTTGCAGGAGGAATTGCGCATCCAGGTCGAGCTCTCGCCATTTCGCAAAATCCGGCTGGTCTGATTTACAACCGCGAGACAAAAGTCCACGTTTCTCTCGCCCAAGCACAAGAAGGTGATGGGTACGGCTACGGCGGCGGTGCCTTCACGGGTTCTGACACGGTTGGAGGTGGCGCTTTCATTCGAAGTTACAACACCGAACCCGCCAGTGCCGCAAAAATTCGACTTCTTGATTTAGGAATTGGCGCCATTTTTTCTTCTCTCGACTCAGCGCTCGGAATTGGTGTTTCAAAAAACATGAGCATGACCGAACCAATGGACTCATCAAACAGCTGCGGTCAGTGGTGCCTCACTCTCGGAATGATCACGAGCCCCTCGAGTGGTTCACGTATAGGCCTCAATGTGGTGCAAGCTTCTGACAGCAGTTTTCTCATTGGCGCGGGATGGGCCAGCGATTATTCTCAAAACCTCGTGGCTGTTTTAGATGCACAGATGGATCCACAACAATCCACCATCATCGCCAAACCGGGGCTAGGAATTTTTATTCAAGAGATGCAACTCACAGCTTCTTATGGCGTGAAAGCCACCGGTGGCGAGGGCCATCTTCTCTTGCGAAAAGGTTGGTCTTTGGGTTTGAGCGTTGAACCTTTTCGCGACATGGTGTTCGAGGCCTACATCAATCAGTTTACGCACTTTTATCTCGGCATGACGATGCCACTTTGAATCTTGTTGGCTCATCTCCTGGGCTATGTTACTCGAATGAAATGGAACAACTTTTTTCATTTGAAAATCTGATCGCGCTCATCACTCTCTCGAGCCTTGAAATTGTTTTGGGCATCGACAACATCGTCTTTTTGGCCATCACCGTTCAAAAGCTACCGAAAGAATCTCAAGCGCGTGCTCGTCAAATTGGAATGTTTCTCGCCATGTTCATGCGCGTGGGTCTTCTTTTGAGTTTGAGTTGGGTGATGAAACTCACCACACCTCTCTTCACCGTGATGGAACATGAAATTTCGGGTCGTAGTTTAATTCTTTTAGGTGGTGGACTTTTTCTTTTAGCTAAATCCACTTTCGAAATTCATGAAAAAATCGAGGGAGCGCACCACGCCACGGGCACCGCAAAAGCCGCGACGCTGGGTTCTGCACTCGTGCAGATAGTTTTACTCGATATTATTTTCTCTCTTGATTCTGTGATCACGGCTGTGGGAATGGCCAACGAAATTTGGATCATGGTGACGGCTGTCATATTGGCGGTTGCGGTGATGATGCTCTTTGCCGGTCGAATCAGCGACTTTATTGAGAAACACCCGACGGTGAAGATGTTGGCGCTTTCGTTCTTGATTCTCATCGGCGTCATGCTCGTCGCTGAAGGTCTCGGTCGTCACATCGAAAAAGGATACATCTATTTTGCGATGGCCTTCTCACTTGGAGTGGAGATGCTCAACATTCGCTTGAGATCTAAGTCGAGTCACTAGCACTCCCTCTTGATCCGTACCGTCTTGCATTTGCCTTTTCTGTGGCGCATAAGCGCACCATTTTGTAGAATTAAATCTGGCGAACAACTCAAGACGGGACCAACATCGTGGCAAGCAGCGAAAGTAAGTTGGGGTTAGTTCTCTCAGGTGGTGGCTCTCGCGGCGCTTATCAAGCTGGCGTGATGAAGGCCATCGCCGAAATTTCAAACGCCTACGGATCCAAACAACCTTTCGACATCGTCACCGGCGTGAGTGCAGGCGCAATCAACGTGGCATTTTGGGCCGCACACGCCGACAATATGCGCGAGGCCTCTGAAAACCTTTGTCGTTTGTGGAACAACGTCACGTTCGAACAAGTTTTTGCCTCTGACATGTTTTCAATGGGTCGTTTGAGCTCGAAGTGGCTCCTCGATATGTCTCTCGCTCCCATGATGGGAAAACATCGAGCCGAGTCTCTTCTCAACACTGAGCCTCTTCGACAGCTCATCAAGAAAAATCTCGATTTTGATTTGATTCAAAAAAATCTCGACGCTGGTCATCTCTCGGCGATCTCCGTCACTGGCACGGATTACAGCTCCACGAACTCAGTCACCTGGGTTCAGAGCGCAAAACCAGTTCCAATGTGGGAGCGAAAGCAGCGAGTGAGTGTTCAATCGACCCTCACCGTCGAGCACATCATGGCGTCTTCAGCGGTTCCCTTGTTTTTTCCAGCCGCTCAAGTGGGAGACAGCTACTACGGCGATGGCTGTTTAAGAAATACGGCCCCACTCAGCCCCGCGATTCACCTAGGCGCGAACAAGCTTTTGATTGTGGGCGTGCGAAAACAACCGCCGACGAGCGAAATTCAACAATACCCTCCCATGAAACCCAGTATCGCGCGCGTGATGAGCGTGATCTTAAATGCCATTTTGCTCGACGGAGTCGACTGGGACATTGAAAGACTCAGCCGAATCAACAACACATTGAGGGCTGTTCCGAAAGACAAGCTCGATCACTTGCCGTTGAAGCCAATCGATTTTTTGTGGCTTCATCCGTCAGAAGATTTGGGCAAACTCGCGCAACTTGAAACCCGTCAATTGCCGCGCATGATTCGCTTTTTGATGAAAGGCTTAGGCCCATTGAAAGAGGCTTCTGGTATTGCGAGTTATTTATTATTTGATCCGGTTTTCTGTGGACAACTCATCGACATGGGCTACAACGATACGCTCAATCGCCGAGATGAGGTTGAAAAGTTTTTGTTCGAAAGCTAACCTCTATCCAAACCTGGGAGAGGACCATGCACGCATCCCGCCGAGACATTGTTTACTTAATACTCACTGGAATTTTCGTCACCAACGCGCTCTTAGGTGAGCTCATGGGGGGAAAGCTCTTCACCCTCGGAAGCTTCACGATGAGCATCGGCGTTCTCCCCTGGCCGGTTGTTTTTCTCACCACCGACTTGATCAACGAATATTTTGGCAGTGATGGCGTTCGCAAGCTCACTCTGATGACGGCAGCTCTGATCGTGTACGCGTTTGTCGTTTTGTATCTCGCCATGATGGTGCCCGCGGCTTCTTTTTCACCAGTAAGCGATGAAGCCTTTAAGGCAGTCTTTGGCACCTCACTCTGGATTATCGTGGGCAGCCTCTGTGCCTTTTTGGCGAGCCAAATGATCGACGTTATGATTTTTTGGTTTTTCAAAAACAAAACAGGTGGGAAACTCCTGTGGCTACGAGCCACTGGATCAACGGCTGTTTCACAATTGATCGACAGCTTTGTCATCATCGGAATTGCTTTTTGGCTTCCCGGAAAAGTAAAGACCGAAGAGTTCTTGAGTGTCGCCGCCTCAAACTATTCTTATAAGTTTTTGATCGCGATTGGTCTGACACCCTTTATTTATTTGGTTCATGGTGCCATCGATCGCTACCTCGGCAACTACGAAGCCACCCGCCTGATGGAGCAAGCCGCTCAAGAGCATCAGCACAAATAACGCCAGGTCAGCGCCAAATTATTTGCGCTGACCCTTCCAGTATTGATCTTGAAGAGAAAGTCTCAAACCTTGATCGTCGGTGATATCGACAGCAAGGGCAATGAGGCCATTCTTTTTGTCGCGTCCTTTGCTGTAAGTTTCAAATCGCGCCAAAGCGCAAGCTGAGCCCACAGGACCCATGCTTTTTTCGCTCATCCAGATATAAAGCCCGCTCGCCAAATCCAATCGCGGATTTCTCGCCACAAAAGTCACTTTTTGAATAGGAGCTGAAAACATCAAAGGACAAAAGGCGCCGACACTCCAAAAACTTTTTCGGGCCTCGAGTGGTGGTGGAATTCGAAATGAAATGGAGCGGCCTGGGCCGTCAATTGAAATCGAGCCAACACTCTTTGTTGAATAATAGGTTCCACTGTACCAATTCAAAAATTCGTCGGTGATATCCATTTCTTCACCGTATCGCACAAAAACATTTTGATTCCATGCGACCAGTCCCGATTCGTTTTTGAAAGCCAGCGATCGATCATTGAAGCGAACATCAAATGAGGCTCGGAGCTCAACGATCGGCTCTTGATAAGGACCTCTCAAAAGATTTTGAAAAACCTCTCGAGGCGCAATCCCTTGATTGCAGTCCTCCGGTCTTGCCATGTTTGGAGATTGTGCTCGATAAGAAGAAGAGTCATCGACGTGAATATGGGCCGTTTCAATTCTAAGAGCCAATTTACGAAATCCCTTTTCGTCAGCGGTCGGGCTCAAATCAAACTGACTCACGATATTGTAGTGACATTCAACGGGCCGCGAGCCACCGCCTCGCTTCACTGAAGATGGGAGCACAATCATGGTTTGATCTTTTGAAACATAAACAGCTGACATAGAGGTGAGGGACAAATAAGCCGACCACTCATAGTTTGAAATAATCAAAGGAAAGCGCTCAAAAGGCACAGCTGCGATGGCCGCCTCAAGAGAAGAGGGCTGGGGACCTGGTGGTGGCGCGCCTGCATCTTTGTTTCCAGGACAAGCCATCATGAGTTGAGAAAGCAATATCAAAAGACCCAATTGTTTTTTCATAAATCACTCCCTCTGAGCCAAGGCCGATAAGGCCTGTCTGTCACCCGAGCCAAATACTGCAAGTCAGAGCTCTCCCCAATAGAAAATATAAAATTCGCCAGCTGTACCGAATACAAAGAGTGACAAAATACGCAAAGCTTTGGCCAAGAGCTGCACCATTTGACAAAGCGACGCCGTCATTGTGTCATTTTCCCTTGGAATCAATCTCAAATCACATCGAGGGAAAAATGCAGCTTTTCATCAAAATTTGTCTCAGTGCAGTGGTCTTGTTAGGGGCACAAAAATCTTCTGCCAATCCCTACTTTGACGAGACAAAAGTGCCCAAAGATCCGCCTTTTAAAAAGGCCAATCCCGACAATGTGGGTCGCCGAATCGAAGCGGATGGAAAGGCCGTGACTCGATTTGAAATCGGATGGAACGAAAAGGACGAATCTTACTTTCTTGACCAAGTCATTTCAGAAAACTCTGGCACGGAAGCGCTCTATCAAAATGCCCTCACAGCTGATTCCTTGGGAAGCTACCATGGTGTTTTGCGCGATCCAAAAACCAAATCGCCGGTCGCATTTGACTCGATTGGAACAGGCAAAGAATATCGCAAACTCGTGCGCGCTCTCACATTTCGTTTTCCACAATTCAATAAACCTCTCAATCTCGAGGTCTACGCAGAAAATCCCAAGAGTGGAGTCACCGAACTTGTTCTTGAGAAAAGAATTGAGCCAACACTTGTCGCAAAGGCCGATCGAATTATCGACCCGGCTTTTGAAGTTCGTCTGATCAGGCCAGCCACCCAAACGCCTTCGCTCAGGCTCAATATCTACGCCGAAGGATACCTCGCAACTGAGAAAAATACTTTTTGGACGGCCGCTCAAAAAGTTGCTGATGTTTTAGCTTATTACCAGTTTCCAGGCTTAGAGAAATTTGAAATTCGAGGTGTCTTTCTCTCTTCGTCGCAAACATTGGGCCCAGCGCAAGATTTAGGAATGCCCATCCCTGAAGGTCAAACCGCTCTCGGTCTTTATTTTCCGTACTGGGATAATTTCGGCCGCTGGGATGATGTCGTTTATCCCACTCGCGAAAATAAATTTCGGCAAGCGCTCGGCATGGTCGGATACGACTATCCGCTGGTGCTCATTAACAACAATGATTATTGGGGTGTTGGAAATTACAAAGCCATGACCGCCATTCCCGCACAGAGCCAGTACTTTGCCTATCTCTTGCTACACGAGTTTGGTCATTTCTTTGGACTCAACGAAGAGTATGAAGGTGGGGGCCGCACGGAACTTGAATTCGCTCCCCAAATTCAAGAGCCCTGGTCACAAAACATCACCTTCCTAAATTCACATGATCACCAAGACCTCAAATGGAAAAACTTCGTCTCTGCCACAACGCCACTGCCAACCGGAAACTCCACCTGGGTTTCTTCAAAGCCTGTCTATGGCGCCTACCGCGGAGGTTACGCCGACTCTGACACCAGTCACAGCCACAAACCCGGCTTTCAATGCACAATGGAAATCGGCTACAAGTTTTGCCCCATCTGCACTCACGCGATCAAAGAGGTTATCGCAAGAGATTTAAATGAGAAGCTCGCTGTTTCACAGACCTTCTAAAAGTTTGTTTTAATTCGCTTTGATTTCTCAGCTCGCTCGATGGCGAGCGTGAGGAGTTGATCGATGAGATCGGGGTAACTGAGGCCGCTGGCTTGCCACATCTTTGGGTACATGCTGATGCGGGTGAAGCCTGGCAGCGTGTTGATCTCGTTGATGAAGAGCTCGCCCGATTCTTTCATGAAAAAATCAACGCGAGCCAAACCCTCACAGCATAACACTTTGAAAGTTTTCACGGCGATCGTCTGAACATTTTTAATTTGAGCCTCAGTCAACTTGGCCGGAATTTCGAACTTCGCACCCTCAGGATCGAGATATTTTGCTTCGTAAGAATAAAATTCGTGTGTGGGTAGAACTTCACCCGGCAATGACGCCTTTGGATTCTCATTTCCCAAAACCGAAACTTCTATTTCACGACCCTTGATGAATTCTTCAGCTAAAACTTTGTCGTCGTACTGAAAAGCATCGGCCATTGCGGCATCGAATTGTTTTTTTTCTTTGATTTTATGAACGCCCACACTCGAGCCCGTGTTGGCAGGCTTGATAAAAAATGGCAAACCCAAGGCCTCGATCACTTTGTCGAATGAAATCTCGCGCGCTTCGTGTTTGTAAAAGGTTTGAAACTTTCCAATGGGCAGTTTGGCGTCTCGAAGAAGACGCTTCATGACGTCTTTGTCCATGCCGACGGCCGAACCCAACACCCCCGCGCCGACAAATGGAATTTCGAGAAGTTTTAAAAGTCCTTGAACGGTGCCGTCTTCACCATTGGTCCCGTGCATGACCGGAAAGGCCACATCAATGGCACCCAAGGCTGTCGAGCCCTGTTGCTTCATCAAGGGTTGACCTTCACGGCCTGGCACCACCGCGAGACTGTTACTTGATTTGTTGAGAGCGATTAATTTTGGGTTTGAAGCATTTAGTAAAAAATTGGCCGAGTCTTGCAAATGCCAAGCGCCATTTTTATCAATTCCAACAGGCACAACTTCGTATTTGTTTTTGTCGATGG
>JADMIO010879505.1_pt1 | contig 26599 bp, 32 predicted proteins | sample 8958161 | NCBI WGS metagenome assembly JADMIO01 (sample SAMN16585339, study PRJNA669376) | soil metagenome | isolation source: Crop rotation soil | place: USA: Cullars Rotation, Alabama | collected 2011 | reverse complement strand
GCTGCGACAGGGCGCGGACCGGGCTGGTCCCGCCGGCGATCTGGGTGGCGAAATCCGCGACCTGGAAGGACGCGTTCTGCACGGCGAAGCCATACTTGCTGAAGGCGCCACCGCCGAGGCCGAGCTGCGCCTGCAGGAGCTGCTGGACCCGTGCCGCCTCCTGCTCCGACACCACGCCCAGCTGCATCTGCCGCGAGAGTTGCGCCTGCGCATTGGCGAGGCGCTGCTGCGCCGCATAGGCGGGATCGACCGAAGCCCGCAGCCGCTCGAACTGCTTGGCGGCCGTTTCGAGCTGGCGGCTCGACGTCGCCGCACCGGTCGAGACCTTGTCCTCGGCCGTGGCCATGCGATCCATCGCCGCGGTGACGCGGTCGGCCACGGCCGAAGCCGTGTCCTTGACCGTGACCTCAGCGACGAGTTGGCTGGCCTGCACCATGGACTACTTCTTTCCCACGTGAGCCAGATAGGCCGCGTCCATCGCCGAGATCAGGGCCAGGAAATGTTCGAAATCGTCCGGCGCCGCGAAGCCGAAGCGATCGGCGGCGACGGAGATCTCCGAGAAAGCCAGCGGCAACAGGATCGCCCCGCCGACGCCGATTGCCATCCCGCGTCGCGCCGAAAGCGCCATGAATGCGTTGAACACCGGCTTGTTCTCCGGTCCCGGCTCCGGCCGGTTCTGCAGCATAGCCGGGAGCGGTTGGCCCGCCTCCTGCGCCGCCCGCGCGAGTGCCTCGGCATGCTGCCCGACCGTGAGGCCGTCGATCAGGCAGGCGATGAGTTTTTTTCCGCTTCCTTTCGGTCGGCGACCGTGCGCGAGGCCACCTCGTTTGCGGCAAAGGCGCAGGCCGCCAGCAGGTTCGCCCATTTGGGGTCGAACAGCATGTCGCGCGCACTGCTGACGGCAATCGCCGTGCCGTCATCCTCGACTAGATTCTCCCAGTCGAGCAGCCCGGCCTCAAGGATCGTGGTCGCCAGGATACGGTCCTGGATTTCCGGCGCAAGCTGGCCGCGGCGCTCGTCGCGAGTCAGCTTGGTCAGCTCGCGCTGCTGCACCTTGCGCCAGTCGGTGTTGCCGGCGCCACGGCTCTTGATCCGCAGATCGCCGCACCCGGGGATGTCGTCGATCCATTCGCCGCCTTCGATGGCGGCAGGATCCACGGCGAGTTGGGATGCCTTCATTCGTTCGGATTCCTCTATTCGGTGTAAGCGAAGCGCATGATCTCGAGCGAATAGCCGAGCGTCGGGTGGACGAAGCCGACGAAGCTCAGATCCAGCATGACGTCGACGTTCTTGCCCGGCACTGCCGGTGCGCCGGCGCTGTATTTCACCCGCGGCAGGTCGAACAGGAAGATCTCGTTGCTCGGCCCCTTGGCGCGGAGGTCGAGGCTGGTCGCGGTGTTGTTCAGCAGCTTGTTGGCCAGCGTCGCGTCGCCGAAATAGGTGTTGACGTGACCGGTCAGGCCGAACTCGCCAGATCCGATGCCGATCGGCGTCAACGAGCCGATCGCCTGGCGCAGGCGCAGGTTGTTGTTGATCGAGATGCCGGCCGCCATGACGTAGTTCGGCGTCGAGAGTGCCGCGCCGTTCTCGGCGATGCGCCCGATATTCGAGGAGGTGTTCAGCGGGGTCGTGGTCGGTGCCGCGACATCGGTGGCACCGGAGGCGCGCGAGCCGCTGAAGGAAGCGGAGAAGCCCATCACCTTGGCCGAGGCCTTCAGGATCGATTGCGCGTCGAAGGTGAAATCGAGCTGCGACATCTCGATGCCGGTCAGCAGCTCGTATTGGGTGATGTCCTGGAACTGGCGCTCGATCGTATAGAAATGCTCGGTCGTGCCGTTGCGAATGTAGTCACCGATCCAGACCTTCAGCGTCTTGCCGGTGCCGGCATCGGCAACCCAGCCCGCCGGAACGATATCGAAGCTGAGGCGGTGTGCGGCGATCACGCTGATGCGGCACCAGTCATTGTCCGCCGCGGTGGCGAGCTTGTCGCCGGCCGCCGTCCCGCCGACCTTGACCCATTCGCCGACCGTCAGGCCGAGCGTGGTGAAGTCGAGCGTGGTGGATATCAGGGCATTGCCGCCGCTCGTGACCGCGACCAAGTCGCCCGAAGCACCCTGGAAGCCGACGACCTGCAGCTCCGCGCCGGCTGGCGGTGCCGTCTCGGCGGTGAGGCTGAGCGAGGAGCCGACCACCGTGGTGCCGGTCGAGCTCACCACCTTGAAGATCTGGTTGTTCGCCGAATTGGTGAAGCCGGTCGCGCGCACCAGGTGGCCGGCCTTGAAGTTGGCGCCGTTCGCGTCGACCGCATAGGTGTCGGTGGTGGTGCCGGCATCGGTGATCGAGCTGTCGGCGGTCGCATTGTACTTGTGCGGCTTCGACTGCCAGGACGAGAAGAGCGCGCCCTCGACGACCTTGTCGATCCAGGCGCCGAGGCCGGATCCGTAGGAGATCTCGAAGTCGAACTGGCCCGAGACATCGGCCCCGACCAGGATCAGATCGGCAGTCTGCCGATCGGCGCGCAGCTCCTCCGAGACCGCGGTCTTCGGGTTGTAGGTCAGCGCCGCGGAGGTGACGCGCATGTTGAGGAAGGCCGGATTGCTCGGCACGGTGCCTTGCGTGTTTTCCTCGATCAAGCTGAGCTTGACGCGGTCGGTGATGGCGGAGGTCATTTCATTCGCTCCTTAAGAGGGCCAAGCGGCACATGGCCGCCCCGCCAACCCCACGCGCCGCTTGGCCGTTTGGAGTGCGGATCGGGCTTCGGTGTGGGCTTAGGCGAACACGTTCAGGAAATACTCGATGCTGATGCTGAGGCCCCAATAGAGCCCGTTGGCGGCGGTATCCTCGGCCAGGGCGATGTGCCCGTGGCAGGTCACGCCGGCGAATTGCTGCGAGCGGAACATCGCCGCAATCTCGTCGGCATAGCCGCGGGCCACGGCGGCGCGATCGGTGAGCGCATCCGGCACGTGGACGTGCACCAGGAAGGCGCCGGTCTCGCGGAAGACATTGTTGCCCGGTGCGCCGATCGTGATCCGGTCGGAGACTGCTCCGGCCATTTCCAACACCACGAAGGCCGCCGGCGGATTGGTCGGCGGGTTGTCGAGATCGTCCGGCGCCAGGATCGGCACCGTTGCATGGCTCCATTGCGCCTTCAGCCGCGCCGCGATCGCCGTTGCCGCCGAGCTCGACGCCATGTCAAACCGCCTTCGCCTTCAGCGTCATGGTCGGATAGAGCGCCGCGCGGCGAAACTCCACGCGCTTCGACGGATCAAGGCGACCGCCGCTCCGGTTTGTTCCGACCTCGAAACCGGGAAAATGATCGTAGGAGAAGCGCACGCTGAGCGTTGCGCCGTAGCGCTGGCGGATCGTCGCCGTCGCCACCTCGATGACCCCGTTCGGCGCCTGCTGCGACCAGCCGCGTTCCAGCTTCCGAGCGTAAGGTTGCAGGTTGGTGATCTGGATCTCGTCGTCTGCGCCGATATCGATCGGCGCACCCGCGGTCCCCGCCTCGCGTTCGACGCCGTTGACGAAGAGACCGAACGACCGCTGGTACCGCCCGGTCCGGATCGGCGCCAGCTCGGCGAGGATGCGGAACGTGTCGTCCACCGCCTGCTCGAGCGTCGCGCCTTCGAGCTGGAACAGGTAGACGATCGTGCCGCCCAGCCGGACGCTTTCCTCATTCGCCCCCTGCCGCCCATCGACGATGGTCAGATGTGGCGGCGCCACGCCGAGGACCGATGCGTTCTGCGCGTCGGCATCGGCCAGGGCTTCTTTCGCGAGATCGACCAGCGCCTGGCGCCGCAGCTCACCGACCTGGTCGGTGAACAGCGCCACCGACCGCGCGAAGCTGGCGCTCATCCGGCCTCCTCAGCCGCGCGCCTGGATCTCGTAAGCGAGCAAAGTGCCGGCGATCTTGCGCGTCTTGTCGTCCACGAACTGGATCGCCAGCACGCGGCCGTCGGCGAGCAGAATCTGATCGTTGCCGCGCCCGCCCTTCGGCGCATCCCAGCCGGCCGCTTCGAAGTCCTCTGCCAACGCGATCACCTTGCTGTCGCCCTGCACGATGCCGCCGACCAGCTCATTCGGCGCATAGCCGAAAATTCGACAGCGGACCGACGCGTCCGGCAGCGCGCCGCCGGGCCGCTGAAAGGTCACGGTCTCGCCGTAGCGATCCATGGAATTGCGATAGGAGTCGCGGCCCCGCTTGGCGTCGATCATTTGAATGTCACGCGGCGATAGGGATCGAGCAGCGCCTGGAGGTCAGGGGAAATCGCGCCGGCCTGCTCGCCGGACGCGGTCATGTCCCAATATTGGCGCTCGATGACGCCGGGCACGATCTCACTCTTGAGGCCTTGCTCGCGCTCACGCGCCTGGAATAGCTGTGCTGCAAGACGGATCGTCGCGGTGTTGATCTCGTCAGGAAGATTGGCGCCTTGAGCCGGTGGCAGCACGTAACCCGCCTGATAGACGACGACAATTTTCACGCCGGACCATGACGCGCGACGATCGCCCCACAGCCGGAACAATTGGCCGGATTCCATGTCGCATTCGTAATCCGTCGTGGGGTCGAGCGTGGTTCCGTCCACCGTCACGCTGATAATCTGAGCGACCGGATAGCGATCGAGGACAAGGTGCGAGGCCCGATGGCTCATGTCGCGATGCTGGCCGTTCCAACCGGCGCCGTCGAAGCGGAAAGTTTCGCTCACCGTCTCTCGCGCCAATACCCGGTTGAGGTAGCGGGTGACCTGAGCGGAGGCGGTCTTGATGCAACGCAGAGTGATCGTGTTGTCGTCGGTTTCGAGGGCAATTTCGGCCTTGAGGTCATCGACCGACGCCAGAAGAAAGGAGGTCGCCGCCTCCGTCACGGTGACGATCGACGGCATCGACCGAACCTAGACCAGCACGAAGATGAGAGTCGCCAATGCGGCATTGCCGCCGTTCGCGATCACGATCTTGAAGCGGTCATTGGCAACGGCGATCTTCTCATTAACCGCAGTGCCGGCGGCGGCATACAGCGCCGCCGCGCCAGCGGCGGAATGCGTCGGCTGTCGCGGTGCCCGGGTGGCGCTGGCGTTGACATTGCTCTCCGACCAGACCGCTTCGCCGGTCGATTCTAGCGTCACCGTGATGGTCGAGCCGTCGGCGAAGCCACCGGACTGCGGCTTTACATAGCGGATCTGCGACAGCAGCCCCGTCACGGCGTCGGAATATACCGTGGCGGAACCGTCCGCCGCCGTCACGATCGGGACGGCGACGCGTTGGGCATAGGACATGGGCTGCTCCCGATCGCTCGCGTTGCTCGATCCGCTAGACGGCGGCGCTGAAGGGCGTCGCCTCGGTGCCGCTCTGGGTGATCATGCCGGTCACCAGCCAGGTGTTGGCGGCGATATCCTCGACTTCAATCGTTTCACCGACCGACACCGAGCCGGTCGTGCTGCGGTTGAGGGTGATGGTGTCGGAGTTGGTCGATACGGTGCCGGAGTTGGCGGCGATCCAACCCTTCACGGTGGCCGGGTCGTCGGAGACGCCGGCAATGGCGCCGATCATGAAGTCCGAGGCGTTCGCCACCTGGATCTTGTGGCTGTTTGACGTCGCAACCAAGGTGACGACGAATTTGAACCTGATGCCAGATCCGGTCGCCGCCGGCAGGGTCACGACCGATCCGGCTGCGGTGTCGAGCTTGATGGTCTGCCGGTCGTTCGCCGCCGTCAGCGTCTTCGTCGCCCCCGCGGCGACATAGCGCGCGGAGTTGTTGCCCTGGGCCGCCAGCGCCGCGGTCAGGTCGACCCCGGCAAATTTCAGCGCGCCACCGGACTCGATATCGAGCTCGGCACCGTTCTTCACGAACATGCGGTTGCCGCCGGGTTCGACGCCGACCTTGATGTCCTGGGTATCGGACATTGTGCTCATCAGATGATCTCCTTCCTGAGCCGCCGCACCAGTATTGCGGCGCGGCGGCTATTGCATGGACATGGACGCTTAGGCCGTGCCCTCGAGCGGCGACGACCAGACTTCGGCCGAGATCACGCTGGTATCCTGCGTGATCGGCTCCTTCTTCGAGCGGTAGAGCTCAACCAGGAGGAAGTCGATCGTGGCGTTCTGCGTCGCCCGCAGGGTCGCGAGCCGCAGGTAGGGCTTGGCGGGCTTGATGATGTCGGAGATCGCGATCTGGTTGTCATTGGTATCCGCGACGGTGATTGCAGTGCCGGCGAGATCGGCCATGCCGGTCCCACTGTTGGCGCTGTTCTCCTGCACCTTCACCGAAGTGACTGCGCCGGAGACGATGGCGCCGAAGCCGATGATGAAACGAACGGCATCATAGCCGCCGTCCTGGGTCAGATCGACGATGTCGCTGTTCACGTTCGACGTGCCGGCCGCGACGGTAAAGCCGGAGCCGTCCGGCTTGATCCGGAGGGTCTTGACATGCTCGGAAAGGGCCTTTGCCATGACGATAGTTCCTTCTGTCTAGATCAGGTTTGTGGTTGCGCGCTCGCCCTTCGGTGCAACGGCCTGTTCCGCTTTCTTCCCGCGCACTGGCTTTGCCAGCTTGCGTTCGATCAGCCGGATGGCGTCGGTGTCCGCCAGGTCAATCCTCTCGCCCGGCTTATAGGCGCGGGCTCGGGTGACATAGGCCTCAAGGAGCTCGATGCGCATGGGGGGAAACCGGCTGGCCAGGCAAATACCGGGCCAGCCGCCTTTCAGTCAGAATCAGGGATGGGCCAGGGCCTTGACCGCGCCGGCGTCGATCAGGGTCCCGTCGAACCGGGTGAACCCGATAAAGCCGACCTGGTCGTAGTCGGCATAGCGCTCGACCAGGCGCCGGATGGAGAACTGGTTGACCATGCGGCGGACGTAGCGGTTGTGGTCGCCGAAGATCATCGACTTGTTGCCAGAGCTGATGTCGGCCATCACCTGGTTCACGGAATAGGGATAGCCGTCGATGTTGTTCGGCAGGCCCGCCTTCATGTCCGCCGGCTGCCAGATGTACCGGCCCTCGCCATCCTTCAACTTGCGAATGGCCTTGAGGGTGTTGTCGTTCATCTGGAAACGGCAGGTCGCAGCCGCACGATAGGCCGGGTCCACCGCGTGCTCCAGGCTGATCACGTCATCGAACAGGATAGCGGTCGACGACGCGGCGGTCGCGCCGCTCGCGGCACCGGTCACGATACCGAGCGGCGTATTGGCGCCAGTACCGGTGGTCAGCTTGCGATTGCCGATGCGACCGATGCGCTCGGCCATCGCGTTGCGGATCAGGGTCTCGATATCGACCGCCGCGTCTTGCAGCAGCTCGCTCGGCACCAGAACCACGTCGGAGGTGAACTTGTAGGCCTTCAGGGTCTTCGACCCGAACTGGATCTCGGCCAGGGAGACCTGGACGTTTTCCTCGATCTGACGGCCCTCGTTCGAGGTGTCATCCATCGTCGGCCACGGGATATCGCCGCCGGTGTCGGTATTGATCTCGCGCACGATCGCGCTGTCCATCATGGGGCCATAGGCCTTCATGGAGATGACAACGTCGGTGCGCATCTGGGCCGGCACTAGATAGCCGCCATCGACGCCGACCTGGGAACTCTGGTTGTTGGCGCGGGATTCGATCGGCGCGCGCACCAGGAGCGCCCGCTGCTCCTGGCTCATGCCGCTGGCACCGTAGCGCAGATAGGCATGGAATGCGGAGCGGCGGTCGTTGCGATCGGTCTCCACGTCGCGGTCGCCATGCTGCTCCGGCTGGCCGCTCGGACGGCGCGGGTCGGGGCGGTTGAGTTCGGCCTCACGCGCCTCGAGGTCAATGCGGCGCTTCTCGCGCTCCTCCAGCGTCTTGATCTCTTCGTCGTTCTTGTCGACCTCGGCCATTATCTTATCGTACTCGGCCTCGATCTCCTTGGCGCGCTCGGCCGCCGTGTCGTCCTTGATCTCATCCAGCTTGGCGCGGGCATCCGCGACCAGCTTCTGGTTCTTCTCGCGAAGCTCCTTGATCTTCTGGGCCATCTGTCGTCTCCACTTCGGCCCGCGCGGGGCCGCTGATGCCTTTGCGAAGGGCGATATCGCTGGGCCGCTAAAGCGAAGCCCCTCTCCGGAAACGGAGGTCGTGAAGCTTGGTCAGGCGCAGCCTTCGGCCCGCTGCGTTGAAATTCTGCCGCTTGCGCTCCTCGCGCCACGCGTCGAGCGACCGAAGGCCGATATCGGTTCCTTCATATGCCGGCATCGTCACGATCGACACGTCGTAGAGCCGGCATTCGATGATGGTGCGCAGCGGGATGTCGCCGGTCTCGTCCCATTCCTGGCGCAGCGCTTCGAAGGCGAAGGACATCTTCGAAAGGTCGCCGCGCTGCATCTTCGGCACGATCCGCATCACGTCGGGGTCGTCGGCAAGAAGATCGGTCTCCATGCGGAGGCCGATATCGTCCTCCGACAGTTTGAGCGTTCCGGCCGTATTGCGCGCGAGGGGCAAGCCCTCATGCTCGATCAGAAACGGCACATCGTCCTGCGTGATTGCGCGCGAGAATGCACCGGGCCGGATGATCTCACGGAAACATCCGGCGATGTTGGCCTCCTGGTTGAACACGGCGGGATGGCCCACCACCGAGACCTTGCCGTCGGCAGCGCGGACCTCGGCTTTGGTCGAGACCCGGACCTCGCGACCGCTCGTCGCTGGCTTGCGGATATCAGGCATTGGGGCTCCCCTCTGGAGGCGTCGGTGGTGGTTGGGTTTTCCGCTGCTGGCCAAGCGGAACGACTGCACTGTTCATGTGCAACACATCGGCTTCCGGCTGCGTGCTGCGGGGACGGTTCTCGATGTCGCGCGCTTCGTTCGGTGTGAGCTGCGCGGTCTGGACTTTGGCAGACAAGGCTTCGGCACGACTCTTCCAGTCGCCGCGGAGCAGCCCATCGACATTGAACTCGATGAAATTCCGACTGCGCGGACCGAACAGTTTCGCGTTCATCTCCTGTTCGATACGCTCCAGCCATTGCGTGAGCGTGTGCTTGACCAGGATCAGATCCTGCTGCTCGGTATTGCTGAACGTTCCGAACTCAAGATCCTGCAAAAAGACCGGCGGTAGCATGTAGATGCGCGCCGTCTCGCGAATCTGATGCTTCTTCGCTTCGATCAGTTGGCCCTTTTGCGGATCGAAGCCGATCGGATCCAACCGATGATTGGGCGGCATTGGCAGGACATTGCTTCGATCCTTATTGGCCCCGCGGATCCACTCGGTGACATCGGTCATCGCTCGGCCGAGGGCGCCGGAAGACGTTCCTGCCGGCATCTGCATCGCCAATGGCGGCACACCCCCATTGACGAAGAACTGCGAAGCGTAACGGTCGAGCGCGATCGTGAGGCCGAATGAGTCGCGCAGCAATGCTACCGGGTTATAGTGGTTGAGATTGTCGACGGTCATCATGAACGGTACGTCGATGATCTCGTCGACCTCGTACCAGAACACCTTGCCGTCGGTGTCGTCGAACCGATACCGCCGGCGGCCCTTCTCGCGGACCGGTGTGACACGCCGCGGATCGAGCGGCCAAAGGTTCAGCACTTTGCCGGCCGACTTTTTCCCCTCGATGAACGTATATTGCCGACCGCCATGGAGAAGCGTGTTCCCCATCGAATATTTGCGCCACTCGAACGACGTCAGGTAGTCGTCGTTCACCCAATCATGGAGCAGCGAATAGATCGGATTCCGCTCGTCGCGTTCACGGCCGGACTCGGTCCGCTTGTAGACCACAAGCGGCAGAGCGGCGATCGTGCTGGAGATGAAATTGACCGCGCTCCAGACAGCGGGGATCCCCAGTGCGGTCTGCGGGTTGACCTCGACCCCCGCTGCGCTGTTCCACGCGCCGAACAAGGCGGCCCAGGCCGCCGCATCCGTCAGCGGGACGTTCGGGTTTTCGAGCGACGATCTTGCTTCGAGGACAGCACGTCCGACCGAGCGCTCAAGAGCTTTGCGGCTGGGTCGAAAAGGCCACATCGGATTTCCTCTTCGTGCCGAAGATCGTGAACGTCGGATCTTCCCAAGGCGAATTGGTTTCCGCGAAAGGATTGAGCGACATCAGATGCGCGGCGTTGAACAGCGCCATCATTGGGTCGATCTTGCCGAAGCCGGCGTCGTCGCGCGCCACCATCATCGCGGTGCGGGTCGGCATGACCTTGAGATTGCCGACGCACCAATCCATGAGCGCCGTGCCGCCGTGGAAGAACGTCCGGTCGGCGATCTTGCGCTCGGTCGTCTTGATCGCGCCCATCAGGCCGATGCCCTGGCGCACCGCGTCGAGCATCTCGGCGTCCTGGGTTACGCCGATCGCGGCCAGCGCATCGACCACCGGTCCGATGCCGGCGGCATCGACGCCGACCTGCGCCAGCAAGCCGCGGTCACGAACCTTGGCCACGAAATCCACCATATAGCGGATGTCCGGCGGCAGCGCGCCGGCGCCGGTCTCGGCCGGCACCGCCGCGGCGAGCAGCTCGGCGACTGCACCTTCCGCCTTCGCCTCCTCCGCCGTCGGCTCGCCGAAGCGGAACACGGTCAGCGTTCCTTCCTGGACGAACCGCAGATAGTCGTTCGCATTGGCCTGGCGGCGCATGACGCCGATTGTCGAGATCAGGCCGTGCGCCCAGCCGAGCCAATGCTTGGTCGTCTTGTGCCGGCCGATCAGGCCGAGGCCGAACAGGTCGTCGAGACCCCCGCCATCCGCGCCGATCGTCGCCACCTCGCTGAGATCGAGGATAGCGTCGATATTCGCCAGCGCGCGGTCGGTGCCCTGATGCCAGATGGCGGCGCCGACCCAGCCATCGCTGCGCTGCGCCATGCCGACCTGAATGTTCAGGTGCTTGGCTTCGAAGGTGATCAGCGCCGCAGGTCCGGCGCGCTCCTGTTTCGCCCACTCGCTGATGAGGTACTGGTCATCGACCGATCGGCCGAGGTTCGGATTGGGGATGTAGAAGAACTTCGGCTCGCGATAGGTGCCGGACTTGATCATCGACGGCGGATATTCGTAGAGGATCGGCAGCGTCTGCGGGTCCAGGATCTCGCCGTCGCGGATCTTGCGCGCCATGTCGAGATCTTCGGCAAAGACGCCGGTCGGGGGCGTGTCCGACTGGGTCGAGAGCTTCACGACGAAGCCCTCCTTGCGCGAGGTCAGGCCGCCTTGCGCCTCCTGCAGCATGGCGCGGGCATTGGCCCGCTTGCCGAACAGCCACAGCTCGTCCACCAGCAGGCCGATGAACTTCTTGCCGCCGACCGTCTCGGAATCGGCGGCGATGACCTTCAGCGTGGCACCCGTGCCGCGATGGGTGATAACGCGCGAGTGTTCCGATATGTGCAGCAGGTCGCGGAGCTCCTGGTCCGCGTTGCGCATGTCCCGCGCCGGGATGAACGAGTTGTCGGCGATTTCCTTGGTCGGGGCGAGAATGCCGAACTCGCCGGAGGGTCGCCAATTCAGCAGCAGCGCCGTCAGCATGATGCCCGCGGCGTCGGTCGATTTGCCGTTCTTCTTGGCAATGAGCTCGAGGAAGAAGCGCACCAGGCGCCGCCCACTCTCGGGGTCGTAGCTGCCGAAGATCGCCTTTACCAGGTCGAGCGTGTGCGGGCCGGCGGCTTCGGCCATGGTCGGCTGGCCCTGGACGTCGGTCAGGCGTAGCCGGCCGAAGACGCTGAGGGCTTTGTCCGCCATCTCCGGGAAGAGCGGCTGGAACGGCACCAGCGATTCCCGCGCGACGATGCGGCGCTCCCAGTCCGGGCACGCCGTGGTCCAGGTCGGCAGCGTCATTTACTGCAGCGTCTGCGCGGCGGGTGGCCGGATCGGCGAATAAGGGCCCTCGCGCGTCGCGGCCTGGGCCGCTTCCTGCGCCTGCTGTTTCTTGCCCGGGTTCAGCACCGGACCGTGCTCCAGCTTGGCCGCCGCGACCATGCCGAGGCCGCGGTCGAGGATGGCCTTGTTGGCGGCGCGACGGGCCGACTCGCTCTCGCCGTCAGCTCCGATCTTGCGCAGCACCTCTATCGCGAGGTTCGCGTGCTTGCGCGCTTCCTCGCGGATGCCCTTGGCGAGCTCGGGCGGAGTGCCGACGGTGAACAGCGACATCTGCTCGAGGCCGCCGGCATCGACCGAAGGCTTGCCATAGCCGCGGTCCAGGATGTCGCAGGCCGCCTTGACCCTGACTGTCTCGCTGGCGGCGTAGACCATCAGCTTGACCAGGTCCGCCAGCGCGGTCTGGACGTACTTCTGGGCCTCGGCCTCGATGCTGTCCGGTGCCGGCGCGCCGAGCGCTGCCTGCAGATCGATGCCGTCGACGATCGTCGGCGACGTGTGGCCCTTTTTCTTGCGTCCGGCGCCCTTGCGCGCTCCCCCTCGCTTCGACTTCGCCGGCGCCGCGGTCGGCGCGTCGCTCATGCGTTTGAATTCCCTCTAATTCAGCCAGGAATCAAAGTTCCAGCCCCAATAAATTTTTACACGCATGGCTGCGGCGCGGTCGGGGCGGCGGGGTTGATTTAGGGATTGAGACCCCCTACCCCCTGATGGTGACGGCGAGCACGCTCGGCCATCGTCTTGCGTGTGTGGCAGCTGCCGCAGCGCGCCATGCCATTGCGCGGGTCGAGCGCCAGGTGCGGTGCGTCCTTGCGTTCCCGGATGTGGTCGGCGAAGAGCCGACCGCGCGGCGGGTTAACGCCTTGATGCAGCATGTCCTGGCATCGACCGCGCGCCGCTGCGATCACAGTTTCACGCCACGCCAGGTATTCAGGCGACGAATAGAACGGATCGACGTACTTCGCTGGCGGCTGAACCTTGAATCTATTTGAAGGCCGAAGCTTTTGGCCGATGACCTTAAGCTTCATCGGCAGCGCCCCAAATGAAAACGCCCGGGCCACAAGGCGTTTACCTTGGTCGACTCCGGGCGCAGTGATTCATGGTTGCAGGTATATGAATCCTGCCCGTCCGGTCTGTCAAGAGTCCAACTGCGCGACACTCAGCGCCTGCCCGCGCGGCTTCACCCAGGGCTGGTTAACGAATGCATCCAGACCGTCGCGCAGCCGCTGTATCACCTTCTCGCGCCGAATATGGTGATGCCGCGCAAGCGCCTCGACCCCCACGTTATACACCGCGACCTTGACCACGATGTCGAGCGTGACCGGCCGCGCCTCACCGGCCGCGCGGGACTGCGCCACCAGCGCATCGGCCCAGGGCAGATACTTGCGCGACCGCTTCTCATCGAGCTTGCCGGCGATGACGATGTCGCGGAACGGACCGACGACACCACCGCCGGCACCGGCCAGGTTCGTCGCCTTTACCTTGCCGGCAGCACTGATCGCTTCGTTGATCTCGGCGATCTGGCGCGCCGCCTCGGCCTGCTGGTGCGTGATGCCCCCCTTGGCCATGCCTTCGAGCAGGCCCACGATATCGCGCGATGCCGGCTGCAGCGACGCTTCGGCCGTCGGGCCGTCGGTGCGCGCCGCACCCTTCGGCATCTCGGCCTGGCGCAACAGCTTGGCGATCTGCTTCATGCGTGCGTGCAGGCGCTTGATCTCGCCGCCGAGCCGGGACATCCGCTGCTCGATGATCTGCCCGAGGCGCTCGCGTCGCGCAACCAGCGCCGCCTCATCCTTGCCGTGCCGCGCCAGGAAATCCTGCAGCTCCGCCGCGCAGGTCGCCTCGCGCCGCAGCTGCTCGGCCTCTTCGGTCTGAGCCACCAGCTCGCGACGATTGACCAGGGCGCTCATCTCGTTGTCCAGCCGCACCACCTCGGTCTTCAGCCGCTCGACCGCGTCCGCGTGCCGATCGTCCACCGCCTTGGCCAAGGCGGCGACATGCGACTTCCAGAGATCCGCTTCCTTCTCTGGCGCCGCTGCATCGGTAATCGCGGCGATCTTCAAGTCCCGCTCGGTCGGCACGACGGGAGGCGTCGCGACCACCTTCAAACGCTTCTTCTTCGCCATCTATGCCGCCTCTTTCTTGAAGCCATGTTTCGCCAGGATCGCCGCTTTGATCGCCGGATTGGGCGCAGAGCTGTCGGGCCTGCCCTCCCACTCGTCGAGCCAGAAACCAGTGCCGCCGGCCGCACGCGCCTTGGCATAGGCCGCCACGCGCGCCTCCCATTGATCGGCCGCGACAACGTCGCCGTTTGCATCGGCGCCGCCGCGGTTTGCATCGGCCAGGCGATGCAAAGCCGGCGTGTAGTATTTCGGTGCACGCGGCATCCAACCCGGGTTTTGCATCCGGTTTGCATCGGAGACGCGCTGCACTTCCATGCAAATTGCATCGTCATTGAGGCCCAGCGCGCGCCATTCCCGGATGCATTCTCCGATCGCGCCGGCGTTGGCGAGGGCGGGATTGTTGAATATTCTCAACAGCTCATCGACCAAACCACCACCATCGCCCAAAGCGACGCCCACGCGCGCGGCCTTCAGACTGGTTGGTTGGTTCTTTCTAGATTCAGATTCAGGATGCAAATCGGCATGCAAATTTGCATCCGGTTTTGCATCGTCTTTTGCATCGTCCACATGCAAATTTGCATCCGGTTTTGCATCTGATTTTGCATCGCGCCGGGCCTTCCAGCTTTCCCGCGCAGCTGCCGACCGCTTAGCGCTCAAATCCTGCGGCACATCGCGGGCCGGTGCCGTATCATCCTCGCCCGCGGCGCCGCCTTCCGCCGCAGCAGCGCCGAGCCATACATCTCCATTCCCGCCTGCGACCGGAATGCCGAGCATCCGCATCCGCCGCTGCATGCCGAGATGCACCCACGCCCCATTCGGTGCGATCCGGTACTTCTCCGCCAGCACAGGCCGATCGACGGCCCATTCCTCGGGCTTGAGGCCGGTGATGGTGCACAGTTGCTCTTCGGTACGCGCCAGCCGCCCACCTTCGACCCAGCCGGCCATCAGCAGCAGGAAATAGGCACCGTGCTGTCGCGTCGTGAAATGCGATGTGTCGCGCTTGTAGTCGCCGATCGCCAGCGGCAGGAACACGTCGCGCTTCTCGCGCCCCATTCCGCCGAAATTGCGATCCTGCCGTTTTGCCACCCGTGCCTCCCCACGCATACCCGCTTACGCCGCCCCGTCGCTGTCCATCTCGCTGAACCGATCGCGCGCGCCATCGAATCTCAGCCGGAAGGAGCCGATCGGGCCGTGCCGCTGCTTGGCGATGATGACTTCGCAGACGTCCAGCATCTCCTCGAGCCGCTTGGACCATGCGGAATAGCGATCCTGGAAATGCTCAATCTTCTCGTTGGCCCGCTGCTTCGGCTCGGCCTGCTTCAGGTAATAGGCCTCGCGATAGAGGAAGATCACGACATCGGCATCCTGCTCGATGGCGCCGCTTTCCCTGAGATCGGACAGAACCGGCCGCTTGTCCTCGCGCTGCTCGACCGCGCGGGAAAGCTGCGCTAGCGCCAGCACCGGCACGTCGAGCTCCTTGGCGCAGCGCTTCAGCCCCTTGGAAATCGCCGTGACCTCCTGGGTCTTGTTGTCGGCATAGGCGCCGCCATCGGCCCGCATCAGCTGCAGGTAATCGATGACGACCAGCGCCAATCCGTGGCGCCGCTGGATCCGCCGCGCCCGCGACAGCACCTGCGCCGGCGAGAGATTGGTGGCATCCTCGAGGAAGATCGGCAGGCCCTTGATCGTCTCTGCGGCGCCGACCAGCTCCTCGAAATCCACCTGATTGAGCGATCCGGTCCGCATCCGATGCACCGATATCCCGGAATGCGCGGCCAGGATCTTCTTTGCAATCTGTTCGTTCGACATTTCGTGGCTGAACATCAGCACCGCGCCGGCGCGATCCGCGGCCACCTGGTCAGCCAGCATCGCAGTTTGCATGCTGACCGCGATGTTCTCTTCCACATTGACGGCCAGCGTGGTCTTTCCCATGCCGGGTCGCGCGGCGAGGATGACCAGGTCGGATCGGAACAGGCCGCCCGTCTTCTTGTTCCAGACCGGGAAACCGGTATTGAGCCCGCCGAACCCGAGCCGGAACGCCTGCTCGATCTCGGTCAGCGCCGCATCGGTCGCCTCGCGGATCGACACCAACGATCCACCCTCGCCGGCCCCTTCCGCCACCAGGCCCAGCGCGCGCTCGGCTTCGTCGATGATATCGGTCGGGTTGCGATCGAGATCGGCGATCCGCGCGTCCTCGACCGTGGCCTCGCCGATCGCAATGATGCTGCGCAGCTGATAGAGCCGCGTGATCTCCGCCGCGTAATCATCGGCATTGATTACCGTCACCACCGCCTGGGCGAGCTCGACCAGGTACTCGGCCCCGCCGAAATCGGCCAGCGCGCCGTCCTGGTCGAACAGGCGTTTCAGGGTGACGACATTGGCGACGGTATCGGCCGAGATCAGCTTGATGCAGGCCGCGTAGATCCGGCCGTGCAGCGGATCGAAGAAATGCTCCGGCTTCAGCGTCTCGCTGACCTTCCAATAGACGCCGTTATTGACCAACACGGCCGCGAGGAACGCCTGCTCGGCGTCGAGATTGGCCGGCGGTCCCTTCGGGATCACCGTGCCGGCGGGAAGGCTGCGCAGGCGGGATTGCTCGGTCACTCGGCCGCGCTCCGCTGCTTATAGGGCGCCGCCGCCATCTTCCAGGGCAGCAGGATGCGCACCGAATCGCGGCACACCTGGATGCTGGGTGCACAGGCGCGCATCCGTACCGGCCAGCCGAGCGGCGCCAGTGTCTGCCAGAACAGACGGGTGCCGCGCATCTGCGCCCGCAGCCGTGTCCCGTTATCGGCGCGGCGCAATTCCGCCCAGCTTTCATCGGCTCCAAATCCGACGCCAAGGGTCAGCATGTCACCGCGCGACCAGCCCAGCCTCTTCAGCAATGCCGGCGAGAAAGAGACGCGCGCCATCGACCCTTCGCGCTTCACATCGTGGATCGAGAAGATGACGTCGCGATTGTCGCGGGCCTTGGGGCCTGTGTGATGCACGAAACTCACGCTAGAGCAGCCTCCCGCTGAACCCGGGCGCCTTGCGCAGCGCGGCCGACGCCGCGGGGTTGAGCCACAGCACTTCCGTGCGGGCGCGGGCGCCGTCCGCATGCGCGGCGATCTCGAAGCGCTCCCAATTGGGATAGAGCTGCTGGTCGTAGAGGTCGCAGGCATAGCCGCTGATCGCGACCATCCCGCTCACCCCCCCCTGTAAGGTCTCGGCGAGCGCCACATGGTCGGCGTCGGTCATCTCATGCCGATAGGCGTGCTTGACGCCGATCTTCTTCCGGTCCGTCATCGAGGACCGCGTGCCCCAGGGATAGGGCGGATCGAGATAGATCAGCGCATCCGGCCGATCGTGGTCGGCGATCACCTCGATCGCCGGCTTGTTCTCGATGATGACGCCGCGCAACCGATCGACCAGCTCGGGAACGTGCTGTGGCCAGTTCCGCCAATCCTGCGCTGGCGTCGTGCCGCTGCGATCGGAATTCTTGCGGAAGCCGGTGACATGCGTCCGGGTCATCGACGCCGAGCCGAAGCCCATGAACGACCGCACCAGCATCATCCGCGCGCAGCCTATGCAAGGCGCGCTCGGCCGCCGGGTCAGCGAAGGCTGACATTCGTCAGCGGGCAACCCCGCGAGCGCCTTGGAAGACCCGCCGCATGCATCGCAGACCGAATAGGCCTCTTTGAACTCGGCGCGCGAGAACGGCGTCAGCTCGATCTGCCGCTTGAGATCCGCCGCGGCGACCGGATCGCGCAGCACGCGGAACAGGTTGACCACGTCCCCGTCGAGATCGTTATAGACTTCGGCGCGAGATCGCGGCTTGCGCAGCAGAACCGACGCAGCACCCCCGAACGGCTCGACATAGATCCGATGCGGTGGCAGATGCGCGATGATCCACGGCGCCAGCTTCCATTTGCCGCCGTGATAGCGCAGTGCTGGGCGCGAGAGCGGCTTCAAAACAGCAACCCCTCTTCCCGCCGCGCCTTGGCACTGATCTCGGCCGCCCGATCGCGACGCGCTGCGGCATTGATATCCAGCACCCGTGCCTCGAGCCTCGCCTGCAGCATCGCCGGGCCGGCTTCGCGATGCGCGGCGCAGCACCAGATCTCGACCGCCGCGGGGTTGCGCTGTGCCAGGTTCTCGACGCCCGGCTCACGGAATCCGTACCAGCCTTCGGCACCGCATTCCGGGAACGCGCAGGTATAGGAAATCGGGGCGGTTTTTTCTGTCATTTTGCCCCACCGCGCCTCTTGACATATAGGGCATTATGCCCTATATGTCTTGCATGCAAGGGCGATGGTGCCCGGCATAAAAAGGAACCGCCCCCATGAAGACCTTCGAAGTCGGCAAGACCTACTGGACCCGCTCGGCCGGCGACCATGAATGCATCTTCTCGTTCGAGATTCTGGCCCGCACCGCGAAGACCGTGACCATCGCAAAGCACGGCAAGCGCGTCCGCCGCGGCCTGCGCATCGCCAACGACGTCGAGCAGTTCATGCCCTTTGGCAACTACTCGATGGCCGCCGTCATCACCGCCGACCGCGTGACGGAGTAACCTGTCATGAACAGCAACATCGCCCAGACCATCCTTCAGCAGCTCGGCGGCAAAACGTTCATCGCCATGACTGGCGCCAGGCACCTGATGAGCACGGGCCAAGGCCTCACCTTCCGCCTGCCCAGCAACTTCGCCAAGGGCGGCATCAACCTGGTGACGATCACGCTCGACCCGTCGGACACCTACACCGTCACGTTCCAGAAGGCGCGTGGCCTCGACGTCGCGAAGATTTCGACCCACGCGGACGTGTACGCCGAGGACCTGCAGCGGCTGTTCACCAAAACGACCGGCCTCGACGTCAGTCTTGGCACGGTCCACCGAGCGGAGGTCTAGACCAGATGACGCCCGACGAACTCCGAGCCGCCCTCGCGCGGCTCGGCCTTTCCCAGCAAGCACTGGCCCGGCATTGGGGCGTGAACCCGCGAACGGTGCGGCGTTGGGCCCTCGGCGAGCAGGACATCCCGCCTTGGGTGCCGTTTGCGCTCGCCGGCACGCTTCCGAGCGGCAAGGTGAGGGCGATGGCTGGGTGAAATTCTTCATTCCGCCGCTCTCAACTTCGGGATCTTCACCGCGCGCCGCTTCGGCGCCGCATCGCCCATGATCGCGCCGACCAGCGCACAGGCGGTGTTCACCGGAACGGCATTGCCGATCTGCTTGATCTTCTCCGTCTTGGTGCCGGCGAACTCATAGGCGATGTCGTCGTTGCTGAACCCCATGGCCGCGGCGAGCTCGTGAGGCTCCAGCATGCGGAACAGGATGTCGTGGCCCTCGGTCAACTCGACCATGGCGAGGTTGATATGCCCGGTCGCCGCAATCGTCGGCGCCGGCTCGGCGATGTCGTGCACCCGCGGCGCCTGGCCCGGCCGCTCGCCAAAGCTCGCGGTGATGAACGCAAGCTCGCCCCTGTTGGCGCCGGTGACGGTCGGCAGCGGCGTCTCGAGATCTTGCGCTCGGTCGTGACCGCCTTCGTGGGTGACCGGCGTGACCATCGCGAACTCGCCGCCCTTCGCCGTCGTCATCGTCGGGAGCGGATCGTCGAGTTCGCGCGGGCCCGGTCCTCCTGTGCTGTTGGTGACCGGCACCACCATGCCGAACCGTGCCTTGGCGGTGACGGTGTCGAGCGGCTGGTCGGCGCTCTTGCAGGTCTCGCCCGAGCCGGAGCCGTAATAGGGCGAGATCAGGACGTGGCTGTGTTTGGCAACCTGCGACGGCGTCGGCTCATCGATCGAGCGCGGCGCGCCTTCGGCCTGACGCGACAGCACGAAGGACGGCTCGACGACGGCGAAGTTCCCGCCGCCGGCATGCACGGCGCCGATCGGCTCGTCGATGCTCTTGACGCGACGACCGTTAGGATCGCGCTCATGAGCTTCGTTGCCATGCGCGGCCGAAAGAACGAACGGCTCGACCAGCATCGGCCGCGCGCATCCTGGATCCCCGGAGCCGGCGCCGCCCGTCGTGATGGTCGGCATCGGGTCGTCGACCGATCGCGCCGCACCGGCCCCTGTAGCCATGACCATCGGCTCGGCCAGCCAAACGCCGCCCTTGGTGTCGAGCGTCGGCACAGGTTCAGTCGAGACGGCTTTCGGCTGATTGTTGCGGCGGCCGTTGATCATCACCGGCTCCGCCCCGATTGGTTCAACGAGCCCGATATGCGTGCCGTTGGCCGCGATCGTCGGCACCGGCTGATCGACGCTCTGCCCGGCCATGTGGTTGCGCAGGATGACCAGGAACGGCTCGGGCCAGTGGAACTTGACGGCGCCGGCATAGATCCGCGCCAGGGTCTTGGGCGAGAGGTCCTTCTTCCGGCCGAAGATCGATTTGCCCTTGATGCCCCAGTCGATGATCTCGCGCGCCGGGCGCCACGGTTTCATGCCGGGGAAGAGCGCCAGTTCGGAACCGCCTCGCTTCATATGCGTCGCCGCCGGCCAGGCCAGCTTGCGCCCGTCGCTACGCGCCTCGAGGAAGAACCGGCGCCGCGTCGTGGCATCGCCGAAATCGGCCGCGTTCAGGATCTTCCAGTCGAGCTCGAAGCCCAGGCGCCGCATGGTGTCGGTCCATGCCTTGAAGTATTCGCCCTTGCGCGCCTTGATCGGCCGGCCGTCCTTGGGATCGACCGGACCCCAGCCGACGAACTCCGGCACGTTCTCGATCAGCAGGCGCTTTACGCGCAGCTCGGTCAGCCAGGTGATGATATGCCAGGGGTCGCTGCGCTGCTGGTCGCTGGTCGGCTTGCCGCCGCGCGCCGCACTGTGATGCGTGCAGGTCGGCGACGCCATCAGCAGGTCGAGATAGCCTTCCGGCACGATCAGATGCGGCCGCGCCGCGGCGATGTCTTCGAGATAGTGCCGCGCATAGGGGTGATTCTTCCGATGCGTCTCGATCGCCACGCCCCAGTGGTTGAGGCAGACGAAGACGATCTCCGCGCGGGTGAAGCCCAGCGCCAGCAGCGCCTTCATCGCCCCCGTCGTGGTGCCGCCGGCGCCGCAGAGCAAATCGGCGATCAGGATCTTGCGCGCCATTACTTCGCTCTCCCAGCACGCCCAGCGGGAGCCGTCGTCGGCGAGCACTTCTCGCAATGGACCTGAGCGGCGCTGCGCGTGAGGAACACCGTGCCGCAGGGACAGCGCCGCTGCAGCGGCTTGGTGAAGATGTCGGCCTCGGTCTCCGGCTGCGGCCCTGGATCAGGCTCGGCGACTGGTGCAACCTTCTTCGACAGCGCGGCGGGTCGCGGCGGGGCGACACGCCGATTGACCAGGTCGATCTTGGTCTCGCCCGCTGCCGGCGCAACGCGGGCCGCGAATCCCGGCTTCAGCGTCTTCGCCGTCTCTACCGACGGTGCAAGTCTCGGCATCCCGAGCAGATCCAGGAACGTGATCTCCGCGGCGGTGATCCGCGTCTCGCCGGTTTCCAGCGCGCGGGTCAGCACCAGCTTTTCCATCGCGTCGAAGCCGGTCTGTTCCAGCGCGGCCTTCAGCTTGGGCAGCGAGAGCTCCGGCCGGAACCGCACCAGGTTGCCGAGCGCGTTGATGTAATGCGCCCGCATGGCACCCGGCTCCGGCATCGCCTCGCGCAGTGTGGTGAGCGTGCGCACAGCGACGGCATGGCCATGGCTCGCGATCAGCGACCGGATGGCGCCCAGCGCCAAGGTTTCGCCGGGCTTCAGCGCCGCGGCCGCGCCGGGGTTGCGCGGAATCGAGACGCCGGCCTCCTCGCAGGCATCGGCGATCGCGCGCGCCGCCGGATCACCGGCGAGCTGCCGCGCATGATAGATCGCGAAGGGCGAGACGGTGATGCGACAGCGGTTGGCATCGACGAAGGCCTTAGCCTGCTCCGCCAGCGGCACATTGGGGAAGAGCGCGCACGGCACCTCGACGATTCCGCGCCGCTTCGCCGCCTCGGAGCGATGCTGCCCATCGATGATCAGATAATCCGCCACACCCCGAACGACGATCAGCGTTCCGAGCAGGAACCAGTTGAACTCCTGCGCGATCGCGGCGATCAGCTTCTGCGACCGCTTGGCCGAGAGGCTGCGCTGATAGCGGTGATCGACATGGAGCTTCTCAACCGGCAGCCAGACCAGCTCCGGCTTCGGCCCGAACGGCAATTTCACCCCGGGGACCGTGGTCATGCCAGCGTCCCCCTAAGAAATGCCAGCGCACCCTTGACATCGCGGGCCACTGGCACCGCCTGCGTGCCGCCGCTAAATGCCTCGACCACCTTCGCACGCACTTCGCGATCGAAGGCCATGACCTGGGCAGAATGTGGATCGATGGGCAACGCTTCCAATGTGATCCCCTCCCCCAAGCTTGGGGGAGGGCTGGGGAGAGGGTTGATCGGCGATGTGCCGCCACATGATTCAACTTCCGGCGCCTGCGGCGCTTCGTTCCCCCACTGGACCCAGCCTGGCCGCGCGCGCCGCGCGTTGAGCTCGATCTTTGGCGTCGAGGGGTAGTGCCGTTCAAACCATTCCAGGCAGCAATCGGGCTTGGCCGAATGGACGATCTTGCTCTCAGCATCGCGCGGCCGCGCCGCGAACCAGACGCTCTCGCCCTGTGTGCCCGGCGCAGGCGCCACCGGCTTGCCGCGCGTGCCGATCAGCAGCAGCTCATCGCGATCTGCGTTCCAATAGCCGGTACCGGCCGGGCCGATTTCCGCCCAGACGCCGCCGACCGAACGGTGCAGATACTCGCTTTCGATCCGCATCGCATCATCGGGCGACAACTCCACCTCGACGATATCCTTCACCCACACGAAGTAGCTCTTGAAGGTGAAGCCCCAGGCCCGCAGCGTGTCGATGCCGCGGGCGAGATCGGTGCACCAGAGGCCCAGTACGCAATCGTCCGCCGCCATCCCGGCAACGTCGCGCGCCATGATCGTCGCCTGGTCCGAGGTCGGATAGTGGTTGTCCGCCGAACGGTCGAGCCCGCTCTCGCGGCTCCAGACCTCGAAGCGCCATTCCGGATCGGCCACGATGACGCCGAATTTCTGTCCCGCGCCGTCATGCGTCGGCAGCGCCGTGATCTTCGCCCCGAGCTCGGCCTCGCGCACCTCGCGCTTGGCTTTCTTGATCTCGGCATTGACCACGTTCGACTTGCCGGCCGCCGCGGCCTCGGCGATCGCGCGCTGTTTCTCAGGCGCCATCACCACCGCCTTGGCCGCGGCGCTGACCGCCAGCTGTCCTTGCTCGACCGCGCGCCGGATCTCCGGCTCGGCCTGGTCGCGCACCACGGCGGCCGAGGTCACCGACCGCGGCGAGACGTTCAGCAGGTTCGCGGCCTCGGTGCGGGAAACACGCAAATTTGCCTGTTTTCCATCCGCCGGCTCAGCCTCGCTCTTCGGCCGGCCCTGTTTCAGCGTCTCGATCTTCGCCGCGACCATGGCGCGCTGGCTCTCGTCGAGATGGCGGCGATGGATGTTCTTGGCGATGACCCATGCCAGCGGTCCGCCGCCGTCCTGCTCGTCGAACAGGCGGAACATCCAATCGCCTTCGCCGGCGAAAGGGATGTCGCTATCGTCGATCAGCCCGGCCGCGATCGCAGCGACATACCGGTTGCGCCCGTCGAGGATCTTCCCGTCGAGCAGCACGATCTCCTCGCCCGCGCGAAAGCCGTTGGCCTTCATGTCGGCGACCATCGGCGCCCGCTCGGCCTCCGACATCATGGGGAAGAGATCGGCCAGCGGATGGAACGGGATCAATTCACCCTCCTGTCGGCATCGCGCATCTGGCCAGCGATGAGCGCGAAGACATGCTCGGCCACCTCGGACATCTTCACGTCCTTGAGCCCGGGATTTGCCGCCTGCATCGCGCCGCAGGCGGTGCCGAACAGAAAGCATGCGACATGCAGCGCCACGGTCGTGCGTGGACGGTCCAGCAGGGGATCGCGGGCAGGCGTGCGAATGAGCCCGCGCAATCCATCGCCGCGGCGCCATACATGGCGGCCCTCGATCCCGCGCACATACTCACGCCAAGGGATGAAATTGCCGTCCTGCCAGAAACCCCAGCGACGTTCCGGCCGGCCGACCCAGACCAGCGTCCAGCAAATCTCTCCGGTCGCCAGGGTTAGGCGGTGGCGATGCTCAGCGGAGAACGACCGCACCCATGGCGCCGACCAGATCTTCACGCGGCCGCCGTCGAGATGCTCGATATAGCGGCCGCAAAGCCCGATGCTCACGAAGCGCTTCGGGTGATCGTGCAGGTCGATTGCCCAGTCGTCGCCGATGAACTTATGCAGATAGAGCTTGCCGCCGCCGAAGGCCGCGACGACCCAGCGATACATATAGGTCGGGCAGCGCTCGGCGCCGTTGATCTCCTCGGCCTTGCCGAAGATCCGATCGAGCATGCGGTGAATCGCGCTCATGCTGTCCCCGCTCCACCAACGAATCGTTCGCACTCATTCAGCGCCGAATGCAGAAATTCGAGATGCGGGTCGGCGAAGCGCTCGCTCTTGTATCGAAGGATCAGCGCGCAGGCGCAGCGAAGATCGGCTTGCCTCGCCTCGGACATGTTCTGGAGCTCGACGGACGCGAACTCACCATTGCCGGAGAATGCAGCCAGGATATGCGCAGCCGTCTCGACCTCAGCCTCGCTCGGCCAGCCGGGCGTGCCGGCGCGCACCATGTCGCTGATCGTTCCATAGAAGTTGGCGGACTTAATGCGTTCCCTCGGCCTCCTGCTCATGCCGGAAACTCCCGCCACTCGCGACCGTCGAGCACAGCGCCGGTCTTCTTATGGCTGAACCGCGCGAACTCCCGGCCATGCGCTACGACGCGGGTCGCGCTGCCCAGCTTGTCCTGGTCGATGTTGCAGAACGCGGTGTCCATCTCCCATGCCGGCCCGCTCCGGCCCGGCCCGGCATCGCCGTCCCACTCGAACGGCAGGCAATTGCCCCATTGCTTAAAGAAGAACGGCACGCCGGCCGCCTGGCACTGGTCGCGCAGCGACCGCGCCCAGTCGGGATGCATCGGCCGCGCATCCGTGCCGCTCTCACCGCCGCAGATCACCCAGTCGATGCCGGGGAGGCCCTTCGGCTGCAGCCCCCACCGGCAATTAAATTCGCGGGGATAGTGCGGGCCACCGCGATGACAGTAGGGATCGTCGCAGAGCGGAGAACCGGCAACCAGCATGGGCAGATCCCGGGGCGCGATTGCGCGCGCCTTTACCAGATCGACCGGCCCGAGAAGCGGCTCGCAGCTCAGGAACCGATACGCCGCCGGCGTCTCCAGCAGCAGCGGAATCCGCTCATCGGCGCGCGCCTGGTCCTCGACAGAGACGCCGAGCCAGACATTTGGCAGTGGCCACGCACCGAGCGTTGATTCCAAGACCCTCTTGCCGTCATCACCGACCATCCGCTCCCGCATTGCCACAGCGGCCAGAACGACGCGCGGGCTGAGGGACATGTTGCCATCTGGGGTATGCCGACCTGACAGCCCGTGCACGTAATCCCGCATTCTCTTGGCACGCTTGGTGAGCACCTGGAACGTGTGCTGCGGGCACAGCGCCATGACGGCGAACACGCGGTCGATCGTCTCTTCCGGCATGTCGTCGTGGAACAGGTCCGACATGCTGTTGACGAAGACGCGCCGCGGCTTCTTCCACGACAGCGGCAGGATCACCTGGCCCCAATTGGATTCCGAGACTTTGCCGTTCCATACGAAGCCGGCCTTGGTCTTCGTCGCGTGGCCCCGATAGATCGGCGAGCCCATGGCCTCGAGCCGCCCGGCGAGCTTCATCGCATAGCAGTTGGTGCAGCCCGGCGAGATGATCGAGCAGCCGACCGTCGGATTCCACGTTGCATCCGTCCATTCGATACCGGTCTTGTCCGCCATCACCGCACCGCCTCGAACTCGTCCGCGAACGAATCCGGGTCAAGGGTCGCGACATGCCCATCGGCATGCAGCAGGACCCAGTCGCCGAGATCGGCGGTGATGAACTTTCGGATCCCGTCTTTGTCTGGCGCTGAGGTCCAAATGCGCAATACGCCCATCGGCAGCCGTTCAGTGATGTCGATCAACCAGATCGGCATCGCCGGCCCGGCATCGTCGAACTGCCAGGCCTCGACCTCAATCGCGCGGCGCAGATATTTCCCGCCCATCACCGCCGCCCCTTCTTCCCGATCGCCGCCTTCCGCGCCGGCGCTTTGGCCTTGGTGGCCGCGCGCGCCTTAACCGGCTTCGGCGCCGCGCGTTTCACCGCCGCCTTCGGCGCGGCGATGATTCCCCCGGTCAGCTCCGGCGGCAGCCATTTCTGCTCGGCGAGATGCAGGGCGGCGAACTTGCGCACCGCCTCGGCCCCCTTGCCTTCGATCTTCTTTGCCTGGTCGGCGCCACAGCATTCGCCGATCGCCATCACCAGCTGCGCCTTGGGGGCAGCCTTCACATAGCCGGCGACGTCGAAGGCCTCGACCAGGTGCTTCTTCAGCGCCCGCGACCCCATGACCGATTCCATCGCCCGCAACAGCGCCTGCGGGCCGGCCATGAAGGCCGGCGGCACCTGGCCGGGCATGATAATCAGCGTCAGGGCCGAGGCGACGACGCTCGCCAGCGACCGGAGCTGGCCGCCGAGATCCATGGCGGCGTATTGCTCCAGCGCCTCCTCAAAGGGATACAGCGAGACATGGCGGTCGCTGTC
>JADMIO010930483.1_pt1 | contig 26607 bp, 22 predicted proteins | sample 8958161 | NCBI WGS metagenome assembly JADMIO01 (sample SAMN16585339, study PRJNA669376) | soil metagenome | isolation source: Crop rotation soil | place: USA: Cullars Rotation, Alabama | collected 2011 | reverse complement strand
ATCGTGGGAACTCCCCCATTCGTGCCATGAGTCGTCGCGGTCACTTCCCAGGTCACCTTGGGCGTGTTCGCGGGAATGCGCCCATAAATTTCCCGCTCGAAATCCTCCTGGATCTCCGCGCGCCGCGCCGGCCACTGATCCGCCTTCGTCACCTTGGTGCCGTTCTTCATCGTCAACACGTCCGGCATGCTGCTCGCGTACGGGTTGGATGTCGCTTCGTCGAACGTCGATTGATTGTTCGGGTCGGGACCGTGCCGCAATGTTTTGACTCCGAGCTGATCCATCATGTTTTGATGGTCATCAAAACCGGAAGCGGCCGGTTGAGTTGCCGGCTGGGCCAATGCGGACGCCACAAACATCGGCATTAGCGCAGCGAGGAAACGACTGATGAAACGACTTTTCGGGACAAACCGCAGGTTGGAGGTGTGCATAGGCGTTCCTGTTTTTGAGCAGTTTCAGGTCGATTGAATTAAATCGTTCGATGACTTCGGCAATCCCGCGTCATTTGAGTGCGGCGCCACGACAGCCATAGTCGACCCATACGTGTATTGACTGCGCGTCGCTGGCACAGGTTTCACCGATGGAGCGTGGTCCGGAACGTGGCAGCCACCGTGCCACAGGCCGAATTTGTTCGGTATCCGACAAATGTCGTATTCGGGACCAAAACGTGATGCGTGAAACGTGAAACGTGATTCAATTCCAAGGTACTCGTGAAAATTCACGTTTCACGTTTCACGCATCACGTTTTACGTTTCACCTTTCCCGTCCAACAAACGTCGTATGGCTAATGCACCACATTTTACAGCTAGATATAGCCAGATGATTCCACAATTCTGTCGCAATTGATCCAATGACACACTGCCGTGTAATTTTATTTCTTCTCGCGCTGATTGGATGCTCTCCGAGAGCCCTCGCGCTGGGAGAACCCAATTATGTCGATACCGTCGCCACCCGCGGCAGCTTCCCGCTCGTGTCCAAAACGGTCGCGCCCATCCTCATCGACACCAATGACTGGCCGGGCGTCATTCGCGCGGCCAATGACTTGAGCACCGACGTCAACAGGGTCACCGGCCGTTCGCCAACCATTTTGAACACCGTCAAGCGCGGCGATAACAACGTGGTGATCATCGGCACCCTCGGCAAAAGCGCTACGATCGATCGTTTGGTACGCGATAAAAAGATCGACGTTTCTGCCATCGCCGGAAAATGGGAATCGTTTCTGGTCCAAGTCGTGCCCAAGCCCTTCCGCGGCGTGGACAGCGCACTCGTGATTTGCGGCAGCGACAAACGCGGCACGATCTACGGCATCTACGATGTCTCCGAGCACATCGGCGTTTCGCCGTGGCATTATTGGGCCGATGTTCCCAGCAAACACCAGGACCAATTGTTCGTCCGGGCTGGCAAATTCGTGCAAGGCTCGCCCTCGGTAAAATATCGCGGCATCTTCCTGAACGACGAAGCACCCGACTTGAGCAACTGGATTCGCGCCAAATACGGCAATGCTCCCGCCTATACCAATGCCGCCAATTACGGCCCCTGTTTTTACACCAACCTGTTCGAGTTGATGCTCCGCATCCGCGCCAATTATCTGTGGCCTGCCATGTGGAACAATGCCTTCAACGAAGACGACCCGGCGAATCCACGCCTCGCCGATGAATACGGCATCGTGATGGGCACGTCGCACCAGGAGCCGATGCTGCGCGCGCAAAAGGAATGGGATCGCTCGCGCCAGCGCACCTATGGCAATTGGAATTATAACAACACCAACCAACAGCCGGTGCTGCAGGATTTTTGGCGTGAAGGCATTCGCCGTAACAAAAATTTCGAGAGCATCATCACGCTCGGGTTGCGCGCGGAAAATGACTCCGGCTCGCCCATCGGCAAGGATTTGACCGAACAGATCGTCGGCGTGCAGCGGAAAATTCTCGCCGAAGAAATGAATCCCGATTTAAGCAAGGTCCCGCAAGCGTGGTGTCTTTACAAAGAGGTGCAGGATTTTTACGACGCCGGCTTGCGCGTGCCGGATGACGTGACGCTGCTTTGGGCTGAAGATAATTGGGGCAATGTCCGCCGCCTGCCCAGCGCCGAGGAGCGGAAGCGCAGCGGCGGCGCGGGCGTTTACTATCATTTCGATTACCACGGCGGCCCGCGCAATTATCAATGGCTCAACACCAGCCCGATTCCAAAAATCTGGGACCAGATGTCGCTCGCGAAACAATACGGCGCGGACCGCATTTGGATCGTCAACGTCGGCCACTTCAAAGGCTACGAATTCCCGATGGAATATTTCATGCACCTCGCGTGGGACACGACCAAGTGGAACAACGATAATCTCCAGGCTTACACGCGCCTGTGGGCCACACGCGAATTCGGCCCCGACCACGCGGGCGAAATCGCGGACATCATTACGGCTTACACGAAATACAACGGCCGCCGCAAACCGGAATTGCTCGCGCCGGACACTTACAGCCTCGTGAATTACGACGAAGCGCAAGGCGTGGTGGCCGATTACACTGCACTGACGAAACAAGCCGAAGCGCTCAGCGAGAAACTGCCGCCCGAAAGCCGGAATGCGTTTTACGAACTGGTTTTGTTCCCCACCAAAGCCTGTGCGCAGTTAAATGCACTGTATCTCGCCGCCGGCAAAAACACGCTCTATGCTCGCCAGGGCCGCGCGAGCGCGAACGAGTTCGCAGCGCAAACGCGCAAGCTGTTCGAGGCGCAAACGAATCTGATGAATTATTTCAACCAGACGTTTGCGGACGGCAGGTGGGACCATTTCATGGATCAGACGCACATTGGATACACGAGTTGGAACGACCCCCCGCGCAATAATCTCAACGCCATCCGCCTCACCGAAGTCGAGGTTCCGCAAGCCGCCAGCCTCGGTGTCGCCATCGATGGCTCGGTTTCCGCGTGGCCCGGCGCGACGAACGACGCAGTGCTCCCGCAGTTCGACGCCTTCAATCGCCAACAATATCACATCGATATTTTCAACCGCGGCAAGGACCCGCTGGATTTTTCCATCACCGCCAGCGCGCCGTGGATTTCGCTGGGCGCGACCAATGGCACGGCGAAAAAAGACAAGCACGTGCGAGTCAGCGTGGATTGGGCCAACGTGCCGCCGGGTCTCGCCAGCGGCGAAGTGAAAATTTCCGGCGCGAGCAATGAAGTGGTCGTCAAAGTCACCGCCTTCAATCCCGCGGAGCCCACGCGCAAAACTCTGAGCGGATTCGTCGAGGGCGACGGCTGCGTTTCCATCGAGGCCGAGCATTTCACAAAGAAGACTGACGCCGGCGCAAATCGTTGGATCAAAATTCCCGACTACGGCCACACGCTTTCCGCCATGCGCGCTGATGGACCAGTCGATGTGCAAGCCACGCCTGGCAAGGATTCGCCGTGCCTCGAATACAAAATGTATCTCTTCCACAGCGGCAAAGTGGAAGTGGACTCCACGGTCGGTCCGACGCTCAATTTCATCCCCGGCCGCCCGTTGCGCTACGCCGTTTCCTTCGATGACGAAACGCCGCAGGTCATCACCATTGTGCCCGCGAATTTCAAAGCCCAGAACGGCAATCGCGATTGGGAGGATTCCGTGCGTTACAACGGCCGCGACGCCCTCTCAACCCACACCATCGCCACCCCCGGTTATCACACGCTGAAAATCTGGATGGTCGACCCCGCCGTCGCCGTGGAAAAAATCGTCGTCGACACCGGCGGCGTGCGGCAGAGCTACCTCGGCCCGCCCGAAAGCTTTCATCGCGCCGCGAACTAAAATTCGGCGTAGCCGCCGACGTTAGTCGGCGCCATCTTTTTTTCATGCAGCAGGTAGAAAACTCAATCAGCGCAGACTCACGTCTGCGGCTACAAAATCTTTTAAGCTGCTTTAGACACGAAATTTCGTACTAATTGATTCGTGGTTGCAAATTTGAAATGAAACTCGGACTCGGACTCTATCGTCATCAATTGAACGCGGAGCATTATCGCTTCGCGAAACAATGCGGCTGCACGCATCTCATTATTCACCTGGTGGATTATTTCCGCTCCTCGCGCAGCAACCAGCCCGGCGACCAACCCTGCGGTGATGATTCCGGCTGGGGCCTGGCCGGCGATCCGAACAAGCTCTGGACCTACGACGAACTCGCCGCCATCCGCAAGGACATCAACGCGCACGGCCTCGAACTGGAAGCGATCGAGAATTTCGATCCTGCCCACTGGCACGACATCCTGCTCGACGGTCCGAAGAAATCTGCGCAGATCAACAATCTCAAAACCATCATTCGTAACGTCGGCAAGGCCGGTATTCCCGTTTTCGGCTACAACTTTTCCATCGCCGGCGTGGCCGGGCGTGTGAAGGGCAAATTCGCCCGCGGCGACGCCGAGGCCGTGGGCATGGACGGCCCGCTCGATAAACCACTGCCCAACGGCATGGTGTGGAACATGGTTTACGACAACAACGCCGCCCCTGGAAACGTTCCCTCCGCAACCTCCGATCAACTTTGGTCGCGCCTAAAATATTTTCTCGATGAATTGATTCCGGTCGCCGAGGAAGCCGGCGTAAAACTCGCCGCGCATCCTGACGACCCACCGCTGCCGACCGTTCGCGCGCAACCGCGGCTCGTATGGCAGCCGCTGCTTTATCAAAAGCTGATCGATCTCAAGCCCAGCAAAAGTAACGCGCTGGAATTCTGCGTCGGCACCATTGCCGAGATGAAGGATGGCGACGTTTACGACGCCGTGGACACCTACAGCCGCCAGCAAAAACTCGCATACGTCCACCTGCGCAACGTCCGCAACAAAGTCCCCCACTACAAAGAGACGTTCATCGATGACGGCGAAGTGGATGTGCTGCGCGTGCTGAAGATTCTCAAGAAAAACAATTTCGACGGCGTCGTCATCCCCGACCACGCCCCGCAAATGACCTGCGCCGCCCCCTGGCACGCCGGCATGGCCTATGCGTTGGGTTACTTGAACGCGGGATTAAAATCGCTTGGCGCGATCTGATTCTTTTCCCTGTAGGAGCCGACGTGAGGAGGCTCAAACTTTATTTGCGCTCCACAAAGTCAGAGACTCGTCACCTCGTCTCCTACTGTCTCACGCCACTCCCATTTTTCTGCGCCGCTCTTCCAATTCACCCGCCATCTGGAGCGTCGTGTTCTTATTCAGCTGATAACACGCCAGCAACACGCTGCAGACAGCAAAGAGAATTCCCGTCACAAGGCCGCTCGTGACGCGATAACCAGCCAAAGCGTCCGGCGCATCAGGCAATTTCGTGTCGTATTTGAAAAAGCCCTGCATAATCCAGATGAAACCCGCTGAACCAAGCGCCAGGCCGGATTTCAATGCAAAGCCGATGGTCGCGAACACCATCCCGGTGAATCGCTGGCCGGTTTTCCATTCGGAATAATCCGCCACGTCCGCAAAAATCGCCCACGTGAGCGGAATGGTCGGCGCATAGACGATGGAAATTAACGCCGTCACCCCAATCATTCCCCAGACATTGGTTGGCGCCAGCAGATAAAAAATGAAGGTGCCGATTGTCGAGAGCACAAAGCCCCACGTCGCCACCGCTTTTTTGCCAAATCTCTTGGCCAAAGAAGGCGAGAGCAAAATCGTAATCATGATCAGCCCCGTTCCCATCCCGTTGATGATGCTGTTGAACACTTCGGCGACGTTCACGGCGGAGGCATCGCCATGAATGATATAACCCAGCGATTCCAACAACGGATTGCCTTGCGTTCCCACCGGCATCACCAAACCAAATTTTTTCACCGCTTCAAACATCGCCGACTTGTCGGCATAGTGGTGGTAATAATTGTAAAGTGCGCCGCCGCGGAACGAGAGGATGGCGAAATGCACCAGTGTCCAGAGCCACATCACTTTCCACGGATTGTTTTTCAACAGCAGGCCGAAATCCTCCTTCGGCGAAGATTTCCTGGCCGAGGTTGGCTTGATGCGCTCCTTCGTCGTAACGAATGTGATGATGAATAATACGAAGCAGAGCGCGGCCCAAATGCTCATGGTCACGGTCCAGCCGTATTGTTTGTCGGCCTGCGCCACCGCCGCGCCCGCGGCGTGTTGGCCGGCAAATTTCGTCACCAGCGGCAACGTGAGTGCGCCCACGATGAATTGCGCCGCATTCACCATAAAGAACCGGAACGAATTCAATTTCGCCCGCTCGTTCATATCACCGGTCATCACTCCGCCGAGCGCGGCGTAAGGCATGTTGTTCATCGAGTAAATCGTCATCAACAACATATTCGTAATGCACGCGTACGCGATCAGAGCACCGTTACTCCATCCATGCGGCGTGGAGTAAGCGAGAATCATCACGACAACCCACGGCACGGTGGTGAACAAAATCCAGGGACGGAATTTGCCCCAGCGCGTGTTCGTGCGGTCCGCGAGAATGCCGACAATCGGATCTGCCACGGCGTCCCACAGTCGCGGCCACAGGAGAATCATCGCCGCTGCTGTGCCCGAAAGTCCGAAGGCATCCGTGTAGAAATTGAGCTGGAACAGCACCATCGTCATGAAGACGAAGTTCGCGGCGGAATCCGCGCAGCCATAACCGGCTTTTTCCAGGAATGAGAGCTTTTGTGAACCGGCGCTCACCGGAGGATTGCCGCTGCCGACCGAAGAGGTGTTTTCAACGCTTGCGCTCATGTTGGTTGGTTAAGTGAGTTACATAGGTTAAACAGTTAAATGAGCAGCCACAACAGACAACCTATTTAACCAATCACTCATTTAACTTATTTAACATGCCCAAAACTCCGGCCCGCCACAGCTTGCCGTCTACGACTGCGGAGTAATCTCGATGGCGTTGATCTGCGGATTCTCCACGCCACTAATGAAATCAATCTTGAAGGTTCCGTTGGTCACTTCCACGGGAACTGTTTCGACGTAAGCGTGATTCGCGCCGCCGGATTTATCAAAGACATCGAAATCCTTGAACTCGTGCCCCTGCACTTTATACGAAAACACGCGATCACCCTTGCCGGTGATGCCTTCAAACGTCTCACAGAAATGCAACTTCGCGAGGTATTTGCCGTTCGGAAGTTTGCACGAAAACGAATTCATGCTGTAGTGCTCGGACTGATAGAGGCCGGGATCCTTCGTGCCGGTAATCGGCGCGTCCGGGCGTTCCACCGTGTCGCCACCATCAAAGCCCTGGTCCGGCAGCCACGTGTTGCCGTTGGAATCCTTGAAGGGAACTGTCGAGCCGGCTTTGATCCGAATCGTCGTCGCCACGGCTGGAACAGCCGGGGCCGTCGCGGTTGCCTGGACCGGTGCGGATACAGCCACAGGCTGAGCAGGCGTCATCGCGGCAGTGTTGGAGGTCATTACCGGCGCGGCAGTGGATTGTTTAGGTTCTGATTGGCAGCCAGTAAGGATGGCAGCGGCCATCACTGGCAGCCCCGTGCCAAGGACAAAGGAAAGAAATCTACGCATAGTATTTTCTGATTATTTGAGAATGGCGGCCAACCCACAATCGGCCAAATGTCGTATTCTAAATGACGTACTCTCAGATGAAACGCTTGTCATCAAAACTAACTACGAGGAAACGCCTAGATTTTGAATTCGGCGCCTGCGCAAACCGCTTAGCGACAGCAAAAACATCCCTGAATTAGGTTCAGTCATTCTGAACTGCTCGCCGCACTTCGAATCAGTCCGAGGCTGCCTGGGTCAAAACCGGCTTCAGCACTTTCCAAACATTCTCCGCCACGATCCGATGCCCCGCCGCCGTCGGATGAATCTGGTCCGGCTGATTCAACTCCGGCTTGCCGCCCACCCCTTCGAGCAGGAACGGCACGAGCGCGGCGTGATTCTTCTTCGCCAGCGTTGGAAAAATTTCCCGGAACGCGGTTGTGTAAGTCTCTCCCATGTTCTTCGGCATCTGCATGCCGGCGATGACCACCTGCGCACGCGGGTATTTCTCCTTCAAGCGATCGATGATCATCTGGAGATTGGTTTCGGTGGTGGAAGCGGGGATGCCTCGCAAGCCGTCATTGCCACCCAGTTCAAGCACCAAAACATCCACCGACCGCCGCAGCAGCCAATTGATGCGGTTGAGCCCATCAGCGCTCGTATCGCCGCTCACGCCGGCATTGACGACGGAAAAATCCAATCCCGCCGAATTTATTTTTTCCTGCAGCAACGCCGGATAAGCCTCCGACGGATCCACGCCGGCACCCGCCGCGATGCTGTCGCCAAGAACGACGACGGTTTTGGCCGCGTTGGTCGTCGACTGCGCCCACCCGGTCAAAGCCGTTGAACATATCCATGCAGATAGCACGCACCACACGAAACCTGAGAATGTTCTCTTCACGTTCATCGGCTATCCCAACCAACACGAAACCGCGTCGTTCGTCAATGGACGTGTGAATTGCCGATAACGGAATCAAATTAAGGAGGTGTTTTGAACAAAAACGCCGCACGGCACCCGATGGAATCGGGATAGAATCTCAGATAACACCGGAGTAAAATCGCTTCCTCCGTTTACACTTCCTCCGTTTACAGAAAACAAATGCCGATAAATTTCGCCCCCGCATTTGTAACCGGGCAAATGCGGGGGCGATTTTATTTTCGTCCTGAAATTGTGTCGAGGAAAATATCACAGCCAGACACCGGCAGCCTGAACTTTTGAAAGAATTGCCCTGTAATTATCCAATTTGACGGCACGCCAGAGTAAGGTATTGAAAACACAGTGAATTCAAAACCGATGCTGGAAGTCCGGAGCCTGACGAAAAGTTATCGCAGCGGCAACGACATGCTGACCGTGGTCAAGGAGATCAGCTTCTCGCTCGAAGCCGGAGCGTCTTGCGCCATCGTGGGCCCGTCCGGCAGCGGCAAAACCACGCTCATCGGCCTTTGCGCGGGTCTCGACCTGCCGACCTCCGGCGAAGTGCTTCTCGATGGCGTGTCGCTCGGGTCGCTCGATGAAGATGGCCGCGCGCGCGTCCGCAACGACATCGTCGGCTTCGTTTTTCAAACCTTTCAATTGCTGTCCACACTCACGGCGCTGGAAAACGTGATGGTGCCTTTGGAGTTGCGCGGCGGAAATCACGCGCGCGACCAGGCCGTCGATCTGCTGAAACGCGTCGGGCTCGGCGAACGGCTCTCGCATTATCCGGCGCAACTTTCGGGCGGCGAACAACAACGCGTGGCGCTGGCACGGGCTTTCATCAATCGCCCAAAGATTCTCTTCGCCGACGAACCAACCGGCAATCTCGACGCCGAAACCGGCAAACTCGTCATCCAAAACCTGTTCGCATTGAACGCAGACGCCGGCACCACGCTCGTGCTCGTCACGCACGATCTCGATCTCGCCAAACGCGCCCAGCGCATCATCCGCCTCCAAGGCGGCGCAGTCGTCGCTGAGCCATGAACGCACCGTCCAAACCGAGAGCATTCGCGCACATTTTTTCCCCGTGGACGTGGAAGATGGCGTGGCGTGACAGCCGGACCAGTCGCAAACGGCTGCTGTTGTTTTCGTGCTCCATCATCCTCGGCATTGCCGCGCTCGCCGCGGTCGGTTCGCTCGGAGTGAACCTGAACCGCGCCATCGAGGAACAAGCCAAGACGTTGCTCGGCGCGGATTTGGTCATCAATTCGCGCGAACCATTTACGCCGGACGCGGAACAGTTGTTCGCACAAATCGGCGGCGAGCAATCGCGCGAGATTTCGCTGACAACGATGATCTATTTTCCACGCACCGGTGGCACGCGGCTGGCCATGGCGCGCGGATTGAGCGGCGGTTTTCCATTCTACGGACAGTTCGAAACCGAGCCCGGCGCAGCCGCCAAAGATTTTCGCCATCCCAGCGGCGGCGCGCTCGTCGAACAATCGCTCATGGCGCAATTCGACGTCGCGGTCGGCGATGAAGTCCGCATCGGCAATCTCAAAACACACGCTCTGGCGAAATTGGAAAAGATTCCCGGCGAAAGCATCGCGCTGTCAGCTATCGCACCGCGCGTTTACGTGTCGATGGATGACCTCACCTCCGCCGGCCTGCTCGGTGAAGGCAGCCTCGCGCAGTATAAAATCTATTTCAAACTTCCCGCCGGCACCAACGTCACGCAAATGGTGGATTGGTTCAAACCGCAACTCGAAAAGCTGCACCTGCGCACCGACACGGTGGAGGAACACAAACGCGAATTGGGTCGTGCGATGGATAATCTCTACCATTTTCTGAACCTCGTTGGCTTCATCGCGCTGCTGCTGGGCGGCGTCGGCGTGGCGAGCGCCATCCACGTGCACGTCAAACAAAAGCTCAACACCGTGGCCGTGCTGCGCTGCCTTGGAACTCCGGTCTCGCAGGCGTTCTCAATCTATCTCGCACAGGGCATTGCGTTGGGCGCCTTCGGTGCGGTGGCCGGAGCAGCGCTCGGCATTGTGGTTCAACTCCTGATTCCCAAAGTGCTCGCGGATTTCATTCCGTTCAGCTTCCAATTCCACACCGCGTGGTTCGCCATCGCGCGAGCCATGGGCCTGGGCCTCGCAATTTGCGTTCTGTTCGCACTCATGCCGCTGCTCGCCGTTCGGCGCGTGTCCCCGCTCGGCGCGATTCGCGCGTCATTCGAAACAGACCGCCCGCATCGCGATCCCTTGCGCTGGCTGGCCGGCGCGGCGCTCGCCGGTGGCGTGCTGGTGTTCGCATTTTCGCAAACGCGCGATTGGCGCGTCGGGCTCGGCTTCGCCGTCGCCATCGGCGTGGCCTTCGCAGCGCTCACCGTCACCGCGAGCGCGCTGGCGTTTGCGGCGCGGCGCTTCGTGCCGCGCGCGATGCCGTTCCCGGTGCGGCAGGGCATCGCCAACTTGCATCGCCCCAACAACCGCACCTTGCTGCTCCTGCTCTCGCTCGGCCTCGGCACCTTCCTGATGGTCAGCCTGTATCTCGTACAACGAAACCTGCTGACCAATCTCATTTCCTCCGGCGGCAAAAACCAACCCAACGCCGTGCTGTTCGACATTCAACCGGGCCAACGCGAGCCCGTCGCAAAATTGATTTCATCGCTGAATCTGCCGGTGATTGACCAGATGCCGCTTATCAGCATGCGCATCAGTTCGGTGAACGGGCGGGCCGTGAATACCAATTCGCCGGGCCGTCCGCGCGGCCGCGGCGGCTGGGCGTTCCGCCGCGAATACCGCAGCACCTGGTGCGATCATTTGCGCGATGGTGAGACCATCGTCGCGGGGACATTCATTCCCAGCGTGACGAACGGCACCGAGACCATACCCGTTTCCGTCGAGCAAGGAATCGCGAAAGAACTTGGCGTGGGCCTGAACGACGAAATTGTTTTCGACGTGCAGGGCGTGCCGGTGAAGACCCGCGTGGCAAGTTTGCGCACCGTGGAATGGCGGCGCATCCAGCCAAACTTTTTTGTCGTGTTCCCGCGCGGCTCACTGGATGACGCGCCGGCCATGCACGTGCTCGTCACGCGCGTGGACTCCAGCGAAGAATCCGCGCACATGCAACGCGAAGTCGTAAAAGCATTCCCAAACATTTCCATCATCGACCTGCTGCTGGTCCTGCGCACGATCGATTCCATCCTCGGCAAAATCTCCTTCGTCGTGCGGTTCATGGCAATGTTCACCGTGCTGACGGGCTTGCTCGTGCTGGTCGGCGCACTCGTCACAGGCCGCTACCAACGCGTCCGCGAAAGCGTGCTGCTGCGCACGCTCGGCGCATCGCGCGGACAAATACTCAAAATCCTGGTGGTGGAATATTTCGCGCTCGGCTTGCTTTCCGCACTGACCGGAATCCTGCTCGCGATTCTCGCAGCCTGGGCATTGTCAGCGCTGGTGTTCAAGGTTGCGTTTGCCGTGGCATGGATTCCGCTCGCGATCGCGTTGCTGGGAGTTCCCGCTATCACAGTCGTAACCGGGCTGCTGATCAGCCGCGGGATATTGAATCATCCACCGCTCGCGGTGTTGCGATCGGAAGGCTAAACTTGGTAGGGACGGCGCGCTTGGTGGCCGTCCGCCAGGACCGTCCGCGCCGCGGTTGGCGGCGCAACGTGGGGCACGATCTGTGCCATGTCCTCGCGCAATTCCGCCCGCTCGAAAATTTTCAAAAATGCTGTAGCCGCAGACGTTAGTCTGCGCTGATCACTTCTTTTACTCAATGGCGCCGACTAACGTCGGCGGCTACGGAATTAATTGCTGCTCTATTGCGCGAGGGAGCAGCCCAAGCGCGATGTCCCTACCAAACAAAAAAGGACGGCCCGAAGGCCGTCCTCGCGAAATTAACTTACAAGCGTCGGTTAGTTGGCACCGCCGCCGCCAGCACCGCCACCCGCACCACCGCCACCGCCGCCATTACGACCGCCTTGGCCGCGGCGACCCGGGCGCGGCATCGCCTGATACTTGGTGTATTGCTCAGGCGTGAGGATTTCCTTGAGCTTCTTGTCGAGATCTTCCTGCGCAGCCATCATCTTGGCGCGGCGCTCGGACTGATCAGCCTGACGGGCTTCCGTAACCGCTTTGGTGTAGGCTTCCACCGCCGTTTTCACTTTGGGCTTTTCCGCTTCCGTCAACGTGACCGCTTTGTCGAGCGTTTCGACCGTCAACATATTGGTACGACCGCCGCCGCGCTGACCCTGGCCCCCTGCTGCGGGCGGGTTAGTGGCTTGCGCCATGACAGCCGGGCAGGCCGCCAAAACTGCTGCTGCCGCAATGATTGCCATCGAGACTTTGTTGATTTTCATGAACTCCGATTATCTATTATATGTTTTTGTTGGTTTTACCCCGTGGATTCAGCTCACCTTCTACAGACGACAATTTGGCCCATAAGTTACATGCGGATAGCCGGGTAATCACGGGCCGGTCCTTGGGGTAAAACCCGCATCATTCTTCGCGTGACATTGCCCCGGCTTCATGCCAAGTCTGGTGGATGAAATCATCTATTTGGATTTGTGCAGTCAGCGTGTTCCTGCTTTCCGGACTGGTGAGCAATGCCGAGGATAAAACGGAAATCAAACCGGCGACTACGAATTCCCCCGCCGCGAATCTCACCGACCCGGCGCAGCTTAACGAGAAGGCCCCAGATACTTTCAAAGTCAAATTCGACACCACAAAAGGCGCTTTCACGATTGAAGTAACGCGTTCCCTCGCCCCCAACGGCGCCGACCGTTTCTACAATCTCGTCAAAGCCGGTTACTTCAAGGACATCGCCTTCTTCCGCGTCATTCCCGGTTTCATGGCGCAGTTCGGCATGCACGGCGATCCCAAACTCACCGCCATTTGGAATCACGCGGACATCCCTGACGATCCGGTTAAAGGCAGCAATACTCGCGGCACCATCACCTTTGCCCAGACGCAAATGCCCAATTCCCGTTCGGCCCAGTTTTTCATCAATTTCGGTGACAACAGCCGCCTGGACGGCGACCGCTTTGCGCCCTTCGGCAAAGTGACCCAGGGCATGGACGTCGTGGACAAGATCAATCCTGAATATCGCGAGACTCCGAACCAGCGGCTGATCGAATTAAAAGGCAACGCCTATCTCAAAGAGAATTTCCCGAACCTCGATTACATCAAGTCCGCCACGATTCTCTAATCTGATTTAACCAATTCCAATATGAGTACGAACAACGAAGTTGCAGTCATCAAAACCACCGAGGGCGACATGGTCCTTGAATTCTGGCCGGACGTCGCGCCCGGGCACGTGGAGAATTTCAAAAAACTCGCGAAGCAGGGCTTTTACGACGGCACCTGCTTTCATCGCGTCATCAAGGATTTCATGATCCAGGGCGGCGACCCGAACACCAAAGACCCCAAGAAAGAATCGCAATGGGGCATGGGCGATCCCGGTTACAAAATCAAAGCCGAGTTCAACGACCGGCATCACGATCGCGGCGTGCTTTCCATGGCCCGCGGCCAGGACCCGCATTCTGCCGGCAGCCAGTTCTTCATCTGCCACGGCAATCCGCGCTTCCTCGACAAGCAATACACGGCGTTTGGAAAATTGATCAAAGGCGATGACGTGCTCGAAAAAATCGCCACCACCCAAACGCGCCCGCAGGACCGTCCCGTAAAACGCATGGGCGTGGAAAGCGTCCAAATCGTGCCGGCGGATTCGGTGAAGTAAATTTACGATTTACGATTTACAAATGACGCGCTCGCGGGTGACGCAGCGCGTCATTCGTTTTCAATCGCCAACCGGCAATCGGCAATCACAAATAACTTGTTGTGGACCTTTCCGAACTCGCCACTGTCCTCGCCGCTCTCGGCTGCCCGCCGGAAAAATCCGCAGAAATGGCCGCCCAACTCGACAAGCGGGCCAAACAATTGGCCGCCGAAAAGAATCGCACCTACGACGAAGCCCTTGAGCATCTCCTGAAACTCATGGCCCAAGGCTGGGCGGCGAAAGAAAAAGGAGTTTGAATTTTCAATTTCCGCTCTACGATAGACGCGCTCTATAGAAAACATCGCAATTTTGAGAAGCACTCGAAAAACTCCGGAGCTTTCCGTCTCCCTCTCCGCCATGAAATGGGGGACTTGAGCCGCTTGGGAAGCGGCGAAAGGAATGCGGGCGAAGCCGCAGGCCCGCGAGGGCCGAGTGAGCGGGAGCGAACGAGTCATTGGGCCGGGGTGAGGTGGTGCTCAGGGTTCAGGGGGCGGAGCTTTCTACAAAGCACAATTGACGCGCAATCGGCAATCATCAATTTCAAATGATACAGCCCTGGAAAAAAATCAGTTCCCGCCCGCTCGGTGATTTCCGGATCTTCACCGTGCGTGCCGACACCAAACTGTCGCCGCGCACCAATAAAGAGCACGACTTTTTCATCATCGATTCCGTCAATTGGGTGAATGTGGTTGCCGTCACACCCAATCAGGAACTCGTCATGGTGGAACAATACCGCCACGGCTCAAACACGGTGGAACTGGAAATCCCCGGCGGCATGATGGACGCCAAGGACACTTCACCCGTCATCTGCGGCACACGCGAGTTGCGCGAGGAAACCGGCTACGAAGGAACCAACGCCCGCCTGATCGGCGACGTCTGGGCCAACCCCGCCATCATGAGCAACATCTGCTACACCGTGCTCGTCGAGAACTGCCGGTGCGTCCATCCGCTCGAATGGGACCACGCCGAGGAATTGGTCACCAAACTCGTGCCCGTGGCGGAACTGCCCGCGCTGGTCGCTTCCGGAAAAATCCGCCACCCCCTGGTGGTCGTGGCGCTGTATCACTTCGAGCTACTGCACCGCGGATTGAAGAAGTAACCGCGAAGAACGCAAAGAATCCAATATCTTTGCGATCTCTGCGTTCTTTGCGGTTAAAAGATTATATGTTTCGCCGTTCTCCCCAGTCTCTTTTGTTTTGACGTTCCGCGGTAAAAGAGGGAAAAGAACGTCGTCCATGAAGACCATTTTACCCTGGCTGCTCGTGGTGGCGTTCGGCGCTGCTGCCGCTTCGTTTTATATTTCCGGTTCCGCCAAGGACCGCCAACTGGACTCCATGCACGCGCAGATACAGGAGATGGATGCCGTGCGCACCAAGGCGGATGAGTTGCAGAAGCAAGTCACCGAGCAAACCGAGCAAATCGCCTCGATGCAAAAGGACAACGCGGAATTGCTTAAGCTCCGCGGCCAGGTGCGGCAGATGACCGACGAAAACGCCAAGTTGCAGAAGCAGGTTGCCACCGCACAGACGCAGGCGGAACGTTCACAGGCGGAGGTGCAGCAGGTCCAGGCGCGCGTCGCGGAAAACGCCAAGGCCATGGCGGAACAACAGGTCCTCCAGGCGCGGCAGAACGCGGGCGCAGCCAATGCCTGCATCAATAATTTGCGGCTGATCGATGGAGCGAAGCAGCAGTGGGCTTTGGAGAAGAACAAGACGGCGGACGATATTCCCCAACCGCAGGATTTGTTGCCTTATCTCGGCCGCAACGCCCAGTTCCCCCAATGCCCCGGCGGCGGGCGTTACACGCTCAATGCGGTGAGCAAGGCTCCGACGTGCTCTATGCCGGGGCACGCGTTGCAATAAAGCACTGACTCAGTGCTTTGGTCGCAGGAGAATCGCTTTCTTCTCCGTGCCTTCCACTTCCACACTGGCGGTTTCCACTCCGGGATCGTCTTTGAGCGCCTGGTGAATGATGCGGCGGTCAAAGGCCGTCATCGGCTCCAACTCAACAACATCACCCCAGCGGCGAACTTTCTCCGCGGCGTCCTTCGCCTTCTTCACCAACGCATCGCGCGCCTGGGCGCGGTAGCCGCCCACGTCCACCATGATTTTCGGCGCGGCCGGGTCCTGCTGGAACAACAGGCGATTGGCGATGTATTGCAGATCCGCGAGCGTCTGGCCCTGGCGGCCGATGAGGCGGCCGGAGTCCTCCGTCTTCACATCGAGCAGGATGCCGTCTTCCATGCTGTGCTCCTCCACCGTCGCGGTGAAGCCGAGCAGTTCCATGATTTTCTCCAGGGTAGCTTTGGGTTGAGCAGGCATGGGGAGGTGGATGGTTGATAGTTGTTAGTTGATAGTGGCGCTCAGCCCTATTTTTTCTTTTTGGGAGGCGTCGTCAAGGCGGGAGTGGCTGCCGCCGGAATCGGATCCGTCTTGGTCATCTTGGTCTGAATGATGCCCAACACGGTGTTGACGAACATGTAAAGCGCCATGCCGGACGAATAGAAATACAGGAAGACCAGGAACAGCGCGGGCATGAAACGCATCATCTTCTGCTGGGCCGGGTCCATCGTGGGCGAAGGCGGCGTGAGATGCGCCTGCCAAACCATCACACCCACCATCAGCAGCGGAAGCAGGTTCACCGGGAAATTCAGTCCCGGAATGAGAAAGATCGTGTCCGGTTTCGAAAGATCCGAGACCCAAAGGAAATGCGCGCCGCGCAATTCAATCGCCGTGCGGATCATCGTGTAGAAGCCGATGAACACCGGCCACTGCACCAATGCCGGAAAACAGCTCCCCATGGGATTGACCTTGTTCTCCTTCCAAAGCTCCATTTGCTTTTTCTGGGCCTTCATCGGGTCATCCTTGTACTTCTCCTGGATGGCCTTCACCTGCGGCTGCAGGGCTTGCATCCGCTTCATCGACCGCGTGCCTGCCGCCGTGAGCGGCCAGAAAATCAATCGCAAAACCACCGTGATCAGCACGATCATCCAGCCATACGGCACCTTTAACGCCGCGTGAACGAAGTTCATCAACAGCAACAAGCCCTTCGAGAAAAAGCCCAGGTACTTCCCGAAGTTCATCACCGAATCCACGTTGTTGTTCAACGAGGTCGCCACCTGGGCCAGCGTCTTGTATTCCTTGGGTCCTGCGTATAACACGAAACTGCGCGACGCCGTTTGGTTGTTGGTCAAGGTCGCCGCCGGGTAAACCAGCGACGCCGTGTAGCCGTTGCTGGAATACATCTGCACTTCCTCGCCCTTCATTTCCGGCAAACTTACCTGGCGCAACACGACGCCGGCGGGCGTATCATGCGGAACTACCACCAGCGCGAAATACTGGTTGTGCACCGAGGCCCACGCGATATTCGTCGTCTGCGTGAGCCGGTATTCCGAAGGAACCTGCCGCGGCATGCACGCGAAATTGCGTGAGGAAAAATAACTCGCGCCCGCAGTTTCAAAAGTCTTGTCGCCATCCGACCACATCATGCCGATGTAAGGCGTCCCGCGATCATCCGCGTTCATGGGCGTGGCAGTGCCCACAGTCCACTCCTGCTCCGGCAACGCGAGCGATTGACCGGAGCGATTCTCCAGCCAGACCGTGGCATTGACCAAAAAATTCGTGGCCGGCGCAAAATCCTTCACGATCGTCAACCCGTTGGGCAGCGTCTTTTCCGCGCGCACACCCGTGGCCGTGCGCGTGAGCGTGAACACGCCATCGCCCTGGATCGAACTGTTGCCCAGCACGGCGAGCGTGGGTGACGGCGTGTAGCTGTTCAGCGAAGCAAAGCGAGTCGTCTGCTCCTTCCGGTTCCGCCAGGAAGGAATGTCTTCCGGGTAATTGACCAGTTCCACCAATTTCAATCCGCCGCCGTAAGAGGAAAATGTATAACGCGCGTTCTCGTTCGTAATCACCTCGAGTTGTTCCGCCACATTGGTATTCACTTCCAATTGCGGAGCGACGTTGGTCGAAGCAGTGACCGTGGGAGCGGCGCCATTGGTGCCGGCAGCAACGGCAACCGCATTCGTGCCAGTCGGCGATTGCGCGGAAGCCAGTTCATTCGTCGGCTTCGGCGGCGCCGGCTTGGTGAGATACTTCGGTGTAATGACAAACACCCAAAGCACCAGCAGGACGCCGCACGACACAACAACCAGGATTGAATTGCGATCCATGAAAATTAAAGAAATCCGACGTTCCGCGCCTGAGATGGCCGGTCCACTGAAGCTACCGGGCGCGTTGCCACAATACCGGAGCGCGGCTCTGTGAGCCGCAGCAACATCCGCCGTTCCGAGGGTGTCGAATATTTCCAAACTTTCTGCCCATTTCCCATTGCTGCGGGCCACAGGCCCGCGCTCCTTTCGATTTGGGAAACCCGTCCGCTCGCAAAGGCAGAAAGACTGTGGACTGTGGACTTAAACGGCGGCACCGGATCTTCCCCATGCGCTCCCCACGGATGACAACGGCAAATCCGTTTCACCGCCAGCAAACCACCCGCGGTCGCTCCGTGAATTTTCACCGCTTCAATCGCGTACTGCGAACAGCTCGGTTCAAACCGGCAATAGCCCGAAGGTCCCAGCAAAACGTTCTTCGCCGGCGACAGCACGAGCTGATAAAGACGCACCAAAAGAATGAAGAAGGAAGAAGGAAGAATGCAGAAAAAATGCCAGACGCGCCGTAGCACGTTTTCATTCTGCATTCTTCCTTCTTCCTTCTTCATTTCGGTAAAAGTCCCGCTTTGCGCAAAATTGTCAAAAAGTCCTTTTCCACGTCGGCGAAACCCTTGCCGGCAATTGAATTACGGGCCACCAACACCAGGTCCACCGGCTGCGCCAACTCGTATTGATGCTTGCGAAAAGCCTCCCGTAACAGTCTGCGCGCCCGGTTGCGGACCACCGCGTTGCCGATTTTCCCGCTCGTGACCAATCCCAGCCGATGGGTGGAATCCACCGGCAATTTGAGCCAATTGGCAATCATGCAGCCGTGAACCAGCCGTTCGCCCTGCTGCCGCACCCGGGAGAAATCCCGTCCCTGCTTGATGCGCATGGCGCGGCCGAACTTCAGCCTGGGCGGCTGCGCGGGCATGGCGGATCAGACCGGCGTCAGGCGTTTACGGCCTTGGCGGCGGCGATTCGCCAGGGTGGCGCGGCCGCTCTTGGTGCTCTTGCGGGCCAGGAATCCATGCTGACGGACCCGGCGACGTTTGGACGGTTGATACTGTCGTTTCATAAATTCTATTCAATAAAAGCGCAATACTATGCGCCATCAACGAGATCGGGAAAACTCCCAAAAATCGGAACGCGGGAGCATATCAGCGAACTTTCGAGTGTCAAGGATGGCAAACACGTGGTTGTGGGTAAGCTTGAATCAATATCTATTCCGGGTGAAGCCCGTGATATCGCAGGGCATGGCCAAAAAGACAAAAACGAAGAAACCACCCAAACGAAGCCTCCAAAACAAAAGCGCGATTTTCTCAAATCGCGCTTTCAGTCGTCGAGCGGGCGACCGTTACAAAGCTGCTTAAACGTCGATAGTCTCTACATCGAATCCCAGTTCAGTTGTTTCGAAAACAGGGTACGCCTTATTGAGATACTTCTTAAACTGGTCCCATGATTCGCTGATTCGCATCAGCGGAAGCACGCCATCGATGTGTGATCGCAGCTTCGGGTCGCCAACTTCACCTGTCAGCCATTGGAAATGTTTGTTCTTCCGCCGTCCGTCGATCACAGGATTCTTTTCTCGAAGCGTTTTTAGCACACCCGGCGCGAGGCGCTTGTAAACGATGTCATTAGTATAATGACCAATGCAGCTCGGCCTTTTCACGCTACCAGGGTCAAATGGCCAGTGTTTCAAACGGAATATCTGTTCGTAGAATTCCAATGGGAACGTCTTTGTCCATGCCCGAAGCTCCTTTGCGATAAACTTTTCAAGGATTTCAGCGAGAGCTTTTTGGGCTCGCACCTTTTGGTATCCCGTTGCCTCGTCAACCAGGGCTACAATGCCCAGCTTGGCGAGACTTCTCATGATGATCTCACAAACCTTCGCAACCCTCATTTGAGACGATTGAAGGGCGTTGGCGTCGCGAGCCTGCAAATAGACCTCGCAAACCAATGGAACAATTTCTGCGCGATATCCCTGCTTTACCGCACCATTTGGCGTGCGGTATTCCATCATTGGAAGCACATCCTCTAAGTCCTTGTTAATAAATGGTTCAAGGTTGTTCGCCTGTAAAAAATTGGGCCTCTCGGTACGCTTATAAGAACCCTTCCAAGGCCGCTCCAATGCAGTCATTAGCCCGGAACTGCTAATGAGGCGAACAAACTCGCCCTCTTTTTCGACCACAGCGCAACTAATCTTCGTCTTTCCGAGGTCAATTTCACCCTCAAAATGTGCCACTGGAGCACTCCATCTAGCTGCGGCGGCTGTACGTGCAATTTCTTGCCTTTGTTCTTCACTCAAGGCCTCGGCCCTCGCCTTGCCACCCATTGATTGTATCGAATCGTTGTCTTCAGTCATGAGGCTACGGTAAAAGAATTCAGCAAGCATGTCAATAGTTTTTATCAAAATATGCTTGCTGTGCTTGCAAGCATGCATTGGATCTTCCGCATGTGTCAAACGCTGCGTGGCGCTCGCCCAAGGGAAGCCGAAATCGCTGACTTTGCGGGGAGTTTGGAAGAAATCATAAATCTGCTAAAATAATACCTATGAGTAAATTCAATCTATGGTTTCCGAAACCATACCAACCCGATGCCTCACAATCCGAAACCGCATTTGGGGGAACTACCGCGTATGTTTGCGTGAAAGACCCTTTCGATAACGGCGAAGGCCAGCACGATCTCGTGAAGTCCAAGGGTCGCATTTTGCTATATAACGAAGCGTGTAGCGCAGAGGAATGTTGTGGTCAGATCGACCGCCTGATTGGTGACTTACAGAAGCTGAAATCGAAGGCTATCAGCGAATTCAAAAAGCGGAATTCGAACTGACCCACTACCAAAAAGGCAAAGCGAACGAATTCACGCATTGAATCCTGAGACATTGCAGATTCGATCATAGGCGCGCCGGAACTTGTGTATGCGGACCTGTCTTCATTTTCCATCTGCGTTAATCCGCCTATATCTGCGGTTAAAAAAAATTCATTTCCTAAAATGTGTCTCTTGTAAAAGCGAAATCATTTCGACTTTATACGCAAGCCATTCATTCTGAGGGACTAAAGACTTCACACCCGCTTTTCCTCTCTAAAAAATTCTCTCATTTTCAGCCTCTTTTTCCAAAAATTTCCGTCCTAATGGCCACACCGTCAGGTGTTTCCAAATAAATACTTACCGTAAGTTTTTTCTCAAACCGCATTCGTGCTAAAAGCGCACTGCATGAAAAGTAAAAATGCAGTCGGCCCTCGTAGCGGCGTCTCGGAAGAGCGCCGCCAATTCTCGCCCCTTCCGTCCTTTGCGCCTCCGCGTTCTCTGCGTCTTTGCGTTAAAAATCAGTCCCTCATCTGCGTCCATCTGCGAAATCTGCGGACAACTAACCAGCTATGAAAACCAGAACCAGCAAAATCGCCCGCCTCCCCAAATCCATCCGCGATCAACTTAACCACAAAATCGATGACGGTACCGTCGGCCTCGATTTGGTCAAGTGGCTCAACAGCCTGCCGGAAGTCCAAAAAATCATGGCCGAACTCTTCGGCGGACGCGCCATTACTCCTCAAAACGTTTCTGAATGGAGACGCACCGGCTATGCCGACTGGCAGTTCAGCCGCGAAGGCCGCCAGCACTGGTGGGAATTGATCGAAGCCGGCCGCGAGCTAAACCAGTCCCTCCACCCAAACGAAGAGGCGGACGTCTCCGGCTATCTGGAAACGGTGATGCTCGTTGAACTGAGCCAGGCCCTGAACCAATTGGGGGGGATGAAAAATTCCAAGGAACGTTGGAAACTGTTTCGCATGCTCTCCCTCGCCTTATCGCGCCATCGCAACGATGACACGCGCGAAAAATTTCTTCACCTCAAAGAACTGAAGTGCAGCCAAATCCTGAGCAATCCAGCCCACTCGTGCCAAAAAAACTTTTTTTCGCAATCGCCCCCGCCTGGGACCGCCGACCCGGCAATACCGTAGCCGCAGACGTTAGTCTGCGCTGATTAACTTTGCGCACACGCATTAAAACAACATGGCGCCGACTAACGTCGACGGCTACGAAATCAATTGAATTGCTGCCGCGAAATCGAACGTCCAGCCTGCAAATCCACTTCACGCAGGCGGCGCGGATTTCTTGGGGCGCAATCTCGCCGGGAGCATCAAGAAAATATCGTGCACGTACGGGACGCGCATTGCCAAAGCCAGGCCGAAACAGGCGCCGCAGCCGATGGCCATGGGCACAAATACGCCGCCGAGTTTCATGTGGAAAGTGGCGTGGCCGAAACGGCCGTCAAACCATTTGTAGACAAACCACGAGGCCACGCCGGCAATCACGGCGCTGCCCAACAGCTTGGCCAGGTGTCCGCGCAAATCCGCCATTTCGAGGCGCGACAATTTTTTCTTCAAGGCGAACAGCAGGAGGCTGGCGTTGAAAACGGCACTGAGGGTGTTTGCCGAGCCCAGGCCGACTTCGCGAAAGCGTTGCACGAGCAGCAGCGCGAACACCAGGTTGATGCCAAGACAAAAGATGCTGATCTTCATCGGCGTCCGGATGTCGTTCAGCGCATAGAAGGCGCGGGCGAGAATGTTCACGGCAGAAAAAAAGAACAGCCCCGGCGCCAGCGCCATCAGGACGCCCGCGACACGGACGGTGGCTTCGGGCCCGAATTTCCCGTGCTCAAAAATCAATCGCACGATCGGCGTCGCCAGCGCGAACGCGACGGCGCCGGCCAGCAAATTCACGAAGGCGAGGTAGCCGAGTCCCTGTTTCAGGGTGGAGCGAAATTCAGGATAATCTTTTTTCGACGCCAGGCCGGAAAGTGTGGGCAGCAAATAGGTGGCGAGCGAGATGCCGAACATGCCTTGCGGAAATTCCATCAGGCGCGTGGCGAAATAGAAAATGGAGACGATGTCTTTTTCGAACCAGAACGAAAAACTTTGCGTGACGAGAATATTGATCTGGAACGCGGCGACGCCGATGGATGCGGGGGCCATTTTGCGGACGACTTCGCGGACGGTCGGGTCTTTCCACGGCGAGACCCACTGGAAACGAAAGCCTTCGCGATAGAGGCCCGGCAGTTGAAACGCGGCCTGGGCGACGCCGGCAACCAGCACGCCGATGGCGAGCGCGAAGATTTGTTTGTCGAGGGTCACGCCCATGCGCGGGGCGAGGAACCAGACGCTGGCGATCATCACGACATTGAGCGCGGAGGCGCCGAGTGCGGGGATGAAGAATTGGTTGCGGGCATTGGCCATGCCGATGAGCGCGGCGGCGACGCAGACCAGCAGCGTGTACGGAAACATGATGCGCAGCAGCTGCAGCATGAGTTCGGTCTCCGGACGGAAGGCGTGCACGGCGAGCGCGATGGAGATGCCGATCATCGCGAGGGCGCTGACGATCGAGGCGGAGATGAACAGGCCGGACAGGACGGCGTTGGACGCGCGCCACATTTCGGCTTCGCCTTCGTTCACTTCCTTGCGTTTGAAAATGGGGATGAACGCCGCGGAGAGCGCGCCTTCACCGAGCAGCCGACGGAAAAGATTGGGCACCTGGAACGCGAGCATGAACGCGCTGGCGACCGCCGTGGTGCCCATGAAATTCGCGTAAACAGTGTCGCGCGCCAGGCCAAGGATGCGGCTGGCGAGCGTAGCGCCGGCGAGTGCGCCGGACGATTTCAACATTTTAGACACGCGCGCAGTCTAGAGCGTTTGAGAAAATGTTATAGCCAATTCGGAGCGAGGATTTTTGGGCCTTGGCGAGGCTTCGGCGAAGGAGCAGGTTTGAAAAACCCTGTAACTGAGCCGAAACGAAGCCAAGGCCAAAAAAGACCACTCTCTCCGAATGGCTATAACATTTTTGAAAATGCTCTGGAGACCCACCGCGCCAGTCAAAGTTCAAAAGTTGACGGGTTATGGATGCGAATGTGGAAACATCGAACGCTGAACGCCGAACGCCGAACATCGAATGAGCTTCGCCCCCCTGTACCCTAAAGCTCCTCACCCCGGCCCTCTCCTCCCTGGGGAGGAGAGGGTGAAGTTGTTCCTGCGTTGGGCAAGATCGAAGGCTCGGGGCAAGCGTCAAATACTCGCGCTGCGGCTGGTCTGCGACACAGCCGCGGTCCAAAACTACGGCGCGTGCCGCACCCAGTTGGTGGGGACATGCAGATCGTTGCGGATGGGACTGGCGGGGTCGGAGAAGTGCACGATGATGTTGAAGCGATCGAAACCGACGATGCGCGCGGGCTCCCATTTTCCGGCCCATTGCACCTCGACTTTGTCGCCGACGGCGAAACGCGTTGGGTCGGGTGTCGCGACTTTGGCATTGGCGGGAGCGGGAGCGACGACTCGGCCTTGCATGACGCCGGGCCAATTCGTGGGCACGCCGATCTGTTGCAGAAATTCCAGCGGCAGCGTGTTGAACGGAACCGAACCCACGCCGGCGTCGAAGGAATAAATCAACCCGCTCCGCGGGTCGGCTTTCATGAGGCGAACGTTCTCGAACGATTTGCCCTGGAGATTGGTGAACGTGATGAATTGTCCGCCGAGATCGATGGCGGCCGGAACGACGGGACGCGGCGGCGGCGGCGGGGGTTTGGGCGGTGCGGTCCGGGCAGCCGGACGTGGGGCGGAAGTGGCCGGAGCGGGCTGCGCAGGTTCGGGTGTCGGCGCGGGAGTTTCTTCGGGCGGAGGCTGCGCGGGAGCGACGCTCGCAGTCTGCGAGGGGTGCTTCAGTTTCCATTGGTGCACGATCGCGAAGGTTGGCCCGGCGAAAATGCCCGCGGCGGCGACAAGCGTCAGAAATATTTCCACCACGGGATGCATGGCCGGTTTTACTTTGCCGGCGGTCGATCCCCACATTTTGTAGAGGTCGGGTTCCACTTTCGGAATGCGCGCGAGGAGAGTGTCGAGGCTGCGCCATTCCCATTCCATGATGGATTGCGTGACGCGTTGGAGATCGTTTTCGTTCGAGACCCAGCAGGCGATGACTTCGGGCGAAAAATCCCGCCATGCGCCGTCCGTGGCTGGTCCGCGATAGAGCGCCACCGTCGCAACGCGCGTTCCGCGCGCCGGGGGACCGCCGGCCATGTGCGACAGCGGATAGCGCATCACTTTGATGGCGGGGCGCGAGACGCCGCCGACGCTCAAGTTCGTGGTGACCGCGACCAATGTGTCCGAGAGGATTATTCCCGCGCAGACATCACCGGCGTAAAATTTTTGCCGCACTTCGCGGTAGTGGTTTCGCCAGAGGAGACCCGCAACCGCGATGAAAACGAGACCAATCCATCCCGGCTGGAGCGCGAAGCAGACGACGGCTCCAAACACGATCATGATGATGCCCAGGACGAGCGGGGCGGGACGCGTGGCGAGGGACCGGGCCCAATCGACGCGCAACCGGGCGGGGTTGCCGGCCATGGTGCCGCCGCGCCCGATCAGTTCCGGATCGTGAGTTGGAAATGGCGGCTCGGGAAAGGGCGGCTCGGAGCGGCCCGGCAATCTGAGTGGCGGCGGTTGCGAGCCGATTTCGCGCGCGATGATTTCATTGGCTGCATTGGTTTGATCAGCGCCGCAGCCGGGGCATTTGACGTCCCAGGGCATTCGGCCGTTGATCGGTTCGACTTCGAAACCGAACTTCTGGCCGCAACTGCACTGGATGTTGACGTTGATCATGCCGGCGCGTTACGGGACCAGCGCGCGATAGTACCGGTTCGGCGAATTGGTGGCGGTGGGATCGGGAAATTGCGCGACGCCGTTGGTGAGCGTTACGGTAGTCAGGCTGGTCCAGTCGACGAGATTGGTGCTCGCCTGCACTTCGCACACCTGGCCCGGGACGCCGGTCAACGTGAGAACGGGCGTGTATCGTGTGGGCAAATCGAGATGCAGCGTCGGCACCGTGGCGAAACGGTAGACCGTGCCGAAACCGCCGATGGGCGAGCCGCCGATCAAGGTGGTGCCATAAAACATTCCGTCCGCGGCGAGAATGGGACCGCCCATGGGCACTTCGCCATCGTCGCCGTGGAAATTATAAATCACGGAATAATTGGCGCCGTTCGTGTTCAAACGGAAGATGGCGCCCTTGTTTGTGGTGCCGCCGTTGGAAGTGACTCCGTAGAGATAGCCGTCGGGTCCTTGCGCGACGCGCGCGTAGGAGTGAGCTGCGTCGGGGGAATTGGTGAAGCTGCGGAGGATCGAGTAGCTCGCGCCGTTGGTGCTCAATTTGAAAACGGTGCCATTTCCCGAAGCGCCGCCGGATACCGTGGTGCCGTACAGCCAGCCGTCTTTTCCAATCAGCAAGCCGCACTCGGGCGCGAAGCCGTCAGACACCCCGCCAAAGCCGTGCAGAACGGAATAGTTTT
>JADMIO010817183.1_pt1 | contig 26609 bp, 19 predicted proteins | sample 8958161 | NCBI WGS metagenome assembly JADMIO01 (sample SAMN16585339, study PRJNA669376) | soil metagenome | isolation source: Crop rotation soil | place: USA: Cullars Rotation, Alabama | collected 2011 | reverse complement strand
GCCGCGACTTCAAGTCACGTGAATTCCAAGCTTCGGATCCCACTGTGCTGGAAAGATTTCGCTGGCGGCGGATGGGGCTGGTTTTGTCGAGTGGATCTGGAACACAAATCCTTACATGAATTCCACGAATGAAGTGGGGATTGGGTTTCATCGGGTTGATGGCACGGCGAAACCGGAGCTCGAGCCGTTTCTGGCGATCGCGAAGTTTATGCGGCGGTTTGGTTCGCTGTTGAGAGATCGTGAGCGCGAGCCAGTGGTGATGGTGATTCCGCACTCGCAGATGTTTTCGCCGCGCGGGTTTGCGCAGGAGGCGACGCGGCGGTGTGTGCGGGCCGCGTATTACCACTGCGGTGTGGCGCTGCAGGCTGTTAGTGAGTACGCGCTTGGGGATTACGCGGATGAGGCGAAGTTGATTGTGGCGCCGTCGCCGGGTGTGTTGACGCCGCAGTGTTGGGACGCGTTGATGCAGCGAGTGAAGCGTGGCGCGACGGTGGTTGTCTCGGGCGCACTCGAAACTGATGAGCGTTTGCCCGTACAGCAGACCGAGAGTTTCGCTGTTGGCGGGAAGGATTATCTAGTGCGGTTCGAGGGGGAAAAGATCCAGCGTGTTGAGAAAGCTGAGATCTTCACGGATACACGACCGAGGTCCGTCACGAGCGTGTCGGTAAAGAAAGTAGAAGCGGGAAAGTTGATCCGCTGCTCGTTGCCGCTGGAGCTGGGGGATTCGATGGAGGCGGTGGTGGCGTTTTATCGGTTTGCGATGAGCTACGCGCAGGTTGCGCCGAGATTCGTTGCGACTCCGCATACGCCCGCGGTGCTTGTGTTGCCCTCTGTATTTCGCGACGTTGTGCTCTACACGTTCGTGTCTGAGATCGACCGCGACACGACGATGCAAGTAACCGATCTCGAAACCAAAACGCGGTTTGCAGTAACCGTCTCCGGCGGACGAACTGCCTTGACGCTCCTCGACCGCCGCACAGGCAAGCGACTCGCTAGCAGCTAATCGTCACTTCACCACCTCAAACTGCGTCACCTGCGACGTCGTACGCTTCGCGACCTGGTCCTCGACGAGGATCTGCACGACGTACTCGCCGGGTGTGAGCGCCGGCCCAAGCTGCAAACGCGCCCCTGTCGCGATCCGTTTCAAATCCGTCTGATCTGCCGGCCTAACCGGCAACCGATCCGAACTGTAGATCTTCACCGAGTCGCGATACACGACGGTCTGCGTCGTCAACTGCGGCAGCTTCGTTTTCTTATCAACCGCCGCGTTGTAGATCGTGTAGCCAAACACAAGCGATGCGCCCTGATGAAACCGCCGCAGCACCAAACTCGTCTGCAACTCACTGCTCACAGCAGCGGCCGCGTTCGCACTCTCGGCATAAAGCAAAACGTCCGACAACGCCAACTGCCCCGCACTCAGATTCGGCGCCTGAATAAACTGTCCCGCCGCGCCAATCTTCTGCGACGCGCTATCCCGCAACGCCACGCGCAACTGAAGCGCGCCCGCCTGCTTCACCGGCAGATCGACGCCGTAAACAATTCCTTCGCGCAGCGCGCGCTCGTAAGGCTGCCCGCGCAATCGCAGCACCGCATTGTGGTCCTGCCGACTCACCACCGCGCCATTGGCATTGAACAATACGCTGCTGAGATCAAACTGCGCGACATGCGTGCCATCCGCCTCTTCAACAAACGTAAGGTCCTTCGCAGCGACAACCACAAATGTGCGCAACAGCGAACCGCGCGCCGGATCGTTCGCAAACAACGCCGCCAGCCGCACGGTGATTTCGTTTGCGCCAAACGGCGAACTCAGCGCCTTGTTCAAACGATCGCTTTCCGTCACTGCTCCATCATCGGCCGGATCGTAAAATCCGGCGCGCGTTCGCACCGTGTAGCCGCCGTGTTTCACGCGCACTTGAATCGCGTGCTGTCGGCGATTGAACGTCTCAGTCGCCGGGCGATAACCGATCAAGTAATAACCGTTCTGATCGTCGAGCACGCGATCGAGACCGAAATCGTTTTTGTTGCGAATCAGAAAGCCGCCGGTCTCTTTCGACAAGATCTCCGTGCCGTCGATATTGCGGCGCAGCTCGGTGGAACGGTTCGCCATCAATCGCGTCAACGTCGACGACGTTTGCTCCTGTCTCACGCCGCCGCGGGACTGCACCGGCGGAAACGAGATCTCGTCCGACGCATTTGGTCCAATCGTTTGCAGTCCCTGCGCGCTGACGCCGTAGATCACGACTGACGAGCGCATCGCTGTTTGCGCGAGGCCGTGCAAACCGTCGGCGTAACTCGTCGACTGCGTCCAGACGTCGATCACGTTGGCGTTTTCTCTGACCGGCCGCTTGAAGCCGAAATCGACGGGCGCGCCTTCCTGTCGTTGCAGCGGCAGGTTGTCGGAGATGAGCATCATCGACTTGCGTCCGGGCAGGTCGCCCATGCCGCGCAGGATGAAACGAATGGCGCTGATCGAATAGCTGACGGAGTTGTTGACGGAGCACGCGTTTGATTCGTTGGCCGTGGTCGGGCGATCGACCTGGCTGCTGGTCGGCGAACGATCCGGTGGAATGCGGCCGCGCAATTGCTGTTCGGGCGGAGTCGCCGTGATCTCGAAACGTTCCTGCGCGAGCACGCTCGTGCCGACGCGGCTGCATGGGTTCCACTTCAGATCGTCGATCGCACTTGCGAGTACGCGCGGGTCGGTAGTGAATTGTTGGAGTGCGCCGACTTCGCCGCCGGTGCGAATGATCGCGACGAGATCGTCCGGCCGCAGGTTTTCGCTGATGAACTTGCGTAGGTACTGTCGCAAGTCGGCCATGCTTTGAAACGACATGCCGAGGTCGTCGACGACGATCGCGACGGTGCGTTTGATGTCGTGCGGTTGCGGCGTTGGCGGTTGCGGTGTTGCTGCTGCTGAAGTTGTGGGCGACGCAGGCGCTGGTTTTGTAGCAGGGGATTTTACGGAGAAGAAAGCAAAGTTTGTGATCGCCTGGCGGCGGCCGTCTTCAAAAATCTCGAAGTCTTCGGGCTTTAGATCTGCGACTTGCTTGCCGTCTTTCGTGACGACGACGTCGACCTGGACGAGGTTGGTTGAGATGCGTACGACGTCCTGCGGCTCCTGGGCCACAACGCGGAGGCCAAACGAGAGGATGATTAAAAAAGCCCGCCATTTCACGGCCACAGACTACCACGGATGGACACGGACAGGGCATAAGCTCCGTGTAAATCCGTGTAAGTCTGTGGCCCTATTGCCAACCGCCGCCGAGCGCTTTGTAGAGTTGAACTAAGGCGAGCAGTTCGTTGCGTTTTGTGAGCGTGAGATTGCGCTCCGCGTCGAAGAGATCGCGGTCGGCGTCGAGCGCGTTCAGCAGCGTGTCGACGCCGCCTTCGTAGCGCAGGTAGGCGAGACGTTCGCGATCGCGCAAGGTCGTCACGAGCAGCTCCTGCTGCGTGCGAATCTCCTTCACTTTGCGATACTGCACGAGCGCATCCGAGACTTCGCGAAACGAAGTCTGAATCGTTTGTTCATACTGGACCACCGCGAGCTCCTGCTGCGCCCGCGCAAACCTCACGTTTGATTTCAATCTTCCGGCCGTGAAAATCGGCTGCGTGATCTGCGGGACGAACGTCCACGCGCGGCTTGGGCCACCAAACAGACTCGAAAGCTGATCGCTTTGAAAACCCAACAGCCCGGTCAAACTGATCGTCGGAAAGTAGGCTTTGCGCGCCGCGGAAACGAGCGCGCGCTGGGCCACAAGGTTCTGTTCGGCGGCGCGAATGTCGGGCCGGCGCGTGAGCAACGACGAAGGCAAACCTGCCGGAACCGTGGGCAACTCCTGTTGTTGATTCAAAGCCTGCCCGCGCGTGATCGGCCCCGGATTGTCGCCCAGCAAAAGACTGATCTGGTTTTCGGTTTGTTCGATCAAACGCTCCGTGTCCGGAATCGTTTGCGACGCCTGGTAGACGAGTTCTTCCGCTTGGCGCACGTCGAGCATCGTCGCCAGGCCGCCTTGCTGGCGCGCGCGAATTAGTTGCAACGATTGTTCGCGCGTGGCGAGGGTGCGCTTCGCGATCTCGAGTTCGCTGTCGAGTTCGAGCAAACTGAAATAGCCGGTGGCGACGTCGCTGACGACCGTCGTCAGCACCGCTTTGCGGTCCTCTTCAGCAACGCGCAGCTCCGCGCGCGCGGCCCGCGTTTCGGCGCGCCGGCGGCCGAAGATGTCGAGCTCAAAAGTCAGCAAGTTAAGAAAGACGCTGCCGATGCTGCGCGAGCCTCCGCTCTGGCCGGGAATGTTCAGCGCGTTTTGCGAGTTGCGGTTGGTCGTGAGATCGGCGCTGGCTTCAAACTGCGGAAACTGGTTCGAACGCACGAGGCCGAGGTTCGCACGCTCGGCGTTGATGCGCGCCACCGCCGCGCGCAAATCGTAATTGCGCTGTATCGCGCGGTTGACGAGATTTTGCAGCGACTGGTCTTTGAAGACTTCAAACCACTTGAGATCGCCGATCGACTGTTCGCTCGCCGGCGCCGCCGGATCGAGGCCGCGAAATTGATCCGGTGTTTGGACCACTGGCGTTTGTGACTGGCTCTGGGTGCCCTGTGCCTGTGCGGTGATGATTTGACCACAGAGACACAGAGAAACAGAAAAGAGTAGAAACCGTTTCATGTCAGTCTCCGGGCGCCGGCTCCGGCTCAGCAGTTCCCGTGTCGTGGCGCTTGCGCCAAAGTCGCGTCGTGAACTGTTCGACGAGAAAGAACGAGACCGGAATGATAAAGATGCCGATCACGGTCGCAGCCAACATCCCGACGATCACGACCGTTCCGAGAATCCGCCGCGACGCCGCTCCCGAACCCGACGCAAACCACAACGGCAAACAACCGAGAATGAACGCAAAGGACGTCATCAAAATCGGCCGCAGCCGCAACCGCGCGCCTTCGAGCGCTGCGTCGACAACGCTTCGACCCTTCTCCAACTCCGCCTTCGCAAACTCGACGATCAGAATCGCGTTCTTCGCCGCGAGACCAATCAACACGATCAATCCGATCTGCGCGTAAATGTCGAGGTCGTAATCGCGCAGCCACAACCCGAGAAACGCGCCGAAGATCGCGATCGGCACCGTCAGCAAAACTGAAAACGGCAACGACCAACTCTCGTAAAGCGCGGCGAGAATCAGAAACACGAGCACGAGCGACAACGCGAAGATACTCAGCGCCGTGCCCGACGCCGCGCGCTCCTGGTAAGAGAGGTCGGCCCAGTCGTAACCCATCTGCGGCGGCAGCGTCTGGCGCGCGACTTCCTCGAGCGCGTTCATCGCCTGACCCGAGCTGTAGCCCGGCGCGGCCGAGCCGATCACTTGCGCCGCGCGATAGACGTTGAAGCGGTTCGTGTATTCAGGGCCACTGATTCGCTTCGTCGTCACCAACGACGAGAGCGGGACCATCGTCTGATCGTTGTTGCGCACGTAGAACTGCTGAATGCTGCTTTCGTCGAGCCGGTCTTCGCCTTCGGCTTGGAGAAACACACGCCACTGCCGCCCGAAGCGATTGAACTGGTTCAGAAACAGGCCGCCGAGATACGCCTGCATCGTTTGATAAACGTCTCGCACCGCGACGCCCTGCTTCAACACCTTGTCGCGATCGACGTCCGCATAAACCTGCGGCACCGACGCGGAGAACGGCGAAACAACTCCGGTCAGCTCAGGCCGCTTGCGCGCCGCTTCGAGAAACTTCTGTAAGTTTTGATCGAGGTAATCGATCGAGCCGCCGCTGCGATCCTGGAGCCAGAACGAGAAACCACCGGAACTGCCGAGACCGGGAATCGACGGCGGCATGAACGCGATCGCCGCGGCTTCGGGAATCTCTTTCGCCATGCGGCCATTCAACGTCTGCAAAATCGCGCGCGCCTGAAGGTTTGCCGCCGTCCGCTCGTGCCACGGCTTGAGCGCCACGAAGAAGAAGCCGTTGTAACTCGCCGACACACGATTCAAGAGACTGAACCCGCCGATCGCGTTGTAGTACTCGACGCCGTCGGTCTTCGAAAGAATGTCCTCGACTTTTTTGCAAACCGCGTTTGTGCGTTCGAGCGACGCCGCGGGCGGAAGCTGCACGTTCAAAAACATGTAGCCATAGTCTTCTTCGGGCAGAAAACTCGTCGGCAGTTGGCGCACGGCGAAAAGATCGACGAGGCCGAACGCGAGCAAGATCACCGCGCCGATCACGGCTTTGCGAATCAGCACGTTGCTCCAGTTGACGTAGCCGTGCGTCGCGCGCGTGAACCAGCGGTTGAAGCCGCCGAAGAAGCGGCCGAGCACGCCTTTCGATTCTTTGCGCGGCTTCAGCAACAGTGCCGAAAGCGCGGGCGACAGCGTCAACGCGTTGAAGGCCGAGATCATCACCGAGATCGCGATGGTCACGGCAAACTGTTTGTTCAGCCGGCCTTGAATTCCGCTGACGAACGCGATCGGAATGAACACCGACGCCAGAATCAAGGCGATGCTGATTACCGGCCCGGAAACTTCTTTCATCGCCAGCAGCGTCGCTTCGCGCGGCGGCATGCCTTCTTCGATGTGATGCTCGACCGCTTCGACGACGACGATCGCGTCGTCGACCACGAGACCGATCGCGAGCACGAGTCCGAAAAGTGAAAGCGTGTTGATGGAGAAACCGAGCAACGGGAAAACTGCGAACGTGCCGATCAGCGACACGGGCACGGCGATCATGGGAATCAACGTCGCGCGCCAGTTTTGCAGAAACAGAAACACGACCAGCAACACGAGCACGATCGCGATCACGAGCGTTTGAACAATCTCGCGAATGCCTTCCGTGACGGGCAGCGTCGTATCGAGCGAAATCTTGTAATCGAGATCCGCGGGAAATCGCTGCTTTAGGTCGGCGATCGTTTTCTTCACGCCGTCGGCAACTGCGAGTGCGTTTGAGCCGGGCGTTTGAAACACCGCGATGATGCTGCCCGGTTGGCCGTTGAAACGCGTGAACTGCTGGTAGTTCAACGCGCCGAGATCGATCCGCGCGACGTCTTTCATGCGCACGACGGAGCCGTCGGGATTCGATCGCACGACGACTTCGCCAAACTCTTCCGGCGTTTGCAAACGTCCCTGCGCGCGCACGGTGTACGTCTTTTCTTTGCCGGTCGGCGCGGGCTCGGCGCCGAGTTGTCCTGAAGGATTCACCGTGCTCTGTTGCTGCACCGCCGTGACGAGATCGGGAACCGTCAAACCGAGCTTCGCGAGCACGTCGGGCTTGACCCAGATGCGCATCGCGTAATCGCTCGCGCCAAACAGTCGCACCTCGCCGACGCCCGGCACGCGATAAAGCGCGTCGTTGATGTTGATGTTGGCGTAGTTCGCGAGAAACAGTGAATCGTAAGTTTTGTTTGGCGAGAAGAGCGAGATCACGAGCATCGGCAATCCCGTCGACTTGCGCATCGTCAAACCAAACTGACTGACGTCGGTCGGCAGATTCGGTTGCGCCTGGGCCACGCGGTTCTGCACGTTGACCTGGTCGACGTTCGGATCGGTGTCGACGTCGAACGTGACGTTCAGCGCCATCGTGCCGTCGTTCGCGTTAGTGGACGTCATGTAGAGCATGTTGTCCACGCCGTTCATCTGCTGTTCGAGCGGCGTCGCGACGGATTGTTCGATGGTGACTGCGTCCGCGCCCGTGTAGGTCGTCGAAACGATAATCTGCGGCGGGATGATGTCGGGAAACTGCGCGACTGGAAGCGACCTCATCGCGACCAGTCCGCCTAACACCGTGATGATGGCGATCACCATCGCCACGATCGGACGATCGATAAAGATCCGGGAGATCATTCTTACTACTGCCTTACAAAGAAACGAGACGCGGATTCACAGCGACGCCCGGCCTGACCTTTTGCGTGCCTTCAACCACCACGCGTTCGCCGGCTTTCAAACCGTCGTTGATGATCCACATCTTGTCGACTTTTTCGCCGACTTTAACTGGCCGAATACTGACCTTGTTGTCGTCGCCGACGACGGCGACCTGATAACTGCCCTGCAATTCCGACACGGCGCGCTGCGGCACCATCAGGGCGTTGTCTTTCGTGCTGGTGACCGCGCGGACGCGGCCAAACTGTCCCGGACGAAGAATGTTGCCGGGATTCGGAAACACGCCCGCGAGCCGAATCGCGCCCGTCTTCGGATCGACCTGCCGGTCAGCGAAAAGAAAACTTCCCTTCTGCGGATAGGTCGAGCCGTCGGCGAGAATCAGATCGAGTTCGAGCCGCGCGACGCTCGCGCCAGGCTGCGCGTCGATCAGATTTCGCTTCGTGAACGCGAGGTACTCCTGTTCGTTGAGCGTGAAATAAACCTTGATCGGATCGACTGTCGAGACTGTCGTCAGCGGTGAACTGTTGTTGCCGTTGGTGCTGATCAGGTTTCCGACTTGCGCCGTCGCGATGCCCGCGATGCCGTCGATCGGGGAAATGATGCGCGTGAAACTCAGATTGAGCTCCGCCGTTTTCACCGCGGCGGTCGCGTTTTCAACCTGGCCTTTGGCCGTGGCGACCGCGGCTTTTGCGGTGCCCACTTGCGCATTCGCCACGCGCAACTGCGAACGCGCGGATTCAACGCCGGCTTTCGCGGCTTCAACCTGCGCGCCGGCAGTTTTGTTTTGCTGAATCGCGTTGTCGTACTCCTGCTGCGTGACGGCTTTTTGCGCAGCGAGTGGCGCGTATTTGTTAACGTCGAGCTGTGCTTTGACCTGGTTCGACTCGGCTGCGGAAAGCTGCGCCTGCGCTTGCGACACGTTGCTGTTCGCCTGTGCCACTTGCGCTTCGGCCTGCGTGACTTGCGACTGCGCCTGTTGGAGTTGACCTTGAACCTGGGCCAACTGGCCCTTCGCCTGATCGAGTGCGGCCTGAAACGGGCGCGGATCGATTTCGAAAAGCAGTTGTCCTTTTCTTACGAGCGTTCCTTCCTTGTAGTCCTGCCGCAGCAGATAGCCGGTGACCTGCGACTTGATCTCGGCGTTGACCATGCCGTCGGTGGTCGCGACCCACTCGCGATAAACCGGAACGTTGTCTTCCTTCACCTGGACCACTTCGACTTCGACCGGCGTGGGCGCGGCCTGCGCTTGCTTACCTGAACGGCTGATGACAACGATCGCAATTACGGCTAAAGCGACGACGCAAATGGCTAATGATGTTAGGAGCTTTTGTCGGCGGAGTATGTTCTGAGTTGACCTTAGGATCGTCACAACCTTCATTTCACCTGCTTTTAGAAACACGAAGTGGGTGAACTTGCGCCCGAACCCCTGCCAGTTCCAAGTCCACCCACCTTTTGAACACAGGCACCGCCCCCCAGCTCGGCCTGCGTTCGCTTCGTCTAGTCCTACCCACCTTGTTCGTGGGAGGTGTATTGCAAGACGTTTGCCAGAGTAGTTTGGTTCAGTTTTTTAGGAATGTGGATTAAGTGCGTGACAACATGTCGCCAGATGACGAGCGGTGGTCACGAGGGCTGTGGCTGAGGACGGCTGATGCCGAGTTTGCGCATGCGGTGATTGAGCGTCGTGCGATTCATGCCGAGTCGCGCCGCGGCGCCGGTTGGACCGCCGATGACCCAACGCGTTTCGCTGAGCACGCGCAGGATGTGATCGCGTTCTACTGCTTCGAGCGTCGTTGAGTTGGCGGCTGTGATCGGCCGCGTGGAACGCTTTAACTCGGTGAGTGGAATCTCGAGCGTCGAGCCGCGCGATAAAATTACGCCGCGCTCTACGAGATTTTGTAGCTCGCGAATGTTGCCGGGCCAGTTGTAACTCACCAGCGCGGCCATCGTTTCCTTCGGCACGCTCTCGATGCGCTTCTTCATCTGCTGCGCAAATTTGTTGGCGAAGAAGTGGACGAGGAGCGGGATGTCTTCGGGCCGCTCGCGCAACGGCGGCACGTTGATCGGAAACACGTTGAGGCGATAGTAAAGATCGCTGCGAAATTTTCTTTCCGCGACTAGCTCGGCGAGATCCGTGTTTGTCGCCGCCACGACGCGGACGTCGACGCGCTGCGTGCGCGAGCTGCCGAGGCGTTCAAACTCCTGCTCCTGAAGCACGCGCAACAGTTTCGACTGCAATTCCAGCGGAATGTCTTCCACTTCGTCGAGGAAGATCGTGCCCTGGTGCGCGAGCTCGAAGCGGCCGATGCGGCGATCGATCGCGCCGGTAAACGCACCGCGTTCGTGGCCGAAGAATTCGCTTTCGAGCAAACCGGTGGGAATCGCGGCGCAGTTAACTTTGACGAGCGTGCGCTCGCGCCGCCGGCTCAGATTGTGAATCGCGTGCGCGATCAGCTCCTTGCCGGTGCCGGTTTCGCCGTAGATCAGCACGGTGGAATCCGTCGCCGCGACCGTCTCGACGTCCTGCAAGACGCGTTTGAGAATCGGGCTGTTGCCAATGATTTCCTCGAAGTTATACTCGGTGCGAATCTCTTCTTCGAGATAAAGCTTCTCTTCTTCGAGCTGGTTTTTGAGCGCGTCGATCTCGCGAAAGGCGAGCGCGTTTTCGACGGCGATCGCGACCTGTTTGCCAATCTGGTTGAGCAAGTCGGCGTCGTCTTCGGTGAAGGCATGCTCTTTCAAACTGCCGACGCCGAGCGTGCCGAGCGCGCGATCGTGCGAGATCAACGGAACGACGACGCCGGATTTGAGTCCGGCACGTTCCGCGAGCGGATGCGGCGGCTGATGGCCGTCGTTGATTACGGGTTGGCGCGTCGTGAACGCGCGGCCACCGGGCGTGCCGTCGAGCTCGACGATTTCATCGGCGATGAAAACGTTTTCGTCCGCCGGAAAGTCGAGGGCGGTGACGCGGAGTTTGCTGATGGCCGGATCGTACAACGACAGGCCCGCGGCATCGTGCGGCAACACGCGCCGCAGAGTGTTTGAAACGGCCGACAGCAATTCGCGGAGGTTGAGATTTGAAATCAACGTGTTGTTGATTTCCAAAAGCAGTTGCGAACGATCGCGTTCGTGAGCGAGTTTCTGCTGATGGCATTGCGCTTCGACGGCCACGGCGATCTGCGCCGCGAGGAGTTTGATGAATTCGATATCGAGATCATCGTAAGCGCCGGCTTTCTCCGTCCAGAAATTGACGACGCCGAGTCGCTGATGCGCGGTCGTTAGCGGCACGCTGCAAATCGATTTCGCCGGCCGTTCAAGCAGGATCTTCGCATAGGGGAAACGGTTCTCCTTTTCCAGGTCGTGAATGACGAGGGCTTCCTGGTGCTCCCAAACCCAACCCGCCATCGTGCCTTCCATCGGCACTTCCGCCGGATTTTGCCACTCCGACGGCTCGCAGGTCTCTAGCAGATGAAAGCGCATAACATTGCGCTTCGGGTCGTAGAGCATCACGCCGAGCTGCGAAAAATCGACGAGTTTCTGCAACCGGCACGCGAGATCGTGAAAGAGTCCGGAGAGGTCTCGATGCGAGACGATGGCTTTCGAGAGTTCGAGGAGTGTTAGATATTTCTTGGTTTGTTCGTCGGCGACGGCGACCTGAGCGGGAGATGTGTTCACGTCTTAATTCCTGTTCTACTGCAAAACGAAAGGATACTTGACCGGTTGGCGACGAGCAAACCGCGCTGACGATATACCGTCATTTGGTCGCACGCTGTCACGTTCTTGCTCGAATTTAACGGGAATTGCGGCTGGTTTGTTTCGAAGACTCTGGCAGGGCGCTTGCTCTTACTGGCGCGAGCCAACGACTGTGTTACGCATCACCACCCGAGTTATTGCCGGCGACGTCGGCCTCTTCGTTGAAGGGCGCCTGGCGGGCGAGTGTGTCGGCGAACTGGAAAAGTGCTGGCGACGCGCGGAGGCCGGCGAGTATCCGGTGCCCACGGTCATCGACCTGACGGACGTCAGCTTCATCGACTCACAAGGCAAACAACTCCTCTCACAAATGCACGGACACGGAATCAAACTCATCGCGAACGGCTTGATGTCGAAGTTCTTTATCGAGGAGATAGAACGCGGATAAATTGTGTATTATCTGCGGCACAAATCTGCCCCGTGAGGAACCTGCTACATGCCCAAGAACCTGCTTTCGCTGCTCGTCTTGTGTACTTGTGTGGTCAGCCTGTCAGCCCAGACGGCGCAAACGCCGTCGCGGGATGATTACAACAGCATTTTCAAAGTAGTTAAGTGGCGCTCGATTGGTCCGTTTCGGGGTGGGCGTTCGAATGCCGGGACCGGCGTCGTCGGCGATCCGAAGACCTATTACATGGGCACGACCGGCGGCGGTCTTTGGAAGACCGACGACATGGGGATCAGTTGGCGCAACGTCTCCGACGGTTACTTCAAGACCGGTTCGATCGGCGCGATCGCCGTTTCCGAAAGCGATCCGAACGTTGTTTACGTCGGCATGGGCGAACACGCTGTGCGCGGCGTGATGACGCATAGCGGCGATGGCGTTTACAAATCAACCGACGCGGGCAAGACGTGGAAACGGGTCGGGCTCGAACTCACCCAGCACATCTCGCGCATCATCATTCATCCGAAAGATCCGAACATCGTTTGGGTCGCGGCGCAGGGCGCGTTGTACAGCCACTCGCCGCAACGCGGCGTGTTCAAGTCGGTCGACGGCGGCGCGACGTGGAAGAACGTTCTCTTCGTCGACGACAAAACGGGCGCGGCGGAGTTGTCGCTGGACGCGAACAACCCGCGCAATCTTTACGCGGCGATGTGGGAACACGGCCGCCTGCCGTGGAAAGTGATCAGCGGCGGGCCCGGCAGCGGTCTTTATAAATCGACCGACAGCGGCGAGACGTGGGAAAAATTGAAAGACGGCTTGCCGGAAGAGATGGGCAAGATGTCGATTGCCGTGAGCCGTTCGAATCCGGAAAGGGTTTACGCGCTGATCGAAAGCGACTCCGACAAAGAAGCGGGTGGTTTGTTTGTTTCGAACAATGGCGGCAAGAATTGGAGTCGCGTCACGAACGATCACCGGCTGGTGCAACGCGCGTGGTACTACATCGAGCTCTTTGTCGATCCGAAAAACGACGACACGGTTTACGTGTTGAGCGCGTCGGCGCTGCGCTCGACCGACGGCGGCAAGACGTGGGAAGGCATTTCCGGCACGCACGGCGATTTTCACGACCTCTGGATTAATCCCGACAATCCAAACAACTTCATCATCTCGAACGACGGCGGCTCCGCGATTACGTTCAACGGCGGCAAGAGTTTTAGTTCGCAGATGAACATGCCGACCGCGCAGTTTTACCGCATCAACGTCGATAACCAGTTTCCGTATCGGATTTACGGCGGGCAACAGGACAACACGTCTGTTTCAATTGCGAGTCGCGAGTTGGGCAGCGGCGGTATCGGCGAGTCGAGCTGGACTTCTTCGGCCGGCGGCGAGAGTGCGTTTCTAGCGTTCAATCCCGACGATCCGCGCTACGTGATGGGCGACAGTTATCAGGGAACGATCGAGATCCTCGACACGAAGGCGAGCGCGTCGACGGCCGTGATGGCCGCGCCGATTCAGTATCTCGGCATGGACGCGAAGGACATCAAGTATCGTTTCAACTGGAACGCGCCGATCATCTGGAGCAAGCACGAGCCAAACACGTTCTATCACGGCGCGCAGTTGCTGCTGAAAACGAGCGACATGGGCCGGACGTGGAAAGAAGTGTCGCCCGACCTGACGCGCAACGAAAAGGAGAAGCAGGGTAAAGGCGGTGGTCCGTACACGAACGAGGCCGTCGGCGCGGAGAACTACGGCACGCTGGCTTACATCATGGAGTCGCCGCACGAGAAAGGCGTGATTTACACTGGCAGCGACGACGGTTACGTTTATCTCACGCGCGACGGCGGCGCGAACTGGAAAAACGTTACGCCGAAAGGCCTCGCCGAATGCCTGATCAATGCGATCGAAGTTTCGCCGCACGACAAGGCGACGGTCTACATCGCGACCACGCGTTATAAGTTCAACGACCACACGCCCGCAATCTACAAGAGCACCGATTACGGTAACACCTGGACCAAGATCACGAACGGTCTGCCGGCGAATGCATTCACGCGGGTCGTGCGCGAGGATGACGTGCGCCGCGATCTGCTGTTTGCCGGCACGGAGCTCGGCGTATTTATTTCGTGGGACGGTGGCAAGAACTGGGCGCCGTTTCAGTTGAACTTGCCGATCACGCCGATTACCGACCTGCGCGTGCACAAAGGCAACTTGATCGCGGCGACGTCGGGAAGATCATTTTGGATTCTCGACGATTTGACCGTGCTGCGGCAGTACAAAGGCACGCCGAACACGTTTGCGCTTTACCGGCCTGACGGCGCTTATCTGGTGAACGGCGGTAGCGAACTTGATCGTAGCGACGACGACTTCACGGGCGCTAACACGTTTCGCGGCGTGAATCCGGCGACGGGCCTCGTCGTCTATTACCAACTGCCGGAGCTGAAAAAAGACGACGTGATCACGATGGAGATCAAGGACGCGGCCGGCAACGTCGTGCGCTCGTTTTCTTCGAAAGCCGACGAGAAGTTTGTTCGTTACGATTCCGGTCCACGACCCGATCCGCTGCTGACAAAAAACAAGGGCTTGAACAGATTTGTTTGGGACCTGCGTTATGCGTCGATGGTGGGCGTGCCGAACGTCCGCATCGAAGGCGGTTTCGCGGCGCACAAAGCGATTCCCGGGAAATACACGATCACGTTGAAGACGCCGTCGCACTCGCTTTCAACCGAAGGCGAGATTCTCGCCAATCCGCTCTACCCGACCGACGCTGCGACCTACGCCGAATATCACCGCACGATGTCGGCAATGGAAGCGGAGCTGACGACGATGCATCGACTCGTCAACAGTCTGTTTGAGAAACAGAACCAGTTGGAATCGCTGCTGAAGTCGCTGCCCGCGAGTGAGAAATACAGCGCGGTGAAAAAAGACGGCGAGGCGTTGTTGCAGAAGATGAAGGCGTGGGACGAAGACATGGTCCAGCGCAAGTCGAAGGCTTACGACGACGTCGAAAACTTCCCGAACAAGTTCACCGCGAATTATTTGTTCATGATCAATGCGACAGAGAGCGATATTCCGCGCGTGAATCAGCCGTCGCTCGACCGGATGAAGGAACTGAACGCGCAGTGGGTGACGTTGAAGGCGCGTGCGGATGAGATTCTCAACCGCGACATTCCGGCGCTGAATAAGAAGTTTTGGGACGCAGGCCTGGGTGCGATCTGGGCCGATAAGTAGTCGGCCCCGATTATCGCTAGTCGATTCCGACGATCATCAGTGCGGCGTCGTCGCGGAAACAATCGTCACAGAATTCCGCGACGGCGTCGAACACGATCTCTTTCAGTTCTTCCGGCGTGCGGTGTCGCTGCTCGCACAACAGATCGATCAAACGCTGCTCGCCAAACTGTTCGTTATACTTGTCTACCGCCTCACTCAAGCCGTCCGTGAACAACAAGAGTCGATCGCCTGGGCGCAGTTGTATCTCGCCTTGCGTGTAGTCGAGATCCGGAAACGCGCCAAGCACGCTGCCGCCCTCGTCGAGTCGCACGCATTCGCCGTCAGCCTGGACCAGCAGCGGCGGATTGTGACCCGCGTTCGTAAACGTAAACGTGCGCCTGGGAATGTTCACCACGCCGTAAAACGCGGTGATGAATTTGTGCAGCGGAATGTTTGAGTAGAGCACGCGATTGAGACGCGTGCTCACCTCCGCCGGCGACGGATAATGAAGCGCCAACGACTTCAAAGCAGCCTGGAAGTTTGACATCAACAGCGCCGCGGGCAGTCCCTTGCCGACGACGTCAGCCACGCAGAACGCGGCGTGATCGTTGTCGATTTCGAAAGCCGCAACGTAATCGCCGCCGACGGTTGTTGCCGGTTGCCACTTGATCGCGACTTGCAGTCCGGGCACGGCAAGTGACGGATTCGCCAGCAAGTTTTCCTGGAGCTCGCGCGCTTCGATCAACTCGCGCTGGAGTTGCGCTTCTGTCTTGCGGCCGTTGGTTAACCGCTGCTGTGCGGCACGGCGTGCGTGCGCATGTTTCACTTGCCTGCGCAGCGTTTGTAGCAGTCGCTTGTTCTCCCACGGCTTCTGCACGAAGTCGCGAACGCCGCGACGCATCGCTTCCACCGCGAGATCGACCGTGGCCCACGCGGTCATCACCACGATCGGCAACGACGGATCGAGCGCGTGGATGCGCGAGATCAGATCGATGCCTTCGCGGCCGCTGGTCGTGTCGCGCGCATAGTTGAGGTCAATTAACACGACGTCAAACTGCGCGCGCTCGATTGCTTCGAGCACTGCTGCGGGCGACGAGACGGTCTCCGGTTCGTAGCCGTCGTTCTTCAACAACAGGCGGAGAGCCGTGAGGATGTCGGGCTCGTCGTCCGCGATCAGCGTGCGGGGGTGTTGGGGGATGTATGGAGTTGTAGTGTTAACGGATATCACGATCTTACTCAGTTCTGAGCGCGACCATTGGGTCGACCCGCGTAGCACGCCGCGCTGGGATCAAACACGCCAGCAGGGCGACGATTATTAACACCAGCGACACGCCGGCGTAGGTGAGCGGATCGGTTGGCGTCACTCCGTAGAGTAAACTTCTCAACACCCGCGACAGCGAAAACGCTCCGATTAATCCCAGTGCTAAGCCAATCAACGTCAGCGTCATTCCCTGTCGCACGACGAGTCCCAACACGTTCGAGCGATTGGCGCCGAGGGCCATGCGAATGCCGATCTCGTGTATGCGCCAACTCACGGAGTAGCTCATCACGCCGTAAAGACCGACGGCCGCGAGAATCAGCGCGACGCCCGCGAAGATTCCGAGCAGCATCATGTTGAAGCGCCGCGGCGCGACTGATTTGCCGAGCAATTCTTCGAACGTTCGCGTGCGCCAGATGATCTGCTTCTGATCGAACGCTTTCACTTGCGCACGGAGCGTGGGTATCAAGTCTGCTGCGTTGCGCACGTCGGTGCGGACCACGACGTTCATTCGTCTTTCGGGACGCTGAGCAAGAGCGACATACATCTCGGGCTGAACGTTTCGATCAAGCCCCTGGCGATGAACGTCGCCCACAACGCCCACGATTTCGCGTGCGGTTTTATCGTTGCCGTCGAAGACGATTCGCCGGCCGATCGGATCTTCGTTGGAAAAGTAACGTTGCACGAATGCGTTGCTGACGACGAGAACCTGCGGCGAGCTCGCGTTGTCGGAATTCGCGAAGACGCGGCCACGCAGCACCGAGATATCCATCGTGCGGAAGAAGTCGGTATCGACGACGTTGTAATCAGCCACCGCTTCCTCGCCCGGCTTGTAAGGAGCACGGCCTTCGACCTGGAAACTCAGTTCGATATCGCGGTCGGTCCACGGAATGTTGTTGACCGCGGAAACATCGCGCACGCCCGGCACGCTCTTCAGGCGTTCTGTAAGCTGCTGAAACGCCGCGACGCGCTGCTCGGCCGTTTTGTATGTTGCACTGCTCAACGGAATGTCGAGCGTCACCACGCTCTGCGGGTTGAAACCAGCGTCAGTTCGCAACAAGCGCCAGAAACTATTGACCAACAGGCCCGCGGCGACGAGCAGCATCAACGACAGCGCGACTTCCGAGACGATCAGCACCGCCCGCATTCGGTTGCGGCCATGTGTTAGACCACGGCCATCCTGCTTGAGCGTGTTGACCGGATCGGGTCGCGACGCTTGTAGCGCGGGCGCAAGTCCGAATAGAACGCCGGTCATCATCGAGACAAAGAACGTGAAGAACAGCACGTAGCGATCGAGCGCGACTTCGCGCAAACGCGGCACGTCCGCTGGTCCATACGTGACGAGTAATTGGATAACCCAAGTCGCGAGCAAGAGACCGAGAACGCCGCCGGCGAGCGACAAGAGCAAACTCTCGGTGAGCAATTGCGAAGCGATGCGTTTGCGACTGGCGCCGAGGGCCATGCGAATCGCGACCTCTTTTTGTCGTGCAGCGGCGCGCGCCAGCAGGAGGTTCGCCACGTTTGCGCACGCGATCAGCAGCACGAGACCGACTGCGCCAAGCATTACGAACAACGCGCCGCGATACTCGCGCGTGATGTTCTCGTGCATCGACGTCGCATTGAAAATGACGTTTGTGTTTGTCTCCGGCGACTGCTGTTCGATTTGCCGCGAAAGCAGATCGAGATCCGCTTTGGCCTGTTCGACAGTGACGCCCGGTTTCATCCGGCCGATGACTTCGAGGAAGCGGTTCGCGCGCTGATCGCGCATCTCTTTGGTGATGAAACCCGCGTTGAAGACCGGCTCCCAATAATCTTGCGGATCATCGCTGATGGGAAACTTGAAGCCCGCGGGCATGATTCCGATGACCGTCGACTTACCGCCGATATTGACTTCGCGGCCGATGATGTGTGGATCGCCGCCGAAGCGTCGCTGCCACAAGGCGTGACTCAGAACAATGACCGGGGATGCGCCGGGTTTGTCTTCATCCGCCGTGAAGACGCGGCCGAGCTCCGGCTTCACGCGCAGCAAAGGAAAGTAATCAGCACTCACCGCGGCGCCGAGAACGCGTTCGTCTTCGCCGCCTTCCGTGATCATCGTGCCGGATCCCTGGTACGTGGCTACGTACTCGAGCGTCTTCGAAGACTTCTGGATGTCGAGCAGATCGGCAACTGAGAAAGTGCCGCGGCCGTCGAGCGGCTGATTGCGTTGCTCCGTTGCGAGCATCACGAGTTGCTGCGGTTGGTCGTAGGGAAGCGGTCGCAGCAGGACGGTGTTGACGACGGAAAAGATCGCCGTGTTCGCGCCGATGCCGAGGGCGATGGCAATGATCGCCACGAGCGTCAGGCCCGGTCGCTTGACCAGCATTCGCAATGAATAGACGAGGTCTTTCAGCAGGACATCCATTATTTCGTTCCTTATTTCGAACTGAGCAACGGAGAGTTTGCGGCAGCAAACGCTCGCCACGATGCAGCCGTCGTGCCAGTTGCTAATTGTGGGTTAATCGGACGAGAGGAGCGCTGGGCGGGTGTTTTTGATTTCAGAAACGAGACTGCGTGATCCCATTTTCGATCTCGCCACAGCCTGCTCAGTTAAATTCTTGCAGGGATTTTAGAACTTCGAGAACACAATTTTTTGTTTCACTCGTCGGCCTCGGGAAATTCCCTAAGTCTTCGACTAAATCCAGGAGGTTGGTTATGCCCAGACACCTGCACCTCTCTCCCATCAGACTACTTCGACTTCTCGCGATTCTCAGTTTCACTTTCGTTGTCGGCGTGACTGTGAACGCCGATCCGATCACCGTTACCGGAAGCGCCACGATAACCAACGGACAGTTCTTCGGGCCGCAGGGAACCGTGATCCTCAGTGGGCCAAACTTCTCGGCGAATGTTACCGACTTTGGCAGCGCGAGCACTTTCGGCAATTTTGGTATCTCCCCTTGCAGCCGGTCTATTGGCGGATTGAACGGGCCGTGCACGGGAGCGAACCTCAATTTTGTCAGTACCGGTTCGGATCCTCATGGAACGTTCACGATTAACGGAACGACCTTCAACACCGGCGTGGTGGATTCGCTGAGCTTGAATTTCCAGAGCGTCAGCTTTGTCATTCCGCAGAATTTGGTGGACGCGGCTGCGGTGCGGATAACAGCCCCGTTCACTTTTACCGGAGTGGCTGCGCCGTCGAGTGGGCCGCAAGTAAATTTGGAAGGTCAGGGAACGGTTACGCTCTTCTTAACGAGACAAACGGTTTCCGGGTTTACGGGCCTGTTTCTCGACCATGCCGATTACACGTTTGGTCCGACGGTGTCTGGGGTGACGATTGAAGCGGTGCCCGAGCCCGCGACGCTGGTGCTCATGTTGAGTGGTCTGGCGGGTGCGCTCGAGGTGCGACGCCGCCGGCGGCGGTGATCGTTAGGTGATTATCGCACGGCCGTTTAGCACGCAAACTAGAAAGGGCATCCGTACTGGATGCCCTTTTTAACTTTGTAAGTACTTGGTGGAGCCGAGGGGGATCGAACCCCTGACCTCATGACTGCCAGTCATGCGCTCTCCCAGCTGAGCTACGGCCCCAAAGTGTGGGAAGTGGTCAGTAAACTGACCGGTGCAGACTAGCGTACGGTTCAGAATTCAGTCAAGCAACAGTACCGAGACTCCCAATCAAGCAAGCGGCTGAGACTCTTCTCGCTTAGCGGTAGAGCTTGCCGGTCCAGCGCAGGGTCCGGCGGGAGAGGGTGCGGCCGCTGTCGTTGATTTTGCCGTGCTCGTCTTCGCTGTAGATGATGAAAGTCGGCGTGAGAGTGTGGGCGCGTATGATTTTTAGCGGTTCGGGTCCGGCGCTCTCAAGTAGCATCGCGGAGGTGATCTCGTTCCTTGGGCCGTGTTCGCCGAGGAAGAGGTTCTTTGGAATTGCGCGCTTCGAGTTTGGATCGATGGTGAAGTAGTAGTTGGTGAGAGTTGGATTCAGGCCGCCGCTGCCGGTTGAGATCTCGATGATGTCTTCGGCGCCGAGTTTCGCAGATGCCAGGCCGACGGAGTTGTCCGCACGCGAGAAGTAACCGTCCAGCACCTGCGTGACGATGATCCGATCACGAGCGGTGGCAAGCGGATCACGAACGCCGGTTCGATTAGATGTGCCGACAACCGGAGCCAAAGCGTCTCGCCCGCCAGCAACGCGGTAAAGCAGAAACGCGTTCGAGCCGCCGTACTGCGTTTGGTAACAAGGATCGGCCACTAACACGAGCCGCATACGCTCGTTTCCAAACAACCAAAACAAATACTCCCCACCGAGAAAGTCGTGACGCTGAGTTGGTGTGAGTAGGCCAACCTGCTTCGAAAAATCACAAACGCTCAAGTCCACTGGATCTGCCGCCCACCAGGCCGGATCCGAAAACGTCGACAACTCTGCCGTCAACTTCTTGATCGCCGCAACACGCGCCGGCAGTTTGAGAATCTTCTCGTCCCAGTCTTGTAACTGTTCGTCGCACTGATAGCTGAGTTGCGGTATCGGCTTCAACGCCGCCAGCGCCGACTGCTTACAAACCAGCGGCGGTTTCGATCGCTGCGCGAAGATCTCATTCGAGTTGGACCAGGCGAGTATGCTGATGAGAGCGGCACAAGTCGTAAACGCAGCAAAGAAGCGAGCGAACATGACGCGACCCATCACGCTACTTCACCTTCCGCACCGCCACATACAGCGCGAGTGCAGTGCCGCCGACAAACAACAACGCGCCGCTAACGACGCGTGTGTAGTTGGGCAATTGACGAATGTCAGTTTCAGTGATGACGACTGCCGATTTGGGTTCGACGTAAAGCGCTCGGTAGGTAATCACGCCACCGATGGCGGCAAGCATGACGCCGATGATGAGCAGGAGAGCTTTCACTTACCCTTAAACGCGGGTTTCCGCTTCTCGAGAAACGCGCTGACGCCCTCGTTCTTGTCTTCCGTCGAGAAGCACAGCGCAAACAGATCCACCTCGCGACGCAAACCCTCGTCGAGATTCGAACGCGACGCGAGCTTCACTGCTTCTTTCGCGAGTTGCAACGCGATCGGACTCTTCTCAGCTATGCGACTCGCCAGCTCCAACGTCTTCGTCTGAAGTTGATCCGCGGGCACGACGTGATTCACCAGACCAATTGCAAACGCGGTTTGGGCGTCAATGATCTCGCCGGTCAGAATCAGCTCCATCGCTTTGCCTTCACCGACAAGCCTCGTCAAACGTTGCGTGCCGCCACCACCCGGAATGATTCCGAGATTAATCTCCGGCTGGCCAAACGAAGCTGTTTCACTCGCGATGCGAATGTCGCACGCCAGCGCCAACTCGCAACCACCACCCAAACAATAACCATTGACCATCGCGATGACTGGCTTCGGAAACGTGTCGATCGCGGTGAACAACGACCGGCTCATCATCACGTCGCGCTGCGTGATCGAAGTGCGTCCCGCAAACTCCGCAATGTCAGCGCCCGCGATGAAAGCTTTGTCACCGGCGCCGGTGAACACAACCACGCCGACCGAATTATCGTTACGCAACTCGTCGAGCAAAGCCGCGCCTTCTTCGCGCGTTTTGATGTTCAGCGCATTTCGTTTGTCGGGACGGTTGATCGTGATGATAGCGACGCGATCACGTTTTTCGAGCAGCAAAGTCTCGTATGTCTGCGGCATTGATAACTCCGAATTGAATTATGATTTGGTTGGGGCTTGCTCGGGCGGTGGGCCATCCGGATCGGTCGTGACGGGCGGCTGTTCGTCAGCGACCCACGACACAAACAGACGCAACCAGTTCTCGGTCGGTTCCGTGATCTGCACGCCGACGCGCGCCGTGCCGTAGATCGCCGGCGCAACACGGACCACTAAAGCCGTCGCTTCGATCGGCGTGCCGTCGGGCCGGTGCGCGCGCAAGTACAAGCGCTCGCCGCGCGCCACTTTCTGATTCAGGTGAAAGAGCGCGCCGGAAGTGGAAATGTCGTCGGTCTCGGTCGGCTCGCTCCACGCGGAACCATCTTCGGTGCGACCCGAAACAACGATCGGCAGCCGCAGCGACATGCGCAGCGCGAATCGTCTTTCTTCGTTGTGATAGGGCGTGCTCATGGTCACACTAAACTCACTCACGAAGACTGCGCGCGCCGCGCGTCTTCTTTGGTCCAATCATAGAAACCCTGGCCGGTTTTCTTGCCCAACTTTCCCTCGCTCACCATGCGTCGCAGCAGCTCCGGCGGGCGAAAAGTTTCCGAACCAAGCTCACGATGAAGATACTCGGCAATGTTCAAGCGCACGTCGAGCCCGACGAGATCCGTCAACTTCAACGGTCCCATCGGGTGGTTGTAGCCGAGTTCCATTGCGGCGTCGATGTCGCGCGCACTCGCTACTCCCTGCTCCAGCATCCGCATCGCTTCGAGCCCCAGCGCCACTCCCAACCGACTCGAGGCAAATCCCGGAACGTCCTTAACAACGATCGGCTCCTTGCGCATCTTCCGGCCGACCTCGGTCACCGTTTCTACGGTCGCGTCGCTCGTCTGCTTGCCGACTACGATTTCCACCAGTCGCATGATATGCACCGGATTGAAGAAGTGGAGGCCAACAACGGCTTCCGGCCGGCGCGAGGGCGCGGCGATTTCCGTGATCGACAGCGACGAAGTATTACTCGCAAAAATGAATGAGTGGTCAGAAGCGCTTTCGAGCTGCCGCAGAATGTTTTGTTTCAGTTCCAGCTTCTCCGGCGCCGCCTCGACGACTAGATCCGCGGCGGCACATTCGTCCAACTTCGTGGTCCCGTGAATGTACTGCAACGTGCGTTCGCGATCGTCTTCAGTTAACTTGCCGAGCTGAATTCCTTTGGCGAGGTTTCCTTCAATAGCGCGAACGCCGCGCGCCAGCGCTTCGCGATCCACGTCATTGAGAAGAACCCGAAAACCCGCCGCCGCAGCGACCTGGGCAATCCCATGTCCCATCGTGCCGGCGCCAATCACGGCAATGGTTTCAATCATCGGCGAACCGCTTACTGGGCTGCTCATGCTCTGACAACCTGACTCACGAACGTCTAAATGCCCGCAAGCCACCGAGTTCGACTACCTCATTGCTCGTAGTTATACTATACGCTCAACCGAAAAGGCTATACTGTCGTGCCCCTTTATGGATAACCCAATGCGAAAAAGAGACGTAGTTATCATTGGTTCCGGACCCGCGGGACTGACCGCCGCGATCTATACCGCGCGCGCCAGCCTCAAGCCGCTGCTGATCGACGCTCCGGCCGACGCCCACAAGCAAACGACGCCCGGCGGACAGCTCATGATCACCACCGACGTCGAGAATTATCCCGGCTTTTCGGAGGGCGTTGACGGGCCGGCATTGATGACCGAGTTTCGCAAACAGGCAGAACGTTTCGGCACCGAGTTTCTCGAGGCTTGGATCGATGAAGTCGATTTGAGCGAGCGGCCTTTTCAACTCTATCTCGCCGACGGCACCAGTATTTCTACCGAGACTTTAATCATCGCTACGGGCGCGTCAGCGAAGTGGCTCGGCATTCCCGGCGAAGCGAAAATTCCCGACGGCTTTGGCGGCAACGGCGTCTCGGCGTGTGCGACCTGTGATGGTCCGTTGCCGGCGTTTCGGAACAAGACTCTGGTCGTGGTCGGCGGCGGCGACACGGCGATGGAGGAAGCAACGTTCCTGACGCGTTATGCGGCGAAAGTTTACGTGGTCCACCGGCGCGACAAGTTGCGGGCGTCGAAGATCATGCAGGAGAAAGCGTTTCGCAATTCGAAGATCGAGTTTATCTGGAACAGCACGGTTGACGAGATTCTTGGTTCGCAGAATGAAGGCGTGACTGCGGTTCGCCTGCACAATCTGCAGACTGGCGAGAAGTATGATTTTCCGTGCTCCGGCGTGTTCGTGGCGATCGGACACAAGCCGAATACGGGACTGTTCAAGGGCCAGTTGGAGATGGATGAGGTTGGTTATTTGAAAACGTCAGGTCATTCAACCGCGACGAATGTTCCCGGCGTTTTTGCGTGCGGCGACGTGCAGGACTCGTTTTATCGCCAAGCTGTAACCGCAGCCGGCACTGGTTGCATGTCAGCTATCGACGCCGAACGTTTTCTCGATCATTTGCCGGTTGAAATGCCGAGCGGTGAAGAGATCACGATGGAAGGTGAACACATCACGGCGGACCGTCACGCGATCATCACTGCCGACGGGCACATGATTCCGAACGACGGGGAAATTCCGGACAATACGAAAGTCACGGTTGGCGAAGACTGATTAGAGCAGGACGATCGAATCGTCTTTTTCGCGGCGTTGTGGAGTGACTGCCGGACGTTCAATGCGGTGTTCGTAATTCAGAGGCGGGAGCGCGATTCCGTTTTCGTTCAGCGGACAAGGTTCACAATAACTTCCCACTCGCTGTTTTCTCTCACGACAATCAGTACAACCTAACGTGAGGCCGAGCTGCCGGAGCGACTCGAGCAACGGCAAAAGCAACCGGCCGCGATCCGTGAGCGTGTATTCGATGTGCGGCGGGTTGCCGCCGAAGTCTGTGCGCTCGACGAAGCTGTCTTTTTCCATATCGCGCAGCCGGCCGACGAGCGTGCGACTGCTGATGGGAAAGAGACTGTTGAGCAATTCCATCGTCCGCTTTGGGCCAGAGACCAGTTCGCGCACGACGAGCATAGTCCACTTATCACCGAGTATCTGTAATGCGCCGGTGATCGGACAACCATCGAGTTCGCGTCGTTTCATGAACTATGGTCTCAGGTTGATGTTGTAGGTTTTGATCTTCGAGTTGAGCGTCGTAGCGTTCATGCCGAGCAAGCGCGCCGCGCGCGATTGATGCCCGCCGGTTTGTTCGAGCGCGCGCCTGATCAGGTCGATTTCAAATCGTCGCACTTCTTCGTAGAAATTGATGCCGCGGCCGATGTCGCCGACCGCCGCGTTGCTCGCGCCGTCCTGATGACCCGACGCGACTGACTTCGGATCGCTGATCTCCGCGCGCAGGCATTCTTTCGTTATTTCGTTGCCGGGCGCGATCACCACCGCGCGTTCGATCGTGTTTTCGAGTTCGCGCACGTTGCCGGGCCATGAGTACGACTCCAGCATCGCCAAGACTTCCGGCGCGAGTTGATCTGATACCATGCGCCCATTCTCTTCGTTGTACTTTTGAATGAAGTGTTGGGCCAACGGCAGGATGTCTTCGTTACGATCGCGCAGCGGCGGCAATTCGATCGGCACGACCGCGAGACGGTAATAAAGATCTTCGCGAAAACTTCCCTGCCGCACCGCTTCTTTCAAGTCGATATTCGTCGCGGCGATGATGCGGACGTCGACACGGCGCGGCGTGGTGTCGCCCAGCGGCGTAAACTCGCGCTCCTGGATCACGCGCAGCAATCGCACCTGCGTTTCAGGCGGGATGTCGCCGATTTCGTCGAGAAAAATCGAACCGCCGTCAGCAACTTCAAACAGGCCTTTCTTCGCGGCGACGGCGCCCGTGAACGCGCCGCGCGTGTGGCCGAACAACTCCGATTCCAACAGCTCTGAAGGAATGTTTGAACTGTTGACCGTGACGAAAGGCCGCCCCGCGCGCGTGCTCGCTTCGTGAATGGCTTTCGCGATCAGTTCTTTACCAGTGCCGCTTTCTCCGGTGATCAGCACCGTCGAACGCGCCGGCGCGACTTGCTCGACGAGCCGGAAAACTTCCTGCATCAGGTCCGAGCGACCGATGATCTCGCCGCGATCGACGGCCTTGCTCATCGCGCGACGCAGCGTGCGCCGTTCTTCTTCCTTGCGCCGTCGTTTAATACCGGCGGCAATCTGCGCGATGATCTGTTCGTTTTGAAACGGCTTGCGGACGATGCCGAATGCGCCGCGTTCCCACGCGGCGATGGCCGTGTCGAACGTGGCGTAAGCAGTGATCATAACGATCACGGCTTCGACATCCATTTTGAGAAACTCTTCGAGCGCGCGCAGGCCGCCGATGCCGGGCATCGAAACGTCGAGCAAGACGACGTCGAACGCGCGACGGCCGTAAGCTTCGAGACCTTCTTCGCCGGTCTTGGCGAGGTCGACGCGATAACCTTCCGCGGTGAGGAGCGTCTCGAGCACCTCACGCATGATCCTTTCCAGCACATTGGGATCCTAAGCTTAGAATTCCACGTGGACAAGTTGTCGCG
>JADMIO010871506.1_pt1 | contig 26612 bp, 22 predicted proteins | sample 8958161 | NCBI WGS metagenome assembly JADMIO01 (sample SAMN16585339, study PRJNA669376) | soil metagenome | isolation source: Crop rotation soil | place: USA: Cullars Rotation, Alabama | collected 2011 | reverse complement strand
CTTCAACTCACGCCAGGAACCGGAAATTTTTACTGTGGAAACTGCATTCGCGACAACACGCTGGTGCGCGCGCTGCGCCGGATGGGTCACGATGCCATTCTGGCCCCAATGTATCTGCCTTTACTAACCGACAGCGCTGAAGCAGAGAGCGACGCCCCTATTTTCTTTGGCGGCGTGAATGTTTACCTTCAGCAAAAGCTCCCTTTGTTTCGCCGCACGCCCGCATGGGTGGACAGCCTCTTCAATGCGCGCCCGCTGCTTAACCTCTCGGCCAAAATGGCTGGGATGACGCGCGCAAAGGACCTGGGGGAACTGACTCTTTCCATGCTGCGCGGCCAGGACGGCATGCAGGCCAAAGAGATCGATAAACTCATAAGCTGGATTCGTGAAAGCGACAGACCTGACGTGGTTTGCCTCTCCAATGTGCTGCTGGCCGGACTGGCTCCGAGATTAAAGGAGGCCATTGGCGCGCCGGTTGTCTGCACGCTTCAGGGAGAGGACTGTTTCCTCGATACACTCCCCGAACCCTACGCGAGTGAGTGCTGGGAACTCCTTGCTCGCCAGTGCCAGTTTATTGATGCCTTCACGCCTGTCAGCCGCTACTTCGGGGAATTGATGTCGCGTCGGCTCGGCCTTCCCGCCGAAAAGGTGCACGTGGTCTATAACGGCATCAGCCTCGACGATTACCCCAAAACCCCGCCCTCTCCTCCGGCCACTCCCACGCTCGGTTATTTGGCGCGGCTTTCTGGCGGCAAAGGGATGGGCACGCTGGTCGATGCCTTTATTGAAATGAAATCGCGCAAAGGGAATGAAAACCTGAAACTGCGCATCGCGGGGACGATGACTTCCGTGGACGATAAGTTTGTTAACCAGCAAAAACAAAAACTGGACGCGCGCGGCCTGAGTGCAGATTACGAAATCCTGCCCAACCTGGACCGCGCGGCCAAGGTCTCATTTTTGCACTCACTGACGGTGTTCTCCGTCCCGGCCACCTACGGCGAAGCGTTTGGCCTTTATCTTATTGAGGCAATGGCGGCGGGCGTACCGGTGGTCCAGCCGCGCCACGCCGCTTTCCCCGAAATTCTGGACGCAACCGGCGGCGGGGTTTTGTGTGAGCCTGACGACGCACGGTCACTCGCCGACGCCATTGAGTTGCTTCTGCGCGACCCGCCCCGGGCGCGCGCGCTGGGCGAGCAGGGCCGCCGCGCGGTGTTTGAAAAATTCAGCGCGGATGGAATGGCGCGTGGAGTGCTCGAGGTTTATAAAAAAGTGGTGAATGGCGCAGGAATTTCTGAAAATGCGAATGCACAGCCGAGGGCGGCTGTGCCACACTCCAATTCTGTAGCGAATGAATCATAGCTGTAAATCCCCTCGACCGCATAGAGTTGGAAATTTTGCGGCGGCGGGCGAAATGTGGCACAGCCGCCCTCGGCTGTGCTTCTGATTGCAAGCACTGCGTGATCACTTTTACCGGATAAGGTTGATGCTCTGCGAGTTCAAAGTCACCCGCCGCGTGGAGTTTTCGGAAACCGATATGGCGGGCATCATGCATTTTTCCAATTTTTTCAAATTCATGGAAACCGCCGAACACGCTTTTTTTCGCTCGCTGGGGTACTCCATTCATACGGTTCTGCCGGACGGCATGGAAGTAGGCTGGCCGCGCGTCAGGGCCGAATGCTCATATTCAGCGCCAGTGAGATTCGAGGACGAAGTGGAAATTCACCTGCTGGTGCAAAACATCAGCCGCAAGTCGATCACCTATGATTTTATTTTCCGCAGGCTGAACGGAGAGGAGGACCAGGAAGTCGCGCGCGGCGCGCTGACGGTTGTCTGCGTCGCGCATAACGGGGCGGGAAAAATGCAGGCGATTCCCATCCCGGCGGCGATTGCTGAAAAAATTAAAACAGCGCCTCAATATCAATCATAAATAAAAGGAATCAATCAAATGCCCACTGCACAAGCCAGTCAGCCTCAAATGACCTGGTTGATCTACTCCCTGATGACGGTCGTCTCCTGGGGCGTTTACGGAATTCTGCTTCATACCGGCCAGCTTTCAATGAGTGATCCGGTCAATGGCCGCTACAAGGCCTTTCTGTTCGTCGGCCTCGCCTACTTTCTGACGGCGGTCCTCGCTCCGCTGGCCATTTTGATCATGAGCGGCGCGACGTGGAACTATCCCGTTGCCGGCATGGGCTGGTCGCTGGTTGCCGGCATCGCGGGAGCAGCCGGCGCGTTCTGCGTATTGCTGGCCTTTGGCGCGAAAGGAAGCCCCGCGGTGGTGATGTCAATCGTCTTCGCCGGGGCGCCGGTCGTGAATGCGGTTGTCGCTCTGCTGCTGCATCCGCCCGCCGGAGGCTGGGGGGGCATTCGCTGGCAATTTTACTTTGGCATTCTGCTGGCCGCGCTGGGCGGCTGCCTGGTGACTCTTTACAAGCCCAATCCCGCTCCACGGGCCAAAGCACCGATCCAACATGCCCAGCAGGCGCCGACGCCCCGCGCCTCGAAGTCGTGATTGAAACCGTGAACGAGAGTCGCGCATCGCTGGAAGCCGCGCAGCTTGCGAGTCTGCGCGCATTGCTGAACCGCCTTGTTCCGCACAACGCCTTTTATGCGCTGCGGGCACGCGCGGCGGGACTCGATTCCGCAGTGGGCAGCCTGCGCGATTTTATCCAGCGGATGCCCTTCACCACGAAGCAGGAACTGCTGGAGGATCAGCTTGCCAATCCCCCCTATGGCACAAACCTGACTTTCCCGCTTGAGCATTACACTCGTTTTAACCAGACCAGCGCCACTACAGGCGCGCCGATGCGCTGGCTGGATACCCCGGAAAGCTGGGCGTGGATGCTGGACAATTGGGAACAGGTTTATCGCGCCGCAGGGGTGGATGCCGGCGACCGCGTTTACTCTGCCTTTTCCTTCGGGCCTTTTCTTGGTTTCTGGACGGCCTTTGAATCAGCAACCCGGATGGGCTGCCTTTGCATCCCAGGAGGCGGCCTTTCCAGCTCGGCCCGCCTGCGCGCGATTATTGATAATCAGGCAACCGTCCTCTGCTGCACGCCGACCTACGCCATTCGCCTGGCCGAAGTCGCGGCGGAGGAAAAAATTGACCTGAACGCCTCGGCCTTGAAGGCGCTGATTGTGGCGGGCGAGCCGGGAGGAAGCATCCCCGCCACCCGCGCCTGCATCGAGCGGCACTACCCCGGCGCGCGCGTTTATGATCATCACGGCATGACTGAAGTTGGCCCGGTAAGCTTTGAATGCCCGAAGCGGCGCGGCGTGTTGCACATTATCGAAAGAGCATTCATTCCCGAAGTTATTGATCCGCATTCCGGACAGCCCGCCGCTACTGGCGAGATGGGTGAACTGGTTTTGACCAACCTGGGCCGCACCGGCTCGCCCCTGCTGCGCTACCGTACGGGTGACCTGGTGAAACCCGCCGCTTCCAATCCTTGCGAGTGCGGGCGGTTTGACCTGGCGCTGGAAGGGGGCATTCTCGGACGCGCCGATGACATGGTCTTTATTCGAGGCGTCAACGTTTACCCCAGCGCCGTTGAAGATATTATTCGCCGCTTCCCGGAAGTTGCCGAATATAAAATCGAGATTGAGAGAGGCCAGGGCCTGGCCGAACTAAAACTGGCCATCGAAGCCGCCCCTGATTGCGCGGATGAAAGGTATCTCGCCCGGCGGCTGGAAAGCTCGCTGCGAGCGGCGTTCAACCTGCGTGTTCCGGTCACTTCTGTCCCGCGCGGGACACTCCCGCGCTTTGAGATGAAAGCCCGGCGCTGGATAAGGCATTGAATTTTTTATTGCCGGGGGCAAAATATAAAACCGGTCTGTTCAGCGGAACATTCCGTCTCTTGTCAGGGTCTTAAAGATTTGGGTTGAATTCTATTTAACGGAGCGAGGAATGATGAATCAATCTCTGGCGCTGATGCTCATAACGGCAGTTTGCCTTGTCTGTTTCCCGTCTTATGCCAAAGCAGCCAAAACCGGTGATAAAAAAACCACCGCAACGAAGGCCGCAGCCCCCGCCAATGCGCTTTACAGCGAGAATTTTGAACAGGTCAAGGACGACCAGGTGCCGAATGAGATCATGGTGCTGGAAGGCGAATTCAAGGTTGTGAAGGATAATGACAACCATGTTCTGGAGCTGGCCGGAGAGCCTCTGGGCAATTACAATCTGCTCTTTGGCCCCACGCAGAGCGACGGCGTGGTCGCCCGCGCCCGCATTAAGGGGCAGTCCACACGGCGTCTGGAACCGGAGTTTGCGCTTGGGCTGTGCGGGGTGCGCGGCTATCGTTTGCAGGTCGCCCCGGCCCGTGATTCTCTGGAACTGCTCAACGGCGATGAAACACTGACCAAAGTTCCCTATCAATGGAAAAGCTTAACCTGGACGTGGCTGGCGCTGCAGGCGCGCAAGGCCGGGGAGGGCAAATGGATTGTTGAGGGTAAAGCGTGGCCCGAAGGTTCCGCTGAACCGGCGCAGTGGATGATCAGCGCTGAACTCAGGGAAGAGCCGTTGAGCGGGCGCGCCTCCGTATGGGGCGTCCCTCATTCAGGCAAACCGATTCAATTTGATGATTTGCTTATTCAAGCAATCAAGGCTGGAAAGAAGTAATCTCGCCGCGTGTTGATTTACCCGGTTCGGCTTGCCTCAACTGTTTTTGCAAGCTGACGCAAAATATTTTCAAAACCGCGCAAAACCGCCGGAATGCGTTCCATGTTAAAGGCCTGAACCTCCTCGTTCAACCGGCCCGCCCATTCTTTTAGCGGCCTATAATCATAGGCTCCTCCCAAATCGGCGGCCTCACGGGCGAACCGCTCAATTTCGCCTATGGCGTAAACCTGATTGAGTTCCCGCCAGCGATCGGCAAACGACTCCTCAAGGACATGGCGCAGTTCAGACCAGCGCGCCAGCTTATTGGAATCAGTTTCATTCATGAGGCCGTTCGTTTCCGGCGCAGGCTCATGAGCAGCAATCTTTTCCGGCTTTTGACAAGGAAGAAAGCGGGCCAGCTTTTCCAGCAGAGCCGCCTGACTGACCGGCTTGTGCATGAAATCGTCAAAGATTTCTCTGATTCGATTTTCCTCGTATTTGGAAACGGAGGCGGTAATGCCAATCACCGGAATCGTGCTCAGTTCCGGATCGGCTTTCAAACGTTGGGTTGCCGTGCAGCCATCCACGCGGGGCATTTTGATGTCCATCAGGATCAAATCCGGGCGATTGCGCCGGGCCGCCTCAATCGCCTGATCTCCATCTTCCGCCTCGTCGATCTCCAATTCGCAACCGGCGAGGTAGGCCTTAACGAGTTCTCTGTTGATCGCAATGTCATCGGCCACCAGCACGCGCGCAGGCTTGAAGACGTAATGTGGCGCTTCCTCTTTTTCGATCAAATCCGCATGCGGCAGAGGAGCAATCTCAACCGAGGGGAAATGAATTGTAAACGTGCTTCCCTGCCCCACTCTGCTCTCCAGGCTGATCAGCCCCCGCATGAGTTCCACCAGTCTGCGCGTAATCGCCAGGCCAAGTCCGGTGCCGCCATATTTTGCGTGATTTTGGCCGGGAGCCTGCTCAAACGCCTCAAAGATTCGCCCGCGCTGTTCGGGTGGAATGCCTATCCCCGTGTCTTCCACTTTCATCGTCAGCGCGGCGGTATTCCCCTGCCGGCTTGTCTGTTCAAGGCGCGCGGCGATTTTAATATGGCCTGAATCCGTGAACTTGACAGCGTTCCCCACCAGGTTGATCAGAATTTGCCGCAGGCGTGATTCATCCAGCAAAGGCTGGCCCCGCATGGTGAAATCGGTTTCAATAAACAACTCCAGTCCCCGCGCTTCCAGCTTTTGCGAGAAAATCTGCCCGATTTCCTTCAGCAACGAGTCAAGGCTTACCGGCGCATATTCGACGTTCAGCTTGCCAGCCTCAATCTTTGAAAAGTCCAGAATGTCGTTAATCAGCTCCAGCAGTGATTTTCCGCTTGAGCGAATCGCCGCAAGATATTCACGGTCCCGGTCATTCTTTGCGTGCGCTGCAAGAAGCTCAGAAAACCCCAGAATTGCATTCATCGGGGTGCGGATTTCATGGGACATATTCGCCAGGAATTCGCTCTTGGTGCGGTTGGCCCGGTCGGCTTCCTCCTTTGCCCGGTGAAGCTCCTCAACGGTTCGTTTCAGTTCAGTCACGTTTAGAAACGTTTCAACCATTCCAATCAGATGCCCGCTGTCATCCCTGTAAGGTTTGCTGACGATGAAGCAATCGATCAGCGACCCATCGGCGCGGCGGAAGCGGGTCTCAGTTTCCAGCGAACTCTTTCCCTGCATAATGGCCTGAAGGCGGCCAGCCACCGCTTCCTTTGACTCGCGCATGAAGGCCTGGGTCACGGGTCCAGGCGCTTCCTCCTGACTGATGCCGAGCAGATTGCAGTAGGCATCGTTGACCTGGAGCATTTTGAGGTTCGCCCCGGTGACGGCCAGCGGCATGGAGGCGTTAAAAATATTTTCCAGATTGTGATTGGCATTGCGCAGGGCTTCCTCGGCGCGCCGCCGTTCGACGATCTGCCGGGTCAGCGAGCGATTCCAAAAGAAAAAGACCAGCAGCACCGCGGCCGAAACCAGCCCCGCCCAGAGAAAAACCTTCAGCACCCGTTTGGTGTTAATCCCATACTCGTAGCGCACCGTCATCCAGCGGTTGCGAATCTGGTTGTGCTGTTCGGGCGTAATGGAGTCCAGCGCCTTTTGCACCATCGCGGCCAGCTCGGGCCAGTCGCTGCGGATCGCAAATGAGATGTCGGAGTTCTCATAATGCGTCGGAGCCGCAATCTTGAGGTTGGTCAATCCATTTTTTTGAATCATGTAACTGGCGACACCCAGGTTTCCGATGAATGCGTCGCCCCGGCCCAGGGAGACTGCTTTCAGCGCTTCGAGGTCGTCGTTCACCAGGACCTTCCTGATTGAGGGATAATCGCGCTCGAGCAGTTTGTGAGTGTAATAGTCGCGTGGAACAGCAATGGAGCGCCCAATCAGACTGTCCAGCCCACTGACAAACGGGGCGTCATTGCGCGTCACGATCACCAGCGGAAACGACAGATAAGGCCTGGTGAACAGGAGATACTGGCGGCGGTCGTCGCTGGCTCCGGCGCAGGGGAGCAGATCGATCTCGCGATTGCGCGCCCTCTTCAGCGATTCTTCCCAGGTCAGCCCCGGCACAAGCTCAATTTTGATTCCCAGCTTCTGCTCGACAATATGCAGATAATCCGACGCAATCCCCTGGTATTTCCCATTTTCAATGTATTCAATGGGCGGCCAGTCCGGCTCCGCGCCGTGACGCAACACGGGGTGACGGACCAGCCATTCTTTTTCTTCAGCGGTAAGCTGCAAGTCTTTGGGAGTCGGCGGCAGGTCGTCAGCGGCGCTTAACGGCGCAATAAAAATCAATGTTAATAAAACAAGAATCGTGGTGCGGCGGCGCATGTTCTGACTATAAACCAGTTAAATTCTCCAATTCCACTGGCCTTAATTATTCGTCAGAAAGCCGCTTCGTGTCATGTTTCTTTTGTAATTCAAACCTATTCGCTGAGCGGCGCAATGCCCGCAGTGGCCAGAAGCTCGCATATCTGGTCAGGGCGCTCGCAGACGCGGATGCCGTTCTCTTCCATCACGGCCACCTTTTCAGCCGCCGTTCCCCGCCCGCCGCTAATGATTGCCCCGGCGTGCCCCATCCGCTTCCCCGGAGGGGCGGTGCGCCCGGCAATAAAGCCGACGACAGGCTTCTTGAAATTATTTTTTACGTAAACCGCTGCGGTTTCCTCGTCATTGCCGCCAATCTCGCCAATCATCACCACGGCCTCGGTTGCGGTGTCTTCATTGAACAGCGTCAGCGCATCGACAAAACTGGTCCCAATGATCGGGTCGCCGCCAATGCCTATGCAGGTCGTCTGGCCATAGCCGCCGCGCGTCAGCTCGGCGACAAACTCATAGGTAAGTGTTCCGGAGCGCGAAATCACACCAACTTTTCCCGGTCTGTGGATATGCCCCGGCATGATGCCGATTTTGGCCGCGCCGGGCGTAATAATGCCTGGGCAGTTGGGGCCGATCACGCGCGCTCCCCGCCGCCGCGCCTCCCAGTAGACGCGCATCATTTGCAGGGTCGGAATCCCTTCGGTGATGATAATGACCAGCGAAATGCCGGCTTCGAGCGCTTCCAGACCGGCATCGGCGGCAAAGGCGGCCGGTACAAAAATGATTGAGACATTGGGCTGTGTTTCAGCCGCCGCATCGCGCACCGTGTTGTAGACGGGCCGGTCGAGCACCGTCTGGCCGCCGCGCCCCGGCGTAACGCCGGCAACCACCTGCGTGCCGTAATCAATCATTTGGGCCGCGTGAAACTTCCCCTCGTTTCCCGTCATCCCCTGCACCAGCACGCGCGTGTTATTGTCAACCAGAATGCTCATAATTTAAATAGCTCCAAAATTTTAATGGCATGCAAAATGGGTGAGATATGCAATAGACAAAATAATCCAAATCACATTAATGACTTTCATGTCAAATCCAACTTTTCCAGTTTTGAAAAAAGAATAGCTTAAATGCCCCAATAACAGCATAACCGCGACCATTATATTGAGATAGGAGAGCGGCCTTACCAAAAACAGATTTCCAAAGATAAGGATGACAATAAGGATCAGCATCCCGTATTTGTAAATACTGTTCCAATTGAATTTTGGGTTTTGATCTGACCTTTGAATTTTCATTATCGTGATAAATTCCTGCTCATGCATGCGGGACACAGGCAGCCCTCAAAGCTTCTGGGCAAGTGAATCAGTCCATGTATTTTTCCCTCCTCGGCATCGAATTTGAATAAAATTGGGTCCAGATAGTTCGCATCCTGGGCCTCGTAACGCCTAAAAACAGCATAAGCCACATGGTCCGCAAGTTGAATCAACCGCGTTGCCCTTGAGTCAACAAACAACGGAACTTCAGCCAGCTTCTTCATAATGCCCCAGCGGGTTCCTATAGATCTGAAATTGACTGCAAGGCTTTGCAGGGTTGTTTCCATTGTTGATTTGTCGAGAATGATGAGTCCTCTTTGATTACTTCCTTCAAGGGAATGTTTTCTTTTCAGAAAAAGTTCCAGGCGATTACATAGATTTTCAAACGCTATTTCAACGGGATCCTGATTTGGAAATGATGGCTTGTGAACGACGCAGGCAAAAAGCTTCGTGGACTCATGCGCCTCAGCCAAAATTCGGCTCACGCTTTTTATCACATTAATTCGTTTGGGCTTGTCCATGTCCTTCCAGGGCGGAATGCGCCCTGAAAAGATTTCTGACGCATGAAACTCGATACTTGAAGGGGAAACAGGATCAATGTCAGCGGCAAGATCATCCAGTTTTTTGGCCAGCCAATATACCTGCCGCTCAAAAACGCAGAATCCGCCCAGGACAAAATGCTTCTCATTGAGATTGGGCGGCGAACCCGCGTCATCCAAATAGAGAATATACATTTACAGGAATTCCAGAAAAATGCAGCCAGGCGGGAATAAATCCCGGCGAACCGCAAGTGCAGCTCTCCCAACCGCACAAATATTATCGGATATAAAACGTGAATTGGCAAGCATTTTTTGTTTTTCGCTCTTTTCCATGCATCACTGGCCCAACAGGAATTGCCTTGCAGGCGCCAGCTTGGCTGAGATAGAGTCCGTGCGTGTTCCTTCTACTGTGCTCAGCCTCGCCGCCGGCTCAGCTCCCGCATGTTACCGTCCACTAAATGCCCATTAGGCAAGCGATCTCCTGATTCAGTTCTTTATCTTATGAATGATCCTGTTGCTTCAAGGATTGTGCGGATTTCTTTAGATAATCCTCTCGTTCAGCTTCATGCAATGCATTTCTGTATTCAGCATCTTCCGTGCATTCCCAGTTTTCAGACATCCAGCAATTGGCTCTCTCGGTGCCATCCGCCAGCTTTAGAGAGAGTTGGGGCAAATCAAGTTCGGCTATGAGGTCTTTTCCGCCTTTGATGATCTTTGCTTTGGTTTGCTCAGTATTAATGGAAATTTTCCCCGTTCGCCACCAGGAATCCTGATGATCCACATAATACCAGCGCCAGTTTCTTCCAGCGGGACGCACCCAGAGAGAAACTGTATAAGGCTCCGCCCAGCCCTGGTTTCGTGCCTGAGTCAGCTTGATTTCGGTTCCGTCGGATGCTTTTGCTGATGCAATGATCCGCAGGCGATCACGCTCGCCAAACGGATGAATCATAAACAGCACTATATAAGCCGGGCCGCCAATGCAGATCAAAAGCAGCAATGAAAATAAAATCCAGCGTCTCCTGTGAGCCAAAAACCAGAGCAGGGCAGCCACAAGCAAAATAAGAATAAGCAGGACGAGGAGAATAGGAATATAGGCTTTAACCATAACCGCTGAGCCTCTGATTCAGGCTACGCCCTGCGCTGACTCAGTTCCACCGCTTTCTTCGCCGCTTCAGCCATGGTGGGGAGCATGATCAGATCAGTTCCGGCCAGCAGTTCCCGCGCCTTGTCCTCATTTGTCCCCACCAACCGCATCACAATGGGAATATGTAGGCCGACCTGTTCTTTGGCATCCAAAATCCCCTGGGCCACGCGGTCGCAGCGGACGATTCCGCCAAAAATATTAAATAAAATTGTGTTCACGCTGGGATCGGAAACCACGATCCGGAGGGCCTGAGCGATGGTCTCGGGGCGGGCGCCGCCCCCCACGTCGAGGAAATTGGCGGGCTGGCCGCCGAAATGCTTGACCATGTCCATGGTGGCCATCGCCAGCCCCGCGCCATTGACCAAACATCCGATTTTCCCCTCAAGCTTCACGTAGTTGACGTTGTGGTGGCGGGCTTCGGCTTCAAGCGGGTCTTCCTCGTTTTCATCCCGCAATGCTTCAATATCGGGGTGCAACGGCAGAGCATTGTCATCAAAGTTCATTTTGGCGTCGCAGGCGACGATGGTCCCCTCGCCAGTCACCGCCACGGGGTTGATCTCCACCAGCGAGGCGTCGTGTTCCATCATTGCGCGCTCCAGCGTGTGCAGAATGGCCGCAAACCCGGCCTGCCCCTGCTTGGGGATTTCCAGGAAATAAATGGCCTGACGGATTTGAAAGTCGCACAGCCCCAGCCCCGGCTGAAGCGCCAGTTGCAGAATGCGCTCGGGATTGGCCACGGCCACTTCCTCGATGTCCACCCCGCCCGCGGCGGAAATCATGATCACGGGGCACTTGCGGGCGCGGTCGATCACAATGCCGGCATAAATTTCCTGATCGATATCAACTCCGCGCTCCACCAGAACCTTTTTAACGGTGATCCCCTTGATGCTCATCCCCAGAATCGCGCGGGCATGGGTGCGCGCCTCTTCCACGTTGTCGGCCAGCTTGACTCCGCCCGCCTTCCCGCGTCCTCCAACGTGCACCTGGGCCTTGATCACGACCGGGAACGTTCCAAGTTTTTCAGCTATTTGGGCCGCCTGCTCGGGCGTTTCAGCCACGTCCCCTTCGGGCATGGGAATATTGTAGGCGCGCAAAATGGCCTTGGCCTGATATTCGTGTATTTTCATGAATCAACGCCTGTGGTTCGACTTTCAGCTTAAGAAGCGCACGGCACAGACACGGTTCCCCCCGGCGCACACTGGTCAAAGATTTAAGGCGATGTGAGGAGTGATTGTCAAGCCGCAAGCCGGGAATGAATTATTGCAGGTGCATCTTTCCATTATCACCAGTGTTTGCTTTCCTGGCCGCTCCTCCGGAGCCAAAATCGCCGTGACTTTCTCAAGATGCGCCCAATTATTGTCAAACGTCAAGTGGCACTAAAGACTCTAACCCCGCATTTCTCACAAGTCTCATGCAGGGTGTGTGAGTTTGCCCTGGGGATGGTCTCAAAACCAGGCTGATTTCTGAAGCTTTTCAACCTGCTCGGCCGTAATGGCATTGATGGCTGATTCGGCCATTCCATATTCCAGATGAAAACGGATTTCAAACAGGTCAGTCAGTTCATTCAGGCCGGGCACAATGGACAGCTTGATTTTTTCGAGAATCTGATCGATGGAAAGCGACTTTAAATAGAGTCCATCCCCGGGCCGGGTTTCAAGCACTCCCTGGCCCTCCATGGCCTTGATTGCCGCGCGGATGGTCGTGCGGCTGACGGAAAAGAGCGCCGCCAGATTTGCTTCCGGCGGGAGCGCATCCCCCGGCTTGAGGCGATGTTTGCTGATGTAGTCCCTGATATCTCCCTGAAGCTGCATCCAGAGCTTGACGCGAGGCGTTTTTTTTTCTCTGGGCGCGGCGGGCTTTTTTCTTCCATTTCTTTCGGGCATGCAACTTCCAATCTTCAGTTCCTTGAATGCGCGGCTGACGCGGTTCTATATTATACTGCACGACCTGGGCTGACAATGAATTATGCCATGTTTCGGCTCAAAGGTGTAATGTGTATCAATCCGCTATTTTCTCCCATGGTCCTTGATATCATACACCAAAACCTGATCAACTCCCCGCAGGTAGAGCCGGCCATTGCAGATAACCGGATGCGTCCACGTCTGCGCGCTGGCTTTCGGGATTTTAAAGCTGCTGACGATTTTGTATTCGCGCGGATCGGCTTTGACCAGCGCCGCCGTGCCGTCGGCTTCGGCCAGGCAGTAGAGCATCCCGTCAGCATACGTGACCGATCCCTTGCCGATCCCCTTGACGTTGTACATTGTTTTACCCGTCTTAAAATCAATACAAGCCCAGCCGTTCTTGTTGTTGCCATAGATATAGCCATCCACCAGCACGTAACCGCCTGTATCGCAATCCATGTCTTTGGTTTCCCAGATCGGCTCAACCCGTATCACGGTCCCCGTCGTGGTTTTCACGTTGTGCAGGCGCGCCGCCCCGCCGCCATGCCCCCAGCCGCTGGCGCCGAAGATTACTCCGTCCTTGTAGATCGGAATAAGCGTGTTCTGCGCGTCCTTGTTGTGCATGGCCGGGCGGTCATAGCGCCAGAGCGGCCGCCCGTCCTGCGCCGCCACGCCCACCATTGACAGCATCGTCATGTTGGCGATCTGGCGCAGACCCTCATGCGTGAAGGCCAGCGCCGAGGCGTAGGATGCGTTGTCGCTGAAGCCTTTGCTGGTCCAGATCAGCTTGCCCGTTTTTTTGTTGAACGCGGCCAGGCAGGCGTCGGAGCCGCCGGGCGTGCAAATCACTTTATCGCCGTCAACCAGGACCGATTCCGCCAGGCCGTGATAGACGTTCTTCCCCTTAAACTCCTCCAGAACGTTGTGGTTCCACAGCTCTTTTCCATTGCGCGTGTCGAACGCGGCGAGCCGGCCCAGGCCGCTGAGAGAGTATAAGACTCCATCATCAATAGTCGGGGTGCCGCGCGAAGCCGGATAAGCCTTGAAGTATTCCTCGCCGTTGGTCACGTCCCAGATTTTGTTCCCTTTCATGTCGAAGCAGAAAATATGCAGATCTTTGTTGATTCGGCCCGCGATATAGATTCTGTTTTTGACGATCACGGGCGTGGAGAAGCCAACACCAACCTCATTTATAGTCAGCAGGCGCCTGGGTCCTCCTTCAGGCCACTCCTTGAGCAGTCCTTTTTCGCGGGAGCAGGCGTCGCGCCGCGGCCCGTGCCACTGCGGCCAGTCCTCCGCCATGGCGTTTGCGGCGAAGCAGAACGCAAAAATATAAACAAGAAGCGCGAGGCAAGGATGTTTCATGAATTTTCTACCACTTGATCGTTTCATTGGAAATAAAGCGCGTCACCCTGCGGTATTTCGGCTCGCTTTCGCGGAACTGCTCGCGCTCGTAGAGCGGGCGGACCTTGCCCCGAGGTTCAATGGAGACCAGATCGTTCCCCCTAAAGATCAGTGTGTCGTATTCCACGTCGCCAATTAGCGTCTCATGCGCCGCGTTCCTGTCAATGATTGTTTCATGAATGGGAAAAGTCACGCTCACAAGGTCTCCAGCGCGCCCTTCTCCCACGGAGACATAGCGCCCCTCTCATGCCACTTTTCTGGCCTTGCCGTTGACGTTGCAGTTCAGCTCGCCGCTGCCGGTCTCGACCACTGCGGCGCGCAAAGGCTGATCTCCTTGAGCGGCTGTTTGACTTTTAGCTCCACCCGTCCCTGGTAAGGGATGTAGCTGTCCAGGTCAGCCCATTTGGAGGCGCGGTTGAGCAGCAGGTTAACCCTGAGCCTGTCGTCCTGGCAGTCCATGATGGCTTCCCAAACGTGGTAAAGGGCGCGGGAGCCAACGCCCGTGCAGCAGAAGGCGACCGTCACCGCTGAAGCGCCGTCGTTGGCCGTGGAGTGGATGACGGAACACCCCAGGGTGTTCTCCATCTGCCTGTCGAATTCTCTGTTGGGAGCATACCTTTTTCCATCCGCCGTTCTCAGGTTGCTCTTCCAGGTCAAATTCGTTATTTGGTTTTCGGCGAATTGGTTGCGAACCCAGCCGTCCACCTGATCCCAGTAATCGCCGATGCCGGCGCGGGAAAGCCTGATCCCGATCGAGATCATGTCGGCCGTGCAGCAGTTCTCATTTCCCTTGTAATGGGCGTTCAGATATTCGGGAAAGAACCCGATTTTGGTGGCCGTCGCCGAATAGCCAGGAAGCTCGCCGTTGCGGCGCATCGCCCATTCAAAAGACCTTTTCACCCATTGCTGATCCTCCCTGCTGCCGGTGTCGATCACATATTCGGTCATGTAATAAAGCGTGTGGCTGTGCGAGCCGAAACCGATATCGTTGTAGCGGCCGGGATAGACTTTGGGATCAAGCTTCTCGACCAGCCAGGCTCCGGTTTGAGAATCGAAATAATCAGCATGATAGCGGTCGAATTTCATCAGTTTGTCGCCAAATTCCCTGGCCGGCTTGAATCCCGTCAGGGCGTAATACCTCCCTATTTGCTGGAGAATTCGAGTATTAAAGCCATCATTCATGCCGAGGCTCGTTGGCGGAGCCATGCTGGGATCGAGCTTGTCAAAAGGGACGAACGACACGCCGTCATCCCACTCCGACCTTGCCCCCGCCGAACCCCAGCCGGGGAAATATTTGTATTCCCCCTTGTCTATCGCCAGCCCGTTCATGCGCACAATCATTCTTTCCAGCGTGTCCTTCCACATTGGGTTGCGGTCGCGCAGCCAGGCGTGGAGCATCGCGCCCATGACAAGGCTGGTTGGCCCGGCTGCGAATGAGCGGAACTGCCCGTTTGTTTTATAGGGACGATAGAGCAGGCCATCGGGGCCGATCATTTTCAGAACGCGGTTCATCCAGGCCTGATCGATATTGAAGTTCTCGTCGCTCCCGGTCATCAGCCGCAGCACGGGCAGGACCTCCATGAATTTGGTCTGCATCACGGGATAGGGTTCCCGGCCAATTTCCGGCGGCGATTTGAAGCCGTTTGAGACATACGTAAGAACGTAGTCATCCGCGGGATCGGCAAAGCTGGTCAGGCCGTGGATCGCCAGTTTGCCCCGCTCCCGCTGCAGGGCACTCCTCCTTTGATCACCTGCCCCTTTCGGGTCGGGGTGCCAAAAGGAGAAAAAGCGCCGGTGACCACCTTGCTCCGGGAACCTTTCTCCAGCGGATTGTTTGAGGTGAAGTTCTGACCCGTTAATGTAATGTCCTGTCCCGGGATATCGTGAAACTCGGGGAAACGCTTGAGCCAGCCGAATTTGGCATTTTCCGGCCCCACCACACCTGAATTAGTCGCCGTCCCCTGGCCAAAGTAGAGCCAGCCGTCTGGCCCGACCACCGGCCCGTTCGTATGGTGATCGCCTTCTGGGCAGATCTTCAATTAACGCCGTGATCTTGCCGTCCTTTGTGATTCGCAGGATACGGCCACCTTCCAACTGGCCTCCCTCGGCAACATAGAATGCTCCTTTGTCATAGGTCACACCTGTCCAAGGGCCATTTTTCCCACCTTCTGCCAGCACCGTTTTTCCGCCTCCCGGCTCAATACGAATCAGGCGCGGCGTCGTGAAAACCTCGCCGTAAGCATAGCCGGATTCCGTGACGCAAGACCGGACCATCGCCATCGAATGTAACACCCGTAGGAAAAGTAAGACCGGTGGTAACGACATCGATGCGGTAGCCTTCCGGCAAAGCGATATCAGCCGTGTTGATTTTTCGGGGCGGAGTAAAAGAGGTTTGTCCGCCCCCGCGCGAGTGGCGAACGGCAAAGCAGGCTGTGAGGCTGATCAGACAAAAAATAATAAACAGGACAGAGACAGAGATCCGGCTTTTGGATGAGACAACCGCATGCTTATCAAGCATTGCTTCCCCCCATTTTCGTAGATTTTGTAAACCTGCGGTGAAGAATCTCTAGCAATTTTGGATATTACTTCGCGGCAAAGAGGAGCATAATAGAAATTTAGCAAGCCAACGTAGCGCTATATACGATTCGTATCCTGGCAAGATTTGAACTTGAACATTAGCGCATCCCTTCCATGGTGATCTGCATTATTACATTCTTCTCTCGAGTTGATTGGCAAACAAACCGAGTCACATGATCAACATCATATATTGGCCAATTCGCCGAAATATTCGTGGTCCTCGGCGAAACCGCCTTCACCCATGCCGATCGTTTGTACATTCCCGACGAACTCAATCATCTGAATCCACTTGACCATTTTAAAGCCAAGTTGATTCTCCACACGTAATCGTAACGGCGCTCCGTGGAGATGAGTGAGCGGCTGATTGTTCATCTCGTAAGCCAGCAGTGTTTGCGGGTTCAGTGCGTTCTGGATCGAGATGTTGTCATAATATCGAACGCCCTCAACGCCCTCGTGGAGCGCGACGCCCTCGCCGAATGAGTAGAAGACGACGGCTTTTGCATTTGCTCTTGGCCTGACCAGTCGAATTAGCTCCGTCAGCGGTAGCCCGCCCCATGCTGCGATGCCAGACCAGCCCTGGATGCAATGGTGCAGTGTGATCTGCTCCTTCATGCCCAGTGCCCGCAGGTCGTCCAGCGACAATTCGACCGGGTGCTCCACGAGTCCGTACACCTTGAGCCGGTAGTCCTTAAAGTTGTTGGCCGCCAGCGTCTTCCATTCCTCGCAGGTGGGCATCTTTCCGTTGGCCCAGAGGAACGGGGAAATTTCATCGCGGTGAAACTCAGCGACTGGCGCGGGATTGTCGAGGAAGAACCGCATGACGGGAGTAACGATTCCCTTGGCTATGTGCTGTACAATCCGCGGTCGGCGCCAAGCCAGCCAGTTGGCCAGCACATTCACCGCCACGATTACGCCGACCCCCGCCAGGCCAAGGTACACGCCGGTCAAACTGGTATCGTCGGTGCCTATGACGATGTGGTTCATGTTCCGCACGAACCCGGTGATCGCCACCATCGTCACGTGGCCGACGAGGAAAATGACAAAGGCGCACATGACGAGGAAGTGGAGCGACCGGCCGATTTGCCGGTTGCCGGGAAGCTTCGGATACCACTTAAACCGGTTCGTCAGCGCCGGCGACATCGACGGGCCGGTCAGCATAGCCAGGGGGGCCAGGATGAATACCACGCCGAAGTATGCCAGTTGCTGGAGCGCGTTGTAGTGATAAAAACCGTTCGGTTCCGGCGGCAGGTGGAACGTGGCGTAGTGGACGAAGACGGCCCAGGCGTCGGGGACGATTTGCCAGGAGTTGGGCACCAGGCGCTTCCACTGTTCGGTCGCGAAAAGCAGTATCACAAAGACCGCGCCGTTACCCACCCAGAACAGCACACTGAGGAAGTGCCAGTGGCGAGCCATGCCGATGGTGTGCCGGTAGCCGGGCAGGCCGATCCAGGGAGAGAGGTAGCGGGAATCATCCTTGGCGGTCCAGACGCGGTTCTTTGGCACTACAACCGGCGTGAGCCGAAGCCACTCCGTGCCGGGAGTACAATGGACATTCCAGTACAACCGCGGGTGATCTGCGAGTATCTGCAAGCCGCTGCGGATGATCAGGATCAAGAGAAGGAAATTTACGAAGTGTGTAATGCGCAGCCAAGCCGGAAAGCCGAAAGGCTCCGTCGCTGTTTCAAGGGTCATCGTGGGACTTTCGGGCAGCGGCGGAAGACCGATCGTCACCCATTGAATATAAGCCGTGGCAACCGCCAGCAGCGGTGGTGAGACAATTGGCAGTAATGTCTTGAGCCTGATTTGCATGATCATCGATTCTTAAATGCGGACTCGCCCCGATGAGCGAGGACATTGGAAACTGCTTTTGTTCCCTGATTTAAACTGATCCTCCCCTTCTTTCTTCATCGATGCCGACCTGGAAATCCCGTCCTTCCCAGTGACCCACGGACGTCCAGAAGAAAGTAAAGCGAACGGGAGCCCTCTGCGCCGACGCCACTCGGATGTCCACATATTCATGGCCGGTCCCAACGGGCGCGGAGTCCGTGTCATGCGATTGTTTCCACTCGTCGCAGGTCCAGTGCAATCGAAACTGGAAAGCGGCTTGAATCCGTAGGATTTTCCCGGCAGATAGTGATCGCACCTGCCGGTTGAATTTCCAGATCTCCACACTGGAGGTCTTGCGGCCGCTGCGATAGCGGTCAGCGACTTCCGAAACCAAATCAAAAACCTGTCCATCCGCCGCAGAGCGTACGAGCTTGATGTACTCGGCATGCGCCCATGCCAGGGGCATCGCGCCTCCTGTTGGACGTCCGAAATACATGTGCGATGGAGGTTGGTCCGGCAATGCCCAGACTTGCTCTGGCAATAATCTGGTCAAAGTTGCAAAACTCTCCATTGTCCGAATAAAGGGCTGGACATTGCGTCCCGCTGCCAATTCATAATGTCCGCGCTCCCCAGTCAGCAAGGGCCAGGCATGTCCGTACCCCCAACCCTGGAATGGCCCGCCATCGGGTCGCTGCCCATAGCCGTCATGGTTGTAACGCCGCCAGCAGGGACCGCAGGGCGTATCCACCTTTAGGAGCGCGTCTACAACGCGGAGTGAGTCCTCAATGAGGGGATCTCGAGGGTGGCGGATGCCGTAGCGGACCAGTTCCAGGAATCCCGCATCCACAATTTCCCTGGCCGGATAGCCAGCTGCCGCCGCAGGCGGCTGGTTTCGTAGTTCCAGGACACCGTGATTTGCGTCTTCATCGGGCTGGGGATCGTTGGCGTCCGCGGGATGAATGCGGATGAAGTGGCGGCGAATGTCGGGGACCAGGGAGCCTTCCGTGGTCACCGTCCACGATTCGAGGTGGGACTCCAAAAAGTCGGCATATTCTTCGAGGTATTGCGCGATGGCCAACTGTCCTCGCGCGCGCGCGAAGGCGGCGGCGCAGATCAGGGCGGCAATGTGCGCTGCCAGCGTCGAGGGGGAATAACCACTGTTTTCTTCCCAGCGTTCCTGAGGAGTGACCGGCCCCTGGTCAATGAGATAGCCGGCCGCTTTCATCACCATCGAATAAGGGTCAAATTCCCGGAGGGCCTTGGCCTGGTGCATGCGCCAGGCGAGTAGAATGGGAAAAGCGGTCTCATCCAGTTGGGTGCCGCGCCAGTAGGGCTCGCCGTCTATCCAGAAATTTTGATAGAAGCCGCCATCCTCCTTCTGCGCACAGGCCAAATAGATAAGCGCCCGCAGCGAAGCCTCCGTGCTCCCGGCCGCGAGCAAACCGGTGGCACTATTGCACATGTCCCGCGTCCAGACCAAATGGTAGCCGCCAAGGTTATTGCCACTGGCGTAAGCCCCCCATGGAATACTAAGCGACGCGATCAGGGCGCCGTCGTACGTCTTGTCTTCATGCGCCAGGATCAAGCCATGGCTGACGTGGTAGAGAGTGCCGCCATCACCTGTCGCCTGGTCCTTTGCTGCCGAAGTCGGTAGCAGATGTTGGCCCGCGCGCTGCCACTGCTCGATAAAACGCAACCTGTGGTCGGCAAAAGAAGTAGCCAAAGCTTGAGCGACCGTGACCAGCGCGTGGTGCAGGCTGTCGCTGAAACCCAGCGCCAGCACAAACTCCTGGCTCTGCCGGATATCGAGTTCCCCGGTCAGGGCGATATTGCCCTCCGGCGCACTGTCAAACTCCCAGTCCATCCGGAAATCGTGGGCCAGGTCTTGCCAGCCATCGGTCGTGCCCACATAACCGCAGGAGCAGCGCAAAAATGGGATCGAGGCTGCCAACACGAGCCAGGTCCCTCCTTTATGGGCCGTCAGGATCTTCCCCCAGTTGGTCTGGACCACGTTCCCGTTGTTGCTCCGGCCGCCGACCTCCAGGTGCGGCGCGAGCAACGCGAAGAGCCGCAGCTTGGAAAGCAGCTTGGCGTCAGTCTCCAGGCGGGTGTGAACCAGCACAGAGTCCTGATGAGGGTCGGTAATCACTTCTTTGACAATCCGGTAGCGACCGTCAGGGTCAACATTGGTGATCCGATAACCCAGCGCGTTCGGAGCCAAGTACTCGTGGGTGTTGTTCATATGTCGTTCGTCACGGAAGAACGTCTCTTCATCTGTGATGAGATACTGCAAGTCGCGAATTTGCGGCCGATCAACAGTCGGAAAGTAAACTTCGTTTAGGATGCCTTTGGAAACCGTAAACCAAACCCGACTCAAATCCGAGTAAGCGGTCCCCACACCGTCCTTGTCACTCCGTGTCCAGCGGGGTTCGATTCCAGGACCTCCTGTAGCCAGATGCTTTTTCAACAGGGTTGCCATAAGAACTCCATGACAAGCCATGAATAATAGCCAGCAACGTAGTGCTGGCGCGTGTATCCCGCCAGGGGCGAACTCGTCGCCAAGCAAACTCAGCGAGTGCAAGTAAAACTCAGAACATTGAGTTGAGCATCATTAACATTTTACTCAAATCCTCTTTCAGCAATAAATTCAGGGCCGCGCGTTCCTTGATCAAGCCGACGTGGCCAGAGCCGGTCCACCAAGATTCACATCCCATCATAGACTCGTTTGAGCTTGATCCTCGCTGCCTCCTTTCCAGTTACTCGTCTCCGACTGAGATCCTGAGTGGACAACATGTTCATGAGTTTGTCCCTTATCGATCGTGGCGCTATTCAGGCAGGGTGTACCGGCCTTCGATAAAGCTTCGTATTAACTGGCGGGTTTCGTCTGCTTGGAGGTCTTGCCGTTGCTCGATTCGCTCGACTTGATCCGCAAGGTAATTGTCTTTCACCGCTGCCCGGAACCATCGCGCATAATCGCCGCGATGCAAATGAAACAACCACGTTTCTTCGTCAATGCCCTCGGCAATCTGTGAGAACATCGCCAGATTCTGGGCCTTCAGGTTGTGTCTGTTCCCTGGCCCTCGAAAGAAGAAGCTCCTGTGTCTCATATTGCCTTCGGCGTACTTCCGGCGGTGGCGAATGCGTTCGGACCGCCCGGGCTGAATTTCGATGGAGAACGGGGTTTCCGACTGCCGCGGGAACCAGACGACGGCTTTCCCTTTCTGATGTCCCAAACCGGCAGGCCACGGGAGAGACTGGCCAATGCCGTCCGCGAACTTCTGGACGGTTTTGTGTGGTGCTGGACCGACGGCAATGATTACATCAACCAGCGAGAGTACCAGCTTCGCAAGGTGATCGGGATGCACGGTCACAAATATCGTTTCTCCGAGGCTCTGCGGCAAAGCTCGATCGAGGTGCGCCCATTGATCCGGCAACAGGTGATGCGCTTCGTCCAGAACGATCCAATGCGGCCGACCCGTTCGCGTCCGCATGGCTTGCAGGTTCGGAAATAGTTGGCCGAAGAATTCCGGTCGATCTGCGAGAGGGATGCCCAGCAAATTGACGTTTAGCGTGATCCTGGGATTTTCGAGAAAGGCATGCACCTCATTTACCGATACTGCATGAAGCTGGTGGCCGACTGTGAGAACATTCTCCAGCGTCCCATAATCTCCTTCGGGATCGATAATGCAGAGTTGATACGCCATTGCCATCAGGCGCTCGACGATTCCGGCTGCAACCGTGGATTTACCGCTCCCTGAAGGTCCGGCAATCAAGATATTCGGACCGTAGGGGGCAACTGTAACCAGCGACCCATCCGCACGCCGACCAATCGGAACCAAATTCTTCCGGATCTGTCCCTGCATGCGACACAAATCAGTGGCTATCAACTCGTCGATTATTTCTATTAGGCCCTCGCCATTCTCGCCTTTAGTCACAATATCAGCGAGTTTACGAATTGACGGTACAGCTTTGGCGACCGTCGCCGCGCATTCGCAACGTTCCAGGAATGAGCAATCGTTTTCCGCATCACCCACCCCGATGACTTCGTGCGCGGATACCCCCAACTTGCGAAGGGCAAATTCCATCCCCGTCGCCTTGTTCACGCCGGTAGGCAACACCATAACCGCCATTCGGTTGAAGATTATGTGCAGTTCCAGACCCATTTCCTGGATTGCTTGCAGCACTGCCACCTGATGGGGCAACCAGGTCGCAACAATCACCCGGCCGACTTCCAGTGGGTTGACTTTCAACTCCTTGAGTCGTTCAATGAAATCTGGTGGGGGCGGTTTTGCGAGAAGCGTTTCTTCTCCAGTCCGAGGTTCATAAACGGTGGCGCCATTCTCAGCGACCACGTAGTCAAATAGGGATAGATTCGGGCAACTTTCCCGGAGATTTTCCAAACGTCTGCCGGTGATCAGAATCGCGCGCCGGCCCGTCGTTCGCAGGCGTCCAATGGCTGAGAGAGCAGTACTGGATGGTCGCCCGTCGCGGGCGATGACGCCGTCATAGTCGCTGGCAAGAGCCAAGTAGCGCATGATCATTACTCACTTGCAAAACATGACTCGAGATATCCTCTCGGCCATGATGGGTGACGTTCCTGCAGGCAGGATCGGTCAGAATGTTAAGATTCCAGGACGGAACTGGAAGAAAGAGTTGTTTTCAATTGCAAAAATCCAGCTCTCAGTCGTGCTGACTCGGAAGGCGCGAGCTGAGTTACCGCTAGCGGATCCTGCCGGCAATGGCAACACTCGACGGTAAGTGGCGCCGTCCAACCGGTCCACGATATTGTGCGGCCGGCGACGCAGTGTCCAGGCTGTCAGGTCCAGACGGAAAGGCAATTCCGGGTTCAGCTCTAAGGCGTCGCGGTTCATGGTACAATATGCTCTTCCGATGGATAGGTTACTTGATGACCGTGAACTCTGGCCATTGGATTGAGAATGCGCGGCCTGGCACTCGCAGGGCTCAAGATGTCTCGTACCTCGCAGCCACGCGCGATTAGCGCGTCGGCAATCAGCGAGCGATGACAGCGCCAGGGAACTGCCTCTGCGCACATAATGGCGGTCTGCTTCTGCGTGGCCAGTTCGACGAGTCGTTTCAATGCCTCCTCGAAGGCAGGCGTTTGCATGTAGTCGGCAAAACCGCGGAACGACTATACCGGCAGCCGTCCGCAGAGATTCTCAGCGCTAAATGGCCCGGCTTCCGCGATCAGCTTTCGGGCGGAGTCCACCTGCTCCCATACATTCCATAGCAGCACGCCCCGCACCCGGCCATCCCGCAGGTAATAGACCACACCATGGCGGTATGGCTCTTTCCAGTCCGCCACCGTTTCCAGCCGGGCGTCTACCTCGCCGACTGCCTCGAACCCCAGATCGAACAGATCCGAGTAAAAGGAGGGAAGATGATCATAGGAGACCTTTCGGCCAGCCATTGCCTGGCCCGCCACACGGCCCATCGTGTTGGCGTTGTCCTCGTGCTCGACCCGGAGGCGCTGATTCAGGGCGGGGTTATGGAAGTTGGCTACGTCCCCCGCCGCGTAGATGTCGAGATTGCTCGTGCGCAGGCCCCGATCAACCACGATTCCGTCATTCACTTCCAAACCGGCTTCCCTGGCCAACCCGGTGTTGGGCAGGATGCCAATCCCGGCCAACACGGTATCTGCGACAATCTCCCCGTCGCTATTGGTTTGGGCATTATGGGTTTTCAGAACTGACTTCCCATTGCGCATCTCCCAGCCCGTGACTTGTTCTCCGGTTAAGACTTCGACTCCCTTTTGAAGATAAAAATCGTTAAGAAACAGGGCCAGGTCGACCGGAAACAAGCGGCTGCCGATTCCTGCTCCTGGAAAGGCCATCACCACTTTTTCTCCGCTCATCGCCAGTGCAGCCGCGATCTCCGACCCAATAAACCCGCCGCCAATGATCGCAAATCGCTGGCCCTTGGCTGTCAGATCCTTCAGCCTCTTGTAATCGTCCAGGGCGCGGAAATAGATGATGTGGTCACTGCCAAATGGCAGCCTGCGGGGCGAGCCGCCTGTGGCTAGTAGTAGTTTATCGTAGGTATAGACTGTCCCCTGGTCATCAGTAACGCTCTTGTTGGCCGGATCCAGCGATCGTGCATGCCGAGCAAGGTGGAGAGTTACCCCTTTGCGCTCAGTCTTACGCCAGATGCTTTCTAAAGGTTTGTCTTTCCAGAGTCCTTTGGACAACGGCGGGCGATTGTAGGGCGGATATGACTCGGCGCCGATAAGGCCAATTGGGCCACTGAGGTCTACCTCACGGGATCCCATCAATGGCAGCATCCGCAGTCATCCCGCCACCAATGATCAAATATGTATAGTTCGGCATGGTTTCCTCCAGTGATCTTGTCGGTCAAAGGTTACTCGGGTGGGTCATCATTGCCCCTTATTGCGTTAACCTTACGCCGCGTAAATGGTGCGGCCTCCGTCCACCGGGAGGCAAACACCAGTGACGAAATCATTCTCCACGAAAAAGAGTACCGCCGCCGCGACGTTATCAGGCTGCCCTTCGCGTTGCACTAACGTCGAACGGATCGCTTCCTCACGCTCTGTCTCTGGCATGTCTGGGGGAAAAAGGACGGGACCAGGAAGGACGCAGTTGACTCGCACCCGGGGGTTGCGGGTGCCGAGTTCGATCGCCAGGCAACGCGTCAAAGCTGGGATCGCCCCTTTGCTGACGAAATAGGGGGCATAGTTCAGGTATGGCCGCGCTAACGCCCAGTCGCCAAAATTGACGATGCACCCGCCTTCGGGCTGACGAACCATCGCCAACCCAGCCTGTTGCGCGCAAAGGAACGTGCCGAGGAGATTGATCTCAAAATTGTGGCGCACGTCCGTCGCGGTGACTGCCTCCAGCCCCGTTGCCTTGTAGACCGCGGCGCAGTTGACCAGAACATCAAGCCGTCCAAAGTGGTCCTGCACGCCACGAACGAGGTTGAGGACAGCCGATTCATCAGCTAAGTCGGCCTGGAACGCCATCGATTCGACTCTGCGGGTGCGCAAATGTTCAACCGTTTCCGCCGCTTCCTTCGCTGAAGTGCGATAATGAACGGCAATGTTATAGCCTCGACGGGCCAGGGCATCGGCGACATGCCACCCTACACGTTTCTTGCCGCTGCCGGTCACCAGAGCTACACAGTTTACTGAAGATGGCATAGAACTTCCTATCGGATTAAGGTCATTCTTGGGCAGCCTACCGCCACAAGCGGCAAAGATGAGATGGGATCCGCGTGGCCAAAGTGGAATCAGCTTTTATTTTTATGCGCGAGTTCAAGGCCGAGTCTGTGTGCATGGCCATGAGTCGGTCTAGTCGCTCCAGATCTAGTACTGCGCCTCTTTCTTCGAACCGTGGACAGAATAGCGATTGAACTGAATCGAAGGTGTGGCAAAAGGTAATCCGAACCGGTCACGCTGGTCGCTCCTGTGTGCTTACAAGGAAGATCGCTGACCAGTGATCAAGTTTTGTCCCTGTAAGCAGGCCATAGCGGCCATTAATTAGGTTGCGTTGGTCAATCCTAATATTATCATTCATGTCCTTACGGACTCTTATTCCTTATCCAGCGCACGAGCGAGAACTGCTGTATCGGTAAACCCGCGCAGTCGCTGAAGATACCCGTCGCGGACTGTCCAAACGTGAACGAAGGAGACTTCTACGGGCACTCCAGCCTTTCGTGTCATCCCCTGAATATGACCAATCACGACAATATTCTCGCCATCGGCGATGAACTCCTGGGGGACGAAGCGAACGTCAAAGGCTCCATAGAAGTTGGCGAGAAAGCGTTCGGTCACGTCTTCCAGACCCTCATAACGTCCGCCACCGACAGGCATTCCTTCGGGAAATTCGTAGACGACATGCGGCGACTGAAGACTTCGCAGTCGTTCGCGATATCCCTGATTGGTCGCTTCATAGAAAGCGCGGATGCGCTTCTCATTTTCCTCCGTCATTTCTGTTTTCCTTCCATTGGCTGTCGTGACCATAATCGTCGTTCACCCACGATCCGTGGCTGATAAAAAACTGGTACCGCACAAACATGACATTTCGCCCGAACCGCTAAGCGAAGAGGAAAAAAAGTTGATGAGCCAAAGACCCTTTTGCGAGCATTCATCTTAGATCCGATGAAGATGACGCGATCAGGCCTGATTCCCTCTTCGACTTCTTGCTTTTAGAGCAATGCTCATACCAAACCGCTAAGGCTATCAAGGCGCAATGAAATCAGTCAATAAGATGTTTTTTATAATAATGCCATGTTGCTGATGATGTTGCAGGCAACGAATGTTGCAACAAAAAAAAGCGCCAGACTGCCCCAAGCAAGAAGCATGTACCATACTGGGATTTGCCAGGACTGACCGGCGCCCCGGCAAATGATGGTTGCTCCAAACGCCCTGCGTGATTGACCAACACTGGCCTGATATACCGACACTGCCGCCCGAGATCGGACTTCA
>JADMIO011294216.1_pt1 | contig 26622 bp, 37 predicted proteins | sample 8958161 | NCBI WGS metagenome assembly JADMIO01 (sample SAMN16585339, study PRJNA669376) | soil metagenome | isolation source: Crop rotation soil | place: USA: Cullars Rotation, Alabama | collected 2011 | reverse complement strand
CCGATGACGCCGAGCTGTAGCCGGTCGCCGATGACGCCGATCTGTCGCCGGTCGCACGATTCTCGCCGTCAGAAAAATGCTCGACCCACTTTTTCTGACCGTCGAGGATGAACATCATCGCTTCGTACCACCCGCCTATGAATCGAAGCACGCCGGTTTTGAATTTGCATTTCTGTTCGCCGTCAATATTCCCGACGATGTCCTCGGGTTTCGCGGAGTAGACCTGCCAGAGACCGCCGGTCCAATCGGGAACCTTTCCATCTCCAATACCGATGCCCCATGGCCAGCCGTGAATGCCGCCGCCGCACGATGACTTCTCATTCCAATCCGGAGCGACAACACTTTCCCCGACCGACGTCGGATGCTGAAAGCCGTTGTATGACGTACCGTCCGCATTGCTGAATCGCAAAACCAAAACTTCGTCACCGGTGTGCGTCCACTGATGAACTGGCGTTTTACTGTCCGTTACTCGTTTGGTTTTCGCTGCCATACGTCAACTCCATCGAAGCTGCTCGACGCTTCGCTTCACCCACCGCTTTCTCACCTATCAATCGACCGAGGATCTCGAGAAGGTCTGCTTTGATCCGGTCATCGCCGAACTTTGGTCGCTGTGTACGAGCCCGGCGTTTTTTCAGAGCTCGCGTGACCTGGACGAATTTGCACTTCTTACTTTTGTCGTCGCAGATCGGAAGCGTGCAGCCGAGACATGCTTTCTCGAGCTCGGTCGGGCATCTAAGCGGCCGCTGCCTCCTCTTTCACCATCAGGATCTGTCTCACAGCTACCGGGCTGATCAGCCTCTTCCGATCCGTAACCTTCTCCAAAGCGACTGCGAGTCTGTCCTTCTGTCGTTGAGTCAAAGCACCATGACCGTGCATCGCAAAGTCCAAGGCTGCCTCCTTATCAGTCGCGATCGTCACCGGCCATTTCGTGTGAGCGATCCAATGTAATTGCGTGAATGTGAACTTCGCACCTTTTAGCACCTTCACTTCGATAAAACCCGCCCGCCCGTAATCCTGTTGTTTGAATGGCGAGTACAAGGTAAGCAGATCGGGCAGTTCTCCCTGAGCACTACAGTCGGTCACAACAACGCCGTGCGATTCCAGATGCTCAACGATCTCCGGCTGATTTGCGTCCTTCTTTTGTGCGTAGCGTGGCTTCATCCGTCCTTCAATTCCCGATGTACTGCCAGACTCGAATTAACCTTCCGTGACTGCTGACCCGCTTCGACTCGACCGTGCGGTCCGCGTAGACCCAATGCTTTTTGTTCTTGAACAACGAACCGGCCGCGTTCCCGAGATCATGCTCACCGTAGCCGGCGGCAATCAGTTCTCGCTGCACATCATCCGCGGTGACGAACGTGTGACGTCTACCGAGCTCGATCGCTTTCTGCTTCGCGAGCTCGAGCAATGCGGGATCTCGTTTCGCCGCTTTGGCGATTCCCTTCTCGGCCGCCTCGCGTGCGGCAATCTCGTCGAAGATGTTCGGTTGTATCTCCCGATCGCTCATATATGTCGCGTTGCAGGTTTGCCGTGGGAAAACTGCCGCCGATGTCCGTGCCCGTAACCTACGCGATGACGATTGGATCGGGTCTTTCGCTTGTGCGCTTCGGAGCGACCGCTCTTTCCTCCGCGATAGCCCTGCACTTGCGGACCGGGTTCAATGTCCCGCGGTCGGACATCGTTACCGAACTGACCGAAAATGGTGGCAAGCAAAAGTGCGGCGTTTCTGAATGGTCGTTTAGCGTCTGGCATGTTTTAAGAAACCAACCTCGGTCCTACGCTCTGTTCGAGCTTCTCTCGCTTCAATTTGATCGTCCGCAACGAGAGCCTGATCACATCGCTTTCGGCGAGCAGCATGTTCTCGATCTCGTCCAATTCCTCAAGCGTCCACTCGCCATCTTGCGTCGCTTCCATGTACCGCTCGATGGTTCGGTTCTGATCACGCAGCTTGGCGTTGAAGCACGCGGCGAGTTCCTTCGCCGGCATCTGCGAAATGAATCGCTGACGGACGAATTCAAGCTCCGAGTCCCAGTGCGATGTGGTCAGGCCCGCTTTCGCCGCGGCCCGGTACATCGACAGAAACATCGCGAAGGGATCGTTCGATTCTTCACCCAGAATTTTGTAAACGTGTCGTTGAGATTTGTTCCACGCGGACGCCATCGGCTTGACGTTGTCCGAAAGCGTGTCGTGCGTTGCGTCGGTGAGGCTGTAGATTTCTCTGGGCATTTATTCTCGTTCAAACAAACTGTGAAAAGTGAACCGCTACTTCGATTCGCCGATGGTACTTTTCTCACCGTGGCCGAACCTCTAAGCCGGCTCTTTGAAAATTGAAGTATCTTCTTGCCGCGGCGCGAACAGTTCGACGATCGATCGCCAGACTCGAACGATCAAACCGCGTCGCGGCTCGGCCGGTGCCCTGCGACAGAATTCGCACCGCATGTTCTCGTCGAGCGTGTGCGGCGAGTGGCAGCCGCGGCAATACTGATCGCTTAGTAATAGTTTTCTAGGCTCCATAGATTCCTCACGGCCCAATCGGTGCTCATCGTAATGAAAGATCGTGCTGCAGATGTTTCGGATTGCGGTGAGCATCGCCTTCTGAGTTTTGAGAGTGCGAAGGGCGAGCGAAATAAGATTGAAACTCTCGCCCTCCGCTGGTCCGCCGCCGATGCAACTTTCTCCTTCGTTTACGACGGCGGATACTTGATCTACTTCTTCTCGTTCTTCTCGCGAAGCTTGGCGGTCAGCAGCGACGAGAGTCCCGGCACGACGCCGGCGGCTTGCTCTTCGCTGAGATCGTCGAACCGGCCGACGTCCTCGGGAAGAAACTGCACAGCGAGCTCTTCGGGTTCGAGCTTGTGTTCCATCACGAGCTTGTTCGCGAGGTTGACCGCACGAGTGATCATGCTTTCCTGCGTCGCCGGCGGCGGTGCGGATTGCTGATTTCGGCTTGCACCGTTTTGTTGCTGTCTCGCTTGCGGAGCATGCGTCGGTTCGTCATGGTCATCGCTTTCCGGAGCGAAGATCTCCGACACGAGCGGGACGTCCGACACGGCACCGACCTTTGCACGCTTCACCGCCATCTTTAGAACGGTGTTCCGTAGATCCGCGATGTCGGGATTCTCGACGCGACCGATCACCTGGCTGGTGATCCGCTCATCGTCCTCGGCGAACGTCGCACCGCAACCGTCCTTCTTCGCCCAACAGAAAAAGCCCTCGCCTTGCTTCTTGCTCTTGAACACCGACGGCATGCTGCAGTTCGGGCACACACGTTCGCCTTTGCGATACGCGTACTTCACTTCCCTCGTCGAGCAGATGCCATCACCGGACGCGATGCGATCGCCCGCTCGGTTGTAGATGTCGACATGAGCTCGCACACGATAGTGATCATCCGGAAGTTCCGTCTCGATGATCTCGGGCGTGCTGAAAGTGAGTTTGAAGAGCGAGCAGATATTGCGGGCGCCTTCCTGAAGAAGCATCGGCTTCGCGAGCTGCGTGGTGCCGATCGACTTCGAGAAGTGGAAGCCCTCTTTCATTTCGTCGCGAACGTAATCGCTGAGGATCTTCCGCATTTCTTTGTCGCGTTCGATCTCAGCTTTGAAAGCTTCGGGCGTGCGAATGTCGGGAAGGATCGCGATGCTGCGGTTTTGGGTTTCAGGTACCGACAACGCTTCTGAGGTTGCCGCTGCTGTTGCATGTGTGTCGTTCATAGTGATTTCCTCTCGGGTGCAAAAGTTAGATCGCCGTCGGCTATAGGTTGATCGGCGGGCGGCGACGCCTGATCGTTTTCCTGAGCATGTCTGGCACAGAGCCAATTCTTGCCCGCGGTTTCTTTCCATCCGTGCGAATGGATGAAATCGATTGCGTCATCCATGACAGAAAAAATGCTGGTGTCGTCGAGATCCGCAAGATCACAACGGTACGTTTTCAATTCGTTGCACTCCGTACAACAGACCGTCACACTTAGCCATTTATCGCCTCTCATATCCTCACTCCGCCGACTGTCTGTAACGCTCGCCTCGGCGGTGGCGGTAACTTCGGTGAATTGAAATGCTCGACGTATCGCTTGTGTCGCTCGATGTCGTGATCATCCAGAACGAAGAGCGACAGATCGAAGATCGTGACAAACGCGAGCGGGATCCTGATCAGTGCGGTCTCAGCCGATTCCCACTCGAACGAGATCGCCGATCGGAGCCATTCGAATTCTTCGCTTGCCCGGCGGCCGCGGGTGAGAGTCACTTTCACGGTCGAGCCGAAATACCAACGTATGAGACCGTGCACGAACACCGTTTCGCGGGTACCGCGCTCACCGAGGTTGTAGTAAGCGAGAGCGTCGTCGATCGCGTCACGTTTCATTTGGTTGAAGATGTGGTCGTGGTCGGAGTTCATGCGACTTTATTGAGTTCGTCTATAAGTGCGTTCGCCAGACACACCGCCCCGCGAGCTAGAGCTTTGTTCTCAGACTCATTACTGCTTGCCGCACCTTGCCCCATCGCGTAGTCAGCGGCGGTTCGCGAGTCGTTCGACAGAATCCCTTGTAACGCGATAGCTGCGAAGAACTCGCGTTTCGTTAGGCCGCCATGAAGGTACGGGCTATCGAGCGGATCTATTTCGCCCTCGCTGTCGCGTGGCAGTTGGATAACGGGAAATGCGGAATCCTCGCTGTTTGTCATTTCGCAATTAGCTCCGTTTCATCGATCAGCCACGGAGCCAGCATCACGACCGCGGCGATCGCGGCGATTAGAACTCCGAGCAAAATGTTTTCGATTCGTTTCATTTCTTTCGGTCGTTCCACTGTTTAGCCGCGTCGCTGATGCTAAGACCAAGCTTTAGCTGCTTGCCGATGAATTTCTGATATTGGGTAGGTTTCCGCTTAGGCTTCTTCGCAGTTTCCGCGTGAGCGAGTAGAGCAATTACGACATCGCACATGAGAGCCGTGTCGCCGGACACAACGCTCGACAAGTTCGCTCGGCGAACGAGTGCTTCATTGGATGTGATCAAAGTCGCTTTTTTTCGTTTCATGGATTTAAGGGGCCCCGTACCCTCGTCTGCCGCACGCCACGGGGCCACAACGTGCCGTCGAGATTTTGAAGCTTCGGAAAAGCGAAACGGGAAAGTTGCACCCCGCCCGCTCCGCCTTTCGAAAGCCTTGCCTATCAAATTTGCCGACGCGTAATCGCTACCAACGCACTCGCCGGCTTCCCTTCCCCTTGCTCGAAAAAACCTAAAGACTGACTTCTTGCGCTTTCTCGCGAATGCGTAGGCGAGCCGCAGCACGCTTACGAAGCTCCGGCATAAAACGCTCTAGAGCTTCGCGAACGATCGGTCCCATCTTCATGTCGACGATGGAACCGAGAGAGTCAATTTCTTCGCGTAACGGCATCGGGACGTCGGCAATCACACGTCCCATTTCGCCTTCGACTTGAATGTTGTTTGCCATAGTACTAATCGGTACTGTTACCGAATGCATTAGAAAGTACTACTTAGTACTGAATCTTGTCAATACCCTCGTTGTGCTCCGGCGAAAAAATGTTTATGAAGTTACTAATGAGTACTAAGGGCCAGTTCAAGATGTACCTTGAGCCCGAGATGATCGAGCGGCTAAACGATGCTGCACTGCGTTTTAATCGGGGCAGCAAGCAGTTGGTCGTCGCGGAAATCGTGTCTCTTTATTTACCGACTTGGGTCGCGATCAATACGTCCATGACCCGAGCTATTGAGTTGCAAGTTCAGAAAATGATCGAGGAAAGTGCACGCTCGGTGAACAGAAACCCTGACGCGATCGGGATGAAGTCAATCGCGTCCGAAGAAACGACGGTCAGAACTAGAAAGGCGGGAACGGGAAATGGACAGAGTGAGAGAAGCATCAGCAAGATTCGAAAATCTGGAAAGCGTCGTAGTAAGTAACCGTCCGGATGCGACAGCCGGTCCCGGAAAACTACTTCCTTTCCCCCTTGATCGCGATCAGGAGACCTTGGCGCTTCCGCCAAAGCTCGCGTCGATGGCGCGACAGGGCACCGTGGATCTCGTTACGCTTACTGGCAACAGTCTTGAAGGCATCGGTATTTATGACGGAGACCAGGTCCTCGTCAAGAAAGCGTTCAGTCGAAAAGAAGTTACACAGAAAACCGTCTGCATTGTCTACCTCCCGGATACGAACGAGACGCTCGCAAAGAAAGTGGTCTACAAGAAGGGCTCTGTAATTCTGAAGAGTTTTCATCCGGCAGTTGCGGATATGATCCTGCATCCGGAGCAGGTGGAAGTGCAGGCCATCGTCATCCGGCTTCTCCGGCAACCGGACGGCGACGGTCGTTTTGATCGCCCTGCTGGTCCCAAGATATCTGCCGCCGAAAAGAAGGCCAAGCTGAACCAACTCGTGCAGAGTTTTCAGAAAAAAACGAAGAAGGATGAATTGCCGTTTTAGGAACAATATGAAACTCGCATTCGTGATTGCGATCCTTCTAGTGCCCGTCGCCTTCGGCCAGACATTGCCGAAGGACTCGAAAAAGGTACCGCCCTCTTTCAAGGGTAACGATGCGAAGCTTATCGCTCGTTCCCTGCTGACGAGCCCGCTCTATAAGCGTAAGGATGAGTTCGAGACCTCTGCGGCATACGAGGCCAGAACGAACAATCTGGCGGCCGCTACGTTAGGCGATGGAACCAAGGCAGACTCGGAACTCGTGTTTAAGTTGGCTGAGTTTCGGCGACTGCTCGATCTGACAAAAGTTTCTTACGATGCGGATGCGGAGCTATTAACACTAACACTCGATGTTAAAGAGTTCACAGATCTCGTCGGGAAATCAAACTACAACGCCACGGTAGCGCTAGCCCCGAGCGACTACCGAGATTTGGGGAAGTACATAGGCGAGAACTCATTCGGTGTGAAGCGAGAGATCAGTCGGAGCGAGTTTGATCAATATCGGCTCGTCGTAAACAATCTGAAGGATTTCCCGGGTATAAGACCGAGGTCGATTGGCTACGAAGCTTGGAAGATTCCTATAAAGATGCCGGCGACACAGGCCCGAGACGCCAAGGATGTCCTGGCGATTCTCTATTTTGCGCGATTGGTAAAACCTTATCTTGGGCTTGATTTTTTCGATAAGAAGCCAAAGATAGACAGCCCTTCAGAAATAAGCTCTACCACTTACTATCTCTACGCCAACGTGTCTGAAATTTGGATTTTCAATTCGTTGACGGGCGAGATTTACACCAAGATTCGAGCAGGCGATCCGGGTCCTGCCCAACCACCAACGATTTTGCAGTGATTTGACATGCTCGTCTCTTCTCGCTTAGTATCGCTTTGCACCCCGCCCGCTTCGCTGGCGAATTTAAATTCATCGAAGGCCTCTGATCTATCGATCAGGGGTTTTTTGCATGGCGATCGCGGTACTCGACGAATCCGAAATAACAGAACTCATCCGGAAAGCGGTAGCTCTCGCGACGGCAGATCTTCGCGACGAGCTCGAACGATCGCGCACGCCCGAGCTCATGACGAAAGACCAACTGGCCAAATATCTCGAGTGCCACGTCTCATCAATCAATCGATTCATGAAAGAAGGAATGCCCGTCGAACGTGGGCCGCGATTTAGGAAGTGCTGTGTCGACGCCTGGCTAAAGAATCAGGACTTTTGCTCACTATGTCAGTGTTCAAGCTCTACAACGGAAAGCGGATCGGACCGCGGCATCCAAAATATAAAACGGCTCGATGGTGGGTCTACAAACGACTTGGCAAGGGCCGCGTGATTCACCAGGCGATTCCCGAGGCGGCCACGAAAGCTCAAGCAGAGCAAGCTGAACGAAAACTCGTTGAGCGGGAGTTCAATAAGAAATATGGCCAGAGTGACGATACGGATTTCACGACCTTTGCGGAAGGACCTTATCAGCGTTACTGTGAGCAAAACAATGTCAACGTTGGGGCTAAAAAGCTCTACATCCGGAAGCTGTGCGACTACTTCAAAAAAACCCCGATCACGGACATTTCTCCGCAAAGCTGTCGAGACTGCCAAGCCTTTCTTCGAAAAAGAGCTGCGTCGCCGTCTTCGGTCAATCGAGTAATGTCGACGCTGTCGAAGATCTTCACACTCGCGTGCCAGGAGGACATCTTGGCTCGAAACCCGATGCAACATGTGAAGATGTTGAAGGAACCGCCACCGAGAAAGAGACGGCTCACAACTGCACAACGAGAGCGATTATGGAAAGAATTAGAGAAGGATCCGCTAATGTTTCGGCTGGTGACCCTTTCCGTCAATTTGCCGTTGCGACGCGGGCAGCTGCTTGCAATCTCACCAGAAGCTTTGGACCTGTCAAACGGTCTGCTATCGGTAATCGCGAGCAAGGGACGCGAGTCGCGAACGATTCCGATAAACGCGACGGCAACTCTGACGCTGCACCGGATGGTTCGCGATAGTCAGCTTCCTTTTCCATTGAAGGATTTCCGCAAACGATGGCATCGCGTGCTAATCTCCGCGGGGATCAATCGAGAAGGCGGAACTCGTGAAGAGAATTTTCATTTTCACGATCTACGCACCGAGTTCGGTAGCGAGATGATTAAGAAGAATGTAAATCCGAAAGTCGTCCAGCAGCTTTACGCGCACAGCACCCCGGCAATCACCGATGTGTATATCGCCGAGGACTTCAACGAGATGGCTGAGGCCGTGAAGCGACTCGACGAAGATGTTCAGAATAGCGAGGTCGTGCAGTGAAACGCGTAACGGTCGAGCGGTGGCTGGAATGTCCTGTATGCTTTTGCGATTTTACGACGATCGACCGGCGACCAGAGTGGGAGCAAGTGTGTCCTGCGTGCGGCGAAAGATTTACCGCTGTGGATTCTGGGATCCAGAACAGCGAAGGTGGTTCAGTGACGAGAGAACAACGCAGAGAACTCGAAGCCTTAGTTAAAAGACTCCGCGAGAGAGCCACTCCGGTTGGGCCGCTACACAGTTTTTGGGACGTGATTCAGGATATCGAGTGCTTTCTTATTGGCGCTCCCACGTTGATTAACTATTCAGCCGAAGAATGGATTGAACACGCAACAGCATATTTGGAGAGGGGAAGGTAATTCAATGAACCATATCGAAGGTCCGGGAATTATCGAGGGGAGCTTTAGCGCGAAATTAGAAATCACGGATGCCTACCTAGCGATCTATTGCCTCGCACAAATGTTTGCTGCGATCGATACGGGCGATTTCAAAGCCGCCGCGTTTTGGAAAGAGAAGGCGACCGAGTATGCAGACAACGCTATTCTGTCTAGTGAGGTGATTCAGTGAGATGGGTTATTGAAACAATTAAAATTCTCCCAACTTGGTGGCGCGTCCACAGGAATCGCCGTCGCCACAGGAAGGAACTACAGGCGGCTCTTGATGACTTTCATAATGCATCGATGACGATGATGAACATTCTGGGTGACCTTACCCGAATGGCGGATGAAGGTACGAGATTGCTAAAGCCTTTCTCCGACCCGAGCTTCAGAAAGATGCTCCGTGAGCAAATCGTTCAAGAGCATTTATCAGATATCGCCGAGTTTCGGTCGGTGGCGGCAAGGCTCTCTGACCAAACGACAATGAACTGATGCAACCAACCTGCAACCAACAAATGAAAACGAGGATTCCGCTGATTAGCAAAACCCTCGTATGTATTGGTCGGGACGGCGAGATTTGAACTCACGACCTCTCGCACCCCAAGCGAACGCGCTACCAGACTGCGCTACGTCCCGAAATTTCGATTTTCAGATTAGTTTTCGAGGTTGGCTTTGTCAAACCTGCTTGCTGCGAGGACGCTCTTCCGACTCGCGTGTGTGATTTGTCGTAAGCATTCGTCGAAGCTCGAGCAGTTGTGTCGCAAGCGACTTCAGCGCCTCGCGACGTTCGGGAGTGAGAGAACTTGTAAGTTCGCTGTGTGAATCGGAGTCATCCAACACGAGATCATCATCGAACAAAGCCGTCGCGCCGTTTGCGTTCGACTGTTCCTCTTCGCTCCGCGGCTCGGGATGTACGATCTTCAGCTTCGTCGTCTCGCGCATCTCGGCTTGGAGTTTTTTCTTCGCCCCGGCGATCGTGAACATCTCGTCGTAGAGCAGTTGTTTGATACGAAGTGAGATCTCGACGTCTCGGCGACGATAGCTGCGCTGCCCGGATCGGTTCTTCTGCGGCGACAACATCGGGAACTCAGTTTCCCAATATCTCAGCACGTGCGCCTGCACGCCGACCAGCTCGCAAACCTCGCCGATCTTAAAATAGATTTTCTCAGGTATCACTATAGCTGCCTGCCCCATCAAGCCTCGATTGTGTTAAAGTTCTCGGTAAATTATGTCGCCGTTATTGTATGAGTTTAATAAATTTGTGTCAATAAGTATGTATGCTCACCGAGTTCGAGTTCATTCGAAAGGTTAAGAAAAAGTACGCTTTAGATCGGGTCGGAGACGACTGCGCGGTGCTGCCCCAGGATACGAAAACCGACCTTGTCATAACCGCGGATCTGCTGGTCGAAGACATCGATTTTCGCCTCGGATGGACAACGCCGAAGCTTCTCGGACATAAGGCGCTGGCGGTCTCGCTCTCAGACATTGCGGCGATGGGCGCGACTCCAAAATGGGCGATGTTATCGGTCGGCGTTCCGACAAAGATTTGGCGAGGAAAATTTCTCGACAAGTTTTACGAAGGTTGGTTCGAGCTGGCGAAGCTCCACGACGTCGAGTTGGTGGGTGGCGATGTGTCGCGAACGCCGGAGAAGATCGTCGTGGATTCGATCGTCGGAGGCATTGTTGCGAAAGGCAAAGCGATCCGTCGTTCCGGCGCCCGACGTGGAGATTCGATCTTCGTCACCGGCGCGCTCGGCGGCGCGTCCGCGGGACTCGCTTTGCTCGAGTCGGGTGAAAGGTTTTCAAAAGTTCGCGGCGCGAAAAAACATTTGATAGCGCGCCAGTTGTCACCGACGCCGCGTGTCGAGATCGGAAAACTTCTGTCGAAGCGATCGCTTGCGACTTCGATGATCGATATCAGCGACGGTCTTTCGGCAGATCTTTATCATCTATGTGAGGCAAGTAACGTCGGTGCGCAGATCAAGCTCGATCGGATTCCTATGGATAAGAATCTCACGGGCAATCCCGGTGCGAACCTTCGCGCCGCGCTCGCAGGCGGCGAGGATTTCGAGCTGCTTTTCACTTCGAAAGAAAAACTTTTTCCGAAAGCTTTGCATCATCAGGTTACGAGGATCGGTGAGATCACTTCGAACGTCGGCGTGGTTGAAATTGTCGATGCGAACAAGCGCAGAATTCTTCCGCGATCCGGTTATCGTCACTTCTGAATTTCCTTCGCTTCGAAAAAAGTTTTTGAAATTCCTTGACAACGTATTTTCCGGCGTGCTAAAACTCTCATCCTGTCGCGCGAAATGCGCGGCAAGTTTTTTTGGAGATAAGTTTGTGATTCGAAGTTCAGTGTATACACCGACAGCATTCAACGGCCAACCGGCCGGCGCGATGTGGCGCGCCTCGGCGGCCTCGATGTGTATGCAGCTCGACGGCGCGAACTATCAAGCGAAACAGGATCGGCAACGCGATTTTGAAATAGATATCTAACACAGCGGGAGCGGCGTTCCCGCTCCCGAGATAAAAAGTACGACAGGCTTTCCGGCCCGTCGCCGAAATTCGAAGGAGCGGTTACGCCAGGATCATTGGAAGATCCAAAACGTAGCCGCTCCTTTTTTGATGTTTGAAAACTGAATAGCCGTAATTTAACGGTGAGTGATGAACGATAAACGGTGAAATGAGAATCGCCGACCGTTCATCACTCGCCACTTTTGGATCTGTTCGATCCGCCAGTACCTGACACAAAGGAGAATAAATCTATGTTTGCACTAAAGAGTCGACGCGACTTTCCGGTCCGAGCGACATGAACCTTCAGCTTTTCCTAGTTCGCTGAAAGTTTGTCGCCTCACCAATCATCTTTCAGAAATCAGAACAATGAGGAAAAGAAATGAGCAAGAAATACCACGTTCAGGAACGAACCTTCCTGAATCTCAAAACGGAATTGCGTGCGTACATCATCGCCGTGATCGAGGACACGCATGACATTCCGAACCAAAACGAAGACGACTGGAAATGGGGCCAGATCGAGTTGAAGCTCGCCGATTGCAATCGCGAAGTTTCTTTCGATTTCGATCTCAGCACCAGCGAGAACCGCGAGAACAGCCTCTTCAAGATCCGAAAGATCGCCGAAGTGATCAATGCATTTCACCGCGCGATCGAGACCGAGGCTGAGTCAATTGCGCAACGCGAGTCATTCAAACCTTCGGTGAAGGCAATGGCCGCGCGCAATTGATCCTTCTCGCAATGCGCGGCCGCTCCGCATTGGCGAGCGGCCGCTAACACACAGTCTTTCCAAAAACGAACGCGGCAGTTGATCAGCGAGGGCCGGGAATCTGAAATCATTCCTATCATTGTTTGCAATAAACATCTCTTTCCTTGCCCGCTAATGCTCGAACGGCTGCTGCGTTCGCCCTCAGATGAAAGAGCCTGTTTCGCTGATCGATCTATTTTCGAGACGGTTTCAAATTGCGGTCGAGAAACGCGATCGTTCTTTCCCACGAAAGCTTTGCGTAGTCGGGTTTGTAGAACGGCCGCGTGTAGGCAATGAATCCGTGATCGGCGCCTTCGTACCAGAAGATCTGGAGCGGTATCTTTCGCGCCCGAAGCCTTTTTTCGAGATCCTGCGTCTGCCCTTCCGGGACCGAATGATCCGCCGTACCCTGATGCACCAGGACCGGACCTTTTAGACGAACCGTCTCTTCATTGGTGGCCGGCCCAGGATGATAGGCGACGACAGCATCGATCTCGCGCGAACGCGAACCGAGCATCAGCGCCAATTTCCCGCCGTAACAAAATCCCACGACCCCCATCGAATCGGTTTTCGCGAACGACTGTCTCCGAAGATAGTCGATGCCGGAGTTGATATCGAGCAAGGCATCGGAATCGCTGTGACCGATAAAATCATCTCGTCGACTCTCCGCCGTCTGCGGAGTTCCGAGCGGCGGGTGAAAGATATTCGGCGCGAGTCCGACGAAGCCGGCAACTGCGAGCGCCGCGCAAGTGTTTGGAATGTATTCTTCGGTTATCACGTTTCCCGCAACGACGATCACAGTCGGATATCGTCCATCAGCTTTCGGCCGCGCAAGATAGCCGCCGATGAAGTCTTTCTTCGAGTGCTGAAACATCACCGCACCGTGGGTGATCGTCGGATCATCAAGCACGCGTGTCACGACCTTTTCGTTGTGCGGATATTTCGTTTGCTGCTGGCTGTCAGCTTTCGTCGCCAGGCCGATGACCGCCGCCGCGCTCGCTGCCAAGAACGCGCGTCGACTTTCATCACATTCGTCGTTGGTACACATATTCTGAATTTTAGCACCAGCAGTTCTTGCGGTCGTCGCCGTGGTGAAACAGGTGATTGTGAGAACAGGTGAAGTGAGTTCGAACGCCGGAGCGGATGAGTGTCATCCCGCTCCCTTTGGCGTGAATTCACGCCACGGCGAGATGATCTTAATTTTCTCGGGTTTAATTCCGTACTTAAGCAACGAGTGGGCGCGTGCCTCGACCTTTTGCACGGTTCCGATGACGGATACATCCACTTCGTATTCAAACGAACCTAGATGAGATTTTAGGTTTGAGTGCGGACCGTGGTAATCCCGCAGGTCGAGCTCGGTGATGATGAATGGGTCGTAAGCGCCGGTACACCATTCCTCATTCCGGGGATGGACGAAAATGAAATCCTCGGAGTCCACTCCGTTGTCCCATGACACGTGATAGACAAGAGCGTTCAAGATAACGCGCTTTCCGACAAATGCACCGGACGGCTCACCTAAGCCGCATGCATTGATCCTTAAGGCTGATTCTTGATTGGAAACCGAATCCGGCTCGGGAACGTCGAGAAGATTACGATACTCGATTTCCCAAACGGATAAAACGCCAACGGCAAATGCGAGAGTGGCGATCAGGATTCTGGAATAAAGCGGATGGATCCCCATCGCTGGGTTAGTGTCCCGATCGTATTGATTAGTTGCTTTGTGACGGGTCGAGCGAACAACGGCGATAAGCGGCGACTCACGCCGGGAAGTTTCTGCTTGTCGTCTGTCATGACGGCTTAGCCCCACCCAACTTTGCGCCGATCCACGCCATCGGGATGTAACCAAGCACAAGATCGATCGCGTCGTACCAGAGCGGAACCGGAAGCAGGATGGCATTGATCAGACCGCCGATCAAAAACAACACACCAACGCCCATTGCGATCTTGAATTTTGCGCTCGCGGCGATCAGGGCCGCGACGCAGGCTCCAACCAATGTGCCGACCGCGTGCGCGAGGAAAGGAAAGATGAACTGCTCGGGGCCGAACAGACTCATCGAATTCTTCAGCGCCTCGTACGACGAAACGTCCGCTCCGGGCGGAAGTGCGATGACTACGTGGCCGAGATTGATCAGGCCACCGTTGACCAATGCGCCAACAACGATACCGGCGATAACGGCGAGTATGTTTCGGATCATATGTTTTGATTGGATCTAAAAAATTGTCGCCTTAGACTACCACGGAAATGGAGTCAATTCCTTCCTGCTGAGAGTTCCGGATATCGCCCTCCCTCACGCTCGGGCTTGTGGATCATCGCCCTTCCTAACGGTCGGGCTTGCGCACGTCAAAATCCGCCGCTGTCCCCCGACGGTCCGTAGATCGATGGAATTTTCAGATCGTTCAGTCGAAGATAAACCGTCAATTGACCGCGATGATGAACGAGGTGATTGATCGCCTGGCTGATGCTTTCGCCTTTCGGAGAATTGAACAGTTCCTTCTCGCCGTGCTTCAGATAGGAGAGCTCGTTGAGTTCGTCGTCGGTGATCGAGGCAAGCGCTTTCTTCGCGTCTTCGACGCTCTTGTCGAAGTGAGCGACCAGCTCGTCCGCTGTCGTTCCCTTGAACACCGGATAAGTCGCGAAGTCGATCGCGGATTCCTCGATGATGTATTGGATCCATCTCGGGATATCGGCGACCAGTTGCGCCATGTAACCCATCTGCATCGATTTCTCCTGCGGCTTCCAGTCGGCCTTTTCCATCGGGACCTCTTGCAGGCACTCGCGCGTCGATCGAACCTCGCCTTCGAGCTCCCTGGTCCATTCCGCGGCCAGAACTGACGCTAACTTCGTTGATGTACTTTGCATTTAATAACCTCCCTTGATTGTTTTTTTCCCCTCAAAAAAATCAGGTCGACGTGTTTCGTCTTACCTTCGGTGTCTCCGGAAGCGATAGATGAGCGAGATGTCCTCGACCCCAGACCTTGACCGTTTCGACAAGCGGCAACACTGACGTTCCATACTCGGTAAGTGAATACTCGACCTGCGCCGGCACAGGTCCGGTCGGTGTGCGGCGGATGATGCCGTCGCTTTCGAGCTCGCGAAGCTGCTGCGTCAAAACTTTCTGCGAGATCGATGACATCTCGCGCTTGAGCCCTGCGAAGTGCATCGGCGATTCGCCGAGCCACGAAAGGATGATCAGCTTCCACTTTCCTCCGACCGCCGCGAGCGCCGCCGTCAGCGGACAACCGGTCACCGGATTCGCGCGCCGGACCGTTCGAGAGTTACCTGAAAGTGCCTTCTTGTCGTCATCCATCTGAAAAAATTATATTCGTTTTGCAAGCAAGTCAGTAAGGGAGCCGAGTTGAATTCACATCCTTGCCGCCGAGATGCGGACGCGCAAAACAGCAACATGGTTCTCCGCGCCTCCGCGACTCGGCGGTAAACGAACCGAAAGGAACGCCGAAATTAAAATGATCGTTGAAGTAAGAAGTTATCGAATCACTCCCGGAAAACGCGACCAGTTTATCGAGCTGTTTGAAACGCGCGCTGCTCCAGCGCTGCAGTCGCATGGAATGAAGATCATCGGACCGATGATCGATCTCGAAAACCCGAACAAGTTTGTCTTTCTACGCGGTTTTCCTTCGATCGAAGATCTGCACCGCATGAAGGAAGAATTTTACGGAGGCAAATTGTGGACGGAAGAGCTCGAGCAGATCGCGATGCCGATGGTGGAAAGTTACGACGTCACACTTTGCGAGACAACGGCCGGCTTTGTCATGGATGATCTTCGCGAGGTGATGAAGTGAGAATTTCGAAATTGATTTTCCTGTGCCTTATTGCGTTCCCGATCTGCACGATCGCACAGACAAAACCAAGTGAGACTCTGCGAGACGGACAACACGATTTCGATTTCGAGATCGGAAACTGGAAGACGCATCTCAAGCGGCGTCTCCGTCCGCTGACCGGTTCGAACGATTGGGTCGAGTACGACGGAACGAGCATCGTCCGCAAAGTCCTCGACGGCAAAGCGAATCTGATCGAGCTCGACGTTCGCGGCACCGCGGGGCGCATCGAAGGATTGTCGCTTCGTCTGTACAATCCCGAGGCGCGTCAGTGGAGTTTGAATTTCGCGAACGCGGCGAACGGACTCCTCACGCCGCCTGTGATCGGACAATTCAAAAACGGACGCGGAGAATTTTACGGTGCGGACACGCTTGGTGCGCGAGCGATCCTCGTTCGCTTCATCGTCTATGACATCACTCCCAACTCCGCCAAGTTCGAGCAGGCGTTCTCGGACGACGGCGGAAAGACATGGGAAGTAAATTGGATCGCGACCGATACGAGAACGAAATGATGGATAGCTCGTGTGACGCCATGCTGGAAAGCCCGAGCGCGTTCTCCGCGACGACATAACCACTCTTCAGAACTGCCTCAAAAACTACATTGCTCCTGTCCGGAAGGGGGTGTATAGTACCCTCATTCCGTACATTTCAGCCAAGTATTTGGAGGTTTCGCCATGAGAAGATTTCCCTTTCTGTTCGTTCTCCTCGTCGTTTTGTGCGCCCCGGTTTTGATCTTTGCCCAAGGCAGTCAGGCGCCGGATAAGAAGGTCGAGGTGCAGGGCTATGTCAAAAGCAGAATGCTCGAGGCAGGTCCGCAGCTCGTCATCGAAAATGTTCCCGGCATCCCGCTCGAGCTGGTCGAGGCGGTGAAGAAATACACTGAATCGAAACCCGTCTTCGGTGGCAGCTGGCATCCGATCAAGCGCGAGATCCTCATCGGAAAGCGCGCCGGCAACGTTGGCCAGGTTCATCTGCTGACAACACCGCTAGGTGAATTGAAGCAACTTACAAACTTTCCAGATCCCGTCGGCGGCGGTTCGTGGCAACCGACAACCGGAGATTATTTTTTGTTCTTCAAAGCGACCGGCGGCAATGAGATCAGCCAACTCTATCGTTACGATGCCGAATCGGGAACGGTCACTCGTTTGACGAACGACGACAAGATGCGAATAGGCGGCGGACCGTGGACCCACGCCGGCGATCGATACCTTTATACATCGGTCCCGACGGGCGGCGGCACGACGAGCGAAACGATCAAGACGGAGTTCTACACGATCAATCCATCCGATCCTGCATCGTCGAAACTTCTTGTCGCGCTGGATGGCGTCGGCTGGGGCGCGGCGGACTGGTCGCCCGATGATAAGAAGCTTCTACTCGGCAAGTACGTCTCGGCGAACGAAAGTTACATCTATCTCTACGACGTCGCCACCGGCGAAAAGACTCTGCTGACTCCGCAGGAAGGTACCGAAAAAGTGGCGTACGGCGACGGCGTTTTCAGCAAGGACGGCAAAGGCATCTACTTTACGACCGATAGGGGTTCGGAATTTCAAAGACTGATGTACATGGACCTAGCGACCCGCGCGATGACTCCGTTGACCGCCCACATCGATTGGGATGTCGATGGTTTTGATATGTCCGACGATGGCAAGTACATCGCATTCACGACAAACGAAAACGGTTTCTACAAACTGCACGTGATGAACACGGCGACGCGGAAAGAGATCAAACTTCCAAAGCTGCCGTCAGGACAGGTCGGTGGCTTTACATGGCATAAGAAAACGAACGAGCTAGGCTTTAACGTTTCTTCGTATCAATCGATCGCCGATGTGTATTCGCTCGATCTCAAAACGGAAAAGATCACGCACTGGGCAAAGACCGAGCTGAACGGTTTCGACACTACAGGTCTTCGCGAGCCGGAGTTAATAAACTGGAAAAGCTTTGACGGAAAAACGATCTCCGGCTTCGTCTACAAACCGCCGACAAAATTCACGGGAAAGCGTCCGGTGATAATAAACATTCACGGAGGGCCGGAAGGTCAGGCGACACCGGGGCCACTCGGTCGCAGCGCGTACTACATCAATGATCTGGGCATCGCAGTGATCTATCCGAACGTCCGCGGTTCGACCGGTTTCGGCAAGACGTTTCTTCAACTCGATAACGGATTCAAGCGCGAAGATTCGGTGAAAGACATCGGCGCATTGATCGACTGGATCGCAACGCAACCCGATCTCGACAAGGACCGGATCATGGTCACGGGCGGAAGCTACGGCGGTTACATGACACTTGCTGTCGCGACGAACTACAACGACAAGATCCGCTGCGCGCTCGACATCGTCGGACCGTCGAATTGGGTGACGTTTTTGAAGAACACCGAAACGTATCGTCGAGACTTGCGACGCGTCGAGTACGGCGACGAGCGAGATCCGAAGATGTACGACTTCCTGATGAAGATCTCGCCGCTGACGAACGCGAACAAGATCACGAAGCCGTTGTTCGTAGTGCAGGGCAAGAACGATCCGCGTGTTCCGTATACCGAAGCTGAGCAGATCGTCGCCGCCGCCAGAAAGAACAACACGCCGGTGTGGTTCCTGATGGCAAACGACGAAGGTCACGGGTTTAGCAAGAAGAACAACAACGACTATCTTTACTATTCGTCGATACTCTTTATTAAGGAGCATCTGTTGAATTAGGGTTGGGAATGATTTTCTTCAGTGGATAGTTGAGAGTGAGAAGTGGATAGTCTCGGAAAGCCACTCCGATCGTGAGGAGTCGATAGTTTCAGAAGGCTCTGCAACTATTCACTCCTCACTATTCACTATCCACTAAAGAAAACAAACCTTTCTTCGCTCTCATCCGACACCAACATATCTTGGCGTGAACGCCGTTTACTCGTCCCAGATATTGTGCTTGTCTAAAGTCCACAATTGAATTAAATTACTCGTAGAAATCTCCCGCTCCCCGGGTCACAAGATTCGCCAAACGAATAAGGAGGACAGAGGATTTTGCTAACAGGTCGAGTATTACTGTTGAACTTTTCTTACGAGCCGCTGGGAACCGTGGGCGTCGCCCGTGCCGTCTGCCTCTGGTTTCGAGGCGCGGTGTTTATCGAAGAGAAGGACGGTGACAATGTTCTGCATTCTCCCTCCACGATCTTCCCTGTTCCCTCCGTTGTTCGCCTGCGACATTACGTTCATGTTCGTCGCAACCGTCGCGAGACGACCATGAAGCGTGCACGCGTTTACATCCGCGATCGATATCGCTGCCAGTACTGCGGCGATCACAGGCATGCAAAGGACCTCACGCTCGATCACATTCTTCCACGCGCGCAGGGCGGTGAAAGCACGCCGGCGAATCTCGTCACTGCATGTGTGAAATGCAACCAACGCAAAGGCAACCGCACACCGGAACAAGCGCGCATGCCTCTGTTGACATCGCAAAAACTCTTGCGTCTTGGGCTCGATCACGTTCTGCTTTGCCACTACGCCGAGTCGCGTCCGGAATGGAAAAAGTATCTCTTCATGGACGACCATGACGTCGAGCAGGTGAGGGTCGCGGCCTGATTTTGGATTTTGGATTTTAGATTTTGGATTGCGGCTGGTATTTCGCCAGCCGCTTTTATTTTTCGAAGGAGTAAGCCGTGTGAGCCTCGACGAATCCAAAATCCAAAATCTAAAATCCAAAATCGATCTGGCGGAGTAGTTTAAATGGATAAAATCCCGGCCTCATAAGCCGAAGACTGCAGGTTCGAATCCTGCCTCCGCAACTTCAATTTTGGATTTCCGATTTCTTTGCGGCTTTGCGTCTTTTCGTGAACCCGCCTATGGACGATCGTCATGACGCTAAGTTCCTATTGCCACTCAAAGCTTGAGGGCTGAATCAAAAGGTTTTCACGCAAAGACGCTAAGCCGCAAAGAAATCGAAAATCAAAAATTCCCCCGGCTATTCAGTTTCCAAAATAATAGAGAGGGAGCCATTATGAAACTGATGATCATTCACGGACCGCCGGCGGCCGGGAAACTTACAGTCGCGACAGAGATCTCGCGGCTTACCGGATACAAGGTTTTTCATAATCACATCAGTATCGACTACGTGAAGAGCGTCTTCGAATTTGGCGGGCCGGTCTTTTGGCGCGTCGTCGGCAACGTCAGGTACTCGTTGATCGCCGAGGCCGCCCGCGAAAATATCAGCTTGATCCACACATTCTGTTACGAGTTCGGTGCCGATGATGAACACTACGCGGGCCTCATTGCCTCGGCCGAAGACAACGGCGGTGAAGTTCATTTAGTGCTATTGCGATGTGATGACGACGAGCGTAGGCGAAGGATCTCGAACGAATCTCGCGTGCGGATCGGGAAGCTGACCGATCCGAATTCCGTCGGACGAACCGATGCGCCCGAGCTCAACCTCCCGCTTCCCGGCCGCGAGACTTTGATCATCGACACGACGCACACATCGCCGGAATCAGTCGCGTTGCAGATCATCGAACACTTCGGACTGCAGCAACAGGCTGAGGTGTTGAGTAAGATCGATCTTTAGGTTATGATTGCGGCTCGAAACAAAGACAGAATGACTCGGGCCACCGGCCAGTTTCATTCTGTCTTTTTATTTTGGGTGAATTTATGAACGCGAAATACAAACATGAAAACGAGGTGCTGGCGCTCGTCAGATCATTCGAGGAGGCGACGATCGCGCATGCCGATTGGAAGCACGCCGAGCATCTGGTCGTCGCGCTTTACTATGTCACGCATCACGACCTCGACACCGCCTACGCCAAGATGCGCAGTGGGATCTTGAATCTGCTCGAGCATGGGTTCAAGGTCGATTTGAAAAAGGAAATGCCGTATCACGAGACGATCACGCTTTTCTGGATGCGCGTCGTTGCCGATTACAACGCTTCGAAGAACGGCACTTCCCTTCTCAAAAAGGCTAACGAGGTCGCGTACAAATGGGACAAGGACTATCCCCTCAAGTTCTACACTCGCGAAGTCTTGTTTTCTGACGAAGCGCGAGCGCGGTTTGTCGAACCCGATATTGCATAGAAAACGAAAAAGCGGCCGAGACATTGGCCGCTTCACTGTTCCTAACGACCGACCGAGCGCGGATCGATGACAAAACTGTAAGTCGGCGCGGACGGCAACGATCTCAAAATCACAGCCTCATCTTTCGCTTCCGCAGTCTCTCGCAAACCGGTGCTCCCGAAGTTATTTCGAAATACAGCGAAGTCCGCCGCGTTTATATCCCCGTCGCCGTCTCGTACGAGCAACACACGACATGGCACCCTGTCGTTTTTTGGCATGATCCATTTGATCTTGTATGCGCCGTTCACCGGATCGTAGCTCAAACTTCCGCGATCGGGCCCGAGGACGTGCGCGGCCGAGAAGTCCGAAATCGCGAAACACTGTGTCGGATCGATGGCCACCGATGTCAATTCCGCAATCTGTAAATTGCCGTTTAGTTCAAGGCCATCATAGCTGATCGTCGCCGTCAGCCGCCCTGACGTATCGACCGCTTCTGAAAAAGTCACTCGCAGTCTCTGCACTGGGACCTGCGTGAACGCGCCTGCCGCAAACACTAAGATCAAAGATAACATCGCAAAAATAATTGTTGGTTTCATTTCGTTCCTCCGTATGTAAATGCTCCGATTAGAAATGCGTGGATGGCGCCCGAAAACTCTCATCGAGACGAAAATCTTTTACAATCAAAAAAGGCGGCCGTTTCCGGCCGCCCGTCTCGACTTAGGAGGGGAGACTTTTAGAAATTGTCCTGCATGCCGGCGATGAACGCATTGACGCCCGCGCTCTCCAACTGATTGACCGAAAGATCGGGCGAGTTGGTCAACAGAACGAGATAGTAATTCTGAGGCAGACGCACGATCACGTTTCGGTAACCGCCGGCGATCCCGTTCGACCAGATGACATTCGGCATTCCGAATTTGTCGCCGAGCCAGCTGTTAGCACTCGAGCTTGACCAGACGAGGCGGTCGTTCGTATTCATCGATTCGTTGTACATCGCATTGCGTCCAGCCTTCGTCACGATCAGATCGGTCGTGCTGAAGTATGCAAGATATTCCGCGAGTGCACGCGACGAGACGAAGTAGCCGCCGTGACCGCCGCAATGACCTTGCTGCTGCAACAGGCTAGTGATCTCACCTTTCGCGGTGTCGCTCTTCGAGTTGTAACTGAATGCCGCCACGTTCGAGAGTCTCGATCCGTCACAGTTCGGCAGGATCTTCGGCGACATCTGGTCCCAGATGCGCGTCTTCATCAGATTGTGCATCGCATTGCCGGCCGTCTGGCGTACATACGCGTCGCTCGCCGTCTTGTCGAGATGCTTCTGCGCCACCCACACATTCAAAATATCTTTGAATGCCGGCATCGCATACATCGGCAGCAGATAACCGTTCAGCACGAAATTGATATTCGAATATTCGCGCTGATTGAACTGCGCCTGGCTGAAGCCGTCGGCGTCTTGCAGGAACCCGAGCACGTTTCGATTGCTCGCCTTTTCGTCGTCGAAGCCCGAGCGATGCTGGAGCAGCTGTCGGATCGTGATATTCTCGACGCCCGATTTCGCGCCATTCTTCCAGACATCCGGCGCGATCGACATGAAGGTCCGGTCTAATTTCTGCTGAAGGGTCGCGCCCTTGTCCCAGCCCGACGCTTCCGCCGGCTTTTCCATCAGACCGATCATCGCCGTTCCCGAAAAGAACTTTGCGAGACTTCCGATGTTCGTCGGGGTCGCCGTCGTCATCGTCTTGTAGCCATCGGCCATGCTGTGCGAAAGCCCGCCGGCCTTTTCGGAGACGACTTGTCCGTCCTTGATAAGGATGTACTGATATCCCATCACATTCGGACCGACCGCCGCCTGCAGACTTTGATCGAACTTCGCCTTGCTGAGCGTCGCCGTGGCGGCTCCCGCCGGCAAGCGATGCTGTCCGTTGGCGATGCTGATCAAAAGGATCATTGCAACAAAAGATGTAAGAAAACTTCGGCTCTCCATAATTTCATCCTCCAAATATAAAGGCGGTGTTTCCCGCTCGTGAAGGAATGCGTTTGGATTGCCGAAAACCTATCAGAAAAAAAAATCGGCGAGCAGTCGCTGCTCGCCGGCCGATGTTAGTCACCTTCCGTTATTACCGAAACCGGATCTTTCCCCCGACTTCTCGACCGTCATCAAGATGGACCAGCAGCATCCGGCATGATCCGCTCCAGCTCTTTTCCGTCGTCCACGCCGGGATGCCGTCGCTGATCACACCGGTCAGCGTCAAAGTGCCGGTACCGGTTCGCGCTTCGCCGGAACCATCGCAAGGCACGAGGTAGACTCCGACTTGGGTCGCCACGTAAACGCGGCCGCTCGTCTGAGCTCTTGTCCCGATGTTCGCATTATCGACGCCGACGATCAGTTTGCCTCGATTGTTCGCCGACGCGATCCGCAGCCTGACGGTCGTGCCTGCCGAAATCGGCGTCGTCGCGACGGAGTCGCGCGAGAGTTTGATCCACCGGCCGTCGGCGTCGATCTCCAAGCCCCCGATCTTACTGTCTTTGTTACTGACTGCCGGCGCTCGCCAGACCCCGGCGTCCTTGCCAAAGATCAAACGAGTTCGCCCTGTAGTTTCCCGCTGTGCGTTCGCCACACCCGCAAACACCATCGTCGAAAAAAGCACACTCAACAAAAGTCCGAATTTCATTTTCAAACCTCCGATATATTGCGACGGCTCGATGCCGTCCAGATACGAATGCGTTTGCAATCGCGAGAAACTATCATCGGCCGCGAACGATTCTTCTTTTTTGTTCTCTGTGTTAAATTTGTGCCGTAGGAAAACCCGTCCCGTCGAGCCCCCGAACGTGCCCGAGCATGAGCCACAAGAACTGACTGAGATCCTCCGTCGTTGGAGTGACGGAGATGCCGAAGCCCTCGAACAACTCACACCGACTGTCTACGCAGAACTACACCGGATCGCGAAGCGCTACATGGGTCGCGAACGAAAGGGGCACACGCTCCAAACAACAGCGCTGGTGAATGAAGCGTACGTTCGTCTGATCGATTGGAAGAATGCGAAGTGGCAAAATCGCGCACACTTTTTCGGCGTGTCGGCACAGCTTATGCGACGGATCCTCGTGGATTTCGCGCGAAAACGCCCGGGTAAGAAAGATGCGCCGGTCTATCAGGTTTCGCTCGACGAGGCATTTGTTGTGACGGATGAGAAGGACGCCGATCTCGTGGCGGTAGATGAAGCATTGACCGAGCTTGCGAAATTCGACGAGCGCAAGGCGAGGATCGTCGAGCTGAAATTCTTTGGCGGACTGTCCGTCGAAGAGATTGCTGAGGTCATCGGTGTTTCGGGGGTCACCGTGATGCGCGAATGGCAGAAAGCGAAGGCCTGGCTTTACGTGCAATTGAACAGAACTTAGATGGACGCCGTCCGTTGGAAGAGGATCGATGAGCTGATCGACGCGGCCCTCGAGCTGCCGGAAGCAGAGCGCCGCGATTTTGTTTCGAGACAGGCCGACGACGATCCCGATCTTCGCGATGAAGTCCTGCGGCTTCTCAACGCTCAGAAGGATGGCGATAATTTTCTCCTCGGATCGGCGATGAATGTCGCGGCGAAAGAACTCGCCAAGCAGAACAAACTCGCCGCACGCTCTTATCTCAACAAAAAGATCGCAACTTACGAGATCAAAAACCTGCTCGGTGCAGGCGGCATGGGCGAGGTCTATCTGGCGTTCGACGAGAAGCTGAAACGCAAGGTCGCACTGAAACTTTTGCCCGGCGAATTCACGTCGAACGACGAACGCGTCAAGCGGTTCGAGCTCGAGGCCCGCGCCATCTCGTCATTGAATCACCCGAACATCGTGACGATCTACGACGTCGGAAATTTCGACGGAGTCAATTACATCGCGACCGAGTTCGTTGAGGGGAGCACGCTGCGCGATCTGATGGGCGGCAATTTCAAGATCCGAAACATCATCGCGAATTCGATACAGATCTGCGACGCGCTTTCGGCCGCCCACAAGGAAGGCATAATCCATCGCGACATAAAGCCCGAGAACATAATGATCCGGCAGGATGGTTATGCGAAGATCCTCGATTTCGGTCTCGCCAAGCTCACCGAGATGGGGCCCGAGACACAACGCGAGATCGCAAAGACGTCGGAAGGCGTGCTTATCGGAACTCCCGCCTACATGTCGCCTGCTCAAGTGAGTGACGAACGCGTCGATCACCGCACCGATCTCTGGAGCTGTGGTGTCGTGCTTTATGAATTTCTTACGGGCAGCAATCCGTTCAAAGGCGCGAATCGACAGGAGACATTTCAGGCGATCCTTTCAAAGGAGCCGGCCTTGTCGAGCTCTCTAAACCCGACCATCCCCGATGAGGTCGATCGGATACTCGCAAAGTTGATGCAGAAAGATCCCGACATGGGATATCAATCCGCATTGGACCTCCGCGGCGATTTGAAACGTCTGCAGCGCGAGCTCGACTCGAGCGCCTCCGGCACGCGAAGCGGCGCTGGATTTTTCCGCGCACGGCGATCGAGATTGGCGACGGCGCTCTACGCCGCGCTCGGCGTGGCGATCATCGCAGCGATCTTCGCGGGAGTTTGGGCGCTCTTCTTGCGCAACCGCACACCGGCGGCCGGTCTGAACGAGTGGTCGGACGCAACGAGAACACAATTGACCGACGCCGCGGGACGCGAGTTTTTCCCGAGCCTTTCCCCAGATGGGAAGACGTACGTCTACGCGGCGGAGGTTAACGGCAATTGGGACATACTCCTGCGTCGCGTAAGCGGCAAGAACGCGCGCAACCTGACAGAAGGCTCGGCGGCGACGGACACGCAGCCGGCGTTCTCGCCTGATGGTGAGTCGATCGCATTTCGATCGGACCGCGAACCGCGCGGTATCTACGTGATGGGGGCGACGGGCGAGAATCCGCGTCGCATCGCCGACTTCGGATATCACCCAACATGGTCGCCGGATGGAAAACAGCTTGCGGTTTCGACTATCGGACGCGACTTCCCTGACACGCGCACGTCGGTGCCAAGTGAGATCTGGATCATCGATGTCGCGACAGGCGAGCGCCGCCTGGTCACGAAAGCCGATGCGAGACAGCCTGCGTGGTCGCCCGACGGAAAACACATCGCATATTGGTTTATGCCGACAGCGAGCGGACGGAGCGATGTCGCGGTCATCCCGACCACCGGCGGCGAACCGGTCGTGATCTGCAAAGACGGTACGACGAACTGGAATCCAGTCTGGTCGCCTGATGGGAAATATCTCTACTATGCCTCGGACCGCGGCGGGAGCATGGGCTTCTGGCGGATGCCGCTCGATCCAAATGGCAATTCGCTGTCCGGTCCCGAAGCTGTCGTCACGCCGGCGAAGTACAGCAGCCATCTCACGTTCTCGCGCTTTCCAGCACATTGGGATCCTAAGCTTAGAATTCCACGTGGACAAGTTGT
>JADMIO010852384.1_pt1 | contig 26629 bp, 20 predicted proteins | sample 8958161 | NCBI WGS metagenome assembly JADMIO01 (sample SAMN16585339, study PRJNA669376) | soil metagenome | isolation source: Crop rotation soil | place: USA: Cullars Rotation, Alabama | collected 2011 | reverse complement strand
GGCCGGCACGCCGTACGCGACGCCGACACTGTGGGCCGCGATCCAGTACCTGGGTGGCGGCGAGACCGCCCCGGAGCACCGGCATTCGCAGAACGCCTTCCGGTTCGTCGTCGAAGGTGAAGGCGTGTGGACCGTCGTGAATGGCGATCCTGTGGCGATGCGCCGCGGTGATTTCCTGCTGACCCCGGGCTGGAACTTCCACGGCCACCACAACGACACCGACCAGCCGATGGCATGGATCGACGGGTTGGACATCCCCTTCGTCCATTACGCGGACGCCGGGTTCTTCGAGTTCGGCACCGAACGCGTCACGGACGAAGCCACGCCGGACATCTCGCGCTCTGAACGTCTCTGGGCCCACCCGGGCCTCCGTCCGCTCTCCGGTCTGGAGGACACCACCAACTCCCCCATCGCCGCGTACCGCTGGGAACACACCGACGCAGCCCTCCGTGAGCAACTCCTCCTGGAAGACGAGGGCCACCCGGCCACGGTGTCCCAGGGCCACGCCGCCATCCGGTACTCGAACCCGACCACGGGCGGGGACGTCATGCCCACTATCCGGGCCGAGTTCCACCGCCTCCGCGCCGGAGCCTCCACCGAGCCGCTTCGTGAGGTTGGTTCCAGTGTCTGGCAGGTCTTTGAGGGCACCGGCACCGTTGTCCTGAATGGCGAGACCAAGCAGCTGGCCAAGGGTGACCTGTTCGTGGTCCCGTCCTGGCAGGAATGGTCCCTGACAGCGGATGCGGACGCTGTTACACAAACAGACTTTGATCTTTTCCGTTTCAGCGACGCCCCCATCTTCGAACGACTGAACTTCAACCGCAGCTACACCGAAGGACGCAAGTAATGAGACTCCTCACCCTCCGCACTCCTGCTGGAACAAAAGCCGTCCGCCAGGACGGCGACACCCTGACAGAGATTCCCGGCTTCGCCGACGTCGGCGCGCTGCTGGCCGACCCCGCCTGGGAAACCATTGCGAAGGCGGCCAACGGCGCCACGCACGCGCTCGACGGCGCGGATCTGGCCGCCGTCGTGCCTGCACCGGGGAAGATCATCTGTGTGGGCCACAACTACCGGAACCACATCAAGGAGATGGGTAGGGAGATTCCCGAGTACCCCACCCTGTTCGCGAAGTACCAGGAATCCCTGATCGGCCCGAACGATGACCTGGCGTTGCCGCAGGAATCGGACACCGTGGACTGGGAAGCCGAGCTCGCGGTGATCATCGGCAAGAAGGGCCGGCGCATCACAGAGGCGGACGCAGCTGACCACATCGCGGGGTACGCGGTCCTGAACGACATCAGCATGCGCGATTACCAGTTCCGCACCATCCAGTGGCTCCAGGGCAAGACGTGGGAGAACTCCACCCCGTTCGGCCCTGCCCTCGTCACCAAGGACGAATTCACCGCCGGACCGCTCATGACTTCCGCCGTTGATGGCGAGATCCAGCAAAGCACTCCCACCGGCGACCTCGTGTTCACCCCCGAATTCCTGGTCTCCTACATCTCCACCATCATCACACTGAACCCCGGTGACGTGATCGCCACCGGGACCCCCGGCGGCGTCGGACACGCCCAGGACCCCAAGCGGTACCTGCAGGAAGGCCAGCTGCTGGTCACCACCATCGAGGGCCTCGGCCAGCTAAGCAACCGCGTGGTCAAGGAAGCCTGATGGTCGCCCGCCACGATCTCGCCACCGATCCGCGCCTGCAGGAAGAACTCCTGCAGGCGCGGCGGGGAACCGCCTTCTTTGCCCGGAAACTCAACGAACTTACCGACTCAGAGCTCGACGGCGCGTCGCTGCTGGCCGGCTGGTCCCGCCGCCACGTTGTAGCACATGTGGGCTACAACGCCCGTGCGATCGCCCGGCTCGTGGAATGGGCAGCCAGCAGTGTGGAAATACCGATGTATGCCTCGCCCGAGGCCCGCAATCACGAAATAAACTTCGGCGCCACGCTTTCCCCGATCGCGTTGCGGAACCTCTTCGACCACTCCGCAGTGCACCTGTCCGTCGAATGGCGCAACCTCCCGGACGCGAACTGGGCCCACGAAGTCCGCACCGCCCAAGGCCGCACCGTGCCAGCATCCGAAACAGTGTGGATGCGCACCCGCGAAGTGTGGGTCCACGCCGTGGACCTGGACAACGGCGCCACCTTCAACGACATCCCTACGTCGGTCCTCGAACGTCTGCTCAAAGACATCACCAGCGCCTGGAAAATCCGCGGCACCGACACCGGACTTCTCATCAAGGTCAACGACACTGCCGGGAACGGCACTGGCCTGACGTTCGGCGACACCACCGCTGCAGACCCGACGATCATCACCGGCCCCCTTCCCGCCGTCGTCGAATGGGCCGCAGGCCGCGGCAACGGCGGCATCACAGCCGCCGGACCTGGCGCCCCAACGCAGGAAGTGCCGGCCGCGCCGGCATGGATCTAGCTACGACGCAGCGGGTGGAGTTGGCGGCGCCGTAGTCGAGCGGATCACCAGGCGGGGATTCACGATCTGGTCCTCGTTGCCTGCTTCACTTTCCAGCTGCTGGAGTAGCGCGGACATGCAACGGCGGCCGAGTTCTTCAAAGTCCTGCTTGATGGTAGTCAGCGGAGGCAGGAAGAACGCAGCTTCAGGTTGATCGTCATAACCCACCACACTGATGTCTTCAGGGACCCGCAACCCGGCTTCCTGGAGGGCGCGAAGGACTCCCACAGCCATTTGGTCGTTCGCGATAAAGACAGCAGTGACAGTTGGCTGATCCTCGAGCTTGCGCTGTTCGATGAGCGCCAGGCCTGCTTCATATCCCGAGGCGGCATCCCATCCCCCTTGGAGAAGAACGTGGGCCTCCAAGCCCGCGTTGCCGAGTGCCTCCTGCCATCCTTGATGCGTTCAGCCGCGTCAATCCAGTGCGTCGGACCGGAAATGTGTCCGATGTGGCGGTGTCCTAGCCCGATGAGATGTTCCACCGCCAACCGCGCTCCCAAACGCTGGTTCAGTGAAGCACCGGTCAGTTCGTTCCCTGTTCCTGCGCCCACAGCCACCATGGGAAACGGGACGATGACGTCGCGGAAGGCAGCCAGGACATCGGGATGGGGTACGAGGATGACCACGCCCTCCACTGACTCGTTGCGAAAATGGGCGATGGCGTCGTTGATGCTGTCGCCGGTCACTTCGCGGAGGTTGGCGATACTGACGAAGTAGCCTGCTTCCCGGCCCGCCTGTTCGACTCCCAGCAAAGTATTGGCAGGTCCGTACTGGCCGGTTTCGCAGGCAAGCACGCCTATGGTCCGGGAGCGCCGCGTCACCAAGCTGCGTGCGGCCGTGTTGCGCCTGTATCCAAGGCTGGCGATAGCCGATTCCACGCGTTCCTTGGTCTCGCTGCTGACATTGGGGTGGTTGTTCAGGACGCGGGAAACAGTCTGGTGCGAGACCCCGGCCAACTTGGCGACATCCCCCATGACGGGTGGCCTGTTCGGTGTTGCCCCGGGAGACATCCGCACCTCACTTTATGGATTCGTATGGCGGGCTTGGACAGGATTGGCCCGCATCCGGCTCTTCACTCTGAGCAGGACAGCTCAGCTCGAGCAGGATGCAGGCCAATCCAGGGATTCTTGCTACTTGGCGTCTACCCGCACAGGTTCAGTCTTGGCAGGTTTGGTAGCTTCGGTTGCCGGAGGCGTGGTCTTCCACTTGAAGCGGCGGCTGATTGAGGATCCTCCACCAGCACCCGTCCGGTTCTTGTTGAAGATGTCGAAGCCGACTGCAAGGAGGAGAACCAGGCCCTTGATGAGCTGCTGGTAGTCGGTTCCCAGACCCAGGATGGACATACCGTTGTTCAGGACGCCCATGATGAGGCCACCGATCATTGCTCCCGCAACGGTACCGATGCCGCCTTGGACGGCCGCGCCACCGATGAAGGCGGCAGCAATGGAGTCCAGTTCAAAGCCGGTACCGCCAGCAGGCTGGGCAGAGTTCAGTCGGGCTGTGAACACCAAACCAGCCAACGCGGCGAGGACGCCCATGTTGACGAACAACCGGAAGGTTACCTTCTTGGTCTTGATACCGGAGAGCTCTGCTGCATGCAGGTTGCCACCAATGGCGTAGGTGTGGCGCCCGAAGATGCTGTTGTTCATCAATGCCGAGTACAGGATCACCAGGACTGCCAGCACGATCAGCACGATCGGCGTTCCACGGTAGCTGGCCAGGAGGAAGGTGATGATGAGCATCAGCACAGCGATGAAGCCGTTCTTGACGGCAAACCATGCCATCGGCTCGTTCTCAAGGTTGAACTTGCGCCGGACCCGGCGCTCCTTGATGGCTTGGAAGAGAATGGCTGCGGTGCCGCCAACGCCCAGGATGACGGTCAGCCATTCCAGTACGGAGGTGCCTCCGGAGATATCGGGGAGGAAACCTCCACCGAGCGCGCGCAACTCGTTGGGGAACGGGGTGATCTGCTGGTTCTTCAGGGTGATGAGCGTCAGGCCGCGGAAGATGAGCATGCCGGCCAGGGTGACGATGAAGGCCGGAATGCCCACATAGGCAATCCAGTAGCCCTGCCATGCACCCACCAAGGCACCTACCAGGAGGCAAGCCGGGATGGCCAGCCACCACGCCCAGCCCCAGTGCACGATCATCACGCCAGCAACAGCACCGATGAACCCGGCGATGGATCCGACAGAGAGGTCGATGTGGCCGGCGATGATGACCATCACCATGCCAATAGCGAGGATCAGGATATAGCTGTTCTGGACCACCAGGTTGCTGACGTTCTGCGGTTCAAGCAGGATGCCGTTGGTCAGGACCTGGAAGAGGATAACGATCAGGATCAGGGCGACGAAGATGCCAACCTGGCGGAGGCGGCTTGTGAGGAAGCCAAGGGATTCTCGTAGGGCGGACATGTTGGCTATTCCTTCTCTTGAGTCATGAAGTGCATAAGGGTTTCCTGGGTGGCCTCGGCGATGGGGACCTCGCCGGTGATGTGCCCTGCGGACAGCGTGTAGATCCTGTCGCAAATGCCCAGGAGCTCAGGCAGCTCCGAGGAGATCACGATCACGGCTTTCCCGGCGGCTGCGAGTTCATTGATGATCGTGTAGATCTCGAACTTGGCGCCGACGTCGATGCCCCGGGTTGGTTCGTCCAGGATCAGCACGTCCGGATCCGAGAACATCCACTTGCTCAGCACCACTTTCTGCTGGTTACCGCCGGAGAGCTTGCCGGTGATGGCTGCCACGGACGGCGCCTTGATGTTCATGCTCTTGCGGTAATGGTTGGCGACGGTGGTCTCTTTGTTGCCATCAACCCAGCCACGTTTGGCCAGCTTGTTCAGCGCCGCCATGGAGATGTTCCGTTTGATGTCCTCGATCAGGTTCAGGCCATAATGCTTGCGGTCCTCGGTGGCGTAGGCAATGCCATGATCGATCGCGTCGGAAACGGTGGAAGTGTTGATCTCTTCGCCGTACTTGTAGACCTTGCCCGAAACGGCGCGTCCGTACGTCCGGCCGAAAACGCTCATGGCCAGCTCGGTGCGGCCCGCGCCCATAAGGCCGGCCAAGCCCACCACTTCGCCCTTGCGGACATTCAGGCTGGCGTTGTGCACCACGATGCGGCTGTGGTCCTGGGGATGCTGGACCGTCCAGTCTTCAATGCGGAGGACTTCCTCGCCGATATTCGGAGTCCGGTCCGGATAGAGGCTTTCAAGGTCACGTCCCACCATGCCGCGGATGATGCGTTCCTGGGTGATCTGGCCCTGGTCCAGGCGCAGCGTCTCAATGGACTTGCCGTCACGGATGATAGTGACGGCGTCAGCAACCTTGCGGATCTCGTTGAGTTTGTGGCTGATGATGATGCTGGTGACGCCCTGGCCCTTGAGGTGCAGGATGAGGTCCAGCAGGTGGTCCGAGTCTTCATCGTTCAGTGCAGCCGTGGGCTCATCCAGGATGAGCAGCTTCACCTCTTTGGAGAGCGCCTTGGCAATCTCCACGAGCTGCTGCTTGCCAACACTGATGTGCTGGATGGGTGTGACGGGGTTTTCGCTCAGACCTACACGGGCAAGCAGCTTGGCGGCTTCGAGGTTGGTTTTCCGCCAATCCACCCAGCCGTTGTTTGCCAACTCGTTGCCGAGGTAAATGTTCTCAGCGATGGAAAGGTACGGGCTAAGAGCCAGCTCCTGGTGGATGATCACGATCCCGCGCTTCTCACTGTCCGAGATGCTGTTGAATTCGCAGGGTTCGTTCTCAAAAAGGATGTCGCCGTCAAAGGAGTTGTGCGGGTAGACCCCGGACAACACCTTCATCAGGGTGGATTTCCCGGCGCCGTTCTCTCCACAGATGGCGTGGACTTCGCCGCGGTTTACATCCAGGGTGACATCCTGAAGGGCCTTGACCCCGGGGAAGGTCTTGGTTATTCCTCGCATTTGAAGAATGGGTACGTTCATCGTCAATTCCCACTGACTGGTTGGAACTTGGCCTGGCCGGGGATTCGGCCGGCTCATGGTGGGTTGTGGCCCCGCCCCGCTTTAGCAGCGCCTGGCAGCGCTCTGGCAGCGCTCTGGCAGCGCTTCGGCAGCGGGACCACAACCCGAAGGAAGTGCTTACTTGACGTCGGATTCCTTGTAGTAGCCCGAGTCGATTAGTTCCTTCTTGTAGTTGTCCTTGGTGATGATGACGGACTTCAGGAGGAAGGCCGGAACAACCTTGACCTTGTTGTTGTAGGTCTTGGTGTCGTTCGTTTCCGGCTCGTTGCCCTTGAGCACGGCGTCAACCATCTTCACGGCCTGAGCTCCGAGCTGGCGGGTGTCCTTGAAGATCGTGGAGTACTGCTCGCCGGCGATGATGGACTTCACGGAGCCCTTTTCGGCGTCCTGGCCGGTAACTACCGGCAGCTTTCCGGTGGAGTAGCCGCCAGTGCTGGTCAGTGCCGAGATGATGCCGATGGACAGGCCGTCATACGGGGAGAGCACACCGTCCAGCTTGGTGCCGGAGCTGTAAGCCGAGGTCAGGATGTCTTCCATGCGCTTCTGGGCAACGGGTGCCTGCCAGCGCAGGATGGCTGCCTGCTCGAACTTGGTCTGGCCGCTGGGAACCTTCAACGTGCCTGCATCCAGGTACGGCTTGAGGGTGTCCATGGCGCCAGTCCAGAAGAAGTTGGCGTTGTTGTCATCCGGGCTTCCGGCGAAGAGCTCCACGTTGAACGGGCCCTTGCCTTCAACCTTCTTGCCACTTGCGTCCACCAGGCCAAGGCCGGTGAGCAGTGACGTAGCCTGCTGGACACCTACGGTGTAGTTGTCGAAGGTGGTGTAGTAATCAACGTTCGGTGTTCCGTTGATGAGGCGGTCGTAGGCGATGACCTTAACGTTCTGTTCCTTGGCCTTGGCCAGGACGTCGGTCAGCGTGGTGCCGTCAATTGCTGCGATGATCAGTGCCTTGGCGCCCTTGGTCAGCATGTTCTCGATCTGGGAGACCTGCGTAGGGATGTCATCGTTGGCGAACTGAAGGTCAGTCTTGTAACCAAGGTCCTTCAAGGATTTCTCAACGTTGGCGCCATCGGCAATCCAACGCTCGGACGTCTGGGTCGGCATCGAAATGCCTACCAGCGAATCGCTGGGCTTGGCGGTGCTGCTGGATTCTGCAGCTCCTCCGCGGCTCCCGCAGCCCGTGGCTCCCACGGTCAAGGTAAGGACAACCGCTACGGTGCCCAGGAGTTTCTTTAATCTCACGATGCTCTCCTTCCGCGGCAGCTTTGCCGCGAACTCTGATGCAGCCGGAGCATCTGCGCGTCCGGCACGGTGAAGCTGGGTTGGCCTGTGTGCTGGGGGCGGCACATGCCACTTCAAGGTGATACGACTGCCATTGTGAACGCTAACAATACCGTCGGTCAAGTGGATTGGATCACAATTTGGTTATAACGCTACTCGGCAGTAATCCCTGCGGGAAATTCTTGACTTGAATCGTTGTTAGCGTTCACAATTGGCGCGCGTTCGCGTTCCCTGGGAAAGGAAGAGCCCGGCACCGCCTTGTGGGCAGTGCCGGGCTTCCAGTGCTCCACCATGATGGCGTGGTGGAGCACGTCCCCGCCGAAAGTGGGGAGCTAGAACCGGGTGTCGAACGAATCGCAGAAGACGTTCTCGTTGAACGTTCCCTGGAACTCGGACTTACCTTGGATTTTCAGGATGGTGGCACGGATGGCCTCGCGCGTTCCTGCGTGAGCGTGAATGGCGGTCTTGACCATGGGTACATCGATCAGATGGTTCGGCTGGTTCAGGGAAACGAAGACAGTGGGAACTTCCGTGGCGTACCAAGGAATTTCAGCAGCCATGGGCGAGGACCACTTGATCCGTATTGCCGCCTCCTGCGCGAAGCCCTTGACGTTGGCAAACACGAATGCGGCGTCGTACTTCTCCCCATAGTCGCCAGTTGCTTCCTCGGCGAGCACCCGCATGAAGTTCATGCCGGACTCCCCCGCAGCTTCGCGCTGCTCCGCAGTTTTGAAGACATGCACTTCAAAACCCGCGGATTCCAGTTCCTCCTTGACGGTGTCCAAATAAGCCAGCGGATCTGCGCGGGTAAAGTCCGCCCCGCCCGAAATGCCATAGAGCCGGATGCGTTTGTGCGTCCCAGGCGTGATGGGCAGGTTGTGGGCTGTGTCCTTGACAAGAGTGACGGTCTTGTCCGCAACGTCTGCGGCAATTGCACGGTGCGCGTCGCTGCCGATGACGGCCAATGCTCCTGCGGACGGCACCAGCCTCTCACGCTCAATCCGGTGCAATCCCAGCGTTGCCTTCAACCCCAGGATCCGACGCAAGGCATCGTGGAGACGGGCCTCCGTGATGACGCCGGATTTGTAGCCGTCCACCATGTATTGGAAGTCCTCGTCGGGATTGCGGAAGAAGAGGAACATGTCGCAGCCGGCCGCGATGGTGGCAGGCACCAAATCGCGCCGCTTCATTGCCTGCGTCAAGCCGACCATGAGCGAAGCGTCCGTGAGCACCAGCCCGTTGAAGCCGAGCTCGCCGCGCAGCAGGTCCTGCAACAGTTCAGGAGCGAGTGTCGCCGGCAAAACCTCAGAGTCCGACAGCCCGGGACGGAAATGCCTGGAGACCCCGGGAGCACCGATGTGCCCTACCATGATCGACTGCACGCCGTGCCCGATCATTTCGCGGTACACATGCCCGTACGTCTTGTTCCACTGGTCATAGTCGAGCGTGTTGTAAGACGTGACCACATGCTGGTCGCGTTCATCAATACCGTCGCCCGGGAAATGCTTCACGGCGCAAACAGTTTGTGACTCGCTGATTCCGTCGAAGTACTCCTTGGCACGCTCCACCACAATCTCCGGCGTATTGCCGAACGCCCGGGTGGAGATGACCGTGTTCCGCCAGTTGTAGTGGATGTCCACGATCGGCGCGAACGCCCAGTTACAGCCCAGCGCGGCCGTTTCGACGCCGGCAACCTGGCCCATTTGCCGGGCGATTGCCTTGTCCGGGTGTGAACCCGCCTGCAGGTGCGTGGCCACGAACGTGCCGTCGTCGCAACTGCCCGCTCCGCCCATCTCCGGGTTGGAAGCGATGAGCAGCGGGATGCGGGTTTTGGACTGCGCGTAACGGATGTGTTCCTGGACGGCCGCCGAGGGACCCGGCCGGTAGCGCATGCCGCCCACATGGAATTTCTCCAGCACACCATCGAGGTACTCCGGGGAGTAATCGTTGTTGTGGTTGATGAACAGCTGCCCGATCTTCTCCTCAAGGGTCATTGAGCCGATCGTGTTCTCCACCCATGCGACAGCTGCGTCATCAAGATGGAAGGGAGCAGCTTTGAGGTCCACCAGGAATGGCCTGGACGGCGCTTCAGCAGGTCCACTCAAAGCCAGGGTCACTTCATCCACGATCTCCTCCACGGATAAGGCGATATCCAGGACTATTCCGGCTTCGTCGTCCTGCAAGGGCTCCAAAGTAGCTAATTGTGAATCAAGGAGCGAGGCTGGCATGAAGTGGCCGGGTCGGGCGTTCATGCGTTCATTCAGCAACTCTCGCGTGCCATACAGGTGCACGAAAACCACGGATGGATCGCCGCTGCGGATGATGTCCCGGTAGGAGCGCTTGAGGGCGCTGCAGGCAATAACAAGAGCAGAGTTCGACGCCGTGAAGCGCCTGCCGATTTCGGCCAACCAGGGTGCCCGGTCGTCGTCGTTCAGCGGAGTACCCGAGGCCATCTTGTCGATGTTTGATTGCGGGTGCAGCGAATCGCCGTCGAGAAATTCAGCGCCGAGGCGTTCAGCGAGGTCGGCGCCCACGGTGCTTTTGCCGCAGCCGGCCACGCCCATCACCACGATGTGGGGCCGGGCGTCGCCTGCCGAAGGAACCGGCTTACCAGTCATGGACCGTGCCGTCCACGAGGCGGTTGTACGGCAGGTATGCCTGCTGGTACGGGAACGCAGCGGCCGCTTCCTCGTTGAACTCGACGCCGATGCCGGGCTCGTCCCCGGGGTGCAGGTAACCGTCCTTGAAGGTCATGGACTGCTGGAAGACTTCGTTGGTCTTGTCCGAGTGCTGCATGTATTCCTGGATGCCGTAGTTGTGGATGGCCAGGCCAACGTGCAACTGGGCGGCGAAGCCCACCGGGGAGATGTCCGTGGGGCCGTGGAAGCCGGACTTGATCTGGTACTGGGCGGCGAAGTCCATGACCTTCTTCAGCGGGGAGATACCGCCAAAGTGTGTGGAGGCCGCACGGACGTAGTCGATCAACTGTTCCTTGATGAGGGTCTGGTAGTCCCACACGGTATTGAAGATTTCGCCGATGGCCAGCGGCGTTGTGGTGTGTTGGCGGACCAGGCGCAGGCCTTCCTGGTTCTCGGCCGGTGTGCAGTCCTCCAACCAGAACAGGTCGTACGGTTCCAGTGCCTTGCCAAGCTTGGCCGCCTGGATGGGTGTCATGCGGTGGTGGCCATCGTGGAGCAACGGAATTTCCGGGCCGAACTCATTCCGGACGGCTTCGAAAACCGTGGGCAAGTGGCGCAGGTACGCGCGGGTGTCCCAATCCTCCTCCAACGGGAAGTTTCCGCGGCCTGCGGGCTCGTAGTCGTACCGCTCGCCAGACGCCTGGGCCTGGGCGGCAACCCCGTACACAGCCTTGATGCCCGGGACCGCTGTCTGAATGCGGATGGACTTGTACCCGAGTTCCAGGTGCTCGCGCACCGAGTCGAACAGCGAGGGAATGTCCGAGCCGGAAGCATGGCCGTAGGCCCGCAGCCCGTTCCGGGACGCGCCACCCAGCAACTGGTAGACGGGCATGCCGGCCACCTTGCCCTTGATGTCCCACAACGCCATGTCCACGGCAGCAATCGCGGCCATGGTCACCGGGCCCCGGCGCCAGTAGGAGCTGCGGTACAGGAACTGCCACGTGTCCTCGATCCGGTGCGGATCCTTCCCGATCAACAGCTGCGCAACATGCTCCTTGAGATAAGCGGCGACGGCGAGTTCCCGGCCGTTCAGCGTGGCATCACCAATACCCGTCACACCATCCTCGGTGGTGATACGCAGGGTGACGAAGTTCCGGGAGGGGCTGGTCACGAAGACTTCAGCGGCAATGATTTTCACAGCTTTTCCTTTCGGGATTGGGCTGGGTTGAAGGGTTCCTTCTCGCCTCAATGCGATATTCACCACAAATACTGAATACGAGTCTAGAATTGTTTGCCATATTTGGCAATCGGTTGCCAGCGCGACAACCGCGCGAGCCTCGGAAAAGGGAAGCCTAGGCTGCAGTTCCTGTCCCGGCACGGTGAGTGGCCCAAACCGTGGTCAGCTCCTGGATCAGCTCCACGACTCCTGGCTCATCGGCAAGGTCTGGATCCAAAAGCCGCAGCAACGCTGCAACCCGGGCACCTCCGGAGAGCTCATTCGCAGCTGCAATACCTGAAGCCCTGGGATCCTGAAGCCCAGGATTCGCCGCGATGTACGCAGACCACACCGCGATCATTCTCGCCGCAGCAGTGCCGCTTCGCCCCGCGGCGCGCTCCGCACGGAGAACCGGCAGTGCACGCATCCGAAGCTTGGTGCTGCCGTCCATGGCAATCTGGGCCAGATGATGTGCGATCCGGGAGTTTCCAAAACGTTCAAGCAATGCAGTCCGGTATTCAGGGATATGGAGTTCCCCGCCGGGAAGGTGCCTGGCGGCTTCGTCCCAGAATTCCTCTACCGCTTGACGGCATACCGCATCGCCCAGGGCCTGGGCCACTGTGGTGTGGCCGTGCAACTGCCCTGCGTAAGCCAGGATGGAATGCGCGCCGTTGAGGAGCCAAAGTTTGCGGTTTTCGTAGGGTTCGATGTCATCCACGAAGACCGCTCCAGCGTCTTCCCAACGTGGACGCCCGAGGGGGAAATGGCCGCTCAGCACCCAGTTGCGGAACGGTTCAGTCACCACCGGGGCTTCGTCCCTGTACCCGCACTGCTCACCGATCAGAGCAACATCGTCAGCCGTAGTGCGGGGCGTGATGCGGTCCACCGATGTGCTGACAAAGCTGACGTTGTTGTCGATCCAGGCGGCGAGTCCGGGGTCAAAGCCCAGTGCGATTTCCGCTACGCCCGCACGGGCCACGTTTCCATTGTCAGAGAGGTTGTCGCAGGAAACCACAGCGAGGGGTCCGGCGTCGGCCTCCCTGCGGGCGGCGAGGCCAAGGACCAAGCGGCCCAACGGCGTCGTGGGTTGTTCCCCCGCGACCAAACGCGGCAGGTCATCCGCGCCGTGTGCGTAGGCTGCTTCCGTGATGGTCAGTGTTATCACCGCTGTTTGCGGTGCAGAGACCAGTTCGACCAATCGTTCAATGTTGGCGCCATCGACTGCTTCTACAACGCTGCCTACAACCTCAAAGGAATCCCCTGCATCGGATCGTTCCACCACCGTGAAGAGACCATCCTGGGCCGCAAGGACCTTGGCGGCATCCGGACGACGCCCCGTGAACGAGGCGATGCCCCAATCCCCCGCGTCACCAGCATGCTGCGTGTACCAGGCCTGGTGCGAACGGTGAAAAGCCCCGAGTCCCAGGTGCACAATGCGCACGGGAGCCTTTTCAACCGCCTTGACCTCACGGCTCAATCGCCTGAGCCCATCGACGCTCATAGTTTGAACACCCTGCGTGGCGAGGAATCGACGACGTCGAGAATCAGCTCGTGGGCGCGGGCTTCAGTCACGCGGTGCTCGGCTACAAGGCGCGCAAGGAAGGAAGCTTCAATCCTGCGTGAGGCGTCATGCCTTGCCGGGATTGAACAGAACGCGCGGGTGTCATCGATGAAGCCCGAGGACCGCGAGAAACCTGCGGTTTCCGTTACTGCGGAGCGGAAGCGCAACATGGCATCCGGAGCATCGAGGAACCACCACGGCGCACCGATGAAAACAGACGGATAGAAACCGGCCAACGGCGCGAGTTCACGGGAAAAAACGGTCTCATCGAGGGTGAAGAGCACCAGGTGGAAATCCTTGGCCGTGCCAAAGTCCTGCAGCAACGGACGGATGGCCTCGGTGTAGTTCACCGCGAACGGAATATCGTGGCCGGTGTCCGCACCAAAGGACTCGAACGTGGGGCCATGGTGATTCCGGTACGAGCCAGGGTGGATGGTCATGACCAATCCGTCGGCCACTGACATGCGTGCCATCTGGTACATCATGTGGGCCTCGAACGCATCACGATCCTGGGCTGTAGCCTTGCCGGCACGGGCAAGTTCAAAGAGTGCTTCAGCTTCTGCGGTTTGCAGTTTGAGCGTGGCAGGCGTGCGCACGCCGTGATCCGCCGAAACTGCGCCATGCTCAACAAAGTAGCGACGGCGGTTTTCCAGGGCCGCGATGTAGCCTGAATAGCCCGTTGCGCCGTCGGCGGCAGTTTCGATCAGACGATCAACGTTGGCGTTCCAGCTCGGATGCGCCACATTCAGATAAGCATCCGGTCGGAACGTGGGAAGCACCCGGCCGTTGAAGCTGGGGTCATTGGTGAGGGCCTTGTGGCTGGCAAGGTTGTCCAGAGGATCATCCGTGGTGGCCAGGACCTCAATGTTGAAGTCCTTGAAGAGCTGGCGAGGACGGAAGTCCGGCTCTACCAGCTTCGCCGCGATCGCGTCATAGCTGGCGTCAGCCGGCATCTCACTGAGGTCTGCGCCGAGTTTGAACACTTCGTGGAATTGGGTGCGCAGCCAGTACCCGGAGGCAGTGCCCTCGAACAGCGGCCAGGCCTGGACGAACTGCCTCCAAATCTCCCGCGAATCAGGCGCGGACGCTGTACCTGTGAGCAACTGATCCATCGGAACACCGTTGGCGTGGATCAGGCGGGTGACGTAGTGGTCCGGGCTGACCAGGAGCGCTGCAGGGTCAGGGAAGGGCGTGTTCTGTTCAAGGACAGCGGCGTCAACGTGGCCGTGCGGAGAAATGATGGGCAGGTCCTGGACGCGCTCCAGCAAGGAGCGCGCGATGCTGCGCGTGCCGGGATCTGCGGGCAGGAGCCTGTCAGGGTGTGCTGCGATGGACTGTGACATAGGTCAATCTTGCGGTTCACCTTGCCATCTTGTCAACCGGTTGCCAAAAATTGCCAACTCGTTGCAACAATCATTTGCCTAAACACTGGGGACTAGCTCAGCAGCCTTCCACTGGAGCCACGCACAACGAGCTCGGTCTCCACGCTCACAGCTTCGCTGGGGGCATCGTGGCCTTGCAGCATGTCCAACAGGATGGTCACGGCACGCGTGCCGCATTCCCCCAGGGGTGAACGCACGGTCGTCAGTGCGGGAGTGGTGAAGTCTGCGCCGAAAATGTCATCGAAGCCAACGATGCTGATTTGGTCCGGAACGCGCATGCCGCCAGCCTGCAATTCCTGCATCAAGCCGATGGCCAGGAGGTCGTTGTAGGTGATGACGGCCGTAGCTCCGCTTTCCAGGACGTCGCGCGCAACTTGCCTGCCGCCGTCGACGGTTGGTTTGGACGATTCCAAACGGAGGGCGCCCAGCTTGGACCACTCGCAGGCAGCTTTGACGCCCTCCCACCGGCGGCCCGTCATCCAGGACTGGGCAGGCCCGGCGACGTAGGCAAGATTGGTGTGCCCATTGGCTGCCAAGCTGCGCACGGCCTCGCTGATGCCCTTGTTCACATCCGGAACGACGCACGGGACGCCGTCGATCTTGCGGTTAATGACCACCACAGGCTTGTCCACTGAAAGGGCCCGGATGTGGTCGTCGTCCATGCGGGGACTCGCCAGGATCAGTCCGTCGACCGTGCTCAACAGGCGGCGCGCCGCGGTGACTTCAGTCTCTGGCGACTCAGCGGATTCCGCCAGGACCAGCGTGTAATCGCGAGCCGATCCGGTGGTTTCGGCACCGCGGATGATGTCGAAAAAGGTGGGATTGGTAATGTCCGCGACAATCAAACCGATGGTCTGCGTGCGGCCAGTGGGAAGCGCGCGGGCGAACGGGTTCACCTGGTAGTTCAGCTGCGCAGCCGCGTCCTCGATAATTTTCTGTGTCTTGGCACTGACCCTGCCCGGCTTGCTGAGGGCGCGCGACACCGTCGACGGGTTCACGCCCGCGAGCTTGGCGATGTCGTAGATCGTGGCGGAGGACTTTTCCCCCCGGCCACGCTTAGTGGGTGCAGTTGCTGCTCCGGTGCTCGTCACGTCAGTCACCGCTTCATCCTAGACCGCTTGGCAACAAAAACGGCCGGTTGCCATCGAGGAACGTCAAAAACCCAGTGGGATGTGAGAGAGGAATGCTAAAAACCCGGTGGGATGTGAGAGAGGAACGCTAAAAACCCGGTGGGATGTGAGAGAGAAACGGTCTGTCCGGATACTCCCTCACATCCCGGCGAGCCTCTACCGGCGCTCGGGGAACTTGCCCTCTTCCGCGATGCGCTTGTTGAGCTCCTGCAGGAATTCATCCTCGTCAAAGTCCAGCGAAACTTCCTTCCCGGTCCAGCTGGAGAGGTGGATGGCATTGGCAAGGCGGACGCCGTTGATACCGTCCGAGCCCGGAGCGAGCAGAGGGGTGCCGTCAAGAATGTTGGCCGCAAAGTTCTCCAGTACGCCGGCGTGCTGGCCGCCCCACGCAGACTCGAACTCGATGACCTCGCTGCTGTACAACTCGTCGCGGTTCAACTGGCCCATAAAGAGCTTGCGGACGCCTTCCGTATCCATCGAATCACTGATTTCCCGCTCCGGCTTGACCAGCCGGGTGACTGTGGCCACCTTGCTGTCCTCCACCACGATCTTGCCCTGGTCACCGAGGATTTCGAATCTGTCGGTTCCCACGATGTCGTGGGTGGCCGTCACGAAAACGCCCGTGGCGCCGTCGCCATAGTCCACGACTGCGGTGACTTCATCCTCGACTGCGATATCGCGGCGGAAGCCGTACGCCACCTTGGAGTAGACAGACTGGGGGACGCCACAGATCCACTGCCAGAGGTCCAGCTGGTGCGGTGCCTGGTTGACCAGAACGCCACCACCTTCGCCGCCCCAGGTGGCCCGCCATTCGCTGGAGTTGTAATAGCCCTGCGGCCGCCACCAGTTGGTGATGATCCAGTTGGTGCGGCGGATCTTGCCGATCTCGCCGCCGTCGACGATTTCCTTCAGCTTCTTGTAGAGCGGGTTGTTGCGCTGGTTGAACATGATGCCGAAGGTCAGTTCAGGCTTGGAAGCGGCGAACTCGTTCAGCTCCTTGACCTGCTTGGTGTAGACCCCGGCTGGCTTCTCCACCAGCGCATGAATGTCGCGCTTGAGTGATTCGATGCCCATCTCGGGGTGCAGGAAGTGCGGCACGCAGGTGATGACAGCATCAACGGCACCGCTTTCCAGCAGCGCAATGTAGTCGTCATAGAACGGGACGTCCGGGTACTGGGAGGCAGCAAGTTCCTTCTTGGCAGGATCGACATCGCAAATGGCGCCGATCTCCATGTTCGGGACCAAGCCGTCCGTGATGAACTTGGCGTAGGCGCCGCCTTGCTGGCCCAGGCCGATGATGCCGAGGCGTACTTTCTTGCTCATGAATGCAATCTCCTGTGTTGAAATCTAGAAAAGGTCGGCGTGGCCCATGGCCACCAGGTTGTCGTACGAGGTCTGGAGTGCGTCCCAGACGGTCCGGCCGTACAGTTCGTCCTGCTCCACAAGCAGATATTGGGCACCAGCGGCCAGGGCGGCAGGAATGATGGATGGGAAGTCCAGGTTGCCTTCGCCCACTTCAGCGAACTGCACCACATTCCGGAACTCCGCCATGAATCCGGGAAAGTCGCCCTTCTCCAGGAGCCCGAAGGACGATTCCGGCATCTGACCGATCCTGTAGTCCTTGAGGTGCACCATGGCAGTCTTGCCGGCGTACTTTTGGAGGGTGCGCACAGGGTCCAGGCCGCCGCGCTGCACCCAGTGGACGTCAATCTCCATACCCATGGCCGGGGAGTTCCCGGCGATGATGTCCAGCATGTACCTGCCATCAAACTTGGCGAACTCAATGTGGTGGTTGTGATAGTAAAGGCTGATGCCTTGTTCCTGGAGCCGTTCGGCATAACCGTTTGCTTGTTTGGCGAATTCAACCACCGAATCCAAGGACTTCATCGCCCCGAACGGAAGCATGCCGATGCGCAGCAGCGAGGTATCCAGGCGCTTGGCATCGTCCACGATCTTGTCGAAGTTCTCTGCCAGTGACTCCACCGGCATGCCCTTGCGGCCTTCAATATTGACTGAAAGGGCGGCGATATCCATACCCAGCTCCGTGCGGGAGCGGTCCAGCTCGCCCACATTCTCCGGAGTCATGGGGATCTGGGAAATCTCGACGGCGTTATAGCCGATCGCACTGACCTTGCGGAGCGTTTCGAATGCTCCCACGTCAGCAAAACTGTCCTTCAGCATCATGGCTTGGACGCCTATTGTGGCCACTTTTTCCTCCGGGGTTTCCGGGCCCTTCCGGACCCTGGATGTGTCATGGGATGCCGTGCTGTTCAGGCCACGGCACCTTGCTGTTCGATTTGGCTAAGTTGGTTTGCGAGCAGCCGGTGGCGGTCTGCCCGGCGCTGTTCCTGGCGGTCAGGATCCGGCACGGGCGAGGCGAGCAACAGTCGCTGGGTGTAGGGGTGTTCAGGATCGCGGGTGACCACCTCGGCGGGGCCTTGCTCCACGATTTCACCGTGGTACATGACGGCCACGCGGTGGCTGATATGCCGCACGACGTCGAGGTCGTGGGACACGAACAGGTACGAAACCCCGGTGTCCCTTTGGATCTGCAGGAAGAGGTCCAGCACCCGGGCCTGGGTGGAGAGGTCCAATGCGCTGACCGGTTCGTCGCAGACAATGAGTTTGGGTGACAGTGCCAACGCCCGCGCAATTGCAACACGCTGGCGCTGGCCGCCGCTGAACTCACGCGGTAGCCGGTGGATCGCGTCCGAGGGCAGGCCCACCTGGTCCAGCAGTTCCTTGACGCGCTTCTTGGCCGCTGCAGGTTCCATGCCCTGCACGCCCAGCGGTTCAGCCAGGATGTCCCCAATTTCCAGCGCCGGGTTCAGCGAAGTGTAGGGGTCCTGGAACACCACCTGAAGGTCCCGGCTCAGCGTCCGGCGTTCCTTGCGCGAGGCGTTGCTGATGTCATTGCCTTCGAAAATCACCTTTCCGGACGTGACGGGTGCCAGGCCCAGAACAGCCCTGCCCAAGGTGGTCTTGCCCGAACCGGACTCCCCCACCAAGCCAAGGGTCTCGCCTTGGCCAATGCTGATGTTGATGTCCGTAAGGGCCCGGAAGGGCTTGGCCCTGAACCGCTTGCTGGGGTACTCCACCACGAGGTTGTCCACGGATAGTAGCGGGGAGCTTTGTACGGGGCTCATGCGACGGGCTCCTTGTCCTGTGATACAAGCATCGTCATGGGGGTCTTTCCTTCGAGCATGGATCCAAGAAGGGTCTGGGTGTATGGCTCTTTCGGGTTTCGGAGGATGTCCCGGACGGTTCCTTCTTCAACAAGCCGCCCGTTCTGCATGACAACAACACGGTCGCAGAGGTCGGCGACGACGCCGAAGTTGTGGGTCACAAGGATCACACCGATGTTCAGACGCTGCTGCAATTCGCGGAGCAGGTCCAGCACATCGGCCTGGACGGTGACGTCCAGCGCCGTGGTGGGTTCGTCAGCGATGACCAGGTCCGGTTCGCAGCTGATGGCACCGGCGATGAGCACGCGCTGGGCCATGCCACCGGAAACCTCGTGCGGGTAAGCGTTGAAGGTCAGTTCCGGGTTGGCAATGCCGACGTCGGTGAGCAGTTTGAGGGCACGCTGGCGGGCTTCTGACTTCGAGATTCCCAAGACACGGACCATGGGGGTGACCAGCTGGTAGCCAATGGTGAAGGCCGGGTCCAGGTTGCTCATCGGTTCCTGCGGAATGTAGGAAATCCTCCTGCCGCGCAGCTTGGACAACCGCTCCTGGCTGACGCGGTCCTCGCCCGGGGCCACGGTGTAGCTGCCGTCGAACTGAATGGAGCCGCCCACAATCCTGGCGTTGTCCGGGAGCAGGCCCAGGATGGAGAACGCGGTCTGGGACTTGCCCGAACCCGATTCGCCCACAATGCCCAGGATCTCGCCGCGGTCCACGTGGAACGAGACGTCGTCCACCACCTTCTTGATGGAACCATCAGCCTGCGGATATCCGACGCCGAGGTTCGTCACCTTGACCAGGTGATGTTCGGTTCCAAGCTCGACGGCGGCCACGGATTTGCGCGACTGGCGCGCCTTGGCGGGTTCCGCCGTCGTGCGTTCTGCAGCGTTGCGTTCGGCTTTGGCGACCTTCTTCTTGCGGTGCTTGATCTTTTCGCCGTCTTCCAGGGCATCGCGGATGGCGTTGCCAAGCAGGACGAGTCCACCGATGGTGAGTGCCATGGCAAGTGCCGGCCAGAGAAGCAGGGTTGGCGTGAGATAGACGTTCTTGAAGCCCTCCGAGAGCATGACGCCCCACGTTGCTTTGGTGGGATCACCAAGGCCCAGGAATTCAAGGCCGGACTGGATGGCGATGGCCACGCCCGCGATTGCTGCGGTCTGGATGATGATCGGTGCGCGGACCACGGAGAAGATATGGCGCGCGATGATGCTCAGGTCCGAAAGGCCGGAGACACGTGCGGCATCCACGTAGAGCTCGTTGCGGACCGACTGGACCGCGGTGCGTGTCAACCGGAAGTAGGACGGGCTGATGAGGACGCCGAAGGCGATCATGGAAATCCACACCGATGGTCCGAACGCCGCGCGGATGGTGAGCAGAACGATCAGGCCGGGCAGGCTCATGAGGATGCTGACCACCCAGTTGGAGACCGCTTCGAACTTGCCCGCGTAGTAGCCGGCGATCAGGCCTGCGGGAAGTCCGATGGCGATGGCCACTCCTGCGCACAGCAGGGCGGACAACAGGGTGAGCTGGGCGCCGAAGAGCAGGCGGCTCCAGGTATCGCGGCCTGCACTGTCAGTCCCCAGGATGTTCACGGAGTCCGCCGGCGCCAAGGTCTTGGTGATGTTCGCGAAGTTCTCCTCAAACGGAGCCAAGACCGGGGCGAAAATAGCCAGCAACGCAATGCTTCCCAGGATGACCAGCGAGGCGATACCCAGGGGGTTCCTGAGGAGGCGGCGCATCATTCCGGAACGCACCACGGTACCGCTTTGTCCATCGGGGGCCTTCGCTGCCACACCCATGGAGTCGGGACTTGCTGAAATTGCCGCTGAATCTACGGAATCGCTCATGACACACGTACTTTCGGGTTGAGCCAACCATTGAGAATGTCCACCAGGAGGTTCACCACGATGACCACCACCACGGTGTACATCACCACTCCCATGACCACGGGAAGATCGGACTGGCCTGTTGCGGTAACTGCGAGGGGACCCATTCCTGGAAGGGCGAAGATCTGCTCGATGATCACCACGCCTCCCAGCATGCCGATCAGTTGCAGGCTCAATACTGTGAGGCCTGCCGGAGCGGCGCTGCGGAGCACGTGCTTGAACAGGATTTCACGTTCTCCAATGCCCCGGCTGCGCAAAGTCCTGACGTAGTCACGCTCGAGCTGCTTGATCACGGCACTGCGGATTTGCTGTGCCCCGCCGGTCACTCCATTGATGAGCAGGGCGATGACCGGAAGGGTCATGGAGTACACCCAGGCCTCGGGTCCCACCTCGGGAGAGATAGTGCTGGTAGCCGGGAAGAGGCCCAGCTGGATGGCAAGGATGGTCACAAGGAACACGCCGATCACGTATCCGGGGATGGAGTCGCCGATGATGGCGCCAACCTGGACTGCCCTGTCCACCCAGCCGCGCTTCACCGCTGCAGCAACGCCGATCAGGGCTGCGCAGATGGCGATCAGGATCATTGCGGCGAAAACCATGGTCATGGTTACCGGGATCCGGGTGGCAAGGGAGTTGGCCACCGGCTCCGAGGTGAACCAGGAGGCTCCAAGGTTTCCGCTCAAGGCATCGCCCAACCAGGCGAAATAGCGCGTTGCAAGTGGCTGGTCGAGACCGAGCTCCTGTTCCTTCATGGCCACCTGTTCAGGTGTGGCTTGGTCACCCAGGATATTTTGGGCGATGCTTCCGCTGGAGGTGTACAGCAGGATGAAGGTGAGCGCCGAGACTACGAACAACACCACCAGACCGCTGCCCAGCCTTTTCGCAATGAACTTGATCATGGGTTCCTACTTGGCGGGCGAGTAGTTATAGATGGACGGAACGGCCTGCTGTACTTGCGGGGTGACGTTCACTTTGTCGTTGTGGTAGTACATCTGGTTCACGCGGAAGAGCGGGGCGAACCATGCCTGTTCCACAACGTACTTGTTGACTTCCTGGGCCAGCTTGCCGGCCTCTTCGCCACCGGTGCGCACAGCCTGGATCTTCGCCTCGAGTTCAGGTGTGGTGGTCTTGAAGGGGTTGTACAACGCCTTGGTGGAGACGATCTGGTCGATCGCAACGGTAGGTTCACCCTGGAAGAGGTTGAAGAAGAGCGCCTGGTACTTCTGTGCCGCGACATCAGCGGTGAACGTGTTGGTGATGGCAGCGCCCGGTTTCAGGGTGATTCCAACGTCCGCGAGCTGTTGCTGCATGACAGAGATAAGGGTTTCAGCTCCGGGCAGAGTGGGAACGTCAAGGGTTACCTTGCCCTCGAAGCCGGAGTCCTTCAACAGTTGCTTGGCCTTGGCGGGATCGTAGCTGTAGTAGTTCTCCAGCTCCTCCGTCCAGGCGCCGCTTTCCTTGCCGAACGGCTGCGAAGTAGGCGTGCCTTGGCCCAGCATTACCTGTTCCAGAATGGTCTTGCGGTCGAATGCATAGTTGATGGCCTGGCGGACCTTGACGTTGGCAAGTGCGGGGTTCTTTGTGCCGTCCCGGTCCAGAAGAAGCAAACCGGACCAGTCAACCTGGTTGGTTTCGAGTTTCATCTTGGCACCCTCTGCCTGCTTGCCGTTCTTGGGATCCAGGAGCGTGGCATCGATCTGGCCGGAAACCAGGGCGTTGGTGCGGGCCGTGGGATCGGTGAGGATCTTCAGGGTCAGCTTCTTGTACTTCTGCAGGTCCTTGTTCCAGTATCCCTCGCGGGCGGTGAAGACCGTCTGGGAATCTTTCACCGAGGCCGCTTTGTCCATCACGTACGGTCCGGAACCAACGGGTACGGTCTTGATCGCATCAGTGCCGAGCGCTGCGGGGCTGCCCATCAGGCCGGCGGCTTGGCTCAGGAAATACTCCAAGGCCGGCTCTGGAGCGCTGAGGTTGATGTCGATGGTGTCCTCGTCCACCACGGCGATGTCCGATACCGATCCGAGCTGGGCCATCTGCGGGCCGTTGGCCTTCTTGAAGTGGTCCAGGTTGGCCTTGGCTGCTGTGGCGTCGAACTTGGCGCCATCGCTGAACGTGACGTCCTTCCGGAGGTCCACGGTGAGCTTGGTATTGGTGTCGTTGTACTTCCAGGCGGTGGCCAGCATGGGGCTGAGCTTGCCGTCCGGTTCGCGCAGGATCAGGGAGTCATAGGCTGCCTGGTACGGCTGTAGTGCGTGGCCGACGTGAGCCTGGGCAGGATCCCACGAAGTGATGTCACGGAGCGTGCCCAGCGTCAAGGCCGTGATGGATTTTCCGCCACCGGCGTTTGAACCAGCTCCGGCTCCTCCGCCGCCACATGCGGTGAGCGCCAGGGAGGCGCTGAGTACGAGGGCGGCTGCTGCCGCCTTTGGACCTAACTTCATTGTCGGCTCCTAATGAGTCTTTGGCCTGACGCGAATCAGAACGAAGGTTGTGGCGTGGACCACATTTTTATCGGTGTGGGACTTACATTACGGAAGGAATCCCAGCTTGGCAACCGATTGTCAAAAGTTTCTGAAAATGTTGCCAAGTTGCCAGGATGTTGGACTCGGTTCCCTGAATTGGAGGCGAAAATGGCCGGAAACTTCGGGCCGGAATCGCCGGCAGACCCGGCTGCGGTTCAGCTCACCAGCTCCAACTGGTCCGGATAGCTCTGCGCATAGATGTCCTTGACGATCCGGAGCGACTTGGCTGCCTCTGCCGGACTTATCCAGAAAGGCCCCTCGTCCTCGAGCCCGGTGTAAAAGTCTTTGATCAGCAACTCATGCGAGACGCCCCAATAGGACCTGCCGCCCGTTTCCGCCACCCGCTCCGGGATGACATCCACGGTGCCGTCGTCGTAAGTCACCGTGAGGTCGCCGCGCAGGCTGAGCGTCGCCTTTTCGGTCACGATGTCCAACGAGACCGGCGCATTGACCGCATTGGCCAAAGTTGCATAGAAGACACTCCGCGCGCCGTTTACGTGCTCGGCAACAAACTCCGCGGTGTCTTCCACCTCAATCACGCCGGCCAGCGATCGCGTCGAGGCCCGGCCTTCCACCTTGGCAACATCGCCAACCAGCCATTGAAGCAAATCGACAGTATGGATTGCCTGGTTCATCATCAGGCCACCCCCACCCTCCAGCCAGGTGCCGCGCCAAGGCCGGTCGCGGTAGTAGTCGCCGTTCCGGTGCCACATGACTGTGGCCGATGCGCCGATTACCCGACCCAGCCCCCCGCCGCCGAGCATTTTCCGCATTGCCTGGGACGTCGCGTTGTAGCGGTTCTGGAAGCAGACGGCGATCTTAGCCGGGCTCCGTTCAGCCGCATCAATGAGCCGCTTCCCCTCTGCAAGCGTGTGCGCGAGTGGCTTCTCGACGATCACATTGACGCCGCGCTCCAGGCAATCGGCTGCCAGTGAGGCATGGAGGTGGTGTGGGGTACAAAGATGTACGACGTCGGGACGCGCCTTCTCCAGCATGTCCAGATAGTCCGTGTACCCCGGCACGTTGTGGGCGCCTGCTGCCCCTTGCAACCGCCCGGGATCGGTATCGCAGACACCGACCAACTGGACGTCGTCCATGGTTGAGATCGCCGAAAAGTGGATCGTTGAGATGTCACCGCAACCGATGACTGCCGCTGTAGGCATTTCCTGCTCCTTTGAAGGATGGTGCTGGTGCGTTGCGGCCGAGCCGGCTGTCAGGCCAGTTCGACGCCATTCCTGGCTGCCAGGCTCGCGAAAGCCCTCGCAGCAATGCCGAAGGCTACGGGTCCGGAGTACCCACCCAGCTCGTGGGCGTTGGCGAGGTGCGGCTCCAAGGAGGCGAAGCCTGTGAAGCCGTCGGCCTTGAGTGCGGCAATGGTGGCATCCAGTTCGCCGTCACCCTGCCCGGCAGGAACCACCTCACCCGTATCGGCCAAGGCATCCTTTACCTGCAAGTACTCAAGGTACGGACGCAGCATCGCATAGCCCTCGGTGTAAGGCTTGACGCCTACCTGTACGAAGTTGGCGTTATCCCACGCCACCCGGAGCGCCGGGGACGCCACAGTCTCCATGATGTCCAGCACCCTCTCGGGCGTATCGCCGTAGATGCCCTTTTCGTTTTCGTGGAGCAGGACGATTCCACTGGCTTCGGCCTCGGCAGCCAATGCCCTCATGCGTTCCATGACGGCATCCCGGATTTCTTCCTGGCTCTGGCCTTCGGCGCGGTAGAAGGAGAAGATCCGGACGTACTTGGCGTCAAGGCCCTTGGCCACTGAGATGATCTGGCGGAGTCGATTGACCTCATGCTCCACGGGAAGGCTGACGTCCACCTTGCCTATGGGGCTGGCAACGGCAGAGACTTTGAGGCCTCTTTCGTCAAAAATCCCTTTGAGCCGCTCCACTGCTTCCTTTTCCAGCTCGGACACGTTCACGTCCCAGGCGCTGCGGACTTCGATATGGCTGGCGCCGAGGGCCAGGAGTGCAGCGGCCTGGATTGCGGGATCGGGGTCTATCTCATCGCCGAAACCGGACAGGCTCCACACGGCATTGGGTTGAGTCACGAAATCTCCTAGATAGTGCCTGTGGCGCTGGTTCCTGGCGGCGCCGCAAGGTTGCGGTGACACAGTTCACAGGCGGTGCTGTTCCCTGAGTTTAGCCAACTTGGCATCCTCATGACAACCGATTGCCACAATCTGCCATGCTGTGGCATTCTTGATAAACGGTGTGGCAGCAATCACAGCCGGATGACCCGTTGTTCAGAGAGGAACACCCATGGCGACACAACCCGTGGCATCAGACCGGCCCGCCACCATCCATGACATTGCCGCCCTGTGCGGAGTCGCGGCATCTACTGTGTCCCGGGCGCTCACCAACCCGGACCGCGTCAATATCCGCACCCGACAGCGGATCCAAGCTGCCGCCGTCGAACTTAATTACACGCCGAACTCCCAAGCAAAGGCACTGAGCTCCGGCCGGACCGGAGCAGTTGGGGTGCTGGTGCCGGATATCACCAACCCGTTCTACTTCGACCTCATCCGCGGAACGCAGCTGCAACTCAAGGCTGCAGGGTACACACAGTTACTGGTGGACACCGAGGAATCCGATGAAGTTGAGGCCAGCACCCTGGAGCAGCTGCGCAAGAGCGCTGACGGCGTGATCGTTGCAGCCTCCCGCTTGAATGACGAGTCCCTCGCCGCTGCTGCCGCCAAGATGCCCATGGTCACCGTGAACCGTGACGTCGTCGGCGTTCCTGCCGTCATCATCGATACTCCATCCGCCATGCCGCAGGCGCTGGACCACCTTATTTCCCTGGGGCACACATCCGTGGCCTACGTAGCCGGGCCTGTAGTCTCGCAGTCGAGCGCCCGGCGCTGGGCCTCGCTGTCCGCAGCGGCCGAGGACCGTGGAGTGGATGTTCGCAGCCTCGGTCCCTTTGCTCCAAAGACGCAGTCCGGCGCTGCCGCTGCCGATGCCGCAGTCCACAGTGGAGTGACTGCCTGCATTGTATTCAACGACCTCATAGCCATCGGCATGTTGCAGCGGCTTCGCGAACGCGGCCTGCGCGTGCCCGAAGATATGAGCATCGTGGGTTGCGACGACATCTTTGGTGCCGACTTCTGCAACCCACCTCTGACGACCATGAGCTCACCCATCGAGCAAGCCGGCCGGGTGGCGGTGTCCATGCTGCTGGCCCAACTGAACCCCTTGGCTGGAGGTGGCAACCGCAGCCGCTCCGTCATGCCCACCCATCTCACCGTCCGCGGCTCCACAGGTCCGGTCTCGTCCGGCTAGGTCGGAGGTTTGGGGAACGTTCTCTCACATCCTGCCGCCCTTGACGGATCGTTCTCTCACATCCTGCCGCCC
>JADMIO011153622.1_pt1 | contig 26634 bp, 17 predicted proteins | sample 8958161 | NCBI WGS metagenome assembly JADMIO01 (sample SAMN16585339, study PRJNA669376) | soil metagenome | isolation source: Crop rotation soil | place: USA: Cullars Rotation, Alabama | collected 2011 | reverse complement strand
GCCGCGACTTCAAGTCACGTGAATTCCAAGCTTCGGATCCCACTGTGCTGGAAAGGGTTGCGCCCGCGCCTGGCAGGCGAGCAGCAGCAAAAGAAAACACAACAGGGCCACGTTTCGCGCGGGCTTGAATTCATTCATGTGGAACCTCGCTTTATCAGAGTCACCTTGGAAGGACGGGCGGGTCGAAGGTCGCCCCATCTTTCCCCAGGCGATCAATCAATGTCCCCCGATTATGCAGAAAACACCTTCTTTAGCAATCCTAATCTCAGTATATCGGCTCGAAAATGCGAATGGTTTGAGTTGAATGGGCAATCCATGTTAAGAAGGTCCAATATGAAACGTGTGCATGGTCCCGGGGCGGTTCGCCACCTGATCACCTTCTTCTTATGTTCCTGGAACTGTGTCGCGCTGTGCGCCAGCGATCCCATCCTTGGCCAACGGGGAGCCGTCGCCACCGTAAATCCTTTCGCCACCGAAGCGGCGATCGACGCGTTCAAAAGAGGCGGAAATGCCATCGACGCGACCGTGGCCGCGGCACTCACTCTCGGAGTGGTTGATGGTCAAAATTCCGGAATCGGCGGAGGCTGCTTTTTGCTGATTCGATCGGCCAAAGGACAAGTCGTGGCGATTGATGGACGCGAAATGGCTCCCGCGGCCGCCTCCCGAGATATGTTCATTCGCGACGGAAAGGCGGAGCCAGACCTAAGCCAGACAGGCGCATTGGCGAGCGGCGTGCCGGGATCGCTTATGGCCTACGATTATGCGTTGCGGCATTTTGGAAAATTAAAGCTCGCCGATCTTTTGCGCCCAGCCGCTGAGCTCGCGGAGAAAGGTTTCCCCATCAGCAAGTCCTACACGCAACGGCTTGCCGGAACCGTCAACGAAATGGCCAGGTTCCCCGCCACCAAATCAATCTTTCTGCACGCGGATGGCTCGGTATTAAAGACGGGAGAGATTTTGAAGCAGCCCGACCTGGCGGCAAGCTACCGCGCCATTGCCGCGCAGGGGATCGATTGGTTTTACAAAACGGAATTCCCGCGCGCGACGGAAGCATGGATGAAGGCAAACGGCGGAATCATGACGGCAAAGGATTTTGCGGGGTACGAAATTAAATTGCGCGAACCGATTCACTCGACCTATCGCGGCTACGAAATTTACGGCTTTCCCCCGCCCAGCTCAGGTGGATTGCATGTGGCGCAGATTCTAAACATTTTGTCGGCGTTCGATCTGAAGAAGTATCCAGCGAACTCGGCTGACTCGGTGCATCTGGTGGCGGAAGCGATGAAAGCAGCCTTCGCGGATCGGGCCTACTGGCTGGGCGATCCCGATTTTGCCAAGGTGCCGCGAGGATTGACTTCAGAGGCGTACGGCCGGTCTCTGGCGAAGGGAATACAATTGGAGACGGCGGCAAAAGTGGAATCGCATGGAGCCCCGGAGCAATTCGACCCGCGCTATTTCGAAAAACACACGACCCATTTTTCGGCGGCGGACGCGGATGGAAACTGGGTTGCCTGCACCGCCACCATTAACACGACCTTTGGCTCGAAAGTGGTGATCCCAGGCACGGGGATCGTGATGAACAATCAGATGGATGATTTCTCGATCCAGCCCGGCGTGCCGAATTTTTTTGGATTGATTGGAGCCGAGGCGAATGCCGTCGGGCCCGGCAAGCGCCCCCTATCGAGCATGAGCCCGACCCTGGTGCTGAAGGATGGCCGGCCTGTGCTCTCGCTGGGCGCGGCAGGAGGGCCGACAATCATCAGCCAGACCGTGATCAATTTGATCGACATCATTGATTATGGAATGGGGATCGAAGAGGCTTTGGCAACGCCGCGCTTCCATCATCAATGGCGGCCCGATGAGTTGCGGGTGGAAAAAGAATTGCCGGAGACAACGCGGGCGAACCTGAACAAGCGCGGACATCGTGTCGTGGCAACCGAAGCAGCAGGCGCGGCCCAAATCGTCGGATGGACCACGCAAGGATTTGTCGGTGCGCATGACCCGCGCGTGGAAGGAAAGGCAGCCGGGTTTTGAACCGAAATGTCAGTGGCCAAGTTCGGAGAGGTAGCAGACCAGGTCGATGAAGTCCTCATCGCTCAGAGAATCGGTCAGGCCATTGGGCATGAGAGAGCCGCTTTCCTTGCGGACTTTGATGTTGGAGCGAGGGATGCGGGTAGGACGATTTTGGAAAGTGTCCTGGAGGACGATTTCCTCGGCATTTTCGCGCACGACGTAGCCTTGGAAATCCTGGTCATCCTTGGTGGAGACGAGGGTGGAGACATAGCCTTCCTTGATTTCTTTTTGGGGATCGAGGATGGCGCCGATAATGAACTCAATCGGTTGCGCGGCGCCGACCACGCTGAGGTCCGGCCCGATCTTGCCGCCCTGGCCCTTGACGGAATGGCAGTTCAGGCAGCCGAGCTCGGCGCGGCGAAAGATGGCTTCGCCGTTGCTGGCGCGGCCCTGTTCCCGCACCTCGCGCGCGAGCGCGGGAATGGAATCGAGCGAACGAGCGACGATTGAAGCGCCAGTGGAGGCAGCAAGAACGGCCGCCAGCTTGTCATCGCGGCGGCCAGAGGAATTGACAATGCGAAGGCCGATTTCGCCGACTTCGCGAGCGGGTGGTTTGGAGACGAAGCGCTGCGCCAGGCTTGTCGCGCCCGTTTGGTGCTGGAGAATTTCGATAAAGACGGAATCCCAATTCCAGCGGGGAGTGTTGGCCGAGGCGGCAGCGGCAGCGATGTCGATGGCCTTTGCTGGGTTAAGAGCGAGCAGAGTGTTAAAAGCAGGCGTGCGAAGGTTGGTTTGATCGCTGGCGATGAGAGTGACAAGGTTATCAATGACGGCGGAGTTGGGGGGGAAATCGGACAAGGCTTCGATGGCCTTTTCGCGAACAATGCCGGGCGCGGCGGAATCGAAAGCTTTATGGTTGAGCTCGGAAAGGAGTGATTCGACTTTCCAAACGCCAACGAGGCGAAGGGCACCGGCGGAAACGGTCGGGGACGAGGCGATGAGAGGTCGGAGCAAGGGTGCGGGGTCCTCTTTCAGTTTGATCTTACGGGCGCTGGCCGTGGTGATCATCGTGGGCAGGATGGTGGGATCGGAAGCCACGTAAGGGCTTTTTAGAACAGTGCTGAAATCATCGCCGGTTCCCGCCTCGAGGAGTGCGCGGAGAAAGACGGGACGGTTGCTCTCGGCCAGATCTGACTTAAGCCAAAGCTCACGCACCGCGCCGAGGACATCGGCCGTGGCATCGGTCTTGGCGAGGAAGATGATTTGGGATGGGCTGAGCTTGAGCGTTTGCTTTTGGAACGGTTCGAGCCAAAGCGGCTTGAGAGCGTGGACGGCTTGCTTGAGAGCGTAATCGATGAATTTGTCGTTGGGCTGCTCCGCGGCCGAGGCGGCGATGGAAATGGCATCGACGCTGGGGACATAGGTCGAAGCAACGATTGCTTGGAGCCGAACGCGAGGATTTTCGTCCAGGGCGAGCGGGGCGAGCAATTTGAGTGGTTCGGAAATGCGGTCGCCCCACGAGCCGGCCACGCTGGCGGCATAGGCGCGGGCACCGGGATCGGCGGCATGGCAAAGACGCTCGAGGAGTTCGCGATTCGGGCTTTCGTGACTCTGATAGACACCGAGGATTTCTTTGAGAGCGAGTTCGGAAAGCTGAGGATTTTGGCTGAGGAAAGCGGTGGCAGCGGCGAGGACTTCGGCCTTGGGACGGTCAGCCAAAACCCGTTTGGCGAAGCGGCGAGTCCAGCGATCTGGCGTTTTCAGATCGGCGAAGAGTTGAGGAAGAGTGGCGGTGGCCAGCAGCGGCGGCTCGGTGAGAGGACGGCCTTTGGCCGTCACGCGCCAGATGCGGCCGTGGATTTTGTCGCGATTGGGATCGCGGAAGCTGGCCTGATAATGACCGATGATCGGGTTGTACCAATCGGCGATGTAAAGCGCGCCATCGGGGCCGAACTTCACATCGACAGGCCGGAAGCTGCGGTTGGAAGAGCGGATGAGCGGGGGAAGATCCTGCAAGGCAAACCCGGAGCCGTCGTCGGTGATTTTCAAGGCCCAGACGGCGTTGTTGATGTAGCCGCCGGTGATGACGACGCCTTGCCAGGCCTCGGGGAAATGAGTGGTGCCAACGATATCGGCTCCGCTGCTTTTCCGGCCCTGGCCATTTTTCCAGATCAAGGCCGGGGGGAGGTCGAGATGATCGACGACAAGGCCGGGCACGGGATAGATCGCGGAGCTATTGTTGCCCGCAATCACGATTGGTTCGCCCCAATCGTTGAAGACGTAACCCCAGGGGTTTTGGGGCTCGTTTTCGCTGCCGTAAAAGCCTTCCAGCTTTTTGAGGCTTGGGTGAAAGCGCCAGAGGCCGGCTTTGTGGAGGCGAACGATGCCCCACGGGGTTTCGATATTGGAATGGGTGTGGAGGCCCTGGCACATCCACAGTTCGCCGCCGGGGCCGAATAAAAAGGAATTGATGTTTTGGTGGTTATCGCCGGTGCCGAAGCCGCGGAGGACAACGCGCCGCTCATCGGCCTTGCCATCGCCATCGTTATCTTTGAGGAAGAGAAGTTCAGTGCCATGGCCGACGTAAGCACCGCCATCGGCTAGTTCAAGGCCAGTGGGAATCATGAGGCCATCGGCGAAGACCGTGACCTTGTCGCAGCGGCCATCGTGGTTCGTATCTTCGAGAACCAGAACTTTGTCGTTGGGAATCTGGCCAGGAACGATTTGGGGATAGACGCTGCTCCCAATGACCCACAGGCGGCCACGAGCATCGAAGCGGATCTGAATCGGCTTAACCACGCCATCGGTCTCGGAGGCAAACAATTTGGCTTCGAAACCTTCGGCGATTTGGAAAGAGGCGAGTTCAGCCGCGGGATCTGAATCATCGGCGGCCGCGAGCTTGGCACTGGTCCCAAAAGTGAGACAGATTCCGAGAAGGCCGGCGATAGGCCAAGGTGAGTATTTCATTTTATCTTGCTGGCCAGGGCCGTGATTTCTGTTTCACGAGCGGCGATGAGGTCATTGAATTTTTCGATCTCGGTCGGGAACCAGCGAATCTTGGGATCGCGATAATCGCGGCTGGAAGGTTGCTCCGTCCGGTCCCCGCCGAGGAAAGCCCAGTTTTGCGGACGCCAATAGTTAAACCAAGGACGGTTCTTGGCGACAATGGCTTTGCGCAGGGATTCAAAGTCAGGATTGGACCAGGCTCCGGACGAGCTCGGAGCGCCCGCTTTCTCTCCCGAGAGTCCAAGGTGCCTCGCGAAAGCCAGGGCGACCAAGGCGTGCCCGCGCGGTGTTATCTGCAAGCCATCGTCAGTGAGGCGAGAAGTGGCGGATCGCGAAAGCTCAGAAAAAAGGTCGACCAGATCGAGATGCTCCTCCTGCGCGATTTGGCGGATCAACTCGACGTAAGCCGCAAGATCGGAATTGTGCGTGGCCAGATTTAGCAAAGGCTCCGGAGCGGTTTCGAAAGGAGGCGGGGTGACAAGAACGAGACGGGCACTAATCGGCCGCAAATCGGCCAGGAGCTTTTTGTAGGCGAGACCAAAGGCCTGGAGCTTGCCAGGCCCCTGGAGCGATTCGGTGCGGCCGAACTGGATGAAGATCAGACTTGCGCGGGCGCGTTGGAGATGGCTTTTGAGGGGCGGGAAGCCGACATCGCGAGGCTGATCGAAAACAGTGTCGCCTTCCCAGCCATAGTTTCTGAAATGAGCTGTCGGATGGTCGGCAGCAAGCAGGCTCTCCAAATGACCAGTGTATTGGGAAGCCGAAACATCGCCGCCACCGACAAACGCAACCACGTCCGCATCGCGGATCTCGGCCGAGAAGGCCCTCGGCGAGTTGGTTCCGGCCAGAACCAGGAGGAGAAAGAGGATTCGTCGCACGTGTGAACTCATCGGTGGAACTATCAAAGCGAGCCGCGATGAAAAATGAAAGGACAAAGAGCTAATTTACTTGACGGAGACGGGCCCTTTTCCAACCCTCCAAACTGTGAACTCAAACTCAGAATCGATGTTGAATCGGGCGGTTGAATCACTAAAGGCAGGACTCGGCACGAACCTTCACTCTTGTTGTTTGTATGGCAGCGCGGTCCGGGGAAATGCGATTGCGGGGGTATCGGATATAAATTTGCTCATCGTGCTGGATGACTCCAACCCCAAGGCGCATCAGGCGGTGGCGGAAGCATTGGAGGGTAATAATCAGATCGATCCCTTCGTACTGGCGAGGAGGGGATTCGAGCGAAGCGTGCGTTCCTTCGCCTCGAAGTTTGCAAGCATTCGACGAAATTACCGGGTGCTGCATGGGGTGGACCCTTTGGCGACGATTGAGATCGATCCAAAAACGGAGCGGTTTCTGTGTGAGCAAGGAATGCGCAATCTGAGGCTAAGAATGATTTATTCGTTCGTCACACGCGCACAGCACAAGGCTTACGACCGGTTCCTGCTCCGCAATGTGACGACGATATTCGTTGAGTTCGCGGAGGCGCTGCGGCTGGAGGGAGTAACGATTCCCGCTGAATTCGAGGAGCGAATAGCGATATTTGAGCGGGAGTTTCAGATCCAGGGGGCTGCGTTGCGCGAGTTGCTCGCGTTGAAGGGGACACCGAAACGATTTTCGGAAGCGGACACGATCCAATGGCATGAACGGATTTTCCCCCTCGTGGAGACGGTGCTGAGATGGATCGAGGAACGATGGAAATTATGATTGGGCAAATGGGGGCTACATGGATGCGATGAATCCCAGGATCGAGAAGATGGTTGATACGTTTGACTCGGTCGAAACGATGGAGGGTCCCGAATTCCTGGTGCTGTATCTGGTTTGGTTTTTGGGATTGTTCGTGGCGGTGCTGTTGCTCAGGAAAAAGGGATTCGACAGGCCCATCACAACCGGGCTCGGCCTGCTTTGCTTCGAGGGGGTTGGAATCGCGCGTATCATCGCAGGGTCGTCGCACGGGATGCATAAATGGGGATTTCTGATCGGGATGATGGCCATTGGGGCGATCTTCTTCCTGGCCCGAGAGTCTCATTTGTCTGGCGGTGGTTCGAGTAGTTCAAGTGGTAGCTGTTCTTCGTCGAGTTGCTCCAGCGGATCGAGCGGTGGCGGAGGATGCGGGGGAGGCGGCGGTTGTGGTGGGTGCGGAGGTTCGTGATGATGGTTGGAGTGGGATACCGCAGAGAAATGGCAGGCTGGATTGAAGGCCATCCGAGCGGGGTGGATTGCCTGGAAATCACGGCGGAGCATTTTGGGGGTGATTGCGAGGCGCATTTGGGGAAACTCCGAAGCCGTTACCGGCTTTTTGTGCATGGGTTAGGCTTGAGCCTGGGGACCCCGGGCCCGCTGGATGCCTCTCGATTGGAACGATTCGCAACTGTGGTGCGTTATGCAAATCCTGACTGGATCAGCGAGCACGTCGCGTTTACCCGAACGCGCGAGATCGATCTTGGCCATCTGAATCCCGTTCCCCCTACGAAGGAGTCGGTGAGGATTCTGGCGGATCATGCGAGAGAAGTCGCGAGCCGATGCGCCAAACCTATTTTGCTCGAGAATATCACTTCACACTTAAAGCTGGAGGGGGATCTCGCCGAGACCGATTTCCTCAATGAAGTCTGCCAGGCAGCCAATTGCGGTATGCTCCTGGATGTGACGAATCTGTACATCAATAGCCGCAACCATGGGTTCGACCCTTTGCAATGGTTGAGTGAGATCGAGCGAGGGTTGATCCGCCAGTTGCATATTGTGGGTTACTCGCGCCAGGGAGAACGTTATGCCGACAGCCATTCGCAACCGATCCAGGAGGAGCTTATCGAGCTGGCTTCACACGTCGTGAAAAAGGGGGGCGTGGAAGCAATCGTTTTGGAGCGAGATGAAGAGATTCCGGGCAGCGAAGGGCTTGAAGTTGAGATTCTGAAATTGGAAAGGATTCGTGGCCGAAATTGACCTCATTACGGCCTTGGGCCGGATGCTTGGAAATGGGATCTGGCGTGATCGATTCGCGGAAGATCCACATGCTTTGGCCGAGCAATTTCGCCTGCGCGAAAGCGACCGGGAGGCGTTCACGAAGCTCCGGGTCGAAGATCTCGAATTTCAGGCCCGCATTCTGCTTCGGAAACGATATGCGCTTCTGCGTCACTTTTTCCCGCACACCTGTAAATTGATCGGATCGACGGCGGCACACGAGTTCGAAAGTTATGCCAGAACGCCGGAATCTGGGGTTCAGCCGAAACCATCGAAAGAAGCATTAAGTTTCTGCGAACATGTGCGGAGCGCCAGCCCGGAACGAGTCTGCGGGATGGAGTTAAACCGATTGAGATTCGAGCACGGGACGAGAAAAATCGCGTGGCATTTCGTATGGATTCCGAACCCATCCCCGGCGCGAAGGCCCGGGATGCAAATTCTCGTGCGGCAAAGACAGGGAACCAGCCGGGAATGGTTGTTGTATTTCTGAGAACCGATCCGCAGAATTGGTCCTCCTCCGGTGCGACCAAAGGAACCAAGTTTTCGCTTTGAACTCGACAGGTTTTGACCAAAACAACTAGGCTCAGGAAGTAATGCAAATCGAGTGCAGGATCGCTTCGACCTCCGACCCTTCGTGTCCAGGGCCAGCCTCCCGTCTGTTCGGATTTCGGGGATGAGCGCCACTTTACTGGAAATTATCAAGGAGCAGGCGGGACTTTCCGGGGATGCGATTGCGTTAATGGCTCCGGGAATTGAGCCTTTGAGCTACGCCGGCTTGAGAGATCAAATTCTGGCCGTCGCCGGCAGGATCCGAGAGCTGGGTGTGGGCCGGAAGGCACGCGTGGCATTGGTCCTCGAAAACGGGCCGGCCATGGCAACTGCTTTCTTGTCGATTTGCACGGCCGCCACCTGCGCGCCGCTGAATCCCGCTTATTCCGCAGCCGAATTCAAATTCTACCTGGGGGACCTGAATGCCAAGGCCTTGGTCATTGGGCCGGATTCGAGCCCGGCGGCATTGGATGCGGCGAAGGAATTGGACATTCCTGTCATCCTACTTCGACCGAAGCCCACGAAACCAGCCGGCATGTTTAGTCTGGACGTCCAGCCGTGCCACCCTTCGATCCATGAGCGAATGGAAGGGTTTGCTCAGAGTGACGATGTGGCTTTGGTGCTGCATACCTCCGGGACGACGTCACGGCCCAAAATCGTGCCGCTGACGCATCGCAATCTTTGCGCCTCCGCGCGAAATATCTCTCGCTCATTAAGTTTAACGGCAGCGGATCGCTGTTTGAATGTGATGCCCCTGTTCCATGTGCATGGATTGATGGGAGCGCTTTTATCATCGTTGTCCGCGGGGGGGAGCGTTGTCTGCGCACCAGGGTTTTATGTGACGCAATTCTTCGATTGGATGGAGGCATTCGATCCAACCTGGTTCACGGCCGTGCCCAGCATGCATCAATCGATCGTGGCACGAGCACGGGCCGATCGAGCAAGCCATGGAACATCCAGGCCGGGAAACTCTTCGCGCCGGCTCCGCTTCGTGCGGTCCTGCTCGGCGGCACTCGCGCCCCAATTGAAGGCGGCGATTGAGGAGACCTTCGAACGGCCCGCGATCGAAGCTTACGGAATGACGGAGGCTTCGCACCAGCTCGCCAGCAATCCGTTGCCCCCGCGAGTGCGGAAGCCGGGCTCGGTGGGACTCGCGGCAGGAGTGGAGGTCTGCGTGCTGGACGGGATGGGGAATCGTTTGCCGAAAGGAGTCACCGGTGAAATCGCGGCCCGAGGCCCAAGCTTGACCGTGGGCTATGAGAGCAACCCCGCGGCTAATGCAGTGGCATTCAGCGAATCATGGTTTCGTACCGGAGATCAGGGACACATCGATGAAGACGGTTACATTTTTTTGACCGGCAGACTGAAGGAACTGATCAATCGAGGAGGGGAAAAGATTTCACCGAGAGAGATCGACGAGGTCATTTTGTCGCATCCTTGCGTGGCGCAGGCAGTGGTATTTGGTGTGCCGCATCCCCTGTTGGGAGAGGAGGTCGCGGCCGCGGTGGTGCGGCGCGCAGGGGAAGCTGGCACGGAAATGGAGATCCGAGAGTTCGTGAGCGAGCGGCTGGCACATTTTAAAGTGCCTTCGTTCATTGTCATGTTGCCTGAGATTCCGAAGGGCCCGACCGGAAAGATACAACGGATCGGCCTGGCGCAGAAGTTGGGGGTGGAACGGGCCTTTTTACCAGCAGTGGAGACGAGCGGAACGGCGCGGGTGGCTCCGAAAAGCATTTTGGAAACGAGGCTGGCCGAGCTGTGGATGGAGGTTCTTCGGATCACACAGATCGGAACAGAGGATAATTTTTTCCAGCTTGGGGGAGACTCAATGCTGGCGGCGCAAATGGCGGCGCGCGTGAAAGATCGGTTGCATAAGCAGGTGCCGTTGGCAGCCGTATTCGACCATGCCACGATCAGAACCTTGGCCGCCTATCTGGAGAAGAACTCCACGAAAACGGCGGAGGGATTGACGATCCAGCGCAGAAAGCCCAAGGGGTTGGCGCCTTTATCGTTCGGGCAGGAACGAATCTGGTTTCTGGAGCAATGGGAGAACGATGGTTCTATCTTTAATCGAGCAGCCCATCTGCGGATAAAGGGAAATTTGGATGCGACGGCTTTGGAGCACGCCTTAAATGAAATCGTAAGAAGGCATGAAGCCCTCCGCACGATTTTCGTGCTGGATGGAGACAGTCCCGCGCAGAAAGTTCTAGGGTTCGAATTCACCTCCTTGCCCCTGACTGAGCTGCGGGGTCTGGCCGAAAAGGAGCGTACCACCGAATTGAAAGGCCTGGTGATGGAAGAGAGCAAAGGACGGTTCAAACTGGCCGATGGCCCGCTCTTTCGCTGGCGGTTGCTTCGTTTATCAGTTGATGAACACGTGCTCATGGTAAATGTTCACCATTCCATCTTCGATGGATGGTCGTTCGAGGTGTTTCAGCGAGAGTTAATCACTGCTTATTCCGCGTTTGCCGGGGGGAGGTCTCCCGCCTGGCCGGAACTGCCTATTCAATACGGCGATTTTGCATGGTGGCAGCGGGAGAGGTTGCAGGGTGAAGAACTTGCGCGCCTCTCTGAATATTGGAAAAACCAGCTTCGCGGTCACAATCCGAATGTGGCCTGGGCACGCAACAACGGAGGCGAAGGCGTTGCGCAGGGGTTTCAGAGGGCGACGGAGGAGATTGAATTCTCGGCCGATCTAACACGGGCACTCCGAAGACTTGGACAGCGGGAGAATTCCACGCTGTTCATGATTCTGCTGGCCTCATTCCAATCCGTTCTAGGCCGCCTGGCCCAGCAGGAGGATATTGTCGTCGGAGTCATCGTCGCGAGCCGGAACTGCATCGAAGCCGAAAGTCTGATCGGCTACTTCGTCAACATCCTGCCGGTGAGGACTGATTTATCGGGCAACCCGACATTCAGTCTGCTTTTGGGAAGGACTCGGGAGGTTTTTCTTGCCGCGCTGGCTCACCAGGAGCTCCCCTATGAAAAGCTCGTGCAACTCATGCCCAGGGAAAAACGTGGCCCGGCTTCCTTGTTTCGCGTGGTATTTCAATTGCGCAATATTCCGGTGCAAACGAGCGAGGCCAAGAAATGCGAGGTGCAATTTGAACCGCTGCCCGGAAAACCCGGAAGCGATCAGAGGGATTTAAGCGTGATTATGACGGAAACAACGGATGCGCTCACCTGCCATTGCGAATACAACGCGGCTCTGATCGAAAGAGGCGTTATTCAAAAAATACTGAAACAGTGGCAGACCTTCCTCACGGAGGTGAGCCATGATTCGAGCCGCCGAATCCAGGATTGCGCCTGCGCGGGAAGTGGCATCCGCGATCAACCCAGCATTCCAGCTTGAAAAAGCGCATGATTTCAACGACCGAAACTGAAAAAGCTCGGGTGATCTTTCCCGGCGCGCTTCCATTCGAACTGGAGGACGTGGAAGAAGGTTCGTTGGTCAGCCGTTTCGAGCGGCAGGTGGAGCGCGATCCGGAGCAGATCGCGTTGCGAGCTGGCACGGTTCACTGGACCTATCGAACGTTGAATGAGGTGGCCAATGCAGTGGCTCAGCGGATTTTGGCTCTCAAGCTGGCTCCCGGATGTTCGGTGGCTTTGCTTCTGGGCCATCGCCCTCAAGCGGTGGCGGCGATCCTGGGAGCGTTGAAAGCAGGCAGGCGATTTGTACCGTTGGACCCGGCCTGGCCCAGTGGACGTCTGCTTTACATGCTTAAGGATTCGCAGCCGGGGGTGCTCATCACGGATGATGCTTCCTTTGACGCCTTGCGAACAGCCACGCCGAGCTTGCCAATCCTTAAGCTCGATCAAGTCGATGAGGGCGTGAAGGATAATCCGGACCTGACAATCGCGCCCGAAACCGACTCCTACATTATTTACACCTCAGGTTCCAGTGGGCAACCAAAGGGGGTGGTCCACACGCATCGATCAATCCTGCATAACCTCTGGCGTTACACGCAGCACCTCGAGCTCGCGCCCTCCGATAATTTCACTCTGCTGCATTCCTTCAGTTTCTCCTCCGGTTTGATGGATCTTTTCTGGGCGTTGCTCAATGGAGGGACCCTGTGCATGTATGACATTAAAGCGCAGGGCTTTGAGGGCCTCGGGGATTGGCTCGAGCGGGAGGAGATCACGGTCTTGAACTGGGGGCCGACCTTGCTGGGGCATGCGTGCGAGACGTTCAAGGAGACGCATCGATTTCCCCGGCTGCGATTGATTGTGTTGGGGAGCGAGGCTCTTTCGAAGCGGATGGCGGGGATCATCCGCAAGCAGTTTCCGCGCGAGTGCGTGCTGGTCAACCGCCTGGGAACCAGCGAGACAGGGAATTACCGGCTTTTCTTTTTAAAACACGAGACGCCGCTGACTGGTTCGACCGTGCCGGGAGGTTATGCGATCGAGGACAAAGAAGTTCTGTTATTGGGAGAGTCGGGAGAGGTCGTGGGGTTGAACGAGCCGGGGGAAATCGTCATTCGAAGCCGTTACCTGGCTTCGGGTTATTGGCACAAACCGGAATTAACGGCCCGGGCGTTTTCGGACGATCCGGCTGGGGGGGGTATACGGCAGTATCGCACCGGAGATCTGGGGATGATGCGGGAAGGGGCTTGTCTGGAGTATCTCGGACGCAAGGACAACCAAATCAAGGTGCGAGGACAACGGGTAGAGACAGGCGAGATCGAGCAAACATTGATCGAAGCGGCCAATCTGAAGGATGCGGTCGTGCAGGCGCGCCCGAATCAGGCGGGGGAGCCCGAGTTGGTGGCATATCTGGTTCGGGGCCAGCAAGCGCTGCCTACGGTGGCGCGGATGCGGGAGTTCCTTTCAGCTCAACTGCCGGACCACATGGTGCCCCGGCGATGGGTGGCACTCGATGCGCTGCCGTTGACGCCGAGCGGAAAAGTCAATCGGCAGGCGTTGCCGGCCCCGGAAGGGATCGAGCTCAAAGAAACGGCGGAGTATGAGGCTCCGCGCAGCGAGCTGGAAAAGACCCTCGCGGCGATTTGGCGCGAGCTGCTGGGGCAGGAACGGATCGGAATTCATGATAACTTTTTTGCCTTGGGAGGTCATTCACTGCTCGCCATGCGGGCGGTCGCGCGGACGAACGATGCGCTGGGGATTCAGATTGCCGTGCCCCGCCTGTTCGAATCGCCGAACATCGCGGATTTAGCGGCGGCCATTGTGCGGTCTTCCTCCGGAACTTCGGCACCGCTGAAGACGCCCGCACCGGAGTTAGGCCCAGGAGCAAAGGGCGAGGCAAGAGAAGAAAGGAGGGTATATCCGCTTTCCTTCGCCCAAGAGCGGTTGTGGCTGATCGAGCAAATCGCCAGCAGCGGGACGTACAACGAGCCTCAGGCGTGGCGGCTGCAGGGGAAACTAGACGTGAATGCACTTGAGCGCAGTGTCAATCATCTGGTGGCACGGCATGAGATTTTGCGGACACGGTTTGCGGAGGGGGATGGACATCCAGTGCAGGTGGTGGCGCCGGCCTTGGAAATAAAACTGGCGCGAGTGGACCTGCGCTCACGGCCCGAAGGCGAGCGGCGAAGTGAAGCACGACGGATCGCCAACGAGGCAATCAACACCCCGTTCGATTTGGCAAAGCTGCCTTTGTTTCGTGGCGGGATCGTGCAAATGGGCGAGGATGATCATGTCTTCTTCCTGGCCTTTCACCACATCATCACCGATGGCTGGTCGAACGATATCGTGGTGCAAGAGCTCTCGGCGCTCTACGAGGATTGTGCGAACGGACGCGCGCCGTCGTTGCCTCCCCTGGCGATTCAATACGGCCAACATGCGGTTGAGGAAAGGAAGCGTCTGTCCGGACCAGTCATGGTGGATCAGCAGGTTTTTTGGAAGAAGGAGTTGCGGGATGCCCCATTGCTGCTCGATTTGCCCACGGACCATCCTCGAACGAGTGTTCAGACGCGCAAAGCGGCGGTGCATCCGTTCAGCATTTCGGCGGAATTGACGCGGGATTTGAAAGCATTTTGCCGGGCAGAGGGATTCACCCCGTTCATGGTGCTGATGGCGACGTTGCACGCCCTTTTGAGCCGCTACGCGCGGCAGAAGGATGTGATCGTTGGTTTTCCAACCGCGGGACGGCAACCCGAGGTGGAAGGATTGATTGGATTTTTCATCAACACACTGTTGCTCCGAACCCAGTCGAGCGAGAAGACGACGTTCCTGGGACTGATGGAACAAGTGCGGGACCGGGCTTTCGAGGTTTCCGCGCACCAGGATCTGCCTTTTGAAAAGTTGATCGAGGCGATGCTGGAAGAACGAAGCCTGGACCGCTCCGGAGCCTTCCAAACCATGCTGGCGTTTGTCAATGCTCCCACCAAACTGCCCTCATTTGGAGAAACCACGGTGGAGGTTTGGGCGGTCGAGAAGGAGACGGCCAAATTCGACATTACTCTTTTCGCGCGGGGCGAAGGAGCGGAGATGACGGGTCGATGGGAGTATAACGCGGATTTATTTGGACCCGAGACGATCGCTCGCTTCAACGGACATTTCAGGATTTTCCTGCACGCGGCTCTGGCTTCTCCCCATCGTCCGCTTTGGGAATTGCCGTTGCTGACGGCTCGCGAGCAGCAGCAGATTTTGGTGGAATGGAACAAAACCGAGCTCGATCATCCCCGGCATCAATCGCTCCATGAGCTCTTCGAGGCCCAGGTTGAACGCACTCCCCAAGCCCCTGCGCTAGTCTTTGGAACGGAGCGACTGAGTTATCTCGAGTTGAACGAGCGCGCCAACCAACTGGCCCATCATCTCAAATCGATCGGTGTCGGCCCCGAAGTCCTGGTCGCCATTTCCATCACCCGTTCCATCGAAATGGTGGTGGCTCTGCTGGCCGTGCTCAAAGCGGGTGGCGCTTATGTCCCTCTCGATCCCAACTACCCCAAAGAACGGTCCGCTTTTATTCTCCAGGATGCCGGCGTGACCATCCTGCTCACCCAGGAACGGTTCGCGGCCGCGTTTTCCCCCGCTCAAGTCAAGGTTATTTGCCTGGACACCTTGGAACTCCAGAGTCACAGCCGCTCCAATCCCGAGGCCAGCGCCAAGCCCGACAATCTGGCTTACGTTATCTTTACCTCCGGTTCCACGGGCCGTCCCAAAGGGGTGGCCATCGAACATCGCAGCACCGTGGCTTTTGCTTATTGGGCTCGTTCGGTGTTCACCCCCGAGGAGTTGGCCGGGGTCCTTTTTGCCACTTCCATCTGCTTTGATCTCTCGGTCTTTGAACTCTTCGTCACCCTGGCCTTTGGGGGCAAGGTCATCCTGGCGGAGAATGTCCTGCAGCTTTCCTCCCTGCCTGCGGTGGCCGAGGTCACCCTGGCCAACACCGTGCCCTCGGCCGTGGCCGAACTGGTGCAAAGCGGGCCTTTGCCGCCCGGTTTGCAAGTGGTCAACCTGGCGGGCGAACCGCTCCCCGGCCATCTGGTCGATAAGATTTACGATAACCCTGGCATCCGGAAGGTTTACGATCTTTATGGTCCTTCGGAGGATACCACCTATTCCACGTTCACGCTTCGGACACGCGGTGGGCGGGTGACCATTGGGCGGCCCATTGCCAATACGCAGGCTTATATTCTGGACGATCACGGCCAGCCGACCCCGATCGGGGTGCCGGGAGAGTTATGCCTGGCCGGAGATGGTTTGGCGCGCGGTTACCTAAACCGGCCCGATTTGACGGCGGAAAAGTTTATTCCCAATCCGTTTTCGACCAAGGTGGGAGCCCGGCTTTATCGGACGGGGGACCAGGCGCGGTATCTGGGGGATGGGAATATCGAGTACCTTGGGCGGTTGGATAATCAGGTCAAGATACGGGGGTTCCGAATCGAGCTGGGCGAGATCGAATCGGCCCTGTCGGGGCATCCGGAGATTTTACATGCGGTGGTGCTGGCGCGGAATGACACGGCTGGGAGCAAGGAATTGGCGGGGTACATTGTGCCGAAACGGGGGGCGGTGCTGAGCCCTCAAACCTTGCGGCAATATCTGGGAGAAAAGCTGCCTGACTTCATGGTGCCGACGCAATGGCACTTGATGGACAAGCTGCCGGTGACGACGAGCGGGAAAGTGGATCGGAAAGCGCTGTGCGAGCTGAAGCCCCCTTCATTCGGTGGGGCGGCGGCGGAGCGGCATCTGCTGACGCAGCTCCAGCTCCAAATCGTGGAAGTATGGGAGGAACTGCTGCGGGTGAAGTCGATTGGCATTCATGACAATTTTTTCGATGTCGGCGGACATTCCCTCCTGGCGACCAGAATGCTGAATAGGTTGGAGCAAAAACGAGGCAAAAAAGTGCCTTTGCGGGTTTTCTTCTCCAAGCCAACGGTGGAGCATCTGGCCCAGGAATTCGAGGAGGGAGCGGCACGCCCCCCCACGCCGAGAGCCGTTCCCACGAGGAGCGATAAACCGCCCTTTTTTCTGCTGGGGGGTGGATTGGCTATTTTGCGGGAGATGCAGGATTCAATGGCGCCAACAGGGCAAGCCTTGCACTTTCTGCCGCTGGAGGACTACAGCTACGCCACGGAGGTGCCAGGGGTGGCGAAACTGGCGGCGGAAGCGCTGGAACGCCTCCGGGAGATGGAACCGAAAGGCCCTTACGCGCTGGTCAGCCACTGTTTCGGAGGGTTGATCGCTTATGAGATGGCCCTTCAATTAATCAGGCAAGGTGAACAGGTGCCGCTGATCGTCTTGATTGCCAGCGAGCCTTCGGATAGAGCGGTCAAAGGACGGATCCAGTTTCTAACGAATGGATTCGGCACGGTGTTGCGCTGGAACGACGTCAAAAAAGTGGAGGCCTACCATCGATGGGTAGCGCATTATCTGAACGCGGCTAACCGCGCCGGACGAGCACGGAGATGGCTTGGGTTGAGTGTGGGGGAAAAGTTAAGCTCCCTGCGCCGCGTTTGGGACCGGAACAAATCACGGCAAGCCAGGACAGCCAGCCGAACAGTGCAACCCCTTTCGGGAAATTTTGTGGTGACCGATGGAAAGGAGATCGAGGTCTGGCGAGGGGAAAACTACTACTGGATGATTGCTGGGTACAAGATGCGCGCGTATCCAGGCAAGACGGTGGTGCTGGCTCCGCAGGAGGATCTGGAAAAGCCAGCAGAACTCGAGGCGCGCTGGCGGCGATGGACCAAGGAACTAATCGTGGAGACGACTCCGGGCAACCATGTTTCCTGCATCGCCGAATACGCACGACCGCTGGCGGCTATGATCCAGAAGCATCTGAACGCGCTCTGAGCGAAACGGCGATCAGGAGCCTGGGCGCTTGAGCGGGGGATTCCAATTACGATGCCAATAGAGGCTCCAGAGGTTTTCCAACTTGACCAATTCAACGTGATTATCGGCGAAGGAAATGTTGATGGAGCCAGGGAGCTTATCCTTGGGGTTCCAAGCCGTAATTCCCTTTGACGACGAACCTGCGGCATGCCGAGGAATGGCGAACCGGGATACACCCCCTCCAGCGTAGGAATCGCCGTTGAACAGGTTAACGGCCGGCTTGTCGATTTCGAGAGGCCAGGCATCGACCCAGATAGCATCGGCGAAGTAAGGTGTTTTTACCGGATTTTTGACCGCGAATTCGTTCGGAAACATATTCTTGGGGTCGCCGTAAGGAGAGAGGGAATACAAATACCCGTTCAAAGCGTAGCTTCCTTGGTACTTGGTTGTTCCTCCATCAACCAGCCAAGCGCGGTTGATCGTGCCGGTTGGGGAGGAATCCTTTTTCAACGCGGCATCGTTGCGCTCGGGGGCGGAGGGACAATAACGAACCTGCTTAATGGCGTTGTACTTTTTCTGTAAAAGATTCATCCACAGATCGGGCCATGGGTCGTAGTGGACCGCTTTACCCTCGTCGGAGAAATACATGTAGTTGGCCAATCCGATTTGTTTCAAATTGTTGGAGCAGCCGATGGATTGGGCCTTGGCTTTGGCCTTGGCCATGGCCGGCAGAAGCATCCCCGCCAGGATCGCGATGATTGCAATGACAACCAGCAGTTCGATCAAGGTAAAGCCGTGGTTCCGAGTTCGGAATATTCTCATACGGGCGCGTTGTTGAATTTCAATAGATGTTTCTCCCTCGCGCGACAATGTCAAGTTGAACTCGTGCCGAAGAATTTGTGAATTTGTGAACCTCGTTCCTAAACGCGTTTACTTGTAGATCAAGAACTTTTCCCGGCGTGATCGAAAAGCATCGAGATCGGCGGACCAGGAGGTTTTAATCTGCTCAACTGACTTGCCTTCCTTGATGGCATCGAGCGTCGGTGGATGGGCGAGGAGGCGGTCCAGCTTCTCCAGCTTGAGGTCGCTGGGATAAAGCTTAAAGAGCACGGAGGCGATGGTGATCCCGGCTTCGACAATGTGCAGATGTTCGCGATCGGTCACGATTATATTCACCCCTTTGCATAGTTTGTCTTTGTAAAGCGAGGCATTCGGAGTGAAGCGGATGGGAATGAAGCGGAGCCCGTCAATACCGGCCTCGTTCAAGGCTGCGGCTAACTTGAGATCGTCCATATAAGGTGCGCCGATAACTTCGAAGGGAGTTTCGGTGCCGCGGCCGACGGAGATGGCGGTCATTTCGAGCAAACCGATCCCGGGATAGAGGAGCGCTTCTTCGAGTGACCTCATGTTCGGGGAAGGATTGGTCCAGGGCAGGGTGCATTGATCGAAGAACATGTCGCGAGTCCAACCCTCGGCCTGAATCACGGTCAGGTCGGCGTGAAACTGGCGCTCCTCGTTGAACATCCGGGCCAGTTCGCCCACCGTCATCCCGGTGCGCACCGGAACCGGGTGCCACCCAGTAAAGGTGGGTTCTCCTTTTAGGACCGGACCTTCGACCGAAATGCCGTTGATGGGGTCGATGCGATCCAGGACGAAAAACTTTTTGTTCGCTTTGCCGGCGGCCTCGAGGCAATTGCCCAAGGTGGAGATATAGGTATAGAAGCGACAGCCGACATCCTGGATGTCGAAGACGAGCGCATCGAGGTCTTGCAATTGGGCAGGGGCAGGGGAACGGCGCTCTCCGTAAAGACTGTAAACCGGCAAGCCCGTTTTGGTATCGGTAGAATCAGAGACTTGGGCGTCGAGCTGGCCCCGGATGCCATGCTCGGGACTGAAGAGCGCTTTTAAGGTTACGCCAGGCGCGTTCGCGAGAAGATCGATGGTGGGATGACGCTCTCGATCGTGGCCGGTATGATTCGTGATGAGACCGATCTTGAGACCCTGGAGCGGTTCATAATGGTTGCGGGCCAGAACATCGATACCGTTAAGAACTGTGGCGGTTTTTACGGGCGCGCCTTTCGCCTCCAGGGGTTTGGCCTCGAGAGCGCCGGGAACGTAGGCGAAATTGAAATCGCGAATGGCTTGGGCGGCCATGGTGCCGAGTTGCGAGCGAAGGCCAATCACGTTGCCGGATTCGTCAGGATGGTTCCGATTCGAGAGGAAGATGAGGAACGTTTTGGAAAAAGGATCGATCCAGATGGAGGTGCCGGTCCAGCCAGTATGGCCGTAGGAACCCAGTGGAAAAATTTTGCCACGCGGTCCAGCGTAGGGAGAATCGATATCCCAGCCGAGCCCGCGCCGGGCCACCACAGCAGGAGGGGATTGAACGGAGGTCATGAGTAAAACGGTCTCGGGCTTCAAGATTCGCGTTCCATCCAACTCACCGAGATTCAGCAAGCAGCGGGCATATCGTGCCATGTCCGCGGCCGTGGTGAAGAGCCCGGCATGGCCAGCGACTCCGCCCATGCGCCGCGAGGTCGGGTCGTGGACAACGCCTCGGAGAACATGCGTGCCTTGTCTTTCGGTCGGAGCGATCCGGCTGAGTTTGGAGGCGGGAGGCAGGAACTCCGTATCGACCATCTTTAACGGGCGATAAAAGTGTTCCGCGGCGAACTCGTTCAAGGGCGCGCCGCCAACGCGTCTGACTACTTCTCCCAGCGTGATGAAATTGATATCGCTGTAACGGAAGATCGTGCCGGGAGGCGAGGTTGGGGTTTCGGCGCTCGCGGCTTCGATCCCTTGCTGGTAGCCTTCCCACGAAGTCCCTCTGGACAAGCCTGGCCGCAATCCAGAGGTATGGGTCAGGAGATGCCGAATGGTGATGGCATCCTTGCCGTTTGAATTGAATTCGGGCAGGTAACGAATCAATGGGGCATCGAGATCGATTTTGCCCTCCTCGATCAAGAGCATGATTGATGGCGTCGTGGCGAGAACTTTCGTAAGGGACGCGGCGTCGAAGATCGTATCTTCGGTCATCGGTTCAGCCTCTGGAGTCACCGCGCGATGCCCGTAGGCCTTGTGATAAACAGTGTCCTTCCGTTCGAACCAGAGGACGCCGCCCGGCAATTTGTTGCTCGATATATTTTGTTCTATGTCGAGATCCATGTCCGCGAGTTTGGGCGGATAAAAGGGTTCGTCGGCGAACAGTGAACCCGCCGCACCGAGCATCAGGCAGAGCGTGACGGCTAAAATATGCCAGCGCATCCAGCGGAAAGAGATTCGTTGGATGGAGTCGTGGATCAGGGCTGAAACTACTCGCATGGCAGTGCGGTTACACTTGGGCAACTGTGTTCGAAAGCGTGCCAATCCCAGAGATCGTTATCGCTACTTGATCCCCTGGTTGCAGGGTAAAGGCATCCGGTGGGACAATGCCCGTGCCAGTCAACAAAACAGCACCGAAAGGAAACACCTGCGAACGGAACAGATAATCAGCGAGTTCGGCGAAAGTTCGCTTGATTTGGGCGATGCTCGTTTCGCCACGAAAAACCTCGCTCGCCCCACGGGCAATGGTAATACGGACTTGCCAGGTGCGAGCTGTTTCTTCGTCGGTATCGACGGTGATGAACGGGCCGAGCGCGCAGGAGTGCTGATAGATTTTGGCTTGAGGAAGATAGAGAAGATTTTCACCTTCGATATCCCGCGAGCTCATATCGTTGCCGATGGTGTAACCAGCAAGTTTTCCTTTGGAATTGAAAACGAGAGCCAGCTCAGGCTCAGGCACGTTCCAATGGCCATCCTTCCGAATGCCGACAGGGCCATTGGGCGGGGAAACCTTTTCAGGCATCGACTTGAAAAAAAGCTCGGGACGGGGAGCCGCATAAACTCGGTCGTAAGCGGTGGCGCTGTGCTCACTCTCTTCCATGCGGGCGGTTTTGCTCCGCAAATAAGTAACTCCGGCGGCCCAAACCTCCTGCCTTTCCACCGGCGCAAGGAAGCGCACCGAAGAAACCGGAAGTGTGACGGAGGTGCGACTGGCGAGTTCTTTGAGGTAAAGACTCAGATCGTCTCGCTCCAGAAGGGGGGTGAGGCGGTCCACGCCAACCGCAGTGAGGTCGTGAACGGTGGTTTCGCCTTGCAAAAGCCCAATCCGCACCTCGCTTTGTTCATTCTCAAACCGGCAAAGTTTCATGAGATTTCGAGAGTCGATGGTTCGGGACGGAAAGTCAATTCCTGAGCTGCCGATGCAAATAGATTAACTTTTAAGATCATAGAAAAAAGCCAATGACATGCGAAGATGCAGGGATTCCAGCTCAATACGGATGATATGGGCGAGCGACGCGGCTTCACTGAATGCTCCAAGCGGCCATTTATGTGTCAGAAAGGGGCTCAAAGCAGTCGGGATGGCATTTGATGGGCTTGGAGGTGATCTCTCCAACACGAGGGCGAACAGCTTTACTTTTTGGATAGCGGACCAATTCGACAACTGGAATGCGACCTCGGCAGATCACCACTTCCTCTCCAGCCTCCACCCGAGCCACCAAACGGGAAAGATTCTTCTTTGCTTCCTGAAGGTTGAGGGTTATCACGGGACGATCTTAGCTCACTTTAGGATTATTAGCGATTAACCTTTGCCTCGCATCGCCAGCCAAGTGAGAGGCAGTCGAGGAAGGAGGAAAATCGCAATTCGGCATGTCGAGCCATAGGCTGGCGCGCGAAGTGCGTCATTACTGCGTGATCAGTTTGGTCGCGCCCACTTTTGGATGTTTACGAGGACGTAATCGTGCTCGGAAAGAACGCCCCAGCGCTCGAAGGGCCGCCAATACCAACGAGGATAAAGGTGGGTTCCTATGGTGGTCCTGCGGACAAGCCGTGTTTGGGAGCCTGCTGGAAAGAGTTCATAACTGGCATCTAAAAAGGTAAGCCAGTGGCGGCCAGGGAGTGTGTTTTGGGTGATTTTGAATTGCATGAAAACAGGTGGTTGCCACGCGTTTACTTCCTGCCGGATGAGTCCGGTATTGAAGTAGCAGGTGCGGCGGCCTCCAACTGCTTGAGTGTCGAGTGTGCAGCTTTGAGGCAGAGGGAGGCCGACAGCGACGAGGAAAGGAAGGGGACCGTGGAGGGGTTTCATTTCGGCGAGGAGTTTCCACGTCTGCTCGGGCGGGACGGGAATGGTGATTTCGCTGGCGAAGGTTTCGCGTTGTGGCCTGGCGATGAAAGGTTGTTCAAGGCGGTCCGATGCAGCGATGAGAAATGGAAACGTGAGCAAGAGGAGGGTGGTCTTTTTACCAGGTCCATCCATCCGATCGATGATGCGACCGCGAATAAAATAGCCGAGGAACGCACCGATGGCCATGGCGGAGGCAAGGAGAGGCGAGGCCATGATGATGCACAAATACCCTTCCAATCCGGTAAAAATGAGAGTTATCAGGCAAAGAGCCGCGCCACAGATGCAGCATGATATGATTCGACGCGGTTTACGAACGGTGGCGGCGACAGCAAAGCCAGCGACGAAAGGAACGAGAAGGAACATGGAATAACCGAAGCTCACCTGATGATGGCGATCGAGGAGGTAGCCGATCAACATGAACGCAAAACCGACGAGGATTCCGAGGCAGGTTCCCTGAAAGAGGTTTTTACTTTGCAGACTCATGGATTCAGAGTCGGCCATAGGTGAAACTGCAAATCAATTGAATTTTGGGCTCTTCCTTGGAATTCCGATTTGTTGATCCAATACTTCGTTTCCTCGCGTCTTCGACCAAGTGGGGCGCAATTGGGTGTAAACCAGAGTCGTTACTCTTGATTTCCTGCTTACTACCCCAGCAGCGGGCTAGAAGGTGGTAATAACCCACCTATAGTGGTAATCATAGTGGTAATAACTCTTCTTCGGGCGTTTGACTTCGGATCAGCAAATGTTCTGGAACTCTTTGGGCTGTTCATCGTCCACCATTCTAGCGAGGAATAAGGCCTGATGTCGGCGTCTTCGTTTCTTGACTGGAACAAAGAAAAAGGCCCGTTTCGGACGGAAGCCGAAAGGGCCTTTTGCGGTGGTTGACCGAGGATTATCGGCCGGGAGGCGGTGGGCGGTGACCGGCGGGTGCGTCATCGTCCTGCGCGTCAGGCGGAGGAGGGCCATGGTGTCCGCGAGGGCCGGCATCGGCTCCGCCATCATCTTCGCGGTCGCCAGCCGGCGGGGCCGGATGAGGCTTGCGTCCAGCGCGAGGGCCGTCACCGTCCTGTCCATGGTCTCCACCTTTGGGAGGCAGAGGACGCACTTCTTCCTGGGTTAATTTGCCGTCGCCGTTTTTATCCAGCGTTCGCAGAGCGGCACTGGCGTTGGCGATTTCATCGGCGTCGATCACTCCATCGTGATTGGCATCGAGAGCGGCGACGATGGGAGGAGGAGGCGGGCGATGGCCACTCGGACGGTGATCACCGCGTCCCGGAGCGGTGGCAGGCGCATCGGTGTCGTCAGCAGGGGGTGGGGGGCGGCGGTCGCGGCGGCCTTCGGCGAGACGAGTTTCGCGGGGTGGGCGGCCGTCCTCGCCTGGGCGGGGAGCTGGGTTTTGGTCTTGAGCTTTGATGGCGGCCGCCAAAGCGAGGATGGCGGCGATGACGATGGCTGCATTTTTCATAACGATTCTAACTTTCATTGGTTTGCCACAAGCGATGGGATGCTGGCCGTCCGATGCGCGTGGCGTTGTGTCCTGTGTAGTTTGGCCAGCCACTGCCCGGCCAGAGGGGCAGGGAGCGGAGAGAGTCTCGCTGATTTCGAGTTTTTTATTTTCGTTCGTTATCATGTGTTCGACTTTCTACTGATATGAGACCACAGCTCTGTTAAGGCTTTGTGTGGGATTCGGAGGAGAATTGTTAAGGAAGTGTAAAACTTCGGGATTTGGCCGAATGGCTTTGGTAACTTTTGGCAACGATGAACCAAGCTTTTAACGCGATCCCAGGCGGTGGAGAAGGAGTGACGCGCCTCCTGATCATCGACGATGACCGTAAATTATGCCGGTTAATCAAGAGTTATCTGGAACCGTTGGGATATGAAGTGGCGATGGTGCATACGGGGCCGGAAGGGGTGGAGCAGGCAACTTCTGGAAATTGGAATGCGGTGATTCTGGATGTGATGTTGCCGGGGTTAAATGGGTTCGAGGTATTGAAACAGATACGGCTGAAATCGAGCGTGCCGATCTTGATGTTGACGGCGCGAGGGGATGAGGCGGATCGGATCGTGGGATTGGAAATCGGGGCGGATGATTATTTGCCCAAGACGTTCTCGACGCGGGAGCTTTTGGCGCGATTGAGGGCCGTGACACGGCGGGCTTCCGTCCCGGTTGCAAGCAAGGAAGTTGAAACGACGGCCGAACTTGTGGTGGGAGCGTTGCGGGTGAATCCGGCCACACGAACGGCGGTGCTGGACGATCAGGCGCTGAACTTGACACCGGTAGAGTTCGATCTTTTGCATTGTCTGGCTCGGGCGCGAGGACGAGTGAAAACGCGCGAGCAATTGCTGGAGGAAATTCGAGATCGCAATTACGACGTTTTCGACCGGTCAATCGACGTGCATATCTCGGGCTTGCGGAGGAAGCTGGGGGACGATGCGAAGGAGCCGCGCTACATCAAAACGCTGCGTTCAGCGGGCTACATGCTGATCAGGCCGGAATGAAACTGCGATTTCCATTATACGGGCGCATTCTGGTTTGGTTTTTTCTGAACCTGGCTCTGCTGGGCGTGTTGGGAGTGGTGTTTGTCAGGTGGCATTTTCAGGTGGGTTTGGACTCGTTGGTCATGCGAGAAGCGGAGGGCCGGATTCACGCCGTAAGCCGGGTGATCGCCGAGGAATTGCGGAGCGCGCCGCAGACGAATTGGACCGCGATTCTGGAACGGTTTGGAAGCGCTTATGGCTTGAGCTTCTACATCTTTCGCGGCGATGGCACGCAAGCGGCTGGCGGGAATGTGGCTTTGCCGGCGGCGGTGCAAAATGAACTGCGAACGTTCGAACTGTTGCGACCCAAACCTCGTGGAGATCGATTACCGGATGACGAGAGACCGGGGCGCGCACGAAGAAAGCCCGCGGGACCACCGCCACCGCCGGAAGGCCCGACATTTTTCCGGCGAAGCGATAACCCAACGCAATATTGGATCGGCATCCGATTGCCCGGGCTCGAGTTCCCAGATCGAGCCATGAGGCCAATGACCTTGCTGGCCATGTCATCGACGTTGCGAGGAGGGAATTTTTTCCTTGATCCGGTGCCATGGCTGGTTTTGGCCGGGGCTGGCTTGGTTTTTTCAGTTTTATTCTGGCTGCCGCTGGTGCGGGGAATCACCAGTTCGATTGCGGCGATGACTCGCGCGACAGAAAAAATTGCGGAAGGGCAATTCGATGTGCAGTTGCCAGTAAAACGGAGCGACGAGCTCGGAAGATTAAGCGGAGCAATCAACCAGATGGCAACGCGCTTGGAAGGATTTGTGGCGGGGCAAAAGCGTTTTCTGGGGGATATTGCGCACGAGTTGTGTTCACCGATCGCGCGGGCGGAAGTGGGGCTGAGTATTCTGGAACAAAGGAGTCGTGCGGAAGAGTTGGCGGCCTTGCAGGATGTGCGGGAAGAGGTCGAACAGATGAGCGCACTGGTCAATGAGTTGCTTTCCTTTTCGAAGGCCTCCTTAAGCGGAGCGGCGATCAATTTGCAGGCGGTGCAGGTGCGACAGATCGTGGAAGAAGTGGCAGGCCGCGAACAGGACGGAGAGTCAATCATTGAGAATAGCGTGCCGGAAGGGTTATGCATGCAAGCGGATGTGGAATTGTTCCGGCGAGCGGTGGGAAACGTGGTGCGGAATGCGATTCGTTACGCGGGCAAGGCGGGGCCGATTACGATCACCGCC
>JADMIO010796575.1_pt1 | contig 26638 bp, 28 predicted proteins | sample 8958161 | NCBI WGS metagenome assembly JADMIO01 (sample SAMN16585339, study PRJNA669376) | soil metagenome | isolation source: Crop rotation soil | place: USA: Cullars Rotation, Alabama | collected 2011 | reverse complement strand
CTTTCCCGTAAACTTCACATCCCGACCACATACAGGCAAAGTAATGGCATTACCGCGAGCCATTACTCCTACGCGCGCAATTAACGAATCCACCATCGGGGCAGCTGGTGTCGATAACGAAGTATCTTCAACCGGTTGAGTATTGAGCGTATGTTTTGGAATAACAGGCGCACGCTTCATTATCTAATCTCCCAGCGTGGTTTAATCAGACGATCGAAAATTTCATTGCAGACAGGTTCCCAAATAGAAAGAGCATTTCTCCAGGCACCAGTTGAAGAGCGTTGATCAATGGCCTGTTCAAAAACAGTTCTCATCCGGATCTGACCTTTACCAACTTCATCCGTTTCACGTACAACATTTTTTAGAACCATGCTTCCCCAGGCATCCCGAATTTGCTCCTCCATCCACGGGGACTGAGAGCCATTACTATTGCTGTATTTGGTAAGCAAAATACGTACATCAGGCTCGAACCCTTTAAGATCAACGTTCTTGAGCAGATCACGAAGCATATCGAAAAACTGCAGTGCGGAGGTGTAGTCAAACAACTCAGCAGGCGTGGGAACAATCAGCACATCAGCAGCACATACGACATTAATCGTGCCGATACCCAGGTTAGGCGCGCTGTCAATAACTATGACATCATAGTCATGAGCAACAGTTTCAATGGCCAGTCGGAGCATCAGGTGTGGATCGGTGGGCAGTTTACCTTCATCAAATTTGCCCATTAACTCAGTTTCAATACGGTGCAGAGCCAGACAGGAAGGAATAATGTCAAGCCCCGGCCAGCAAGTGGGCTTTATTGCATAAGTGACATCGTCCTTTTCCCCAAGATAGAAAGGCAGGAGAGTGTCTTCTGCATGAATATGAAGATCTGGTACCCATCCGTGATACATTGAGGCTGTTCCCTGGGGGTCGTTACCTTCCACGAGCAAAACACGTAGCCCCTTCAGAGCCAGATCCTGAGCAAGATGAACAGAAACTGAGGTTTTGTAAACGCCTCCTTTATGGGCAGCAACCCCGATCACCGGTGGAAATACGTCTTCAGCACGTCGCAATCGCGTACCAAACACATCACGCATATGATTAATTTGTTCAATTGTATAACCAACACGTTGCTCAACCCGTCCTCGAATTTCCATATCCGGGTGCGGTAGTCGCCCTGCTTTCTCGGCATCTCTGATAGCCTGAGAAGAAACCCCAACTAAATCCGCTGCTTCACCTATTCTCCAGCGCCGGGTTATTTTCCTCGCTTCCGGGCTGTCATCATTAAACTGTGCAATGGCGATAGCCTTCGTCATTTCATGACCAGCGTTTATGCACTGGTTAAGTGTTTCCATGAGTTTCATTCTGAACATCCTTTAATCATTGCTTTGCGTTTTTTTATTAAATCTTGCAATTTACTGCAAAGCAACAACAAAATCGCAAAGTCATCAAAAAACCGCAAAGTTGTTTAAAATAAGAGCAACACTACAAAAGGAGATAAGAAGAGCACATACCTCAGTCACTTATTATCACTAGCGCTCGCCGCAGCCGTGTAACCGAGCATAGCGAGCGAACTGGCGAGGAAGCAAAGAAGAACTGTTCTGTCAGATAGCTCTTACGCTCAGCGCAAGAAGAAATATCCACCGTGGGAAAAACTCCAGGTAGAGGTACACACGCGGATAGCCAATTCAGAGTAATAAACTGTGATAATCAACCCTCATCAATGATGACGAACTAACCCCCGATATCAAGTCACATGACGAAGGGAAAGAGAAGGAAATCAACTGTGACAAACTGCCCTCAAATTTGGCTTCCTTAAAAATTACAGTTCAAAAAGTATGAGAAAATCCATGCAGGCTGAAGGAAACAGCAAAACTGTGACAAATTACCCTCAGTAGGTCAGAACAAATGTGACGAACCACCCTCAAATCTGTGACAGATAACCCTCAGACTATCCTGTCGTCATGGAAGTGATATCGCGGAAGGAAAATACGATATGAGTCGTCTGGCGGCCTTTCTTTTTCTCAATGTATGAGAGGCGCATTGGAGTTCTGCTGTTGATCTCATTAACACAGACCTGCAGGAAGCGGCGGCGGAAGTCAGGCATACGCTGGTAACTTTGAGGCAGCTGGTAACGCTCTATGATCCAGTCGATTTTCAGAGAGACGATGCCTGAGCCATCCGGCTTACGATACTGACACAGGGATTCGTATAAACGCATGGCATACGGATTGGTGATTTCTTTTGTTTCACTAAGCCGAAACTGCGTAAACCGGTTCTGTAACCCGATAAAGAAGGGAATGAGATATGGGTTGATATGTACACTGTAAAGCCCTCTGGATGGACTGTGCGCACGTTTGATAAACCAAGGAAAAGATTCATAGCCTTTTTCATCGCCGGCATCCTCTTCAGGGCGATAAAAAACCACTTCCTTCCCCGCGAAACTCTTCAATGCCTGCCGTATATCCTTACTGGCTTCCGCAGAGGTCAATCCGAATATTTCAGCATATTTAGCAACATGGATCTCGCAGATACCGTCATGTTCCTGTAGGGTGCCATCAGATTTTCTGATCTGGTCAACGAACAGATACAGCATACGTTTTTGATCCCGGGAGAGACTATATGCCGCCTCAGTGAGGTCGTTTGACTGGACGATTCGCGGGCTATTTTTACGTTTCTTGTGATTGATAACCGCTGTTTCCGCCATGACAGATCCATGTGAAGTGTGACAAGTTTTTAGATTGTCACACTAAATAAAAAAGAGTCAATAAGCAGGGATAACTTTGTGAAAAAACAGCTTCTTCTGAGGGCAATTTGTCACAGGGTTAAGGGCAATTTGTCACAGACAGGACTGTCATTTGAGGGTGATTTGTCACACTGAAAGGGCAATTTGTCACAACACCTTCTCTAGAACCAGCATGGATAAAGGCCTACAAGGCGCTCTAAAAAAGAAGATCTAAAAACTATAAAAAAAATAATTATAAAAATATCCCCGTGGATAAGTGGATAACCCCAAGGGAAGTTTTTTCAGGCATCGTGTGTAAGCAGAATATATAAGTGCTGTTCCCTGGTGCTTCCTCGCTCACTCGACCGGGAGGGTTCGAGAAGGGGGGGCACCCCCCTTCGGCGTGCGCGGTCACGCGCACAGGGCGCAGCCCTGGTTAAAAACAAGGTTTATAAATATTGGTTTAAAAGCAGGTTAAAAGACAGGTTAGCGGTGGCCGAAAAACGGGCGGAAACCCTTGCAAATGCTGGATTTTCTGCCTGTGGACAGCCCCTCAAATGTCAATAGGTGCGCCCCTCATCTGTCAGCACTCTGCCCCTCAAGTGTCAAGGATCGCGCCCCTCATCTGTCAGTAGTCGCGCCCCTCAAGTGTCAATACCGCAGGGCACTTATCCCCAGGCTTGTCCACATCATCTGTGGGAAACTCGCGTAAAATCAGGCGTTTTCGCCGATTTGCGAGGCTGGCCAGCTCCACGTCGCCGGCCGAAATCGAGCCTGCCCCTCATCTGTCAACGCCGCGCCGGGTGAGTCGGCCCCTCAAGTGTCAACGTCCGCCCCTCATCTGTCAGTGAGGGCCAAGTTTTCCGCGAGGTATCCACAACGCCGGCGGCCGGCCGCGGTGTCTCGCACACGGCTTCGACGGCGTTTCTGGCGCGTTTGCAGGGCCATAGACGGCCGCCAGCCCAGCGGCGAGGGCAACCAGCCGAGGGCTTCGCCCTGTCGCTCGACTGCGGCGAGCACTACTGGCTGTAAAAGGACAGACCACATCATGGTTCTGTGTTCATTAGGTTGTTCTGTCCATTGCTGACATAATCCGCTCCACTTCAACGTAACACCGCACGAAGATTTCTATTGTTCCTGAAGGCATATTCAAATCGTTTTCGTTACCGCTTGCAGGCATCATGACAGAACACTACTTCCTATAAACGCTACACAGGCTCCTGAGATTAATAATGCGGATCTCTACGATAATGGGAGATTTTCCCGACTGTTTCGTTCGCTTCTCAGTGGATAACAGCCAGCTTCTCTGTTTAACAGACAAAAACAGCATATCCACTCAGTTCCACATTTCCATATAAAGGCCAAGGCATTTATTCTCAGGATAATTGTTTCAGCATCGCAACCGCATCAGACTCCGGCATCGCAAACTGCACCCGGTGCCGGGCAGCCACATCCAGCGCAAAAACCTTCGTGTAGACTTCCGTTGAACTGATGGACTTATGTCCCATCAGGCTTTGCAGAACTTTCAGCGGTATACCGGCATACAGCATGTGCATCGCATAGGAATGGCGGAACGTATGTGGTGTGACCGGAACAGAGAACGTCACACCGTCAGCAGCAGCGGCGGCAACCGCCTCCCCAATCCAGGTCCTGACCGTTCTGTCCGTCACTTCCCAGATCCGCGCTTTCTCTGTCCTTCCTGTGCGACGGTTACGCCGCTCCATGAGCTTATCGGGTCCACTCGCGAACGCAGAAAGGCCCACCCGAAGGTGAGCCAGTGTGATTACATTTGCGGCCTAACTGTGGCCAGTCCAGTTACGCTGGAGTCACTAGTATTTAGGTGACACTATAGAAGCGGCCGCGACAACTTGTCCACGTGGAATTCTAAGCTTAGGATCCCAATGTGCTGGAAAGGCACCCTGGACGAGTCCTGTCCGATCGCCTGGTCGCGGGAGACCCAACGGCTGCTGCGGCGAGCCGGGGTGGACTCGCGCCTGGAGATCTATCGCGGAGAACAGCACGCGTTCGGACCCCAGTGGCCGCTGTCGATGGAGCGGACCGTGCGCTTCCTGCGGCGTCAGCTGGGCGCCTGACGGCACTCGTCGTCCCGACGTCGGACTGTCCCTGTTGCACTCTGGGTGCGCGGGCTAACGTGGCGGCAACCACAGGGGAGCCTCGATGTCCGGACCTCGCAACGAGCTGCACACGCGTCGGGTCGAGGCTGTGCGCGCGTGGACCAGCTTCGTGGAGCACGGTGACGGAGCCGAGGGCCTGGTCCGCCCCGAGATCCTCCGCTCGTGGGAGCGTTCGGCCCCGGCGGTCGGGATCGACGTCGCCGAGGCCCCGATGTCCGACGAGTCCGACGTCGCCTCGTTCTGGAACGGCTCCCCGCTCCAGGTCGCCGTGGAGCGCGTGGAGTCCGAGCTGCGGCGTACGGCCGAGGACGGCGACCTCGTGGTCGCCGTGACCGACCCGGAGACCCGCATCCTGTGGACGTACGGCGGTCGCGTGATGCGTCGCAAGGCGGAGACCGTCAACTTCGTCGCCGGTGGACAGTGGGACGACACCAGCGTGGGCACCAACGCACTCGACCTGGCCACCCGCAACGACCGGCCCTCGATGGTGTTCAGCGCCGAGCACTACGCACCCATCGTGCACAACTGGGTGTGCTGGGCGGCGCCGGTGCACGACCCGGTGTCGGGGGAGCAGCTCGGCGTCATCGACCTCTCCACCACCTGGAACCGGACCCACCCGATCGGGCTGGCCACCGCACGCGTGATGGCCAGGCTGATCGAGACGGCGATGCCGCCCTCGCAGCTGCATCCCGGCATGCCGGGGGAGCGGACCGCCAGGCTGACGGTCGGGCTCGACCTGACGCTGCTCGGAGCTGCGGAGGCCCACCTCGACGGCAATCGCCTGTTCCTCAACCGTCGCCAGACCGAGATCCTGGCGTTGCTTGCCCTCAACCCTGCCGGCCTCACCCTCGAGCACCTGCATGCCCTGCTCTACGGCGACCAGGCCGTCACCTTCTCCACCCTCAAGGCCGAGGTCTCTCACCTCCGCAGCGCCCTCGACGGTCAGCTCTCCTCTCGTCCCTACCGGCTCACCGTGCCGACGCGCGTCGACGTCAACGAGGTGCTCCGGCTGCTGCGTAGCGGCCAGGTCCGTGCTGCCGTCGCGGCGTACGGCGGGGACCTGATGCCCGGCACCGAGTCACCTGCCCTGGTCGAGCTCGCCGACTACGTCGCCGTTGCAGTTCGCGAGGCGCTGCTCGCCGACCCGCAGCCGCAGGCCGTGGCTCGCTACACCGAGCTCGCGCCGTACGACACCGACGTGATCGAGGTCTGTCTCGCCGTGATCGGCGAGAGCCCGCACGCGCTGAAGCCGCTGCTCAAGGGACGCCTGGCTGCTGCTCGCCGGTGACCCGCACGGACGACCCCGCACAGACGCTCTGCCCCGGGTGACAAGATGACCGGCATGCCTCTGGACCTCAACGCAGACGTGGTCGCCCTCACCCAGGCGGTCGTCGACATCGAGTCGGTGAGCCGCAACGAGAAGCCTCTCGCCGACGCCATCGAGCTGGCTCTCTCCGGGCTCGAGCACCTCGAGGTGACCCGCATCGGCAACTCGCTGGTGGCTCGCACCGACCTCGGCCGCGACGAGCGTGTGGTGATCGCCGGCCACATCGACACCGTGCCCCTCAACCGGAACCTGCCCGCCCGCAACGACGGGAGCAAGCTGCACGGCCTCGGCACCTGCGACATGAAGGGCGGGGTCGCCGTCGCGCTGCGGCTCGCGCAGTCGGTCCCGGAGCCGGACCGCGACGTGACCTTCGTCTTCTACGAGTGCGAGGAGATCGACGACGTCCACAACGGGTTGGGCAAGATCGCTTTCGAGCGGCCCGACCTGGTCGAGGCCGACTTCGCGATCCTGATGGAGCCGAGCGACGCGGTCGTCGAGGCCGGCTGCCAGGGCACGCTGCGCGTCGACGTGACCGTGCGCGGACAGCGCGCCCACTCGGCACGTTCCTGGAAGGGGATCAACGCGATCCACGGTGCCGGCGAGGTGCTCCGTCGCCTGGGGGAGTACGACGCGCGGAAGCCGGTCATCGACGGGCTGGAGTACCACGAGGGCCTCAACGCGGTGCACATCAGCGGCGGGGTGGCCAGCAACGTACTGCCGGACGAGTGCGTGGTCACGGTCAACTACCGCTACGCCCCGGACCGCTCGGAGGCGGAGGCCCAGGTGTTCGTCAAGGAGTTCTTCGACGGGTTCGAGATCGAGGTCACCGACTCGGCGCCGGCCGCGCTCCCCGGCCTGGAGGTCCCCGCGGCGAGCGCGTTCGTGGAGGCCGTGGGCGGCAAGGTCAACCCGAAGTTCGGGTGGACCGACGTCGCCCGGTTCACCGGCCTGGGCGTGCCGGCGGTCAACTACGGCCCCGGCGACCCGATGCTCGCGCACAAGCAGGAGGAGTTCGTGCCGATCGAGCAGCTGCACTCCTGCGAGGACACGCTGCGCACCTGGCTGGGCGGCGCCAGCAGCGAGGCCCCCGCGCACGGTGGACCCGAGGCATGACCACCCCGCGCCGTGGGGAGAAGCGTCGCGGGCCGACCCTGCTGCGCGGGTCGCAGGTCGACCTGACCACGACCGACCAGCGGCTGCTGGACTCCCGGGGCCCGACCGACTGGGTGCACACCGACCCGTGGCGCGTGCTCCGCATCCAGTCCGAGTTCGTCGAGGGCTTCGGCGCCCTGGCCGAGCTCGGCCCCGCCATCGGCGTCTTCGGTTCGGCCCGCACCCTGCCCGGTGACGTCTACTACGCCAAGGCCGAGGAGCTCGGACGAAGGCTCTCCGACGCCGGGCTCGCGGTGATCACGGGTGGCGGTCCAGGAGCGATGGAGGCGGCCAACAAGGGTGCCTCCGAGGCGGGCGGGACCAGCGTCGGCCTGGGCATCGAGCTGCCGTTCGAGTCCGGCCTGAACCAGTGGGTCGACGTGGGTGTGAACTTCCGCTACTTCTTCGCCCGCAAGACGATGTTCGTGAAGTACTCCCGGGGCTTCGTCGTCCTGCCCGGCGGGCTGGGCACCTTCGACGAGCTGTTCGAGGCGCTGACCCTGGTCCAGACGCAGAAGGTGACGTCGTTCCCGATCGTCCTGATCGGCACGGACTACTGGTCCGGGCTGCTCGAGTGGCTGCGCGGGACCGTCCTGGCGGAGGCCAAGATCGCCCAGGCCGACCTCGACATGCTCGCCGTCACCGACGACGTCGAGGCCGCGGTCGCGATGATGGTCGAGGGGGTCGCGGACCGGTGACCTGGTTCTTCGCGGTGCTGATCGTCCTCGTGATGGGGGCGATCGCCGTGGTCGCCTCGGGTCGCGGTGACACCCTCGGCAGGGCGTACGACGACCGGGCCGACGTACGACTCCCGGCCGACCGGCCCGTCACCGGCGAGGACCTGCGTGCCCTCCGGTTCAACACAGCCCTGCGTGGATACCGCGCCAGCGAGGTCGACGCGCTCCTCGACAGGCTGGCGTCCCAGCTCGACGAGCAGGGCCCCGGCCCGGATCAGGATGCGGCACACTGACCCGATGCCGTTCATCATCTCCACGATTTTGTATGTCCTGGCTGTCGTCCTCGTGGTGCTCACGCGGATGCGCCTGGCCAAGCAGGACGCGCCCGTCGCCGGTCGCCTCGAGATCCCGTCGGCAGTCGTCAACGCGCACACCATCGTCGGTGCCCTGGCGCTCGTCGTGTGGGGGACGTATCTCTTCTTCGGCGTCGACCGGGTCGTGGGATTCCTGGGGCTGCTGCTGTGGTGGGGGACCACGGCCATCGGGTTGCTGATCCTGATGCGCTGGATGCCGGCGAAGGGCAAGCATGCCTCCGAGGGCGGGCAGGACGAGTGGACCGAGGGCCCGTGGCTCTCGATGGTGGGTCACCTCGGCGCCCTGGTGGGGGCGATCGTCTGGACCACGTTCTTCGCGCTGGACAAGTACTGACCATGAGCGCGCGCAAGGCACTGGCGCTGTCGTTCTCCGTCCTGCTCCTCGCCACCACGGGACCGGCCGTGTCCCAGGCGGCCAGCAAGCGACCGGCGGTCGTCGAGACCCGCGTCATCGGGCACACGGTCAAGGGCCGCGACATCGTGGCGTGGCGGGTCGGCCAGCCGTCCTCCGGCCGCAGGGTGGTCGTGCTCGCCGCCATGCACGGCAACGAGACCGGACCGAAGCGGATCCTGGTGAACCTGCTCGACGGTCGCCGCATCCGGGGTGCGGACATCTGGCTGGTTCCGCAGTACAACCGAGACGGCGTGGTCCGTCGTACTCGTCAGAACGCCCACGGCGTCGACCTCAACCGCAACTACCCGCGGCACTGGAAGCGCCAGGGCGGGACCTACAACTCGGGACCACGTCCGGTCTCGGAGCCGGAGACCCGAGCGGTGATGGCGTTCCTGCGGAAGATCCGTCCGACGTACGTCGTGAGCTTCCACCAGCCGTTGCGCGGCGTCGGCCGAGCCGGCTCCAAGGGAGCCCCGTTCGTGCGGAGGCTGCACAACGGCCTGGGACTGCCGATCAAGTCGTTCAACTGCTCCGGCACCTGTCACGGCACCATGACGGAGTGGTTCAACGCGAACTTCCCGGGCGTCGCGGTCACGGTGGAGTACGGCCGCGGTGTCAGCCGCAGGCAGGCCACCCGCACCGGCCCGAACGGACTGCTGCGAGCCGTCTGGGCCAAGCGCTGAATCCGGCGCTGAACCAGCCGCTGGGGCTCACCTCCCGGTGAAGACCGGTGACTCCTTGGCCACGAACGCCGAGACCGCGTTGCGGTGGTCCTCGGTGCTCCCGGTCAGGGTCATCATCGACCCCTCGAACTCCAGCGACTCGGCGAACGAGTGGCCGGCGGAGAACTCGACCGAGCGCCTGATCGAGCCGTAGGAGACGGTCGGCCCGGACGCGAGCCGGTTGGCCAGTGCGGAGACCTCGGTGTCGAACTCGTCGGCGGTGGTCACCTTCGTGGCCAGGCCCAGCTCGAGCGACTCCGCGGATCCGAGCGTCCTCGGGAAGTAGAGCAGCTCGATCGCCTTCGCCCGGCCGACCAGCCGGGGGAGGGTCCACGACGAGCCGGTGTCGCACGAGAGCGCGACGCCGGCGAACGCGAGGTTGAAGCCCGCGGCCTCGGTCAGGATCCGGAAGTCACAGGCAAAGGCCAGGCTCGCACCGGCACCTGCCGCAACGCCGTTGACTGCCGCGACCACTGGTTTCGGCATGGTCGCCAGCGCCGTCACGATCGGGTTGTAGTGCTCCTCGACCGTGCGGAACAGTGACTCGGCGTCCGAGCTCTGCAGGATCGAGATGTGCTCCTTAAGGTCCTGCCCCACGCAGAACGCACGTCCGCTGCCGGTGACTACGACGCACCGCACCTCCACGTCCGCCTCCGCCGCGCGGACCGCCTCGAGCAACGCCTCCTTGGTGGCGATGTCGAGCCCGTTCATGGAGTCCGGGCGGTTGAGGGTGATCGTCGCGACACCGTCGCTGAGCTTGTAGCGCACGGGTTCGGTCATCGGGGTTTCCTCTCCTGGCAGGACGTGGTGGGGGCTCCTGTCCGACCGAGTCTGCCCCACGAGGGAGGTGGTGTGGTCAGGCACCTTCGCGCATGAGGAATAATGATCCGAGTTGGGCGCGTCCTGCGCACGAATGACATGAGAGAAGGTGTGCACATGGCGGCCATGAAGCCGCGGACGGGCGACGGCCCGCTCGAGGTCACCAAGGAGGGTCGTGGCATCGTCATGAGGGTTCCCCTCGAAGGCGGTGGCCGCCTCGTGGTTGAGCTCAACAAGGACGAGGCGACCGCGCTCGGGGAGGCCCTCGAAGGCGTGGTCGGCTGACTCGCTCCGAGCAGCAGCCTTGAACCACTGGCCCCCGCAGTCCCACCGTGGACTGCGGGGGCCGTCGTTTTCCGTTCGGTTAGGGTCTTGGGCGTGCCGCTCCCACCGCAGGTTTCGCCGCCCCAGTTCGCGCTCAGCGACGTTCCACCGTCACGGCTGGCAGGGGCCGCCGTCGTCGCCGTAGCGGTGCTGCCGGGCGAGGACGGTCCGACTCTCGGTCCAGGTGCCGCAGAGCTGGCCGACGACCTCGGCACGGACCTCATCGAGATGCTCGCCGCAACCGACGCCCACGGTGCGACCGGCGAGGTCACCGAGCTCCCGGTCGTGAGCACGTCCGACCTGCCCAACCCGTCCCTGACGCGGGTGCTGATGATCGGTGTCGGTGCGGCGACCACCACTGACCTTCGACGTGCCGGCGCCACCCTGGCCCGGCGTACGACCAACGCGGACGCGGTCGCCTCCTCGGTGTCCGCCGTGGCGGACGACGAAGGGATGGCCGCATTCGTGCAGGGCGCGACCCTCGGCTCGTTCGGCTTCTCGCTGCACAAGAACGGTCCCAGGGACAAGCCGGCTGCCAAGGTCGTGCTGTGCCTGACCGAGACCGATGACGACCGCTCCACCCGGCTGCGGCGTGCGATCGCGACCGCAGGCGCGAGCTGGCAGGCGCGGCTGCTGGCGAGCGTTCCCTCCAACATCAAGACCCCCGCCTGGCTGGCCGAGCAGGCCGTCACCGCAGCCGAGGCGGCCGGGCTCAAGGCCACCGTCCTCGACGAGAAGCAGCTCGCCGAGCGCGGCTTCGGTGGCGTGGTCGGTGTCGGGCAGGCCGCCGCCGTACCGCCACGCTTCGTGCAGCTCGACTACAAGCCCGTCAAGGGCGTTCGCAAGGCCAAGCACGTCGTGCTGGTCGGCAAGGGCATCACCTTCGACAGCGGCGGTCTCTCGATCAAGCCCGGCCAGTCGATGGTGACGATGAAGCGCGACATGACCGGCGCCGCCGTGGTCGCGTCCGTGATGGCGGCGCTGCCGGCCATCGACTGCCCGGTGCGGGTCACCGGCCTGCTGCCGATGGCCGAGAACGCAGTCGGCGCCAACTCGATGCGGCCCGGCGACGTGATCACCCAATACGGTGGCCGCACCACCGAGGTCACCAACACCGATGCCGAGGGCAGGCTCGTCCTGGCCGACGGACTCGCGTACGCCGTGGACGAGCTCGAGCCCGACGTGCTGATCGACATCGCCACCCTCACCGGCGGCATCAAGGTCGCCCTCGGCCAGCACACGGGCGGCCTGTTCGCGAACGACGACGCTCTCGCCGAGCTCTTGGACGCCTCGGGCCATCGCTCCGGGGAGCCGGTGTGGCGGATGCCGTTGTGCGGTGAGTACGAGTCCAAGCTCTCCTCGAAGATCGCCGATGCCGACAATGCCCCCGGAGGACCGCCTGCGATCACGGCGGCACTCTTCCTCCAGCACTTCGTGGGGGGCCGCCCGTGGGCACACCTCGACATCGCCTCGACCGGCGACGCTCCCAAGGACCTGTTCGAGTGGACCGAGGGACCGACCGGTTTCGGCGCCAGGCTCCTGCTGGACTGGCTGGGACAGGCGGAGCCGCTCGCCGGTGTGCGGAAGGTCTAGGGCTCTGCCCGATCTCGAGCCGTGGGCTCAGGCCTCGGGAGTCCAGACCTTCTTGGCCACGAGCAGGCCGTCACCGACGGGCAGCAGCATCGGCACCAGCAGCTCGTTCTCCTGCACGGCCTTCACCAGCTCGCGGATCGCGACGGTCTCGGGGTCCCGCTGGGCGGGGTCGGCGACCCGGTCGTGCCACAGGGCGTTGTCGAACGCGACGACGCCACCCGGGCGCAGCAACCGCAGCGCCTCGGTGAGGTAGTCGGCGTACTCGTGCTTGTCGCCGTCGCAGAACACGAGGTCGTAGTGGCCGTCGGTGAGGCGGGGGATCACGTCGAGCGCGGCGCCGGGGATCAGGCGGAAGCGCTGGGAGGCGAAGCCGGCCTCGGTGAAGCCCTCCTTGGCATGGCGCTGGTGCTCGGCCTGGGTGTCCACCGAGGTGAGCACGCCCTCGGGACGCATCCCGCGCATCAGCCACAGCCCGGAGACGCCGGTGCCGGTTCCGATCTCGACGACTGCGCGGGCCTCGAGCACCGATGCGAGGAAGCGGAGAGCTGCGCCGGCTCCGGACCCGATCGGCACGACGCCGACCTCCTCGGCCCGTGCGCGGGCGCTGGCCAGGATCTCGTCCTCGGCCACGAACTCCTCGGCGTAGGTCCAGCTCGCGGGCTTCATTGGCGTGACGATGGTGATCTCCTGACGTGCGTTGCCTTGACGAATCGGACCCTACCCTCCGCTCGCGGCCGGTCCGCACAGGCGCGGCGGAGGCGTTCTGGCCCGCTGTTCCGGGAACAAACGGGCGGATGCCGCACGTTCAACGATCGTGGACAACCCCTCGGCAAGTTGCTGGCAAACGCTCAGCCGCGTCTCAGGGAACTTCCCTAGCGTGGGCACATGGTGACCCCCTCCAGCGACACGTCGGGCGAGCAGCTGAGCTGGGAGCAGATCGTGACGGACCACTCCGCGCGCGTCTACCGGCTCGCCTACCGCCTGACCGGGAACCGCCAGGACGCCGAGGACCTGACGCAGGAGGTGTTCGTGAGGGTCTTCCGGTCGCTGCACACCTACACCCCGGGCACCATGGCCGGCTGGCTGCACCGCATCACCACCAACCTCTTCCTCGACCAGGCACGCCGCAAGCAGCGGATCCGCTTCGACGCGCTCAGCGACGAGGCAGCGACCCGGCTGCCGAGCGCGCTGCCCAGCCCGGACGACGTCCAGCTGGACCGGATGTTCGACGCCGACGTCGAGGCCGCACTCGCCTCGCTCGCGCCGGACTTCCGGGCCGCCGTGGTGCTCTGCGACATCGAGGGGCTGAGCTACGAGGAGATCGCCGACGTGCTGGGGCTCAAGCTCGGCACGGTCCGCTCCCGCATCCACCGTGGTCGCGCCCAGCTGCGCACCGCGCTCGCCCACCGGGCACCGCGCGCCGGCCGCACCAGGTTCGCCGGACCTCGACTGATGGGTCCGCGAGTCGCCGGACAGGTGCGGTGATGCTGTCGCTCAGCGGACACATCGGCACCAAGGCGTCGGCGCTGGTCGACGGCCAGCTGCCCGCTGCCGAGGCTGAGCGGGCCTGGTCGCACGTCCTCACCTGCCCCGGATGTCGTCGGCTCGTCGAGCACGAAGGCTGGGTGAAGCGTCAGGTCGGCGGTCTCTCGGCACCCGGCTCGGTCGATCCACCGCCGCAGCTGCTGGGTTCTCTCTACGCCGTGGACGCATGGGCCGCGGTGGACCAGATCGAGAAGCAGTCGCGGCGCCGTCGTACGGCGGCCGTGCTCGTGGGCAGCGGAGCGGTCGGTGCCTGCGTCCTCGGACTGCTCACCGTCACGGGTGGACCCGTGGGTCGCGGCGACGTCCCGGTGCGTCAGTCGCCGGCGATGATTCGTGGTGACCAGCCGCGTGGGCCGGTCGGTTCACCCACGGGCGTCGAGACGACCACAGCCCCGGTATTGGTCCGTAGGTCAAGATAGGGGTTGTGAGCAACGACTACCCCACCGAGCCGACAGCGCCCGTGACCGGGGGCTCGTGGCAGGGGCAGAACCCCTACCCGCCGCCCTATCAGTCGCCGGGCAGCTACTACGGCCGGCAAGGTTCGTCGCCGTACCCGCCGCCGCCAGTCCTGCAACCACCCGGTCAACAGCCCCCGGGACAGCCGCCGCCCACCCAGCGCTACCCGGTCACCCAGCGCTACCCGGTCACCGAGCCCGCTCCTCGCTCACGAGTTCCCGGCTGGCTGTGGCCCGTGGTCGCGCTGATGGCCCTGGTCCTCGGCCTGGCGGGAGGAGCGCTCTCCGGCGCGCTCGTCGCGGGCGACGGTGGTGGGCCAGGTGGAGTATTCAGCGTCGAGCGTCGTACGGCGCAACCGCTGCCGGCGGACAACGCCAGCGTCGCCGCCGTTGCGGACAAGGTGCTGCCCAGCTCGGTGCAGATCGTGGCCGAGTACCAAGGGGACGACCAGGGGGCCACCGGGTCGGGCTTCGTCATCGACAAGTCCGGCCACGTGATCACCAACAACCACGTGGTCGCCCAGGCTGACGAGGACAACGGTCCGATCGAGATCGTGGACCACAAGGGCAACCACATGAAGGCCACCGTCGTCGGGCGGAGCACCGTCTACGACATCGCGGTGCTGAAGGCGGAGAAGGCCAAGTCGCTCAAGCCGGTCGCAATCGGCTCGGCCGACCAGATGCGGGTCGGTGAGACGGTGATCGCCATCGGTTCACCGCTCGGCCTCTCGGCGACGGTCACCTCGGGCATCGTGAGCGCGGTGAACCGCCCGGTGACCACGGGCGAAAGCGCGGAGGACAACTCCTTCATCAACGCCGTTCAGACCGACGCCGCGATCAACCCCGGCAACTCCGGCGGTCCGCTCGTCAACCTGCAGGGGGAGGTGGTGGGGGTCAACTCCGCCATCGCGTCCCTCGGATCGCCGCTGGCCTCAGACCAGGGCGGAAACATCGGCGTGGGTTTCGCGATCCCGATCGAGCAGGTCCGGGTCACCACGGCGCAGATCCTGAAGACTGGAAAGGCGCAGTACCCCGTCATCGGCGCCAGCGTCGGCAACGCCGCCACGCTCGACGGCGCCACCGTCGAGAAGATCATCCCGGGCCAGCCGGCCTCGAAGGCGGACCTCGAGGTCGGCGACGTGATCCGCAAGATCGACGGCGAGCCCGTGACGAGCTCGAAGGACCTGGTCGTGGCCATCCGCACGCACGTCCCGGGTGACAAGGTGACGCTCACCATCGAGCGCGGCAACAAGACCTTCGAGGTCAAGCTCGGACTGGACGCCAAGACCGGCTGACCAACCCGGCTGACCGACCCGGCTGACTGCTCGAGCCGACCGCTCAGGTCGCCTCGTGGTCGTAGGGCGGACGCTCGTCCTGGGCCAGCACCTGGTACTCCGGCTGTGGCTCGGGGATGTCGTCGTCGTCCATCGCCTCGAGAATGTGCTTGCGGATCGCCTGGCGGGGGTCGAGGTCGGCCAGCCTGAGGTCGGCGTACTCGGGGCCGAGCTCCTCTCGCAGCTGGGTCTGCGCGCTCTGCGCGAGGTTGCGCATCTGGCGCACGAACCGCCCGGCCTGACGGGCGAACTCGGGAAGGCGCTCGGGACCGAAGACGACCACCGCGACGACAATGATGACCATCAGCTCCGGAAGCCCGACCCCCAGCACGTCTGGTTCAGCCCTTCGCCGTGGGACTCAGTCCGAGCTGCATCCCGGCCAGGCCCCGGCCGCGACCGGAGAGCCCACGCGCGATCTTGTCGAGCACGACGGCGCCGGGAGCCGTGGGGTCGGACTCCACGATCGGCTTGCCGGTGTCGCCACCTTCGCGCAGGCTCACGTCGATCGGGACCTCGCCGAGCACGGGCACGTCGTACCCGAAGCGAGCCCCGAGGGTGGCGGCCACGCGGGCTCCGCCACCGCTGCCGAAGATCTCGAGACGGTGCTCGACGCCTTCGTCCGCGCAGTGCGGACAGGGCAGGAAGGACATGTTCTCCACGACGCCGATGACCCGCTGGTGCATCATCGAGGCCATCGTCCCGGCGCGCTCGGCGACCTCGGTGGCGGCCTCCTGCGGGGTGGTGACCACGACGACCTCGGCGCTCGGGAGGTGCTGGCCCAGTGAGATCGCGACGTCACCGGTGCCGGGGGGAAGGTCGAGGAGCAGCACGTCGAGGTCGCCCCAGTAGACGTCGGCGAGCATCTGCACCAGCGCCCGGTCGAGCATCGGGCCGCGCCAGGCGACGACCTGGTCGCGGCGCGGCTTGAGCATGCCGATGCTGATCACCGAGACGCCGCTCGGGGTGGGCACCGGCATGATCAGGTCCTCGACCTGGGTGGGGCGGGTGTCGGCGATCCCCATCATGGCGGGCACCGAGTGTCCGTAGATGTCGGCGTCGACGATGCCGACCTTCATGCCCTGCTTGGCCATGGCGATCGCGAGGTTGACCGTCACCGAGGACTTGCCCACGCCGCCCTTGCCGGAGGCGATGGCATACACCTTGGTGAGCGAGTCGGGCTTCGCGAACGGGATGTCGCGCTGGGCAGTGCCGCCGCGGAGGTCCTCCTGCAGCTTCGAGCGCTGGTCGGCGGTCATCACGCCGAGCTGTACGTCGACAGCGGTCACACCCTCGACGCGGGTGACCTCGGTGGTCACGTCGTTGATGATGGTGTCCTTGAGCGGGCAGCCGGCGACGGTGAGCAGCACCTTGACCGCGACCAGTCCGGTGTCGTCGATGTCGATGTTCTCGACCATGCCGAGCTCGGTGATCGGACGCTTGATCTCGGGGTCGTTGACGCGAGCCAGCGCAGCCTGAACCCGTTCGCTTGCGGGGGAAGTCATGGCTCCAGCGTACGTGGCATCACGATGCCTCGTCCGGGGAGTCTTCCTCTTCGTCGTCGTTCAGCTCCTCGACCACGTTGCGCAGCTCCGAGCGCAGGAAGTCGCGGGTCGCCACCTCGCCGAGAGCCATGCGCAGGGACGCGACCTCGCGGGCCAGGAACTCCATGTCGGCGTGCGCGCGGGCGTTCGCCTGCCGGTCCTGCTCGTTGATCACCCGGTCGCGCACCTCCTGGCGGTTCTGGGCGAGCAGGATCAGTGGTGCGGCGTACGACGCCTGCAGGCTGAGCATCAGGGTGAGGAAGATGAACGGGTAGTCGTCCCACCGGAGATCGACCGGAGCGAGCAGGTTCCACCCGATCCAGATGATGACGAACAACGTCATGTAGATCAGGAATCGCGCCGTGCCCATGAAGCGCGCGAACTGCTCGGCGAAGATGCCGAAGGCGTCCTGCCTCACCGTGGGCCGGCGCACCAGGCTGCGGCGCAGCTCGCGGGGTGTGTCCAGGCGGACAGTCCTGGCTCGCTCGTCGCGGCGCTTCTCGGCCTTCCGGTCCTGCTTCTCGGGCTTGTCCATGCGGTTCACCCGCTCCCGATCTTGCGGTCGCGCCACCCCTCGGGCAGCAGGTGGTCGAGCAGGTCGTCCACCGTCACGGTGCCGAGCAGGCGGCCCTCGTCGTCGACGACAGGAGCCGCCACGAGGTTGTAGGTCGCCAGGAACATCGAGACGTCCTCCAGCGTGGCCTCGGGCCGCAGGAAGTCGATGCCGGTGTCGAGGACACCCGCGACCAGGGTGGACGGTGGTTCACGCAGCAGGCGCTGGATGTGGGCGACGCCGAGGAGCTTGCCGGTCGGCGTCTCCAGCGGCGGTCGGCAGACGTGCACCAACGCTGCCAGGGAGGGCGTGATGTCCTCATCGCGCACGTGGGCCAGGGCCTCCGCGACGGTGGCGTCCGGCGGCAGGATCACCGGCTCCGGCGTCATCATGCCGCCCGCGGTCTCCTCGCCGTACACCATCAGCCGGCGGACCTCGGCGGCTTCCTCGGTCTCCATCAGGCCGAGCAGGGTCTGCGCGGTCTCGGGCGGCAGGTCGGCGATCAGGTCGGCGGCGTCGTCGGCGGACATCTCCTCGAGGATGTCGGCGGCGCGTTCGGAGTCGAGGTGCTCGAGGATCTCGACCTGGTCCTCCTCGGGCAGCTCCTCGAGGACGTGTGCGAGTCGCTCGTCGTCCATCCCGGCCACCACCTGGCTCCGGCGCTCGGGGGGCAGCTCGTGGATCACGTTCGCAGCGTCGGCGGGTCGCAGGTCCGCGAGCGAGGCGATCAGGTGCTCGGCGCCCTGGTTGTCCTGGCCCTGGTAGAGGCCCTCGACGTCGTCCCACTCCACCACGTGTGTCTGCGGGCGCCTGCGGAAACCCTTGGCGCCCTCGGTGAGAGCGACCCGGGAGAGCACCCAGTCCCTGGTCCGGGTCTGCTCCATCGCGACGTCGAAGACGACGCCCTCGACGCCGGTGCTGCGCACCTTCACCCTGCGGTCGAGCATCTGCCCGACGACCAGCGTCTCGGTCGACCGCTTCTCGAAGCGGCGCATGTTCAGCAGGCCGGTGGTGATCACCTGTCCGGGGTCGATGTTGGTCACCCGGGTCATCGGCGCGAAGATCTGGCGGCGCCCGAAGACCTCGACGACGAGACCCACCACCCGCGGCTGTCGTACGTCGGAACGGAGCACCACGATGACGTCGCGCACCTTGCCCACCTGGTCGCCCTGGGGGTCGAACACTGGCAGGCCCGCGAGACGTGCCGCGAACACGCGGACGGGTGTCGTACTCATCCCGCCGCCCCGCCGAGGTGCCGAAGCGCGCCGCTTCGTCGGGTGTGGTCCACGAGGCGACCCTATCTTCGGGCGTGACTCACGATCCCACGCCGCGCAGCATGAACGTGGCTGGAGAGTCACGGCCATGGGTAGGCTGCCCGGGATCGTTCGCCGCAGGAGCGCAAACAAGGAGTTCGCAGGTGGCCAAGCAGGTCGTCATTCTGGCCGCGGGGCTTGGTACCCGCCTCGGCCGACCACATCCGAAACCGCTCACCCCACTGCGCTCGGGGCAGAGCATCATGCGCCGTGCGGTGGACGCACTGCGCGATGCCTACGGCGAGGACGTCTTCGTCACCGCCGTGGTGGGCTTCAAGCTCGACCTGGTGATCGAGGCGATGCCGGACATCTCCTTCGTCTACAACGAGGTCTACGACTCGACCAACACCTCCAAGAGCCTGCTCAAGGCGCTCCGGCTGTCCCAGCCCGGCGGTGTGCTGTGGCTCAACGGCGACGTGGTCTTCGACCCGCGGGTACTGCCGCTGATCCAGGAGCACATCGAGGAAGGTCGCAGCTTCGTGTGCGTCAACACGGAGTCGGTGGCCGAGGAAGAGGTGAAGTACACCCTCGACGACGACGGCTACATCAAGGAGCTGTCCAAGCAGGTCGTCGGTGGGCTCGGCGAGGCAGTCGGGATCAACTTCATCTCGGGCGAGGACAAGGCAACGCTCATCCGGCGACTCGACGAGGCCGGTGACCAGGACTACTTCGAGCGGGGCATCGAGCTCGGCATCGAGCAGGACGGCCTGCGCGTCGAGGCGCTCGACATCTCGAAGTACCACATCGTCGAAGTCGACTTCGACGAGGACCTGACCCGGGCCAACGAGTTCGTCGGGGACTGAGCAGACAGATGCCCGAGCCGGCACCGCTGAGAGTCGCGCGCGTCGACGACTCCGGGGTGCACCTGACCTCGGCCCAGGACACCGTGGTCGACACGATCTTCGACGGTCGACGGATCTGGTCGTTCTGGACCCTGCGTGACACCCGACCGGAAGACACCGGCCAGGTAGCCGAATGGCCTCCGGCGCTGCGCCGGTTCCTCGACGGCACCACTCAGCTCTCGGTGGTCGAGCACGTGTCCGGCCGGGTGCTCTTCGACGAGGAGGTCAGCCTCGGCAGCAGCACCGACCGGATCGCCGTCGTGGACTCCTCGGGGCGGCCACTCGGCATCGACAAGTCCAACCGGATCACCACGACCTTCGACACCCGCGACCGCGACCAGACGGCTCCGCTGCTGGACTCGACCGAGCAGGTGCTCTCGGCCCTGCTCGAGGCCGGTGTCGATGCGTTCCCGGCGTACGGCACCCTGCTCGGCGCGATCCGCGAGCAGGACTTCATCGGCCACGACAGCGACGTCGACCTCGGCTACGTCAGCCGCCACCAACATCCGCTCGACGTGATCCGGGAGTCCTACCGGCTGCAGCGCTCCCTGCGCGAACGCGGGTACTCCATCGACCGATACAGCGCGGCCGCCTTCAAGGTCGAGGTGCTCGAGGCCGACGGTGCCGTCCGTGGTCTCGACGTGTTCGGTGGCTACTTCCTCAACGGGCGTCTCTACCTGATGGGGGAGATCGGTACGCCGTTCGAGGAGGAGTGGGTGTTCCCGCTCGGGACCTGCACCTTCGCCGGTCGGACGTTGCCGGCCCCGGCCCGACCCGAGAAGCTGCTGGAGGCGACGTACGGGCCCAACTGGAAGGTGCCCGACCCGGCCTTCCACTTCGCCACCCCGCGCACGACCTACCGCCGGCTCAACGGCTGGTTCCGAGGCACGCGGGTGAACCGCAAGATCTGGGACGGCCGCTACAGCCAATGGCGGGAGAAGCTGCCGGGGCGGCGTCCGAGTCCGCTGGCGCGGCACGTGTTCAAGGCGGAGGGCGCGATGGCGCGGCTCGTCGACGTCGGGGCCGGACGCGGGGCCGACTCGCTGTGGTTCGCCCGGAAGGGTGTGCCGGCCCACGCCCTCGACTACTCGCGCGGCGCCGCGAACGCCGTCCAGCGCCAGGCGGCGGAGGAAGGCCTCGACCTCGAGGTCGGCTGGATGAATCTCCTCGAGCTGCGGTCGGTGCTCGCCCAGGGAGCCAGGATCGCGCGGCTGCCCGGCACACCCACGCTGCTGGCCAACCATCTCATCGACTCCACCGACCAGCGCGGGCTCGAGGCGCTGACGAGGTTCGCCCGGATGACCCTCGGCAACGGTGGCCGGATGTACGCCGACTTCGAGGCCCTGCGTCCGGGGGAGCGACCCCCGCCGCCGGGACCCCGCGACGCGACCCGGCCCAAGAACCCCGAGCGTGTGCTCCAGACGCTGCGGGACTCCGGAGCAGTTATCGTGCAGACCACTCAGGTGCCGACGTCGGACCCCACCGAAGGTGAAGGGTCTGGACGTCCAGTCGTGCGATTGGTGGCGGAATGGCGGAAGTGACCCGCAAGGGAGCCGGTGGGCCGGGCCCGAACCGGCCGGGCCTGAAGACTCGAGCGGTCGAGCGGATGGCCAGGGCGGTCGCGGGCGAACGGCTCGACGCGCTGCAGCGCAGGCTCGAGGACCTCGAGGCCGAGGTGCAGGAGTGTCGCCAGCTGAACATCCGGCTCGCCGAGGTCGTCGATCTCGTGGAGGAGCTGCTGCTGCCGATCGCCGCGCAGGACGAAGGGAAGATCGCCGCCGCGGTCGAGAAGTACAACCGGACGATCTGAGTTGGCTGGGCGCGAGGATGGCTGAACGCGTCTACCTCCACGTCGGGCTCCCCAAGACCGCGACGACGTACCTCCAGACGATCATGTGGGCCAACCGCGAGGCCCTCGAGGCGCAGGGCGTCCGGCTGCCGGGCCACTCGCGCCGGGCACACCTGTGGGCGAGCCGCGTGATCCGTGGTCATCCGGCCGCGACCAAGGAGGCGAGCCCGCACCAGCACGGCTCCTGGGACCGCCTGCGAGCCGACGTCGCCCAGTGGCCCGGCACCGCGCTGATCAGCCACGAGTTCTTCGCAGCCGCTTCGACCGAACAGGCTGCCCGGATGGTCTCGGACCTGGCGCCTGCGGAGGTCCACCTCGTCCTCACCGGCAGGGAGCCTTTGGGACTGTTCACCGCGAGCTGGCAGGAGAGCATCAAGAACCGCGACACCACTGCGATGGCCGACTACGCCCGCACCGAGTCGATCGCGAGCACTGCGGTGTGGAATTGGCGCACGCTCGACATCCACCGAGTGCTCGAGCGGTGGTCGCCCATCTTCCCACCCGAGCGGGTGCACGTGCTCCCGCTGCCGGGCGCGGACGCCCCTCGTCGGGAGATCTGGGACCGGTTCGCGCGGCTCCTCGGCGTCGACCCGGACTCCGTGGACCTGACCCAGAGCTTCCCGAACGCGTCCATGGGGGTGGTCGAGGCCGAGACCCTGCGCCGGATCAACAAGCATCTCGACGACTTCAACACCGCCATCGACCGCGGCACCTACATCCGCACCTTCCTCGCCGACGAACGGCTGGTGCCTCGCAACGGAGACCCGTTCTGGCCCGACGAGGAACGGATCGAGGAGATCCGGAAGCGGGGTCGGGCCGCGGTCGACTACATCGCCGCCCAGAAGTTCCACGTGATCGGAGACCTTGACGCACTCCTGGTGCCCGACGAGCTGGAGCCCCGCCGGGTGCCGGAGTCGGTCACCGACGGCGAGGTCGCCCAGGTCGCCGTCGAGCTGGCCGCGACGCTGCTCCACGACGTACGCGACCTCCGGCACCAGCGCCGGGCGCTGCGTGAGGAGCTCGAGGCCGAGGTCGCCGAGAGCCAGCGGTTGCAGGAGACCGGTTTGCGAGGCGCGGTCGTACGGCGCTACCCGTGGCTGCGACCCGTGCTGCAGCGCAAGGATGGCCCACCCCTGGAGTGAGGTTGGTCATGCTGGGACCCCGGGGTTCGAGGTGCCTGTTCCGGTTAACCTTGCGCGGATCGCTGCCATCACCGCCCACCCGTTAGGACGCACAACATGGGTCGCCTCTGCGAGACCGAAGGCCTCACCGACATCCAGGAAGAGATCCTGAAGACCGTCCGACAGTTCGTGGACACCAAGATCCTCCCGGTCGCCACCGAGCTCGAGCACGAGGACGAGTACCCCACCGAGATCGTCGAGGGACTCAAGGAGCTCGGCATCTTCGGCCTGATGATCCCCGAGGAGTACGGCGGCCTCGGTGAGTCGCTGCTGACCTACGCCCTGGCCGTGGAGGAGATCGCGCGCGGCTGGATGAGCGTCTCCGGTGTGATCAACACCCACTTCATCGTGGCGTACATGCTGATGAAGCACGGCACCGACGAGCAGAAGCAGAAGTACCTGCCGAAGATGGCAACCGGCGAGGTCCGCGGCTCGTTCTCGATGTCTGAGCCGTCGCTGGGCTCCGACGTCGCCGCCATCAAGACCAAGGCCGTCAAGGGCGACGACGGTGGCTACAAGATCACCGGCCAGAAGATGTGGCTGACCAACGGTGGCACGTCGAACCTGGTCGCCGTACTCGTGCAGACCGACGAGGGCTCCGACTCGGTCTACAAGAACATGACGACGTTCCTGGTCGAGAAGGAGCCCGGCTTCGGGGAGACCGCGCAGGGCGTCACCGTGCCCGGCAAGCTCGACAAGATGGGCTACAAGGGCGTCGAGACCACCGAGCTGATCCTCGAGGGCCACGAGATCTCCGCCGACCAGATCCTCGGCGAGGCTCCGGGTCAGGGCTTCTACCAGATGATGGACGGCGTCGAGGTCGGCCGCGTCAACGTCGCTGCCCGGGCGACCGGTGTGGCCAACAGGGCCTTCGAGCTCGGCATCTCCTACGCCCAGCAGCGCGAGACCTTCGGCAAGCCCATCGCCCAGCACCAGGCGATCCTGTTCCGGCTCGCGGAGATGGCCACCAAGGTCGAGACCGCCCACGCGATGATGGTCCGCGCCGCCCGGATGAAGGACCGCGGCGAGCGCAACGACGTCGAGTCCGGGATGGCGAAGTACCTCGCCGCGGAGTACTGCAACGAGGTCGTCGAGGCGTCCTTCCGCATCCACGGCGGCTACGGGTACTCCAAGGAGTACGAGATCGAGCGCCTCTACCGCGAGGCGGCGTTCCTGTTGATCGGCGAGGGCACCGCTGACATCCAGAAGATGATCATCGGCCGCAGCCTGCTCAAGGACTACAAGCTCAAGTCATGAGCGGCCCCGGTGGTCGAGGAGCGAGCGAAGCGAGCGTCTCGAAACCACTCAGGGCTGGTACGGCGGCGCCACACCCCAGCCCCACCTCGGGACCGGTGCGTGTGGCGCCGGCTCGGCCCCCGGCGCGGAGTTCTCGACGGCCAGCCGGGTGCCCCACTCGGCGTACCCCATCAGCGCGGCGCGCGCCTCCGGGTCATCGGGCAGGCCAGCGGTGTCGGCGGCCGCGCTGAGCAGCGTCACGAACCGCAGCCGCTGCTCGGGGGAGATGCCCAGGCCGCGGTGCATGGCCAGCATGTGCTCGTAGCCGCCGTGCTCCTCGGTGTAGACGGCCGGCCCACCCATCACCTCGGCCCACCAGGCCGTCACGTGCTCCCGGTGCTCCTTGGTGACCACACCCCCAAAAACCGGCGCGAGCAACGCGTCCCGCTCCACCTCGTCGTAGAACGCGTCCAGCCACCGCCGGATCGCCTCCGTCCCGCCGATCCACTCGTGGATGCTCGGTGTCTCGCCCATACCCCGAGGCTAGGCCGTAGCTGAGGGTGGTCGACCAAGCACGGGTACGTGGTTTCGAGACGCTCGCTGGCGCTCGCTCCTCAACCACCGGGGTCGCCGTACCCACAGGTGGTCGAGCAGATGAGACCCGGGGCCGTGACCACAGGTGGTCGAGCAGCGAGCGAAGCGAGCGGTCAGACGGGACCAAGGCCGTACGTTGGGCCACGGCCATGACCACAGGTGGTCGAGCAGCGACTTGGGTCGAGCAGCGAGCGAAGCGAGTGGACAGACGAGACCCGAAGCGAGCGGTCAGACGAGACCAGGGGCCGTACGCCGCGAAGCGAGCGCAACGCGGTACTGGTGCCCCGTGGGCGCGGTCCACACATAGCTGCCGTCGTCGAGTCGTTTGTAGTGCCAGGCGGTGTGGGTCTTGGCTCGGTGGTGGGTTCGGCACAGGGGCGCGAGATTGGCGGGCGACGTTTGGCCCGGTGGACCACCGTCTTCCATCGGTAGGTATTCGGTGATGTGGTCGAGGTCGCAGCTCCGGGAGTCGCGGGAGCATCCGGGGAACACGCAGGTGGCGTCGCGCAGCACCACGGTCTCGCGCATCGCGTCCGGTGGGTCGTGCTGATCCACCGCCCAGTCGGTGGTGCTGAGGTCGAGGACGGGCCTGAGGGTGATCTTGGTGCCGGCTGCCGCGAACCGGGTGAGCCAGTCGGTCAGCATCTGCGTGGTGGCGGCGCCGAGCCTCTCGATCGAGGCAGCACCGGCGCCGTCGACCACATCGCTTGCCAGGTCTGCGGGGGTGAGGTGGACGTAGAGGTTCGCGGCACCCGCCCGGACACCCTGGCTTGGCGCGGCGGTGTCGCGGCCACTGAGGAGGTCGAGGGCGAACTGAGGGTCGGCGACGATGCCGACCGCTCGTGCGCGGCGGACGTCGAGGTCCTCGGTGTCGCCGAGCTCTTTGAGGTCCCCGGCGATTCGGGTGACGGTCTGGTGGAAGAGCAGGGCGTCGGGGGGGTCCAGGGTCATCGTGATGGCCGTGGTGGCCGGGGCGTTGCCGGGGCGCAGCCAGACGCCGCGCCTGGCCAGGGCTTCGTCCTCGTCGGCGGTGGCGCGGTCGGGGTCGAAGTAGAGCCGGGCTTCCTGGACGAGGCGGGTGGCGTTGACCTGTCCGATGCGGCGTGGGGTGGCGGCGATCAACCCGTCCGCGAACAGCGCCGCCTTCTGGGAGAGGTCGGTGGTCTCTCGGGCGATCAGCCGGGCCCGCCACACCGGCACCGCACCGGCCAGCACCCGCGCCCACAGCCGCGGCAGCCGGTGAGCCAGCTCCAGGGCGTCGCCGATCAGCTGCCGGCCGGCATCCTGGGTGATCCCCAGCGCGGCCGCCAACTCGATGGGCGCGAACTCCGCGACCCAAGGAGCACCTTCGCCGGCCAACGGGACCAGCCCCTCGTCGTGCAGGTCCGCCTCACCCCAGTGCGCCGGTGTCTCGTCGGCGGGGCAGGGGTGCAGCCGCGCCCACTCCAGGGCCAGCTCGATCTCCTCCACCGCTGCCCGGTGTTCAGCGATGCGGGCGGCGCGGACACGGTCGATCACCTCGGTGGGAGTGAGCGTGGTTGCCGTGGCCATGAGCCCATTCTAGAAGTCCGCACTGACAGTTTCGACAGGGTGTTCGAAGATGTGGATAACCAAATAGCCGCATGCTTTGGACCTCAGCCACAGCGGAGGAGTGAAGAAACCTGCACGCGAAAGACAACGTAGGGAACCGAAGGACGACCACAGCGAACAGCAACCACCCCTTCTCGTCTTCACCAACCAGGAAGACTCATGAGTGGTTTCGAGACGCTCGCTGGCGCTCGCTCCTCAACCACCGGAAAGCTGCGCTGCTCGACCAGCCGTGGTTGCGGCTGGTCCAGCGGCGTACGGCCCTGGTCTCGTCTGACCGCTCGCTTCGCTCGCTGCTCGACCACACCTGTGTGGTTGCGGCCCTGCCGCAACGCACGGCCTTGGTCTCGTCTGTCCGCTCGCTGCGCTCGCTGCTCGACCACC
>JADMIO010928632.1_pt1 | contig 26641 bp, 25 predicted proteins | sample 8958161 | NCBI WGS metagenome assembly JADMIO01 (sample SAMN16585339, study PRJNA669376) | soil metagenome | isolation source: Crop rotation soil | place: USA: Cullars Rotation, Alabama | collected 2011 | reverse complement strand
GGATGGCAGGTGGAGAAGCTTCTTTTGCCGCGGGAGGTGGTGGAGGGGAGGTATGGGGCGGTGGTGGTTGGGGATTTGCAGAAGGTGAAGGGGAGTGCGGGAAGGGCGATGACGGTCAGTGACGAGAAGCACTGAGCTCGGCTTGGGGCAGGCGTGCTGAGGGAGAGTATGAGCCGGCTCGCACGGTTCCTCCGTCCCTTCGGGGCGGCATGCGGCTCGCGCGATTCTTCCACGGGTTGCGCGGCGGCGCGGCCCCCCCCGGGCCGCTTGCCGCTCCACCCGTGGCGACAGGCCGCTGCCCCTTTGGGGCAGATGGGGGATTGGTCACAGGGCAGATGTCAGATTGTTCATGGGGCAGGTGTGGGATTGTTCACGCTGGGAAATCGAATGTTTGCTGAACCTTTTGGGATTCGTCGCGTCTTAACGGGATGGGGGAATCGGGCAGTGCGTGGCGGCGTCTGGTATTGTTCGCGGGTGTTGGAGCGCTGGATTTTTTGGGATGTGATTGTGCAGTCGGTGAAATATACATTTGCGCCGGAGTTGTTGCCGCGGCCGGAGTGGCGGGTGCCGGGAGGGGCGGGAGAACCTGCCGGTGCGGGCGCCGTTTGTGTTGGTGGCGAATCATCAGAGTCATCTGGATGCGTTGCTGTTGGCGAGCGTGTTGCCGCGGGGGCTGCGGGAGTCGGTTTCGCCGCTGGCAGATGGGGAGACGTTTTTCAGGTCGCCGGCGGCGCGGATTTTTTGTGCGGGGGCACTCAATGCGTTGCCGGTGTGGCGGCAGCATGCGGGGCGGCATGCGTTGGCGCGGCTGCGGCATCGCCTGGTGACGGTGCCGTGCGGATATATTTTGTTTCCGGAGGGGACGCGGAGCCGGACGGGGGAGATGGGGAAGTTTCGGCCTGGGGTGGGGATGTTGATAGCGGGGACGGAGGTGCCGATCGTGCCGTGTTATATCAGCGGGACGTTTGAGGCGTTGCCGGCGTGGCGGCGTGTGCCGCGGCGGGCGCGAATTGGGGTGCGGGTGGGGAAGGCGATGAGTTTTTCGGGGATGGGGAATGGGAGGGGTGCGTGGGAGGAGATAGCGGGGAGGCTGGAGGGGGCGGTGCGGGGGATGGGGGCGGAGTCTTGAGTCTTGAGGGATGAGGGATGAGGGTTTGTTGAATATATAATGGCGACATGGGACGGCGGCCTTATTTTTTTCAACGCGTGGTGGTTACAGCGATATTGGCGATTTGTGTGCTTGTTTCGGTTGTCTCGGCGATTGGATATGTGCGGTCATTTTGGGCGGTGGATGCACCACACTACGAACACGTGTTTGCCCATTTCGTGCGACCACTCGATCCGCGATACGACGATGGCATCAGCGTACAGGAACTTCAATCGGCGCATGGGACCATCGCTTATTACAGCGAACGTCTACTATACCACCGGTCGGCTAGATCGACGGCTGAAGGCGACAACTATTGGTGGCGCTGGTATTCGCCTTCTCTTGGCACCCAAAGGCGCGAAGGAAGATGGGGGTTTGCATATCGGCATACGACACAGGGGATCAGCGAACGAGGTCACGTCGTTGGGGAGCGAAGCGTGACTTTTGTTTCGGTGCCATATTGGGTGGCGTTGATAGTTTCGATTGGCCTGGCTTGGCTGAGTTTGCGGAGGCTGAGGGATTTGCGGAAGCTTTCGCGGCGGGCGAGCGGGTTGTGCGGGGAGTGCGGGTATGACATTCGTGCTTCGAGTGGGCGGTGTTCGGAGTGTGGGGCGGCGATTGTGCGGGTTGGGCGGGCGGGGGTTTTTGAGTGAGTGCCATTGCGCGGGCCAGGCTGCGGGGAAAAGTGCGATGCCGTTGGATGCGCCGGAGCGCAGATAGTTGGTGCGCGCAACTCTGCCGAGAGGGCGGACGAGACGTCCGCGTTACCGTGGGTGTCGGTTTCACGCCGGAATATATGGGGTGTTCGCGTACAAGTCTGCCGAGGCACGCTGGAGCGTGCACTTCGCGCGGCTGAGGTGTGAAGTCCGCGCGGGTGCGTTTCATCGGCGATTCATTGGGTGTTGTTATATTGTTTTTATGAACTACGGGCGGCGTGCTTTTACTTTGGTTGAGCTTCTGGTGGTGATTGCCATCATTGGGATTTTGCTGGCAATTTTGTTGCCGGCGCTGGAGAAGTCGAACGAGCGGGCGCGGATTGCGGCTTGCAGTGCGAATCTGCATGCGATTGGGATTGGGCTGGCGACGTATGCGGGGGAGAATGGGGGACAGATGGCGCAGGGGCCGGTGGTGGCCAGCGCGGTGGATACGGGGCGGAACTGGAATACGATTGGGAATAATCTGTTGTGGATTTCGGCACTGGGGCGCTACAACGGGGCGGGGGTGCTGTTTGCGACGGGGTCGGTCAGCGATCCGCGGGTGTTTGTGTGCACGTCGGATTCGGACAAGGGGTTGAAGAATGGCATTCGCGGGCAACTGGGAGGGAGTGCGGATGTGTATGGGTCGTATGTGTATCGGCAGTTGGATCAGCGGTCGGATGGGCGGCTCATGGGGGATGCGAAGAACACGCTGGGGTATGCGGCGCGGGCGGTGGCGTTTGACTGGCAGGCGGAAGGGCCGGTGCCGTACGCGCATGATTCGCATGATGGGGGGGAGTATTTGAATGTGTTGTACGCGGACGGGCATATTCAGTTTTTTGCCAATGATGGGTTGGTCTTTGGGGCGAAGGCGGGGGATTTTGGGGGGATGCCGGGGACGTATCTGCATCGGTTGAGCCAGGACTGGGTGATGGCGGATTGGGCGGAGGGGAATGCGGTGGGGACGGCGCCGAAATTACCTTGAATTGGGGTCTGGGCGGCGCACGTTGTTGTGGCGCGATTCGCATCATGTGCGGGCCTATTTTGCGTGCGAGAGGTCCGCGACGATGCAGAGCAGCGATCGGACCTCGATGGCGAGTGCGAGAGCGGTGGGTTGGTGCATGGTTCGCGACGAGGCAAGCAGCGATCGGGGCTTGATAGCGAGTGCGAGCACGGAGAGTGATAGCGCGGGGTTGTGCTACTCGTCGTAGTCGGAGATGTGGGAGCGGGAGATTTGGGCGTTTTCGTCGGCTTGGGTGATTTTGCCGGATTTGATGTCGAGGCAGGTGAGGAGGCCGAAGCCGCAGGCGTGGGTGTCGAGGCAGATGGCGAAGCCTTTGTTATGCGGAGTGCCGTCTTTCTGGGGGGTGTGGCCGCAGATGAGGGTTTTGCCGGAGTTGTGAGGGCGGATGTCTTCGAAGCGTTCCCAGCGGAGCATGTAGTCGGGTTGTTCGTCCATGGGGAGGTCGGGCTGGGCACTGGCGTGGACGAAGATGTGGGTTTTGGTTTCGACGTAGTCGACGAGGCTGGTTTCGAGGAAGCGCCAGTGCTCGGCGGGGACGTCGCGGAGGGAGGCGCGGGTGCCGGCGTAGGATTGGAGGGTGGCGTCGCCGCCGTTGAGGATCCATTCGGCGAAGGGCTGGGGGCCGTTGCGGGCGTCGAGCATGAGGTCTTCGTGGTTGCCTTTGATGCAGGAGAGGCGGTGGGTGGAGGAGAGGCGGAGGAGGCGTTTTAGGACGCCGGCGGAGTCGGGGCCGCGGTCGATGTAGTCTCCGAGGAGGATGAGGTGGTCGGAGGGTTTGAGGTCGATGGCGGCGAGGAGCGCGTCGAGGTGGTCGAGGCAGCCGTGGATGTCGCCGATGGCGAGGGTGCGGGAGGGCAAATCATTCTCCTTGCGCAGTTGAGGGCAGACTTCTTAAAGACCATCCGCGCGGGGCGAGACCCATTCGATAAACTCCAACTTGACACGTTTGCATTGTTCTTCATCCGACAGGATCAAGTCGGCGCCACCGTCGTAGGGCATGTAGAGGCAGTGTGTGTCGGCGCCCAACACAATGACGTTCCAGCTCTTATCTTCGGCAGTCTGGGTGATCACACCGTCCAATACTCCGGGCATCCATTGGATCCCGCGCCAGAACAGGTGCCACGGCGGGCCGTCCGGGTTCTCCTCATCGGCGAGAATTGACCTCCAATGGCGTGCCTCCGGATGCATCAGTGCATTGTCCTGGACGGCTTCGGAACGATTTCCGCGCGAGAAGCCGGTGGTCAACAATACGAGGTTCTTCTCTTGCGAGAAGAGCGATGCGAGGACGCGATTGTGTCTTTGCAGAAGGATTTGGTATTCGCGCCGCGTTTCCGGATAACGTTTTCCTTCCGGAAGGCTGTAAATGCGGCACCATCTATTCTTGAATTGCTGACGAAACAGTGGAGTGCGAGGTTCAATGCCGTATTCCTCCTGCCAGTAGTCTGTCAGTTCGCTTGGTGACACAGCAGGGTCCTTCAAAGAGCATGCGGACTTCCGGCGGTTACGAGGGCGCTTGCGCTTTCGTCTCCCAGGCGGCCATGTGTTCGGCCAAGTCTTTTTTGGCTTGATCGTATTTTGCCTTGAGTTCCTTCATAGCTTGGGGGTTGGAGGCGACTCGGGGGTTGGTGAAGGAGCCTTCGAGGGAGGCGAGGGTTTCTTCTAGTTTGGCGATGGCTTGTTCGATTTCCTGGATGGATTTTTTGCTGAACTTCTGGAGATTGACCTTGGGGGCTTTGGGTTTGGGGGCGCTTTGCTCCTTTTCGCGGGCTTCGCGCTTTTTGGCTTCTTCGGCGGCGCGGGCTTCGGCGGCGGCTTTTTCGCGGCGGTCGGAGTCTTTGGCGGCGGCGATTTCGGCTTTTTCTTTGGTGACGGCGGTGAGGTAGTCGGAGTAGGAGCCCTGGTAGAGCTTCCAGGGGACATCGAGGTGGGAGGGGCGGATGACGAGGAGCTGGTCGACGACCTGGTCGAGGAAGTAGCGGTCGTGGGAGATGATGAGGAGTGTGCCGTCGTAGGTGTCGAGGGCGGTTTCGAGGACCTCGCAGGTGGGCATGTCGAGGTGGTTAGTCGGCTCGTCCATGAAGATGGTGTTGGCGGGGTTGAGGATCATTTTGCCCATGGCGACGCGGGCGCGTTCGCCGCCGGAGAGGACGCCGACTTTTTTGTCGGTGGCGTCGCCGGAGAAGAGGAGGAGGCCGGCGAGGTCGCGCATTTCCTGCTGGGTGGCGGTGATTTTGGCGGATTGGAATTCTTCGATGATGTTGTTTTCGAGGTTGAGGGACTGGTGTTCCTGGCGGAAGAATTCGAGGGTGACGCCGTGGCCCCATTTGAAGTCGCCGGAGTCGGCTTTGTTCTCGCCGGCGAGGATGTTGAGGAGGGTGGACTTGCCGGAGCCGTTGGGGCCGATGATGCCGATGCGTTTGCCGCGGGGGACGTCGAGGGAGATATCCTGGAAGAGGGGTTTGCCGGGGTAGGACTTGGAGAGGTGGTTGACCTTGAGGACCTGGAAGCCGGAAGGCTTTTTGACTTCGAGGTTGAGGATCATTTTTTTGCCGTCGCGGCGCACGGCACTGACGAGGGACATGGTGCGGACGAGGCCCTGGTCGCCGCCGCCGGCCTTGAGGCGGTCGAGGCGCTTTTTGCGGCCGCGGGCCTGGGTGGCGCGCTGGCCGGCGCCGAAGCGGCGGATGTATTCTTCCTGCTTGGCGATGTAGTCCTGTTGCTTGTCGTATTGGCGCTGCTGGGTGAGCTGGCGCTCCTTTTTGAGCTCGGTGAAGGCGGAGTAGTTGCCGGTGTATTGTTCGATCTTGCCGTCGACCATGTCGAAGACTTCATCGACGACGGAGTCGAGGAAGTAGCGGTCGTGGGAGACGACGACGAGAGCGGTGTCGGCCATTTCGGCGATGGTTTCCTCGAGCCAGTCGAGCATGGGGAGATCGAGGTGGTTGGTGGGCTCGTCGAGGAGCATGAGGTCGGGGCCTTCGAGGAGGAGGCGCGCGAGCTGGGCGCGGTTTTTCTGGCCGCCGGAGAGGAGCTTGATAGGTTTGTCGAGGTCGGCTTCAGAAAAGCCGAGCTGATGGAGGACGGCATCGACGCGGCGGGCGATGTCGTAGCCCTGCATGTGCTGGAATTCGGTTTCGTAGCGGCTATAGCGCTCGACGGCATCGTCGTGCTCGGGGCCTTCGGGGTGCTTGGCCATGTCTTCGGCGGCCTGGTGCATCTGGCGCTCGAGTTCGTGGACTTCCTCGAAGACGAGGGAGACCTGGTGGTGGAGGGTTTCTTCGGGATCGAGGCGCGGGATCTGGGAGACGTAGGCGAGCTTGCAGGACTTGGCGATGGTGACGGAGCCCTGGTCGGGCTGTTCGACGCCGGCGAGGATTTTTAGGAGGGTGGTTTTGCCGCTGCCGTTGGCGCCGATGAGGCCGATGCGTTCGCCTTTTTGGAGGTCGAAGGAGATGCCTTTGAGGACGGAGCGGCCGGCGAAGGCTTTTTCGATGTCACGGATTTCGGCGAGGGCCATGGGAGTTCTCTAAGAGCAAAAATACTGGCCGCACGGGCAAGCCGAGCAGTGTACCACCTGACGCCATGAAATTCTCATCCGCCGCAATAGTAGGTTGGTAGCTCAGTCTGGGTAATTTCCCAACCTCGATGTTGCGTAACATCAGGGGCGATTTATGTGGAAGCGCGGCCGGCAGGCGATCCGAAGTACGAATGTCGTCCGGAAAAGCCTGCTTTATGGCTGCAATTCTCAAATTAATCCGTAAGCCACTTGACAAAAATGTCAACATGGTTAAAGTGTTCTTATGGGTGCGACCGATGGCAACATTGCCCGAATTCAACCCCGATGGAATGCTGCCGCCCGGCGATCACGTTCTAAATTTTGATGAACTGGCACAATCCATGCTCGTTACTGGCCCGGCTTCCAAGGGGCAGGGCTGGAATTGCGGATGGCGCGCATTCCTGGTTCAAAACCTGGCGATTTTGGTGCGTCAACTGTGGCAGGTCGGCGTCACAGAGATTTTTGTTGACGGGTCTTTTGCCGAAGATAAGGAGCGTCCCAATGATATCGATGGTTACTTTGTGTGTGATCGAAAGCGGGTCTTCTCTGGAGAATTACAGCGGGAATTGAATCTTCTCGATCCTCACAAAATTTGGACCTGGGATCCGGCGTCAAGGAAGCCGTTTCGCGGGTATCCAAAGAAGCAACTTCCCATGTGGCATCAATACCGCGTGGAACTGTACCCGCATTACGGGCAATCCTCAGGCCTGACTGATCAACACGGCAATCAGCTTGAGTTTCCGTCGGCTTTCAGGATTTCTCGCCGCAATGGTCAACTGCGAGGCATCGTAAAAATAGGAGTCTAGGTCATGATTCGCAACGACACCGAATACGCTCAGGCGGTGGCGCGTGTGAAGGAGGAGAAAATCCGGATGGCCGCCGAAAAGAAGAGCCTGGAGGCAGAGGGCCTCACGCAGGCCGAGGTGAAGCGCGCGCTGGATCCAATGCGCTCATTTCACATGCAACTTGAAGAGGAGGTCGAAGGATACGAGAAGCTCAAACGCGGAGAATTTGAAGAGCTGCTGAATTTCCAAGGGTTGGGGCGCATGCTCATCGCTCTGCGCATCTATTTGGGAATCAGCCAGAAGGACCTGGCCGATAGGCTGGAGGTTGATGACTCGCAGGTATCTCGCGACGAGCGAAACGAATACAACGGCATCACCATGGAGCGAGCCGCCAAAACATTGAAGGCACTGGGAGTATCTCTGCGCACAACCGTGGAGATTCCTGACGTCAACGCGGCTTGAACCGACGGGCCAAAGTCGGGTCGTTATTCGGTTATGGCGCCACCTCGGATTCAACAGTTCGCAGCTGCAGCTGGTGTTCGATGCGGACAGGTGGTCAGGGCGGCGGGGTGGACAACATAAGCTGCATCGGAGGCCGGGTGGAGGGAAGTTTCCGAATCGGCAGGGGGGAGATATAGGGGCCGGTGGGGCGGAGATAGTTTGACTGCCGAAAACATCAGCTTCAGTTGTCGACTGGATGTCGACGACTGAATCCTGCATGTTTCTTCCGTTCAAGCCACATTCCGTAATTTTGCCGCGTTTGCCGCGTTGAAATACCGTGTCATATCCGAGGGATTTATGAGCAACGTGCACAAAATCCGGTATTTGTCTGCTCTTTTGAGTCTTGTTGCGGCGGTGGCGGCCGGGACGGCGCGGGGGGAATCGGCGCGGCAGGTCATGTCGTTGGACAATGACTGGCGGTTTACGAAGGGGGATGCGGCGGGGGCGAAGGAGGCGGGGTTTGATGATTCGGGGTGGCGGAAGTTGAATGTGCCGCACGATTGGGCGATTGAGGGGCCGTTTGAGGCGAATGCGCCGACGCGCGGGAGTGGGGCGTTTGCGCCTTCGGGGGTGGTGTGGTATCGGAAGACGTTTGCGACGCCGGCTGGTGCTGAAAAGCAGGTATTCGTGGATTTTGATGGGATCATGCAGAACTCGGATGTGTACATCAATGGGTTTGCGCTTGGGCATCGGCCGTATGGGTATGTGTCGATGCAGTATGAACTGACAGGGCATCTGAATACGGATGGGAAGCCGAATGTGCTGGCGGTGCGGGCGGATACTTCGGCGCAGCCGGCTTCGCGGTGGTACAACGGGGGCGGGATCTATCGGCATGTGCGGCTGGAGGTGAAGGATTCGGTGCATATCGAGAACTGGGGGACGTTTGTGACGACGCCGAAGGTGGCTGCCGATGCCGCGACGGTGCATGTGCGATCGACGGTGGTGAACCAGTCGTCGGGGCGGCGGGACCTGGCGCTGCACATTGATATTCTGGGGCCGGATGGGAAATCGGTGGCTACGGCGGACACGAACCCGCAGAGCTTTGATGCGGGGAAGTCCGGGGATATTGAGTGGGACGTTCCCATTGCCCGTCCGAAGCTGTGGAGCCTGGAAGAGCCGCAGATGTATACCGCGGTTGCATCGGTGCGCGCGGGGGGACAAACGGTGGATGACCAGTCGGTGCCGTTCGGGATCCGCTCGTTTGAATTCAAATCGGACACAGGCTTCTGGCTCAACGGGCAGAACTTCAAGATCAAGGGGGTGTGTCTGCACTCGGATGCGGGGGCGCTGGGGATTGCGGTGCCGGAGGATGAGTGGATTCACCGGCTAAGCGCGATCAAGCAGTATGGGGGGAATGCTGTGCGGACGGCGCACAATCCGCCGTCGCCTGAGTTTCTGTCGGCGTGCGACAAGGTGGGGATGCTGGTGATGGATGAGATGTTTGACTGCTGGGATGTGGCGAAAAATCCGCAGGACTACCATCTTTATTTTGACAAGTGGAATCTGATTGATACGCGCGACACGGTGCGGCGGGATCGCAATCATCCGTCAATTGTTCTGTATTCGGCGGGGAATGAGATTCATGACACGCCGAATCCGGCGAAGGCGATTCCGATTCTGCAGGGGCTGGTGAAGACGTTTCATGAAAATGATCCGACGCGGCCGGTGACGCAGGCGCTGTTCCGGCCGAATTCGGATAGCAACGGCGGAGCGTACAAGAACGGGCTGTCGGACCTGCTGGACGTCGTGGGGACGAATTATCGCGATGCGGAGTTGCTGGCGGCGTGGCAGGCGAAGCCGACGATCAAACTGATTGGGACGGAGCAGGGGAAGACGCTGCAGATCTGGTCGCAGGCGCGGGATAATCCGCAGCACTCGGGGCAGTTTATCTGGTCGGGGGTGGATTATCTGGGGGAGGTGATGGGGTATCCAAGCATTGCGGCGGGGTCGGGGATTTTTGATATCACGAATCGGCCGAAGAACGAGTGCCTCGAGCGGGCGAGCTGGTGGAGCACCAAGCCGGTGGTGTATATGGTACGCGCGGGCGGCGGCGGGGGGCGAGGGTTGTTGCCGGGGGTTGATCCGGGGATTCCGCAGCTGCCGACGGATCCGGGCGGGGGTGGTGCGGGCGGGGGGATGCCGAGTGCGAATGCGGAGGTACTAGGAGAGATTGTGGGACCGCTCTTTGATGCGGCGGCTCCGGGCGGAGGGGCGGCGCGCGGAGGGCGCGGGGATGGGGCGGGTGGTCGCGGGGGCGCGGGGGCTGCACCGGGAGGCGCTGCAGCGGCGGGGCGTGGTGGTGTGCGGCCGACGTATGACTGGACACCGGCTGCGCTGACGCCGCACACGGAGACCGTGAACGTGTACTCGAATTGTGATGAGGTGGAGCTATTCCTCAACGACAAATCGCTGGGTGCGAAGCCGCGTGGGGCGAGGGACTCGGTGCGGACGTGGCAGGTGGAGTTTGCCGCGGGCACGCTGCGTGCCGTGGGGAAGAACAAGGGCGAAGCCGTTGCGAAGCAGGAGCTGGTGACGGCGGGCGCGGCGGCGAAAATTGTGATGACGCCGAGCACGGAGAAACTTTTTGCCGATTTTGATTCGCTTGCGCATGTCGTGGTATCGATTGCCGATGCGAAAGGGGTGCAGGTTCCGACGGGAAGCAACATGGTGACGTTTACCGTTTCGGGTCCGGGTGTACTTGTCGCGGCGGCCAACGGGTCGAACACGGTGCAGGATTTTGGCGCCCCGCAGCACGCGGCGTTGAATGGGCAACTTGCGGCGTATGTCCGGGCGACGGGGGCGGGCGGGCGGATTACGATGACGGCTACTGCCGAAGGCATGGCTCCCGCGACGCTGACGTTTGAGACAGCGCCTGCGCGGCCGGGGCACTGAGGCAAGGAGGGACCATGAAGCTTGGTTTGCAGGTTCTCGCTGCGGCGATCTTCGTCAGCACCAGCGCTATGGCGTTAGATGCCGCGCAGTTGAGCCAGCCGGCATCACAGCCCGCTTCGTCACCGTCCACCACACGGGCCGCGGCAGAGATCACGGTGGATTCTTCCAAGGCTCCTGAACTGGCCGATTTTGCCAAAAAGGTGCAGCAGGTGGCGGATCAGGAATACCCGAAGATCATCGCCATGCTGCCGGATGACGGTTACACGCCTCCGATGAAGATCCGCATCATCCTCGACCCGACCTACAGCGGTGTTGCGGCCACCAGCGGCACCACCATCCGCATGTCGACTGCGTATTACCAGGTGCATCAGGACGATCTGGGCTCGGTCGTGCATGAGCTCGCCCACGTCGTGCAGCATTACCAGGGGCGCAACAATCCCGGCTGGCTCGTGGAGGGCGTCGCGGACTGGGTTCGGTTCTATCATTATGAACCGCAGAGCGCCAGGCCCAAGCCGAACCCCAAAACCGCCGCATACGACGGCAGCTATCGCATCACCGCATCATTCCTCGACTGGCTGGAGCGCACGAACGGCCCGGGGACGGTGGTGAAGATCAACTCCGCGATGCGTGCCGGGAAGTATGAGGAGAAGATTTTTGAAGATTTGACGCACAAGAAGCTGGAGGAGCTGGGGAGATTGTGGAAGGAGTCGCTGGAAGGTCCTGCCACCGCCGCAGGGCCCGCGCAGACTGCGCCGCAAAAATGAGGCGCGATTGGTTGTAAGGGGTGGGCGTTGTGCCACGGGCACGATGAAGGGGCGTTCACGCGTGGCAATGGGATACGTGCGCGGCAACGGGTTGTGGATTGATGCTATCACCGCGCTGCGCGGCGGCGGCGAAGGAGAGCAAGGCCAGCACTGGCTAGGAGAATGCCGGAAGTGGGTTCGGGGGCGGGGGTTACCTCAAGGGAGAGCTGCTGGGTGCCGAAGGAACCGCTGGCGTTGAAGACAGCTTCGGAGACGGGGCCATTTGTGGAGCTGGTCACCGCACCGCCAAGCGCGATGGTGCCGTGATGGGAGTTGAGAAATGCGATGCCAGCCGCGTTGAGCGGAATCTGGACGTTGGTATTGGGAGAGGAACTGGGGATATTAATGGAGCCGTAGACTGTTCCCGCTCCCAGGTCGGCGAAGATCGCGGCGCTGGGGGTGTGTGCGTTAAGGGTTAACACGCTGGTGGACACATCAAAGAGTGTAAATGTTTCGAAAGGGTCAGACGAAGCATAGCCGGACGCCGGCATAGAGAGGACAAGCGTGGCGGAGGTGATGGTGCCCGAGACCGGCGAAAGATCGAAGGAGAAAAAATCCCGAAGTTCTTCGGAGGTGCCGCCCACAAACCAGCCAGAGGCATAATTCTGCGGGGTCATGGTCGTGCCGTTGTTGTAGAAGCCCTGATCGACGGGAGTGAGGTTTTGGGTGGAAGCACGCGAGATCTGAGCGGATCCGAATAACGAGAGACCCAATGCAATGAAGTAGCGATGGAACTTCATGTTGTGTGTTATCTCCAAAGGGTCGTCAAAAGGCGTTTTTCTACCGCCATGCTTGCGAATCTACCCTGTAAATGAATTAATGCAAACGAAAGTATGGGACGGTCCGTGAGCTACGATGGAGAGTCTTATAATATTGGGATTTCACCAAAACCATCGCTTTTTCTTGCCGCACACGTTTTTGCGCTGGGGATCAATGACGGGTCCGATTCCTTCCTTGTCGAAAAGGTCGAACAGGGCGTCAGCACCTTCCTTGAGTTTGAAATCGCGCTCCTCAGGATAGAGGGGTAGGACGGCGTAGAAGAAGATTGTCACTTCGTCATCGACCTTAAGCGTTGCCCTCTCGGCATCGAGAAAGCCGGCCGGATAGCCGGTCATTGCCGTCGAGAGGCGGGTGTTGGGGGCAAAGGGCGTGTCTCCCTCGCCGGCAGCGACGGTGTGTCCGAACCAGAGCCAGGTGTCGTATTCTGCAGGCATGCGGGCGAGGGACTTGAGGAGCCGGATTGGCCAGAAGTTCTCCTGTTTCCTCCAGGGATGGTCCGGTTCCTTGGGATCTCGCAGGACATTGTCCAATCCGGGCCACGTTGCGGGAAGTGCCATGAGGAGCTCGGCGTACTTGAAAGCTTCTGCGCCTTTTGGGACATTCATCGGGCGGGTCGTCATGCCGGTGGTGAAGAGGACAAAGTAGTCGCGCTCACCGTGCGGAGGGGCAACGTGGACGTCGAGGTGGACGCGGTCGGAGACGATTTCGTGGAGGACGTTTGGGGCGGGGCCAATTTCTTTTTCGAGGAAGTCTTCGATGCGGTCGGCATATGCCGAACGATGGGCCACGATTTCAGCGGGGCGATCGGTGTGTTTGTGGCGATAGACAGGGCTGCCGCTCGGCGTGCGTTCATCGGACTCGTTCATAGTGGCTCCCACTAGATCTGTGGTCCCAGGCAAACGAAGATATTAAACAGAGTACTCCTCTTATTCATGTTGTTCGATCTCGCCGGTGGCGATTTTGACGTCGGCGCGTTTTTCGATGCGGTCGACCATGCCGTCGCGGATCCAGATGATGCGGTCGGAGACGTCGAGCATTTTGAAATCGTGGGTGGCGGAGATGATGGTGACGCCGCGTTCCTTGTTCATCTGGCGGAGGAGCTCGATGATGGCTTTGCCGGTGTTGAGGTCGAGGTTGCCGGTGGGTTCGTCGGCGAGGATGATGGCGGGGTCGTTGGCGAAGGCGCGGGCGATGGCGACGCGCTGTTGCTGGCCGCCGGAGAGCTGGGAGGGCTTGTTGAAGAGGCGGTGGCCGAGCTCGACGCGCTTGAGGATTTCGGCGGCTTTTTCCTGGGCGTCGGCGTTGGACATGCCGCCAAAGATCATGGGGAGCTGGACGTTCTCGAGGGCGGTCATGACGGGGATGAGGTTGAAGGTCTGGAAGATGTAGCCGATTTTGCGGCAGCGGAGCCAGGCGAGTTCGAGGGTGTCGAGCTGGGCGATGTCGACTTCGTCGATGAAGACCTTGCCGGAGGTGGGTTTGTCGAGGCCGCCGATGGCGTTGAAGAGGGTGGACTTGCCGGAGCCGGAGGGGCCCATGATGGAGATGTACTCGCCCTTGTAGATGACGAGGTTGACGCCCTTGAGGACCTGGAGGCGTTCCTCGCCCATGCGGAACTCGCGGGTGAGGTCGATGGTGCGGACGATTTCTTCGGGGGGCGGGGCGGGAGCGTCAGCGGGAGTGGCGGGCGGATCGGCGGATGAGCTCATGAAGACCCCGGTTCGCACGCTGCCGCGGCATCAGGCGAGGAAGCTCTTGCCAGCGGTGAGGTACCAGAGCCAGAAAAGGTAGAACAATGCGCTGCCTGCCGTCAAGACAGCGAGGCGGACGCGGTCGAGGCGGAAGAGGAAGTGGAAGCCAGCGGCGATAGCGGCGGTTTCAAAGATAAAGAGGGCAAAGCAGACGACGAAGGTGTATTTGCGGATGTAGGTGCCGACGAGGATGAATTCGAGGAGGTGGATGAGGATGGTGGCGGAGCCGAACATGATGCAGAGGCGGACGACGAGGTCCTGGAAGGGGAGTTTCTGGTAGTTGTCGAAGTCGAACTGGCCGTAGGTGGTTTCGGTGAGCTGGTCGCGCATGTACTTGTGCATCAGCCACATCATGCCGAGGGCTCCGCCGGCTTGGATGGCGGCGATGATGACGAGGACGAGGAGGAGGACGACGAAGCCGAGAACATCGAGCACGGCCAAGACGGGCATGGGGAATCCCTTCCAGAAAGGTGCGCGGATTATGTTCGGGTTGTCGGGCCAACGCAACATTACGCCCCATTGCGCGACAGTTCTGCGCGGAAAAAGGCCAAATTGGCGTACTTGTCCCGTAATTGTGGGTTGCGTGCGCAATAATTAATGCGAATTAATTGCCAATAAATTCGTGGTTTTTGGGGTCGCTAGGCGGCATATTCTTAGTCTCACGCAATGAAGAAAGTGCAAATGCGTGGATCTTATCGGAAAAAGGTTGCATCTGTTTTGCTTAAGAGCAACAATGATCCAGTCCTCGTGGGATCCTTGCAGTACGAAAGGAAGGGACCTTGAAGTCGTGGTTTGTGGGAATTTCTGCCGTGGTTGCGGCTGCGCTGTGCAGCGCGAGCTACGGTGAAACCGTCAATATGTCACTGGCGAGTTCGCCGAGCGTGGGGCTTTCACGCTCGCTGACAATCACCGCGAAGGTGGGATCTTCCACCTCCGTGATGACGAGTGCGGGTGCGTATAAGTGGAATGTGACGGGGGATTCGGGGGGTTCGACCTTCTCCAATAACTTGGTGAACAGCGTGCCGCTGTACACGTTCTGCATCCAGGCGTTTCAGACAACAGGGCAGAGTACGTATAACGTGACTGGCCTGGGTGGGAATGTGCCGGTGGGCGGGCGTGATGCCGGGGCGATTGATGCGCTGGCGGCAGCGCAAATTCAGGGGCTTTACAACAAGTACGGGGCGTCGATCGATTACAACAAGAGCAAGAGCGCCTATTCGTTTAACGGCACTGCGTATACGGATGACCAAGTTGCCGCGGCGTTTCAGTTGGCGATTTGGGAAATCGAGTACGACGGTGGCGCAGGGGGCGAGGGATTTGGGAAGACGACGAACTATTTCAGCTCCGGGAATCTGAAGGCGGTGAAGTCGGGCAGCACGGCCGATGGACAGGCGGCGATCAACCTGGCCAATGGGTGGCTGAACAACTTTACGCCTGACAACAGCATTGCTTCGCTGGCGCTGGTGAGCGGATCGCGGAGCGATCAGTTCCTGGGGATTGGTGGGTCGTTCGGGACGGCCCTGGCGGCGGTTGCGACACCATTGCCGATGGGAGCGCTTGGGGGATTGGCGTTGATTGCGGGGCTGGGCGTGCGGCGGAAGCTGGCGAAACGCAACGAAGCGAAGTAAATAGAAAAAACGGGTCACGATGCCCTGTGCAGGAAACTGCGCGGGGTTTTTTATTTTTTGCTGCGTTCGGGGTGAGGGTCCGAATTGGGTTCGGGCGCGAGTTCGAGGGGACGCCAGATGCCATCGGTGCCGAGGGTTTCGGCAGGGCCGAAGCGGGATTTGTAGGACATGCTTTCGCAGCCTTCGATCCAGTAGCCGGCGTACCAGTATTTCATTTTCATCTGGCGGGCCCATTGGATTTCGTAGAGAGCGCTGAAGGTGCCGAGGGAGAGTGCGGCTTCGCGCGGGTCGAAGTAGAAGTAGACGCTGCTGAGGCTCTGGGGACATACGTCGGTGATGCCGACGCCGAGGAGGCGGCCCCACTTGTCGCGGTATTCGAATTCGAGGGAATCGACGGGTGAGCGGTAGAGAAAGGTGACGAAGCCGAGGACGTCTTCGGCTTCGCTGGGTTTTTTGTGGTGCCACTCTTTCTGGTAGCGCTCGTAGAGTTCCCACTTTTCGCGGGTGGCTTCGGGGGCGGCGACGCGGACGATGATGTCCTTGTTCTTTCGCAGGACGCGGCGCTGGCTTCTGGTGGGCTTGAAGGCGTCGACGGGGACGCGGATGGGGACGCACTGGCGGCAGCCGGCGCACATGGGCTGATAGATGACCGAGCCGCTGCGGCGGAAGCCGGCGTCGAGGAGTTTTTGGAACATTTCGCCGCTGATGTTCCCTGTTCCGGTTCCTGCTTCAAAGGCGCGGAAGATGGCGAGGCGGTGGGGGAGGTAATTGCAGATGCTCTTGCCGGTGATGGTGAGGCTGTTGTTGTGGAGGGGGAGGGGCCAGGTGGGCCAGTGGCTCATTTTCTGAGGACTGCTCATGCGGACATTCTAAGCAAACGACGCGTGACAACGAACCCGCGGGAAGCCGACGAGGGCGTCGGCACCACTATTTTCGCATGCGCGCAGGGAATTATTTGCCTTCGGTTAAGCGAGGGCTAAAGTCTTTTGAAGATGGCCGCATTTTCGGACCGATGAAAAAAGTCCGACCCGTTTGAGGCTCACGTGACTGTCGCTTATCACAATTTTCTGACCCAGCCGCACGCGAAGGCGGGGAAGCGGCTGGCGTTGCCGCGGATGCCTCGGCAGGCGACGAATTTTTTGCGCGGATGGGGGATGTGGCTGGGTTTTCGGTATCGGTTTATGGCGTTGTGGATTACGCGGGGGCTGGGAATTGTGCAGCCGCGGACGCTGGATCCGGCGTTGCTGGAGGAGGGGCTGACGCTGGTGCTGCCCGGGGTGGAATCGGAGTCGGTATTTACGTACGGGATGTGCGACGGGCTGCATGATGGGGGGGTGAAGGGGGCGATTCGGGTGTTTGACTGGGGGTTGCCGTTCCCGGGGGGGTATTTTGCGAACCTGACACGGATTGATCGGAATCGGCGGCGGGCGGTGGATATTGCGCAGGCGATTTGCGCGTATCAGGATGCGTATCCGGGGCGGCCGGTGAACCTGGTGGCGCAGTCGGGTGGCGGGGGGATTGCGGTGTTTGCGGCAGAGGCGCTGCCGGAGGGGCGGTCAATCGATTCGATTGTTTTGCTGGGGCCGGCCCTTTCGCCGACGTACAACTTGGCGAAGGCGCTGGGGAAGACGCGGAAGGGGATTTTGAATTCGTATTCGACGCGGGATCGGTACATTTTGGGGTGGGGGTGCCGGGTGTTTGGGACGACGGATCGGAAGTTTACGGCGGCGGCAGGGTGTCTTGGGTTTCAGATGCCTGAGGGGCTCACGGTGGAGGAGAAGGGTTTGTATGACGAGAAGCTGGTGCAGTTGGAGTGGTGCCAGGAGATGGCGGAGTGCGGGACGCACTGGGGGGGGCATATATGCTGCGGGAGCGAGATTTATCTCTCGCGGCATATTGCGCCGTGGATGAAAAGCGCTCCCGATCTTGTCAACTAAAACGATGCGGTTCTACGCCAGCGGGTTTACAACATTTAACCCCGGAATCCTTGAAAAATCGACCAGATTACGCGACCACAGGATGGCACCCTGCGATATCGCGCATGCCCCAATCTTCAAATCCATCGTGCCCATCCGCATCTTCATCTTTCGAAGCCGCTGAAACTCCACGGCTGCCGCATCATCAAAATCGAGCGTTTGCAGCTTGCGGTAGTCGTCAAGCAACTGATTCAATCGCGCATACACGGCGATCTCTTTGCCGACGGTTCGGGTTTCGGAAAGGAGCTTTAACCAACCTCGCAACTGCTCTTCAAATGTAATCACCGTCGTCACGACGGGCTGGAGCGACAATTCATGGTCGATCCTGGCCAGCAATAGCTCGCGCACCGGCGTGGCCCGCCGCTGCACCAGCGACACGATATCGGTATCCAGAATAATCATCGCTGCTTCGTACGCCGTCCTGACGATTCGGACCGCAATGAGCGCCGATATTCGGCGCCCATTTTCACCGCTCGCTCAAATAGCGGGTCATCCGCAAAACTTCCCGCAATTGAGCGCCACGCGTTCTTGCCTTCTCCAGCAACCTGGGAGCGCAATTCCCGTAACTCTCGTTCGAGATCGTCCAGCCTTTTCAGAACCTGCGCCTGCGTCATATTACGCTCCTTGTCTTCCGAATTATAGCAGAACCCCACCCCCCCTGGATGCTTCCTGCCGCCGGGGGGCGGCTTCCACGAATTCATCAGAATCTCCCACTCATGAGGCCCCGAGGGTTTGTTCTGGGGCCATTTCCCACTCGCGGCGGCCGGATGGGGCGCGGTCGAACCAGGAGTGCCAATTGAATTTGATGGAGAAGGCGGTGAGTGAGCCGAGGGAGGTGGTGAGGGTGAGGGTGGCGAGGAGATAGGCGAGGAAGTTTCGGGGATGCTGGAAGAAGGAATCGGTGAGGCGGACGTCGATGAACAGTTCACAGAAGAGGACTGCACCGATGCTGCTGACGAGGGAGAGGACGCGGCGGCGGGTGAAGGAGGCCATGAAGGCGGCGATGCCGTAGGAGATGCAGGCGACGGGGACCTGGATGCAGAGGAAGCGGAGGGCGGATTCGCTGACGCGGTTGATGTTGAGCCAGTGTTGCCAGACCTGGCTGCCGTCTGCTGGGGGGAGCGAATCCCCGGCAAGGGGCCGGAGGAGAAGACCCAGTGTGGGGACGAGGAGAAGGGCAGGGAGGATGACGAGGAGGCCGAGCCAGAAGCGTTTGAGGGTGTAGTTGCCGGCGCGGAGGGGCTGGGAGCGCCAGAAGTTTTCGAGGCGGCCTTCGACGTCGCTCATGCCGATCTCGACGCCGATGACGACGGCGACGAGGAAGGCGAGTATGCCAGGGATGAAGACCATGAGGCCGGATGCGGCTTCGGAGGCGGCCGGGCTTGTGCTGTGCAGAACAAGGAGGCCGGAGACGGCCATGAAGCAGAGGGTGATGGCGAGGAAGCCGAGGAGGAGGAGGCGGGATTCGCGCCAGGTTTTCCAGAGGATGGGGAAGCGCTGATTGAGGGGGACGATGTGCCTGGCGGCGGCAGCGGGCCGGGCGCGGGGGGCGCGGGGGATGCTCCACTGAAGGAAGGCGAAGAAGAGGAGGGGGATGATCTCGATGGCTTGGATGAAGGTGCAGGCAACCATCGGTCCGATTTGGATGGACGGGTGGTGGGGGTCATCACCAAGCTCGCGGACAAGGGTGAAGAAGCCGGCGGGGAGAAGCTGGAGGAGGAAGGCCGTCGCGGGATTTTCGGAGGAGGCTCCCGGGGACGAGAGGGCGGCCATGATCAGGATTGCGCCCAGGCCGCTGCCGGCGAGGATTCCGATGCAGAGAAGTCCGATGGCGACTTCGCTTTTCAGGCGAATGCCGAGGGCGAAGGTCCAGACGAAGAGTGCGACCATGAGGCCGGACAGCATGAAGGTTTGCGCCAGGAAGAAGGGGAGCGTATCAAGATAATCGCCTTCGGAGCCGAGCAGCCAGCCGATGGGGCTGATCGCGAAGAGCGGGAGGAGGATGCTGGCGATTCCGCCTGCGATGCGGGAGACGAAGAGGATTCGCGGGTCGATGGGGAAGACGCGCAGGGTATCTTCGGTGCGGGCGGAGCGTTCGCGGGTGATGACGCTCATGGCGACGAAGCCGGGGACGGAGAAGGCCATGGCGTAGACCCCCACCTGGACGATCTCGAAGCCGACGGCGCGCGAATGAAGGAGTCGGACAAAGATATGCAGCGCGACGATGAGCAGCAGATAGACGGCAAAGATGCCGAGAGCTATCCAGCGCTGTTCACGCCATTCTTTCCAGAGCAGGCTGCGGATCATGCGCCACCACCTTCCTGCCCGGCAACTGTTTGTGCTTTTGAGAACGGGGCGTGGCCTGTTTCGAACCAAGCTCGCCAGCCGCGTGTCACTGAAATCATGGCCAGCCAGGCAAGGGCTGATGTGCCAGCAAGCACGATCGAAGCATAGGCAACGGCGCGGTCAGGCTGCGACTCAATTGTCGTTCTCCACTGTTCGAGCCGGGGGCTGGCAATGAAGAGCATTTGCAGACCCAAGGCGAATCCGACTCCGAGCACAAGTGAAATGACAGGGCGACGGGTCAATGTCGCGAACAGGGTGGATGCGGTAAAGACCAGCGCGACCTGCGGCAGAAAGAAATAACAAAACGCCAAGGTCATCGATTGCGTCTGGACCAGCGTGTCCATTGCATCATGGGGAAATCCGCGGAAGTTGTCGGCGCGGGAGATGGAAAGGAGCACCGGCTGACCTCCGGTCGCCGCCCCGTATACCACCAGTGCAGGGATGGCTGCGACAGCCAGAGCGCAGGTGAGTCCCACGGCGTAACGCGTATTGAAATACTTTCCCAGTGAGATTGGACGGGAACGCCAGAAGGATTCGAGATGACTGTCGAAGTCGCGCATGCCGATCTCGACGCCGAGGACAATCGCGATCAGAAAGCTCATGACTCCCGGCAGGCCCACCAGCAGTGCTCCGCTCAGAATGCCTTCCCGATAGAGTGACTGAAGAACTGGCGAAGTTTGGTAGACGGTGGCGGCGTACCAGCTCAGGATGCCGTCCACAGCGACAAACGCGAGCGTAACGCCGAGGTAACCAAGAACAAACCAGCGAAGCTCGCGCCAGGTTTTCCATACCACGGGGAATCTTTGTCCTGCCATCGTGCCGAGTGTGACGCGAAGCGGGATACGATCCGGTGGGGCAGCCGCGCGTACGGCGCTGGGCCGGCGGGTGCGGGTCATCTGCCAATAGGCGAGCATCGTCAGGGGCAGAATCTCGATCCCCTGGATAATCGTGCATTCAAAAATGCCGCGGAATTCGGCAACTAAATGCGGGCCTCGCAGGCCGTCGGCCGCGACCCCCGCGAAACCGACAGGCAAGAGTTCGAACAAGACTTGTTCGGTGATTTCAGAATCGCAGTGGCATGCATCCAGTGCCATTATTCCCAGGCGCATGACGAGCACGGAGCCGAGCAACACTATGATGCCGGTCAACGCAATGATTGCTTCGCTTCGGAGCCGCGCCGCAAGCGCCAGCACCCATAGATAGAGGGACACCATGAGGCCCATCTCGGCGAAAAGCACGCGAAGTGCAGGGACCCCGCTGCTGTGACGAAAGGCCAGGAACCAGAGACCATGAACAGCCAGCAGCGGCAGCCACATGGTTGCGATTCCGCCTGCCAGTCGACAGACGAACATTTGCAACTGGCCCACCGGCAGCACGCGCAGGGTCTGATCTGTCCGGCGCGCCTGCTCCTGTGTGATCGTGTCCATGGTGACAAATCCAGGCACGAGAAAGCAGATCACCAGAATCCATAATTGCGCGATCTCATCGGGAGTGTGGAAGAACCATCCCAGCAGATTGGCCGTGATCAGGAGGGCGGCGAGGACCATAAAGATCCCCGCCGCCTTCCAGCGCTGCTCACGCCATTCTTTCCAGAGCAGGCTGCCGATCATCCGTCACCTCCTTCCGGCCGGCGACGAAGGCCTCGAAGATCTCATCGAGATTCAAGGCCCGTTCCTCCTCGATGGCCCCATCCAGAGCCGCCCGCATCTTTCTGATGTCGCGGGCAATGACCGCGACGCGCGGCCCGTCCCGCCGCACGTCGAGGATGTCGGTGACTTGGCGCAGTTGCGTGGCGTGCTCGGCCCAGTGGGTTGCGTCGATGGTGATTTGGCGCACGTCATCGCGGAGTTTTTCGGTTTCGGATTCGCAGAGAAGGCGTCCACGGTCGAGGATGCCGACCATGTCGGCGACGGGCTCGACTTCGTAGAGGAGGTGGGAGCTGAAGAAGACGGTGATTTCTTTTCCCTGCAGATGCGTGACGACATCGCGGAGGAATTCCTTGCGCATGATGGGATCGAGGCCGAGTGCCGGGTCATCGAGGATGACGAGGCGGGGCTCGTGTGCGAGGGCGAGGAGGAGGCCGAGGCGGACGTTCTGGCCCTTGGAGAGGTGGCGGATTTTCTGTTCGGAGGCGAGGGAGAATTTTTCGAGGAGTTCCTTGGCGACTTCCCAGTTCCAGGTGGGATAGAAAGGGGCGAGGAAGCGGAGGATTTCGCGGACCTTCATCCAGCCCCACATCTGCTGGTCTTCCGCGAGATAGCCGACGGTACGGCGGATGGCCATGGCGTCGTTGGTGGGGTTGAGGCCGGCGACGCGGATGACGCCTGCCGCGGGTTTGAGGAGGCCCATGAGGAGGCGGATGGTGGTGGTTTTGCCGGCACCGTTGCGGCCGAGGAAGGCGTAGGTTTTGCCGGTGGGGACATGCAGCTCCAGGTTGCGGAGCACGTCGTGGCGGCCGAAGCCCATCGACACGCGCGAGAGCAAGATTGCGTCCTGTGCCATGAAACTCTCCTGCCAAAAGGCGCCTGCCGCGCCGGGAATCCCTTATGGTTTGGCGACGGGAGGGCGTGCGATATCCATCGCTTCATCCACCATCGCATGAACTTGTTCGGGGCTCATGCCGACCATCGCCGCCTTGCGGACGAGGCGGAGGGCCTCTTCCTCGAGGGCGGCGCGTTCGCGTTTGAGCTGTCTTGCCGCGGCGAAGTCGGCGACGAAGGTGCCTTCGCCGTGGCGCAGTTCGAGCACGCCTTCGGCGGTGAGGCGTTCGTAGGCGCGGAGGACGGTGTTTTGATTGACGGTGATCTGGCGTGCGAGCTCGCGGACGGAGGGGAGGCGGTCGCCGGGCTTGAGGGCGCCGGAGGCGCAGCGGGTGCGGATCTGGTCGACGATCTGGCGGGTGATCGGGATGCCGGAGGATGCCTCGATCCGAATGAGCACGGTACGCTCCGCAAGTGATTACACTACTATAACAGTAATCAGATGGGTGTCAACAGGGGATGCGGTTCGTTCTTGGGACCTTGCCCATCTTCACAGGCTGGATGCCTGTCTCCCATAATTTCAGTGCTCTCAGGGCGAAAAGGCGGACCCCCACCCCGGTGCCGCTTAAGCAGCGGGCCCTTTCACGCGATGAAAGATGCAGCGGCACTCCCTTGAGTGAGGGCCGGACTCGGAAATGCCTGTGATCGTTGGATTGGTTCAATCTCGCTTCGCCCGGAAGGCCGCTCGCCGCGGTGTTACTCTGGTCGAGCTGCTCATCGGGCTTTCGATCACGGCGGTGACTTGCGGCATTCTTGCGGTCCTGATCAACGCGACGGCAATGGGAACTTCGACGCAGAACGACGGGCGGCGGTCGCTGGTGCGGCTGCAGTCGATGAAAGCGGTGCTGGAGGACGAGTTTGTCAACGCCCGCGCGATCCTGGCAACGGGGTCGAATTATGTGGTGTACTGGACCGGGGACGGGACCACGGGGCCGACGCCGGTAAACGGTGCGGTGAACTTTGCCGAGCTGCGGATGCTGGATATTGATGCGTCGGGGAATCTGAACGTTTATTGTTGCAAGTGGCCGAGCGGCATGAACAGTACGGCCATTCTGGCCAACGACACGGAATACGCGGCGGGGACGGACTGGCGCGCGACGGCGGTGGCGCTGAAGGGGACGACGTACTATTCGACGAACACCATTGCACAGAACGCGACCTCGCTGACGTGTTCGCTGGACAGTGCATCGCCGACGTCGGCGAAGATGATCAATCTCCAGGTAGTGATCAACGACGGCGTCGTGGCGCGGCAACTGGCGCTGACGGTGACGCTGGCGAACCCCGGAACACCCTGGTGAGGCACGGAGCAGTTTTATGAAGCCAAGTCTCACAGATGCGTTTCATGCGATGGTTGGAACTCATTTGCGCCGAGCGGTGCGTGTGCGGGCCGCGCGCGGGGGGGATCCGTTGCGCAAGCGCCGGGGCATGGCGCTGCTGCTGGTGATGGTGGGGATGATCGTGTGCACGATTCTGACGGCGGGGTTTCTTTCGACGCAGGGGACGTCGATTGGGATTGCGCGCAACGAGCGCGATGCCGCCAAGTCGCGGGCGATTGCGCAGACGGGGATCGACATGTGCTACTGGCTGATCAAGAATCGGTCGGACTGGCGCACGACGATGACGCCCGGGTCGTGGCTGACCAACACGGCGATCGGCGATGGGACAGTGTCGGTTTCAGTTACCGACGGGGATGGGACGGGGAGCTTTTATGATGACAACACCCAGGCGGTGGTTTTGACGTCGACAGGATCGTATGACAGCCGTTCGCTGACGCTGACGGCATCGATCCGGCCGACGGGGGGCGGGACGGTTTTTTACAACGGCAATTTCGTATCGGGCAGCATTCAGATCGGCAACAATGACCTGCTCACGGCAGCGACCGTGGATTCCTATGATTCATCGGTGGGGGCATACAATGCCCTCTCCCCGGGATCGAATGCGAACTTTGTGTCGGATGCGGTGGGGAACAGCTCGCTGCTGGTTTACTTTCCGTCGGTGCTGCGTGGGTCGTACACGGCGGGACCGACGGCGCCGCTGGGGAGTGTCGTGGGTCTGGTGAACAGCCTGCTGGGTGTACTGCCGGTGGGACCGTCGTCGATTGGTGCCCTGACTGAGAATCGCAATCCAGGGACGGTGGTCTTTCCCAACACCACGGGGCTGGCGAACCTGGGAGCCTTTAACTGGTCGAACCAGTTCACCAGCAAGACGGCAGCGGCAGGCAAATACACCAGCTTCACCGTGAAAAGCGACACCGTCTTTGCCTCCTCCGGCATCACGTACGTGGCTGGCAACATGAGCATCAGCAACACTGGCACGTCCATCTTCAACGTGCCTGATGGTGTCAACGCGGTGTACGTCGTGGATGGCAGCCTGACGGTCGATACGGGCAAGATCACGCTGACCGGGACCGGGCAACTGGCCATCTACTGCAACGGCAGCATTACGATCACCAATGGGTCGGTGAACAACGGCGGCAACACATCACGATTGACCATCTTTGGCGGGTCGAGCGGCGGCAGCATCACGATGACGAGCAGCAATGCGATCGTGTATGGCTCCATTTACGCGCCGCAGCATACGCTGAAGATGCAGACGGTATCGCCCAAGATTTTCGGGGCGGTCTGCGTGCAGAGCCTGACGATGAAGGACTCTTCCGCGCTGCATTTTGATGAGGCGCTGCGGGCACTGAGAATTTCAAACATCACGGGGGGGAGTGCGTCGCCGGGGACGGCGGATTACCGCATTTCGATCACGGGCGGGCCGGGGATCAACCGGTGACGGGGGCGCGGCGGTCGGCTTCGGCTTTGGCGCGCATGCGGCGGTATTCCATGGCGCAGAGGGCCAGGACGGTGACGATGTCGCTGGCGATGTGGAAGATGCGGACGCCTTCCCACTCCTGCCGAACCAAGGCACCCTGGACATGGTCCCGGAATTGTTTGATTGACCACCATTCCGGGGAATTCTCTCCATTGGTGGGTTGATACGCCTGAACGAGATCGTAAGTCGCGTTACGCTGCGAGAGCACTTCGTGGATCGCGGACAGGTTTTTGTAGGCAAAGAAGCTGAAGAGCACGAGCACGAGGACGGCGGTAATCTTGTCAGGGCGCTGCCGGAGCGAGGAGAAGGCAAGCAGGCCACCGATGATGACGACGTAAAGCGTCCAGTACCATTGGAGTGCGCTGGCGCGCTCGAAATAGAGATTGATGAGCTGGGAATAGTTCATGAGCCACCCCGAAATGATGTGATAGGGGGGACGATAACACTGGGGCGCTGTTCTCTCAATGTGTTATAGTGGCGCTTGCCGGCCGCGCGTGTGGAAGGCCGCCGTGGGATGTTGCGGCATGCGGCCGGCAATCGCGTTTTTGAGCGCAGGAAGGAGGGATCGCGTGCTTACGGAAACACTCAATCGCCGCGCGCTGAGTGAACACACATTTGAAACGTTTGATGGCACGCAGCTCTTCTACCGGGCGTGGATTCCGGCGCGGGCGACGCGGGCGCTGCTGCTTTTTCACCGCGGGCATGAGCACTCGGCGCGCTGGCGCGACACGGTGCATCATTTGCGGCTGCCGGGGACGGCGGTCTTTGCGTGGGACCAGCGCGGGCACGGGCGCTCGCCAGGGGAGCGGGGGCATGCGCCAGGGATCAGCACTATGATCAAAGATGCCGACTGGTGGGCGCGGCACGTGGAGCGGACGCACGGGATTCGGCTTGCGGATACGGCGGTGGTGGCGTCGAGCGTAGGGGCGGTGATTGCGACGGCGTGGGTACACGATTTTGCGCCGCCGGTGCGGGCGATGGTGCTTGCGGCCCCGGCGCTGCGGGTGAAGTTGTACGTGCCGCTGGCGGTGGCGGCGCTGCGGGTGAAGGAGAAGTTTTTTCCGGGGGGGACGGTCAAGAGCTACGTGAAATCGAAGATGCTGACGCACGATGCCGAAGAAGCGGCGGCGTACGATGAAGACGCGCTTATTTTTCGGCAGATTGCCATCAACATTTTGCTGGACCTGCACGATACGGGGACGCGGTTGCTGGCGGATGCGGGGGCGATTGAGGTGCCGACGTTGATGCTGGCGGCGGGGCGGGACTGGGTGGTGAAGGTGGACGCGCAGAAGAAGTTTTTTGAGCGGCTGGGGTCGCGGATCAAGCAGTTTGAGGTTTATCCGGATGCGTATCATTCGCTGTTTCATGAGTCGGAGCGACTCGCGGTGGTGCGGCGGGTG